>Ga0105047_10002183_pt1 | contig 34964 bp, 37 predicted proteins | sample MAT04_FD_78384 | JGI IMG/M metagenome (GOLD analysis project Ga0105047, IMG submission 78384) | Freshwater microbial communities from Lake Fryxell liftoff mats and glacier meltwater in Antarctica - MAT-04 (megahit assembly) | ecosystem: Environmental > Aquatic > Freshwater > Ice > Liftoff... | reverse complement strand
TGTTCGCCGCCTTCGCCTTCACCGTCCTGCTGGGCACGGTGTTCCCGTTGATCGTGGAGGCGGCCAATGGCGACCGGATCACCGTCGGGTCGCCGTTCTTCAACCGCATGTCGATGCCCATCGGCATGGCCCTGCTGTTCGTCATGGCCGTGGCCCCCGTGCTGCCGTGGCGACGGGCGTCGGGTGAGCTGCTGCGACATCGGTTGCTGTGGCCGGCCTGGATCGGGGTCGGCTGCGTGGTGGTGGCGGTGGCCATCGGCAACCGCGGGCTCATGACGCTGCTGGCCTTCGGCCTCGGTGGCTTCGCCTTCGCGTCTGCGGCCCGGCAGCTCGTGCTGGCCGTGCGCCGCAACGGGATGCGGGGGTTCATCGGCCGGTCCAACGGCGGGATGATCGTGCACATCGGGGTGGTGGTCATCGCCGTGGCCATCGCCGCCAGCCAGTCCTACGTGCAGCAGACCGAGCTGCGCCTCGAGGTCGGCCAGACGGCCACGTTCGCCGGGCACACGTTCACCTACGAAGGCCTGTTCGAGAAGGTCGAGTCCAACAAGACCGTCACCCAGGCCCTCGTGCGGGTCGACGGCGAAGGGCCGTTCGCTCCCGGCATCACGCGCTTCAACGTGTCCGGGCAGCAGGTGGGCACGCCGTCGGTGCGCACCACGGTGACCAACGACGTGGCCCTGTCCTTGCTCACCATGCCCGAGGAGTTCGGCGGGCCCGTGGTGATCCGGCTCACCGCCCAACCGCTGATCGTGTGGCTGTGGATCGGCGGTGGGATCATGGCCCTGGGCACGTTGCTGTCGGCCTGGCCGAGCGGTCGCCGACCGCGGAGCACGGCCCTGGCGGGCGTTCCCGGTGCCAAGGTGGAGGCTCCCGCCCCATGACCGATCTCGACGCCCCCGCTCCCGCGGCGCGGCGCGCCCGCAGCACCCGCACGACTGCCGTCGTCGTTGGCGTGGTGCTACTGGCCTTCGTGGCCCTGCTGGCCACCCGCTCGAACGACGACAAGGTCGAGCGCGAGATCATCGGCAAGGCCGTGCCCGCCGTGGCCGGCACCTCACTGGCCGGTGAGCCGGTCGACGTGGACACCTGGCGGGGATCGTGGGTGGTCGTGAACTTCTTCGCCACCTGGTGCGTCGAGTGCGTGCAGGAGCACCCCGAGCTCATCGAGTTCAGCGAACGGCACTTCGACGGCCGAGCCCGCGTAGTGAGCGTCGGGTTCGACAACGACCCCGAGGAGATCGGTGCCTTCTTCGCCGAGCGCGGCGGCACGTGGCCCGTGCTGGCCGAGGACGTGGCCACCGTGCCGCTCGACTTCGGCGTCGTGGCCGTTCCCGAGACCTACCTGGTGAGCCCGACCGGCCAGGTGGTGGCCGTGTTCATCTCGGGCGTCACCGCCGACCAGCTCGACGAAGCCATCGCCCAAGCCGGCGGCATCGAGGCCGCGTCGTGAGCGCGCCCGCCGAGATCGGTCAGGTCGGCGGCCTCGACGAGTCGGCCGACGCCAGCGCATCGACTCGGCCGGCCGCCGGGCGACGCTCCGGGCTGCGCACCTGGGGCCCGTGGTTGGCCATGGCCTGCATCCTGGCCGCGGCCCTGCTCGTCGGCACCGGCACGTCGGGTCGCCCGCCCGACAACGCCGAGCGCGTCTACATCGTGGCCAAGACCATCAAGTGTCCGAAGTGCGCAGGGCAGTCGGTGGCCGAGTCCGACATCCAGGTGTCGCGGGAGATCCGCCGCGACATCGCCCGGCGCATCGAGGCGGGCCAGACCGACGACCAGATCCGGGCGTACTACCGAGAGACCCAGGGCGCCGACATCCTGCTCACGCCCACGTCGTCCGGCTTGACCGGCTTCGTGTGGATCCTGCCCGTGGTGGCCGTGCTGGTGGCCGTCGTGGCGCTGGGCTTGGCCTTCACCCGCTGGCGCCGCCAGCTCGGGCGTGAGGCCACCGACGACGACCGCGCCCTGGTGGCAGCCGCGCTGAGCGACGCGGACCCCACGCCCGTTCCGACCGACGACCAGATCGGCAGCTGACGTGACCACGTCCACCGACGAGGAGCTGCGTCGCCTCCACGACGAGCGCGACCTGCTCCTGCAGTCGTTGCGCGACCTCGACCGAGAAGAGGCCGCCGGCGACCTCTCGCCCGATGACGCCGACGACCTGCGCACCACCTACACGGCGCGCGCGGCCGAGGTGCTGCGGGCCATCGACATCCACGGCCGACCGGTCGAGCCGACGAAGCCGGAGACGGCAACCGACGACGACCCCGACTCGCCGGCCGCCGCCGACCTGGTCGTCGAACTGGCCACCGTGTCGCCCCGCCGTAGCCCGTCGCGGCGGCTGGTGTGGGCGCTCGCCGTCGTCGCCTTCGTGGCGCTGGCCGGCGCCTTCCTGCTGCAGGCCTCGGGTAGTCGCGGCGCCGGTGACACGTCGTCGGGCGACATCCGCCAGACCACGCGCGATCTCCTCCTCGAGGCCCGCCAGGCGTGGACGCAGGGGGACATCGACGCAGGCCTGGTCGCCTACGACGAGGTGCTGGCCATCGCCCCCACCAACGCCGAGGCGCTCACGTACTCGGCGTGGGTGGGCCGCAACAACGATCGGTTCACCGACGAGGAGGCCCTCGTGCGCCTCGACGACGCCGTGGCCTCTGATCCGGCGTTCGGCGAGGCCCGGATCTTCCGGGCCATCGTGCTCTCCGACCTGGGCCGCACGGCCGACGCAGCCACCGACCTGCTCGCCGTCGATCCGGCCGAGATCCCCACCTTCATGGGCGAGACGGTTGGTGGCTTCGCCATGGAGCTGGCCGCAGCAAGCGTTGTGAACGGTGACGTCGGCCAGGCCGCCGCCCTGCTCGACCTGGCCGTGGTGGCCCAGCCGACCAACGTCGACGCGCTGCTGGCCAAGGGCGAGCTCCTCGGCACCGCCGCCATGTCGCTCACCGGCGAGGATCGCACCCTGCTCGAGGCCCGGTCGCGCCAGTCGCTCGACGAGGCCGTGGCCCTGGCGCCGACCGAGCCGGTGCCGTTGCTGGTGCGGGCGACGGTCTTGTTCAACCTCGGCGATATCGCTGGCGCCACGGTCGACCTCGACGCCCTCGACGCACTGTCGCCGGACGAAGCGGTCGCCGCTGAGTCCGCTGCCCTCCGCGCCCGCCTCGGCTGACGCCACCCCCGACCCGGGGTTTGGGGGACGATCAGCTCATCGGGGGGTGGTACGTGCCGCGGGTGATCTTGCCCTTGCGCACGTCGAGCACCCACATCGAGCCCTTCTGGCTCAGCGCACCGACGTCGGCCTTCATGCCATGCGCCAGCAGCGACCGGACGACCTTGGGGATGATGTCGCCGTGGGTGCAGGCAGCCGGGTTGGCGTCGGCCCGTTCCAGCAGCCAGGTCAACATGGCGTCGCCGTCGGCGCCCTCGGCCAGCTCGTTGGCGCGCCGTACCTCGAGCTTGCGCTCGGCGGCCAAGGGCTCGACCGTCTGCACGCAGCGGAGGAAGGGACTCGACCACACCTGGCCGACGGGCGAGCCGACCAGCAGCCCGCCGAGGTGGTCGACCTGCCGGCTGCCCTTGTCGGAGATGGGCCGATCGGCGTCGTTCCCCACCCATGCGGACCGACTGCCGGCGTGCGCATGACGGATCAGGTAGATCGGCACGAGGGACAAGGTAGTGCCTGGCCGGTCGCCGTCGTGACGCGGCGTCAGGCCGGGTTCACGTCGAACCCAGCGCTCGCAGGGCGGCCACGACCTCCGGGAGGCCGACGAGCACGGCGTCCACGTCGGCGTCGGTGCTCGACCATCCGACCGACAGGCGCAGCGACCGGTGGGCGTCGACGCCCATCGCCTGCAGCACGGGCGATGGTTCGAGGTCGGCCGAGGCGCAGGCGCTGCCGGCGTGGGCGGCGATGCCGCGCTGGTCCAGGCCGAGCAGCACGCCCTGCGGTTCGATGCCATCGATGGTCACGCACACGATGTGCGGGGCACGAACGCTCGGGTGGCCGACGGGGTGGACGCCGTCGACGCCGGCCAGTCCGGCGAGCAGTCGATCGGTCAGGCGACGCTGCTCCGCGGACTCCATCAGCCGGCGCTGGTGGACGTCGTCCGGGCCGGCGCGCAGGTGGTCGGCCACGGCGGCGAGCCCGACGGCGGCGACGACGTTCTCGAGACCTCCCCGACGGGCGCGCTCCTGGTCGGCGCCCCGCAGAAGGGGCTCGAGCCGCAGGCCACGGCGGATGCAGAGGGCCCCGACGCCGGTCGGCCCGCCGAACTTGTGGGCGCCCATGGCCAGCAGGTCGTAGCCGTCGGCCACGAAGGCGGTGACCTCGCGTCCGACCGACTGCGACGCGTCGACGAGCTGCAGCGCGCCGACGCGCTCGCACGCCTCCCGCACGGCGTCGAGGGGCTGGACCGTGCCCACCTCGTGGTTGGCCGACTGCACGGCCACCAGGCTCGTGTCGTGGCGCACGGTGGCGGCCATCTCGTCGGCGTCGATGCGGCCGGTGGCGTCGACCGAGAGCACCGACACCTCGATCTCCCCGGCGGCCTCGAGGGCCTCGATCGAGAGGCGCACAGCCGAGTGCTCGACGGCCGACAGCACCACGTGGCGGCGATCGTCGTCGATGCCACGCTGCACCGCGCCCCACACTCCGGCGGCGATGGCCTCGGTGGCACCGCTGGTGAACACGACCTCGCGGCTGCGGGCCCCGAGCAGCTCGGCCACCGACTCGCGGGCCTGCTCGAGCAGCACGCGTGCGCCCATGCCCTCGGTGTGGATGCGGCCCGGGTCGCCGAGGGGCTGCGCCATCAGCTTGGTCATGGCCGCCACCGCCTCGGGGCGCAGCGGCGAGGTCGAGGCGTGGTCGAGGTAGTGGCGGGTCACGGTGGCGGGTGGCTCAGGCCTCGACGGCGGTGATGCACTCGCGGTCGCCACGTGCGCGCGACGTGGTCTGCAGCGTCACCGGCGTCTCGTCGGGGCTGATGTGCAGCAGGCCGGAGACGAGGCCGCGGACCATGCCTCGGTCGACGGCACAGATGACGGGGTTGGCGGTGACCGCTTCGCCGAACGGGCAGTGGTGCGACACGATCTGGAGCTCGTTGTTGCGCTTCTCGGCGTGGGCCGCGAAGCCGTGGGCGGTGAGGGCATCGGCCACCGAGTGCAGGGCCGAGGTGATCGACCGCTGCGACTCGCCGAGGTCGCCCATCTGGGCGGCCAGCAGACGGCCGTATTCTTCGCCGACCTCTTCGGCCATGGCCTCGGCCTCGTCGGCCGGCAGCATCGACAGCGCCCGACCGAGGAGCAGCACCAGGACGTCATCGTGGCGGACCGGGATCTCGAGGCCGACGTCCTTGGCCGTCGCTCGGTAGTGCTTCGACGGTCGACCGGCGCCGCTGGGCGACGAGCGGGCCACGGCCACCTCGAGGTATCCGCCGGAGGCGAGTTTGTCGAGGTGGTGGCGGGCCACGTTGGGGTGCAGATCGAAGCGCTGGGCCACCTCGGCGGCGGTGACGCCGGGGTCGACCTCGCGGGCGAAGAGGTAGATCTCGCGCCTCGTGGGGTCCCCGAAGGCCGAGGTGAGGGCCGTGACCACCGAAGAGAACTCGGTAGGACTGAGGGTTCCTCCCTGCATGGCCGGTATTCTACCTACGCCCGTAGTGGAAATTCGTTTCCCCGGACGGCAAGGCTTCCCCCGACAACCCCGCCAGCGAGAGGACGACCCGGCATGCCGGTCACCAACGACGACGTCATCGAGGCACTGCGCCCCGTCCAGGACCCGGAGCTGCACCGCAGCATCGTCGACCTCGGCATGGTGCGCGATGTGGCCATCGACGGTACCAACGTCCGGGTCCAGATCGCCCTCACCATCGCCGGGTGCCCGCTCCGCAACGAGATCCAGACCCGTGTGTCCGCGGCGGCAACGGGCCTCGACGGCATCGACACCGTCGACCTCGACTTCACCGTCATGACCGACGACGAGCGCGCTGCGGTGCGTGAGCTGCTGCACGGCGATCCGTCGGCCACCGCCGGCTCGCAGGCCGCCCACGGCCACGCCGAGGGGCGGACGATCCCGTTCGCCGACCCGTCGAACCGCACCCGTTGCTTGCTGATCGCCTCGGGCAAGGGCGGCGTGGGCAAGTCGAGCCTCACGGCCAACATCGCCATCGCCCTGGCCCAGCGGGGCAAGAAGGTGGCCCTCATCGACGCCGACGTGTGGGGCTTCTCCATCCCGCGGATGCTCGGCGTGCACCGCCCGCCGGTGGTCATCGACTCGATGCTCGTGCCACCGGAGGTCCACGGCGTGCGCTGCATCTCCATGGGCTTCTTCGCCGAGGAGGACACCCCGGTCATCTGGCGGGGGCCCATGCTGCACAAGGCCCTCGAGCAGTTCCTCACCGACGTGTTCTGGGACGACCCCGACTACCTGCTCGTCGACCTGCCGCCGGGCACCGGCGACGTCTCGATCTCGTTGGCCCAGTACCTGCCCCGGGCCGAGATGTTCGTGGTCACCACGCCGCAGCCTGCGGCCCAGCGAGTGGCCCAGCGAGCGGCCTACATGGGCGAGAAGGTCAACCTCCAGGTGCGCGGCATCATCGAGAACATGTCGTGGTTCACCGGCGACGACGGCAAGAAGTACGAGCTGTTCGGCGCCGGCGGCGGCCAAGAACTGGCCGACAAGCTCGACGTGCCGCTGGTCGGCCAGGTGCCCATGCAGATGTCGCTGCGTGAGGGCTCCGACACCGGGCGGCCGGTGATGGCGTTCGACGAGACGAGCGAGGCGGCCAACGCCATTCGCGCCATCGCCGAGTCGATCGACGTCGAGCTGGCCCCGACCCGCCGCTACCGCTCGGAGCTCAAGGTCATCTGACCCGACCCCCTGAACCCACTGAACCCCCCGAACTGCGCTGAACCGGTGGACGTTGATCGCGCTATGCGCGCATCAACGTCCACCGGTTCAGGGTGTGGGGTGTGGGGTGTGGGGTGTGGGGTGTGGGGTGTGGGGTGTGGGTCAGGCGAGTCCGAGGCGCTCGAGCTGGTCGCTCGGGGCTTCGATCGACGTGAGCGCGTCACGCAGTTCATCGGCCAGGTCGGCTTCGAACGCGCCGGGCGCGTCGGCGGTGCCGGCGCGGTTCTCGAGCTCCAGGGGATCGGCGTCGAGATCGAAGGCCAGATTGCCCTGTAACCGGGTCAGCGCCCAGTAGGGCAAGGGGTCGTTGGGCCCGAAGGGCTGGCGGATCACCGGGACAGGTGAGCCGGGCATGTGGTCGAGAAACGCGCGGTCGTCGGGCGGGGGCAGGCGTAGGTCGGGGAACCGGTGCACGGGCATGGTCGACCAGCGGTTCGACCACATCGACAGCGGTGCGTTGTGCTCGCCGACCGGGCCCCGGGCGTACTTGGCCGTGCCGGACACGAGGTGGACCTCTCGGCCCCACACCCCGGTGAGGGCCCAGTCGCGCACGGCGTGCAGCGAGTCGGGCACCGAGCCGTCGATGACCCCGACCAGCGACCGACCGTGGGTGCGCTGCGGTGGGGGAGCGGCGCCGAAGGCCTCGGTCAGGGTGGCGTGGAGGTCGACGGTGGTGGTCAGGGCCGTCCGCTCGCCGGACTCGACGCCCGGCCACCGAACCAGCAGCGGGATGTGGCCGAGCGGCTGGAAGACGGGCACGCCGGGCTTGCCGAAGATGTCGCGCTCGCCCAGGTAGTGGCCGTGGTCGGTGCACACGATCACCGCGGTGTCGGCGGCCAGCGACGAGGCGTCGAGGGTGGCCAGCAGCCGACCGAACCAGGCGTCGATCATCGTGAGCTTGGCGCCGTACTGGCTGCGGATGTGGCGCGCCTCGCGAGCGGTGATGGTGCCCGAGGCGACGGCGGCAGGGGAGTAGGGCGGCCAGATGATGGGCGGGCCGTCCCAGTCCGGGTCGTACATCGAGGTGTACGGCTCAGGCGTGTCGAACGGTTCGTGCGGGTCGAACTCGTCGATGAGCAGCAGGAAGCGGTCGGCGGCGGTGGCCTCGTGCTCCAGCCACCGAGACGCCGCGGCCATGACCCGTGGGCCGGGGAAGTCGGCCTCGTCGGCGAACCACGTGCGATTGTCGTCGTAGGACGAGTGGCCGCGGCCGAACGAGCGAGTCGACGGCGCTCCCGCCCACGACGGGTCCGGCGCCGTGCGCCACGGGTCGCCTTCGTGGCCGCGCTGGTAGTCCCAGGCCGTGAAGTCCGCGTGGTAGTTCTCGCCGCCGGACTCGAACAGGTGCGGGTGGTCGGTGATGAGCTTGGTGGTGACACCGGCGCGACGCAGCCCGACGGTGATCGGCTCCTCCCAGACCTCGATCGAGCCCCACGGCCGCCACAGGAAGTCGAGGGCGCCGACCAGCAGGTCGTGGCGGGCCGGCATGCACGGCAGCGAGCCCGTGTAGTGGTTGGTGAAGCGGACCGACTGCCCGGCGAAGGCGTCGAGGTGGGGCGTGGCGAACTCGTCACCGCCATAGCTGCCGAGCAGGTGGCGATTGAGGCTGTCGAGCAGCACGACCACGACGTTGCGCGGGCTGGTCGGTGCCTCACGTTGCGGTGTTGGTGGCATGGTCCCCCCGAGGTTCGCCCCGAGCATGCCAGCACCAGGAGCGGCAGGCCGCGCCGCAGCGGCGCGACCAACTACCGTCGGAGGTGCGTAGGGCTGACCAGCCGAGCGGGGAGCGAACGATGAGCGAGCAACAGCAGGGTCCGGACTGGTGGATGGCCAGCGACGGCAAGTGGTATCCGCCGCAACCCGCCCCCCAGGGGCAACCCCCGGCCATGGGCCAGCCCGGCTATCCCGGTCAGACGCCCTTCGGGGGTGCCGCGCCCTACCCGCAGGTGGCGACCGGCAACTCGAACGCCACGATCTCGTTGGTGCTCGGCATCGTCAGCATCGTGCTGTGCCTCGGTTTCCTGGCCGGCGTCCCCGCCATCATCCTCGGGGGCAAGGCCAAGAAGGAGATCGCGGCGTCGGGTGGCGCCCAGGGTGGCGACGGCATGGCCACCGCCGGCCAGGTCACGGGGTGGATCGGCACCGTGTTCTCGGTGCTCGGCCTGCTGGCCTTCGTCGCCTTGTTCTTCATCGGGTCCAGCGCCGAGTCCGACTACAACACGGATCCGTCCAACGGCGTCTGCAACCCGGATCGGTTCATTCAAGATCCCGATTGCTGATCGACCGCCAGCTGTGAACCGTCCCCCGGCCGCGCTGGCCATGCACCCCGGGCTCGAGCGCGCCGTCTTCCGTCGACCCGTGCGCGAGCGGCTGGACGCCGCCGTGGACGTGCTCGACTGGGCGCCGCTGGGCTCGTGGGCCGACGATCGGACCGACGGGTTGCTGGCCCGGATCGAGGTCCTCGTCACGCATTGGGGCTGCCCGATGATCGACGGTGCCGTGCTCGATCGGGCACCGAACCTCCGGCTCGTGGCCCATGGCGGGGGCACGGTGAAGGGCGGTGACCTGGCCATCATGACCAGGGAGGTGCTCGAGCGCGGGGTGACCGTCACCACCAGTGCGTCGGCCAACGCCGTGCCCGTGGCCGAGTTCGCGCTCGGCGCCATCTTGTGGTCGGGCAAGGACGCCTTCGGCGCCGCCGCCCGGCTGCGCGGCGGGGTGACGCCGGACGGGTGGACGGCATCGATGCGACGGCTCGGCAACTGGGATCGACGCATCGGGCTGGTCGGTGCCTCGCTCGTGGGGCGCCACCTGATCGAGTTGCTTCGGCCGTTCCGGTTCGACGTGTCGGTGTACGACCCGTTCCTCACCGCCGCCGAGGCCGATCACCTGGGCGTCACGAAGGCCCACGACCTCGTGACGCTGGCCGCGGGCAGCGACGTGCTCAGCATCCACGCCCCCGACGTGCCCGCCACCCGGGGCATGGTGTCGGCCGAGGTGCTGGCGGCGCTGCCCGACGGCGCCGTGGTCATCAACACGGCTCGGCCCGTCCTGCTCGATCAGGAGGCGCTGCTCGTCGAGGCGTCGGCCGGTCGCCTCGACGCCGTGCTCGACGTCACCGATCCCGAGCCGCTCCCCGTCGGCCACCCGCTGCTGTCGTTGCCCAACGTGGTGGTCACCCCGCATGTGGCTGGTTCGCAGGGTCGGGAGCTCGGGCGGTTGGGCGAGTCGGTGGTCGGGGAGGTCGAGCGCTTCGTGGCTGGCACGCCGCTGGCCTTCCCGCTCACCCTCGACGTCTGGGACCGCACGGCATGAACCAGCTGTGCGAAGTGATTCGCTCGGCGCGCAGCGTGGATGGGAACCTGACCGGGTGACGGACCTGCTCGACGACCTCCGCTGGCGCGGCCTGCTCTACCAGTCGACCGACGAGGACGAGCTGCGCGCCCACCTGGCCGGCGGCCGCCGGCTCGTCTACTGCGGGTTCGACCCGACCGCCGACTCGTTGACCGTCGGCAACCTGTTGCCCATCACCCTCCTCGCTCGGGTGCGCGCCGCCGGCCACGTGCCGGTCGTCGTGTTCGGGGGCGCCACCGGCCAGATCGGCGACCCGTCGTTCAAGTCTTCCGAGCGGGTCCTGCTCGACCCGGCCACGGCCGCCGCCAACGTCGAGCGCCACAAAGCCACCTTCCGATCGTTCCTGGCCACCGTCGACGGGCCCGACCCGCTGTTCGTCAACAACCTCGACTGGCTCGGGCCGATGTCGGTCGTCGACTTCCTGCGCGATGTCGGCAAGCACTTCAGCGTGAACGACCTCCTGCGCCGCGACTCGATCCGCAGCCGGATCGAGGAGCGCGAGCAGGGCATCTCGTTCACCGAGTTCTCGTACTCGCTGTTGCAGGCCTACGACTTCCTGCACCTGTTCGAGGCGCACGGCGTCACGCTGCAGCTCGGCGCGTCGGACCAGTGGGGCAACATCGTCGGCGGCACCGATCTCATCCGTCGGGTCCACGGCGGCGGGGCCCACGCCCTCACGTGCCCGTTGGTGCTCAAGAAGGACGGCACGAAGTTCGGCAAGTCGGAGAAGGGCGCCGTGTGGCTGTCACCCGACCGCACCTCGCCCTACGCCTTCTTCCAGTTCCTGGTGAACCTCGACGACGACCTGGTGCCCACCTTCCTTCGCTTCTACTCGTTGCGCCCCCAGGCCGAGATCGAGGAGCTGCTGGCCCGGCAGGAGGCCGAACCGGGCCGTCGTCAAGCCCAGCGGGCCATCGCTGCCGAGCTCACCGAGCGGTTGCACGGCCGTGACGCCCTGATCCGGGCCGAGCACACCACCCAAGCCCTCTTCTCGGGCGACGTGGCCGGGCTCGACCTCGACCAGCTCGACGACGCCATGGCCGACGTGCCCACCGTCGCCGTGCCCCGCACCGAGCTGGCCGCCGGCGTCGATCTGGCCGACCTGGTCGCCGCCGTCGGCCTGGCCGCTTCCAAGGGCAAGGCCCGGCAGTTCGTGGCCGACGGGGCCATCAGCGTCAACGGGGCCAAGGCCGACGGGGCCGCTCCGGTCGGCGTCGCCGATCTGCTCCACGACGCCGTCGTGCTCCTTCGTCGCGGCAAGCGGCAGTGGGCCGTGGTGCGCGCCGCCGGCGAGGAGCCGAGCCGATAGGCGAGGCGACCCATGTGACGGGCCCTGTCGAGCGGAGCGTGACGAGAACTCGAGCGTCGAGGCGTTCACCTTTCCGCTCGACCCTTGAGGTTCGCCGCCTCCGCATGCAGGCATCGAATCCACGGGTCGGTACCATGCGGGTCTCACCGCTCTCAGGAGGATCCGTGGACGTTCGCATCGGTGTCGTGCACACCGTCAAGGAGATCGAGATCGAACTGCCGGCCGACGTCGATCGGGCCGAGGTCCAGGCCAAGATCAACGAAGCGCTGGCCGACGACGACAACGTGCTGTGGTTGGCCGACCGCCACGGTGCCGAGTTCGCCATCCCGTCCGAGCGCATCGCCTACGTGCAGCTCGGCCGCTCCGACGGCGAGCGCCGCATCGGCTTCGGTTCCTGACCCGACGCCCCATCGGCGTCCGCCCCTGCCATGCACCTCCTCGACCGGCGCCTGCTGTTCGTCACCGGCAAGGGTGGCGTGGGCAAGACGTCGGTGGCGGCGGCGCTCGGGATGCTGGCTGCGTCGCAGGGCAAGCGCACACTCGTGTGCGAGGTCGATGCCAAGGGCAACCTGGCCGACTACCTCGAGTGCGGGCCCGTCGCCTTCAAGGCGTCGGAGGTGCAGCCCGGCCTGTCCGTGATGGCCATGGACACCGAGGACTCCCTGAAGGAGTACCTCTCGTTGCAGCTCAAGCTGCCGCTGCTCACCCGGATCGGGCCGGTGGCCCGGACCTTCGACTTCATGGCCACGGCGGCACCGGGCGTGAAAGAGATCCTGACTGTCGGCAAGCTGTGCTGGGAGGTCAAGGAACGCCACTACGACCTCGTCGTCGTGGATGCGCCGGCCACCGGGCACGTCATCGCCCAGCTCGCCGCGCCGCAAGCCATCAACGAGCTGGTCAAGGTCGGCCGGGTTCGCGACCAGACGCGCTGGATGGTCGACATCCTCGCCGATCCGGCACTGACGGCGGCGGTGATCGTGGCCGCGCCGGAGGAGATGCCGGTCACCGAGTCGCTCGAGCTGGCCGAGCGCATCGCCACCGAGACCGACGTGCAGCTGGCCGCCGTCATCGTCAACAAGGTGCTGCCCGAGCTGTTCGGTCGGGGCGAGGAAGACGTCTTCGACCAGCTGACCACCCCCGAGGGGGCCGAGGCGCTGGCCGCCGCCGTCGGCGGCCCGGTCACCCCGGTGCTCGACGGGGCTCGCCTGGCCGTGAGCCTCCGCCGCACTCGTGCCCAGCACCTCACCCGCCTGCGCGAAGAGCTGCCCAAGGGCCCGGAGATCATCTACGTGCCGTACCTCTTCACGCGCAGCCACGGCCTGCGCGCCACCCGCACCGTGGCCGAGTCGCTCGGCGCCGAGCTGGGGTACTGACGTGGCCCGTCGAAGCACGCCGCCGCCCCCGGCCGAGCTCCCATCGCTCGAGCAGCTCCTGGCCACGCGCGAGATCATCATCACCTGCGGTTCGGGCGGCGTGGGCAAGACCACCACGGCAGCCGCGCTCGGCGCCATGGCCGCCGCCCACCTCGGCGGCAAGGTGCTGGTGCTGACCGTCGACCCGGCCAAGCGCCTGGCCAACGCCCTCGGGCTCGAGTCGTTCGGCAACGTCGAGACGAGAGTGCCGGCCAAGCTCTTCGAGGCCGCCGGAGTCGAAGCCCGCGGCGAGCTGTGGGCGGCCATGCTCGACACCAAGGACTCGTGGGACACGCTGGTGCGGGCCCAGGCCCCCGACCCGGAGACCCGCGACGCCATCCTGGCCAACCCGCTCTACCAGAACATCACGGGCAAGTTCGTCCAGAGCCACGACTACATCGCCATGGAACGGCTCTACGAGATCCACTCGTCCGGGCGCTACGACCTGATCATCGTCGACACCCCACCCACCCGCAACGCCATCGACTTTCTTGAGGCGCCCGAGCGGATGGCCGACTTCTTCTCGAGCCGGCTGCTGCGCTGGCTCATCGCTCCCTACCGCAGCCGCCTGATGACGGCCGCCTCCAAGCCGTTCTACAAGGTGGCCGACTCGATCCTCGGTGCCCAGTTCCTCCAGGACATCGCCGAGTTCTTCATCTTGTTCCAGACGATGTACGACGGCTTCGTGGAGCGGGCCGAGGCCGTGACCCGCACGCTGTCCGACCGACGCACGAGCTTCGTGGTCGTGTCCACGCTGGAGGCGGCCCCGGTGCGAGAGGCCGAGTTCTTCATCGAGGAGCTCGACAAGCGGGGCTTCCACCTCGGGGCCGTGGTGCTCAACAAGGTGCTGCCGGCCTACCTGCTCGACAAGGGAGGTGCGGCGTCGGCTCGGACCCTGCGCAAGCAGGCGCCCGAGGTGGCCGCGCGCCTCGACGGCACCGACGGCGATCCGGCCGTGCTCGCCCGGGTGCTGACCGAGATCGGCGACAGCTACCTGAACTACCGGGTCGTGGCCACTCGCGAGGCCGAGCAGCGCGCCGAGCTCGCTCGGGTGCCCGACGTGGTGGCCACCGCCCCCTACTTCGAGGCCGACATCTTCGACCTCGACGGCCTCTTGGAGCTCGGCGCCCGCATCTGGCACTGACCCCTCGTTCGTGGCCGACGCCTTGCCACGGGCCAGACTTGCGCCATGGCCAGCACATCAGAGCTCACCCGGGTGCGCGCCGCTCTCCCGTTGGCGGCCATCGACCACCTCCAGCGGCTGGTGGGCACGTGGAGCCTGCTCGCCGACCTCTCGTTCGCCGACCTGCTGCTCTTCACCGCTGTGGGCCGCTCGAAGACGGCGGTGGGTGTCGGGTCGTCTCCGTCGTTCGTGGTCGTCGGCCAGGTGCGACCCCAGACCTCGCAGACCCTGTACCGCTCGGACATGATGGGCACCGAGGTCACGGCGGACGAGCGACCCAACGTGGCCCGGTGCTGGGCCCTCGGCGAGATCATCGACGGCGAGCGGTCGCACCCGCTGCTCCACGAGGCCACGCGCGAGCTGTGCATCCCCGTGCGCTTCCGCGACGAGACGGTGGCCGTGCTCACCCGTGAGTCGGCCCCCTCGGTCGGTCGCCATCCCGGCGAGCTCGAGCGCAACTACATCGAGACGTTCAACCGGCTCGCCCAGATGATCGCCGCCGGGTCGTTCCCGTTCTCCGACGAGCAGAGCCTGCGTGACGAGTCGCCCCGGGTAGGTGACGGCGTGCTGCTGCTCGACGGCGCCGGACGCGTCGGATACGCGTCGCCCAATGCCGTGTCGGCGCTGCACCGCGCCGGGGTGCATGCCAACACCGAGGGGATGCGGCTGCGTGACCTGGGCATGGACGAGGTGGCCGTGCGGACGGCATTCGCCAAGAAGGTGCCCGCTACCGAGGAGGTGGAGCGGGGTCCAGACGTCACCATCCTCCTCCACTGCATCCCGCTGCTCGACCACGGCGAGCTGGTGGGAGCCATGGTCCTGCTGCGAGACATCTCCGAGCTGCGGCGCCGCGACCGCCTGCTGCTGTCGAAGGACGCCACCATCCGCGAGATCCACCACCGGGTGAAGAACAACCTGCAGACGATCTCGTCGCTGCTGCGTCTGCAGGGCCGCCGGCTGTCGTCGCCCGAGGCCAAGGTGGCCATCGAGGAGTCGGTCCGTCGCATCCGGACGATCGCGCTGGTACACGAGACGCTGGCCCATGAGGCAGGCGAGGACGTGCCGTTCGACGAGATCATCCGTCCGCTCGTGCGCATGGTGGAGGAGGGGCTGGTGTCGCCTGACCACCCGGTGCGCTTCGAGGTGCGGGGTGACGCCGGGCTGCTGCCGGCCAACATGGCCACGTCGCTGGCCGTGGTGTTGACCGAGCTACTGCAGAACGTGGTCGACCATGCGTACCCGCCGGGCCTCGGCTCCGACGGCGGCTCGGTCGTGCTCCACCTGACCAACGACGGCGCTGAGCTGCGGGTGCGGGTGGTCGACGACGGCGTCGGGCTGCCGGACGGCTTCGACCTCGACGCCGGCACCAGCCTCGGGCTGTCCATCGTGCGCACGCTCGTGTCGTCCGAGCTCGACGGCCGGATCACGATGCGGTCGGGCGACGGCGTGGCGCCCCGCCCGGGGACCGTGGTGGAGCTCTCCTTCCCGCTCGCCGACCACCAGGACCCGATCACCGGCGTCGTGCCCGTCGTGAAGATCTGAGGTTCGAACGAGCGCAGGGTCCTCCCTGCAAATGACACGCGTGTATCTCGTCACACCCCCTGGGCATGGTGGTGGCAGACCGGAGGCGGCCCCCGATCGGGGTCGCAGCGGATCCGGATCATCTGCACGAGGAGCGCGACGCGCCATGTCCACCATCGATCGAGAGCAGCTGGCGAGGCTGATGGCCGCGCTGCCCGGCGACCTCGGCGTCCTCGCCGAGTTCATCGACGCCTACGGCGGCCGCCTGGCCGGCGTGGTGGGCAGCATCCTCGTCGGCTTCGGGCGCCGCGATGTGCTGCGCGACGACGACGAGATGATGGGCCTCGTCGTCGAGGCCGCGCTGGTCATCCAGGACAACGCGGCCGCCTGGTCGCCCGACGGCGGGGCGCTGCCCTGGAACTGGGCCCGCAAGGGCATCGTCTCGGCCGTGGTCCGGGTCATCGGGCACCCGCAGGTCGAGGCCGAGGAGGAGCGGCTGGCCAGCACGCCGGTCGAGTCCGGTGCCGGCGTCCTCGACGTGCACGACGTGGCCGCCCGCCATCCGCGCCTGGCGCTGCTGCTCGAGGCCATCGGCCGAGTCGACGCCTCCGAGCGAGATCGCCACGTGCACCTCGAGTACCGGTTGCAGTCGCTGCTCGGCGATCCGTCGCCGGCCCACACCGTGGCTGCACCCTTCGGGCTCACGCCGGCCAACGTCCGTCAGATCGACCGCCGCATGCGCACCAAGCTCGCTGCCCTGGCCGATCTCGACGGTCGCTACGAATCGCTGGTCGACCTCCCGTGGATCACCGGTCGGTCGGCCGCCTGACGGCGGTCGTCAGTCGGCCGGCGCCACGTCGTCGAGGCGCTGGCCCTCCCACGGGCGGTTGCCGAATCGCTCGAGGTGCACCACGTCGCCGACCGGTCGCCGCGTGGTGGGCCCGTAGCGACCCTGCGGCCAGCCGAGCGGGATGACGCAGCACGGCTGCACCGACAGCGGCAGGCCGAGGGTGCGGCGCACCGAGGTCATCGACCACAGGGGGAGCGTGATGAGCGAGGCGCCGAGCCCCATGGCCCGCGCCGCGAGCAGCAGGTTCTGCACGCTCGGGTAGATCGAGCCGTAGAACGAGGTGTTGGCGATGGCCGGCAGAGGCACGAGCGGTGGCTTGCCGCCCTTCAGGCACGGGATGACGAGCACGGGCAGGTCTTCGAAGTTGTTGACCTGCCACTCCACGGCCCGGAGGATCTTGGCCATGGAGGCGTTGTCGGCCCCGCTGCTCCCGCCGGCCAGCTTGCCGATCACGCCGGCCAGCCCGGTCGCACCCTCCTGCTCGGTGAGCCAGTGGCCGACGCCGCCGTAGAGGCGCCACGCCTGGCGGTAGCGCTCGGCGAGTGCGGCCTTGGTGGCGCGGTCCTTGACGATCACGAACTCCCAGTTCTGGCCGTTCGAGCCGGTGGGGGCCTTGAGGGCGAGCTCGATGCAGCGCAGCACGATGTCGTCGTCCACCGCATCGGGCTTCAACCGCCGCACCGCTCGCTGCGTGGTCATCATCTCGACCATCGACTGGTCGAGCCCGCCCCGGACGTCGGCCAGGGTGGGTGCGGGCGTCTCGGCAAGTGGCTCGGTCATGGCCCGACGGTACGGGACGGCGTGGTCGAGCGCCCGGCCCAGGGTTCCAGACGGGTCAGCGGGGCGGCACGCGGTGCTCAGCGAAACGAGGGCCGGCCACGCCGACGTGGCTCTCGACCTTCCGACCGACGGCATCGCAGGCGATGCGGGCGGCGTCGATCAGGCCGGTCACCGACACGCCGGTGCGGATCCCGGTGGCGTCGAGGACGTGCACCAAGTCCTCGAGGGCCAGATTGCCCGACGCACCGGGCGCGAACGGGCAGCCTCCGAGTGCGCCGACGCTTCCGTCGATCCGGTCGATGCCGGCCTCGACGGCGGCGAGGGCATTGGCCACACCGAGACCCCGGGTGTCGTGCAGGTGCACGCCGACGGGCACCGTCACCACGTCCCGCACGACGTCGATGAGCCCCGTGACCTCGACGGGCACGGCCACGCCGATGGTGTCGGCCAGGCCGATGGATGTCACCCCGAACGACTCGCACCGACGGGCCAACTCGGCGACCCGTGCCGGATCGACGGCCTGCTCGTAGGGGCAGCCGAAGGCCGTGGCCAGCGTGACCTCGACGACGGCACCCTCGGCGGCGGCATCAGCACAGACCTCGGCCAATGCGGCCATGGCATCGCCGGTGGACCGCCCGGTGTTGTGGCGTGAGTGGGTGTCGCTGACCGAGACGACGAACTGCAGGTGTCCGAGCCCGGCCGCCAGCGCTCGTTGGGCTCCGCGACGATTGAGCACCAGTCCCCATCGGGTCACCTCGCGTCCCGCCGTTGCCGCGCACAACGCTTCGGCGTCGGCCAGGGCCGGGACGCGGTCGGGGCGGACGAACGACGTCAGCTCGAGGTCGCGCACGCCGGCGGCCACCAAGGCGTCGAAGATGCGGACCTTCGTGGCCGTGTCCACGGCTTCCTCATCCTGGAGGCCGTCGCGCAACGTCACGTCGCGCAGGGTCACGAAGCGAACCCCGGCAACGGCGCCCGGCACGTCAGGCTGTCCGCTCGGCGAAGAGATCGGCGACTCCGTCGCCCTCGGCCAGCTGGCCGAGGAGCGCGTCGCGGCCTTGGAGCACGTGCTCGGTCATGAGGCGGCCGGCGCGCTCCGGTTCGGCGGCGGTCACGGCATCGGCGATCAGGTGGTGGAACAGTGCCGAGCGATGCAGTTCGCCGTCGGTGAACCGTTGCATGGCTCGAAACACCAGCGGCGCGTCGACGGCGCCAGCGACGAGATGTCGGATTCGGCTGTGTCGTCCGGTGGCCAGCAAGGTGTCGTGGAAACGAGCGTTGGCTTCGACGAGGGCGCGCACCGCAGCCATCTGAGGGACGGCGAGGTCGATGCTGATGCCGGTGACGGCATCATCGAAGTCGGCCGCGGCTTGGTGAAGCGCCACGACGTCGGCGTGGTCGGCGCGTCGCGCCGCCAACTCCGCGCCGTAGGCCTCGAGTCGCGCCCTGACCTCGTAGAGGTCGGCGACCTCGGACTCCGACACCGGTCGTACATGCGCCCCCCGATTTCGCTCGACCACCACGAGACCCTCGGACTCGAGTCGTCGAAGCGCCTCGCGCACCGGTGTACGCGACACGTCGAGCTCCTCGGCCACCCGTTGCTCGACGAGCCGCCCGCCCGGTGGATAGCGGCCCTCGACGATGGCCTGGCGGATGGCGCCGTAGACCCGTTCGGTGTCGCTGGCCGTGTCGTTCGCCATCCTCAGCCGTCGGCGGTGATGCGCAGCAGCGCGTTGTCGGCGCCTTCGACCAGCACCTCGGTGATGCGCTCGTCGACGTCGTCGTACTCGGTCCGCAGGGCTCGGGCCATCACAGCGTGCTGCAGGTACAGCGACGTGATGTAGGTGAGCTCCAGCAGCTCTTCATCGGAGAACGTGGCCTGGAGCTGGGCGAAGAGGGTGTCGGGCACGCGCCCGAGGTCGTAGACGAGCGCATCGGCGTAGGCCAGGACGAGGCGCTGGGTGTCGTCGAAGCACGGGGCGGTGGACCAGGCCGGGATGGCGGCGATCTGGTCGTCGGTGGCGCCGAGGCCGCGCAGCGACTTGCAGTGCTGGGAGTAGACGAACTGGCTGCTCGCCGCGTACCCGGCGCGGGCCTGCGCCAGCTCGCGAAGCACGGGGTCGAGCTTGCGGGCGGGGTTCTGGTACAGCCCGAACCCCTGCACGGCGTGCTCGAGCACATCCGGGGAGTTGGCGAAGGCTGTCCACCAATCCCCAGGTGTACCGGTGGAGGTGCCGGGATCGCTCACCGGATCGCGGTCCTCGAAGAGGAGGTCGTACATGAGCGTCACGATCGGTGAGTCGGTCTCGGCGCGGGACACCTGGTGCAGGCGGGGCATGGTTCGATCCTCCGGTGGTGGTGGTCGTCGTTCAGTCGGGAGCTACGACGGCGTGACGAGGCTCGTGCGACACATCAGCGGCGGTGAGCGGGCGCGTCCACGACGCGAACTCGAGCAGGATGCCGTCCGGGTCCTGGAAGTAGATCGACCGAACGAACACGCCGGGGTAGAGGTCGTCGGCGATGCCGAACTCGCTGTCATCGTGGTTGGCCACGTCGGTGCACGGCACGCCGGCATCGCGCAGCTTCTGCACGTAGCCGTCGATGGCTTCGGCCGGAACGTCGAAGGCGACGTGGTTCATCGAACCGTGGGCGCTGGTCATGTCGCCCTGGTCCGGGCGATGGGCCGGGGCGGCGATGCCCGGTGCTGCGGGTGCGGCGTCGGGGAACCAGAAGAAGGCCAGCGAGTCGCCGTTCCCGCAGTCGAAGAAGAAGTGCTGACCGCCGCCGAAGATCTCGATGGTCTTGGTCAGGCGCATGCCGAGCACACCTTCGTAGAACGCCACCGTGGTCGCCATGTCGCGACACACGAGCGCCAGGTGGTTGATTCCTCGAAGCTCGAAGCGCGTCGTCATACGGTGATTGTGTGCAATCGATCGCCGTGTGTCAACTCGGCCCTCTATTGGCCGTGTTTGACAGGCCGCCAGTTCCTTTTGGTACACAATGTGCCATGGCTGATGTGCGATCGACAGGTGGCCCGCTTCACGGTGTGCGCGTGTTGGAGCTCGGGAACTTCATTGCCGGCCCCTTCGCTGGGCAGCTCTTCGGTGACTATGGCGCCGATGTCGTGAAGGTGGAGTCTCCGGGTGACGGCGACCCGATGCGGCACTGGGGAGTGACCACTGCGGAGGGTGATGGGCTGTGGTGGCCGACGATCGGACGCAACAAGCGAAGCATCACCGCTGACCTCCGGACCGACGATGGTCGCGAGTTGGTCCACACCCTGGCCGCGGTGGCCGATATCGTGCTCGAGAACTTCACCCCCGGCCGCCTGGCCGAGTGGGGCCTCGGCTACGAGCGTCTCCGGGCGGTGAACCCGCGAGTGATCCTGGTCCATGTGTCGGGCTACGGGCAGACCGGACCGCGAGCCCGCGAAGCTGGCTTCGGTTCGATTGGTGAGGCCATGGGGGGAGTGCGCCACACCACCGGTGATCCCGATCGGCCGCCGGCGCGCACCGGCATCAGCCTGGGTGATTCACTGGCCGGTCTTTTCGCCGTGATCGGCGGGATGGCCGCACTCCACGAGCGAGCCGCAAGCGGCGTCGGTCAGGAGGTGGACGTGGCCATCTACGAGGCCGTGGCCGCCCTGATGGAGTCGAGTATGGCCGACTTCCGGGTCGGCGGGACGCTGCGGCATCGCTCGGGGGGCACGCTTCCTGGCGTTGCGCCCGCCAGCGCCTATCCCACTGCCGATGGCTCGGACGTCTGCATCGCCGGCAACGCCGACTCGGTCTTCCGAAGGTTGTGCGAGGTCATGGGCCGGCCGGATCTTGCTGACGATCCCCGCTTTGCGGATCACTCGGCCCGAGGCGCACATGGCCACGAGCTCGATGCCCTGGTGGCCGGATGGACGGTCACCCTCGAATCCGGTGCCCTGCTCGAGGCCCTGGCTTCAGCATCGGTGCCGGCGGGCCGCGTCTACACGGCGGCCGACATGCTCGACGACGACCACTACGCCGCTCGCGACATGGTGCTCACGGCGACCGCTCGTGCCGGCTTCGTGTTGCCCATGACCGGTGTCGTCCCGCGCTTCTCGCGAACACCGGGCAGGGTGCGCGACGTGGGCCCGACCCTGGGCGAGCACGACGCGGAGGTCCGCAACGGACTCGCTGGCGACCCCTCGGCGTGGCCCGCGGTGGCCCCGTGACGCGAAACGGCCCCCCGTCACCGGGAGGCCGAGAAGTGCCGAACCGTGAGGCTCGGGGCTGCGTCAGCTGGCGCGGCGCTTGGCCGCCATCCACTGACGACGGATCTTGCGGCGCTCCTCTTCGGAGGTGCCGCCCCAGATGCCGGAGTCCTGATTTGTGGTGAGGGCGAACTCGAGGCAAGGCTGACGGGCCTCGCACTCCATGCACACCCGCTTGGCCGACTCGATCTGCTCGATGGCAGGACCAGTGGTGCCCACCGGGAAGAAGAGGTCGGGATCGGTGTCACGGCAGGCGGACACGTCTCGCCAGTCGTCATTTTCTACTGACAAGGTCAGGGCAGAGGTGAGGGCCATGATGCCTCCACGGTGCTCGGGGTCTATCGATCAGCTCTGACTGATCGTGAACCGTTTCACATGCCGCCACCTTCGCCTGAGCGTGGAGTGCGGCTGGGACCTCACGACCGTAGGCGCGTTTCGGGAAGGTTTCAAGGGTTCGGACAATTGTTTTTTGTGATCTCTGTCTCACCGTTGGCCATCTTTTGGATACCTTGAGGAAACCTTGACGTTGCTGGGCCCGGTAGGCCATCGAGGCCCCTGGGCGGCCCGTCCGTCCGTCGCCCTCCGGTAGCGTGCGTGCCATGCGCCACGAGGATGACCTGCGTCCGCTCGTCGTCGGCCATCGCGGCGCGTCCGCGGCGGCGCCCGAGAACACGCTGGAGGCCTTCGCCCTGGCCGCCACCCTCGGCGCCGACTGGGTCGAGCTCGATGTTCGGGTGACGGCCGACGACGTCCTGGTGGTCCACCACGACCCGCACCTGCCCGACGGCCGCATCATCGTGGTGACGCCGTCGGGGGAGTTGCCGACGTCGCTGCCCACCCTGGTCGCCGCCCTCGACGTGTGCGACGACGCTGGCCTCGGCGTGAACGTGGAGATCAAGGGTCTGCCGGGGGAGCCCGACCTGCACCGCGCCCCGTGGCTGGCGTCGACCGTCACCGCCCTGCTGCTCGAGCGGCTCAGCGATTGCGCACCCGGATCGATCGCGGCATCGCTGCTGGTCACCTCGTTCCTGCCGGCCACCATCGATGCGGTGCGCGCCGCCGGCGGGGTGTGGCTGCCCACCGGCCTGCTCGCCCTCGACCTCAGCGACGCGGCTGCGGTCATCGCCACGGCGGTCGATGGCGGACACCGCGCCCTCAACCCGTGGAACATGATGACGACCCGCCAACTCGTCGACGACGCCCACGACGCCGGACTCGAGGTCAACGTGTGGACGGTCGACGACCCCAACCGCCTGGCCGAGCTCATGGAGTGGGGTGTCGACGGCCTCATCACCAACGTGCCCGACGTGGCCCGCCAGGTCGTCGGTCTGCGCCGCTCGTGACGAACCGGTGGACGTTGATGCGCGCAGAGCGCGATCAACGTCCACCGGTTCGGCGGTTCGGCGGTGGGAGTGTGGGTCAGGGCAGGACGAGGTCGAGCACGCTGGGCTCGTGACGGAAGCGGAGCTCGTCGACCTCGCCGAGGAAGTCGCCGTCGACCTGGTACGGGAACGGTCCGTGGCCGCGCACCACGAACTCGGTCAGGTCGCTGGCGTAGGTCGAGTGCGGCGCCCGGCGCGCCCGGCCGCCGCCGAGGAGCCCGAGCCCGGCCAACCCGAGGATGGCGGCAGCGCCGCCGGAGCGAAGGGCCAGCAACGCCAGCGGTCGGTCGAGCGTGGCGTCCGGTGTGATGTCGAACGGGCGGGTGCCGAGGAACGTGTACGGGTTCGTGTTGAAGGCCACGGCGAAGTAGCCGTCGTCGATCACGTCCCCACCGTCGAGGTGGATGGCGAAGCGTGGACGGCTGCGGTCGTAGTGGCGGAACCAGGTGGCGAACGCGGCCCACACGAACAGTGGATGGCTGGCGTAGCGCTTGAGCGCCGAGCGTCGCTCGACCTGCTCCACGACCGCCGCATCGAACCCCATGCCCACGTGGAACAAGAAGTAGCGGCCGTTGACCGACCCCAGCCCGACCCGGCGGATCGACCCGCGCCCGAGGGCGTCGAGCAGCGCGCCGGTGGCCTCGATGGTGTCGTCGGGCAAGCCGATCGTGCGGGCGAACACGTTGGTCGAGCCGCCCGGCAACGGGGCCAGTGCCGTGCGCGTCCCGGCCAGGCCGTTGGCTGCCTCGTTGAGCGTGCCGTCGCCGCCGAGCACGACCACGCACTCGGTGCCGGCGTGGGCCGCGCCCTGCGCCAGGCGGGTGGCGTGGCCTCGCCGAGACGTCTCGGCCACCGTCACCTCGTGGTCGGCCGACAGCGCCTTGGCGATCACCACGCGGGCCCGGGCGGTGACCGACGACGCCGACGAGTTCACCAGTAGCAGCAGCTTCATCCCGTGGAGACCTTAGGACCTGCGCGGACTTCATGACGCCGAGGGAAAGTGTTTCGTCTTCGATTTGGCCGCATCGGTGGGCGGTGCCAAGAATGTCGGCCATGAACATCGTCGTCTGTGCGAAGCAGATCCCGGACCCGGCCGAGCCGGGTGCGCTGGATCCCACCACCAAGACGCTGAAGCGTGACGGGAAGCTCATCCTCGACGAATCCGACATGTACGGCGTCGAGATGGGCCTTCAGCTCGCGGATGCGGCCGGCGGCGGCGAGGTGACCCTCGTCTCCATGGCTCCCGACAGCAAGGTCGACGGCATCCGCCAGGGCCTGGCCATGGGTGCGGCCAAGGCCGTCCTCGTGAGTGATCCCGCGCTCTCCGGCTCTGATGCCCTCGGCACCTCCAAGGTGCTCGCCGCAGCCATCAGGCGCGTCGAGGGTGCCGACCTCATCCTCACCGCCACCGAGTCGTCCGACGGCTACACCGGCGTCGTGCCCGAGCAGATCGCCGAGCTCCTCGGCCTGCCGTCGATCACGTTCGCCAAGTCGATCACCATCGCCGATGGTGTCGTCAAGGTGCAGCGCCAGACCGATGCCGGCTTCGATGAGGTCGAGTGCCCGCTGCCGTGCGTCGTGTCCGTGACCGCCGGCGTGGTCGAGCCTCGCTACCCCTCGTTCAAGGGGATCATGGCCGCCAAGTCCAAGCCGTGCGACGAGCTCACCGTCGCCGACCTCGGCATCGATGCCGGCTCGGTCGGTTGGGCCGGCGCCCAGCAGGAGATCGTCGGCATCGAGCAGGCCCCGATCCGCGAGGCGGGCGAGGTCTTCGAAGACGACGGGACGGGTGCCGAGAAGATCGTCGCCTTCCTCGACAACCTGAAGCTCATCTGAGGAGGCTGAACCATGACACTGTCCAAGATCTGGGTCTACGCCGAAGCAACCGACGGCAAGGTCTCCAACGCAACCCTCGAGCTCCTGACCAAGGCCCGTACGCTGGCCGACACGGTCGAGTGCGTCTACGCGGGCGCTGATGCCGACGCCATCGCCGTCACCATCGGCGAGTACGGCGCGACCAAGGTGTACGCCACCGGCGACCTCGAAGGCTCCACACAGGGCGTGCCCGCGGCCTCGGCCATCGATGCGCTCGTCAAGGGCGGCAATGCGCCCGACGCCATCTTCTTCGCCACCAGCTACGACGGCCGCGACGTGGCCGCTCGCCTGTCGGTGAAGCTCGACCGCACGGTCATCACCAACAACACCGACGTCGAGGTCGACGGCGACAGCCTCGTCACCACCGAGCCCGTCTTCGGCGGCGCCACCGACGTGAAGACGAAGTTCGCCGCCGGTGGCACGCAGCTCGTGTTGCTCCGCCCGAAGTCCTTCGCCCCGGAGCCCTCCGGTGGCGCCGCGGCCGAGGTCGAGACGGTCGCCGTGCCCGAGGCCGGCGCGGCCAAGATCACCAACCACCACGTCGAGGAGCGCTCCGGCCCGTCGCTGGACGACGCTGCCGTGGTGGTGTCGGGTGGCCGTGGTCTCGGTGAGGCCGACAAGTTCGAGCTGGTGGCCGACTTGGCCAAGCTGCTCAACGCCGCCCCGGGCGCGTCTCGCGCCATCGTCGACGCCGGCTGGGTGCCCTACTCGTATCAGGTCGGCCAGACCGGCAAGGTGGTCAAGCCCAACGTCTATATCGCTGCCGGCATCTCGGGTGCCACGCAGCACATGGTGGGCATGAAGGGCTCCAAGAACATCATCGCCATCAACAAGGACGCCGAGGCACCGATCTTCGCAGTCGCCGACCTCGGCATCGTGGGCGATGTGCACAAGGTGCTGCCGGCACTGATCGAGCAGCTCAAGGCCCGCTGACACTTCCTGTCATCGGATCACGTCGACACGACCTCGGGCTCTGAACCGGGGTCGTGTCGCGTCCGGGGTCGATGGCAAAGCCCAGGCAAAGTCTGCGTGCGCCGGGTCGAAGGACCCTGGTGGGCTCGACCTCCTCAGCCTCTACTCGACCCATGGAACTCGAGAGCCTCTTCGGCCTGCCGGCCCATCCACTCCTCGTCCACGGTGCGGTGGTGCTCGTCCCGCTGGTCGCCATCGGAACGGTCCTCATCGTCGCCTCCGCCAAGCAGCGGCGGCAGCTGGGGATGGCGGTGGCCATCCTGGCCGTGGTGTCGTTCGGCTTCACCTTCTTGGCCAAGGAGTCCGGTGAACCGCTGGAGGAGAAGGTCGACGAGACCCAACTCGTCGCGGAGCACGCTGAGCTCGGTGAGACGATGCCGTTGTTCGCCGGGCTGCTCATGCTGACCACCATCGGGGTGGTCGCCGTCGATCGCTACGGCCGGCGCTTCTCCGAGCCGTCGACGGGCGAGGACGCCGCCACCGATGCGCCGCTCGCCCCGAGCTGGCTGAAGCCGGCGACGATCGCGGTCAGCGTCCTCGCCGTGCTGGCCTCGGTCGGTGCCACGGTGCAGGTGGCGCAGGTCGGGCATTCGGGGGCGAAGGCAACCTGGAGCGAGGAGGGCGGAGAAGGCGGAGAGTCGGGCGAGTCTGGCGAGTCAGAGGGTGCCGAGGAAGAGGGCCTGGCCCCGACGGCCGTCGACAGCACCCCCGTTCGTGAGTCGGTGGAGATCGGTCAGACGAGCGGCCAGGGATAGGCCCGGCCGGACGCGTCGACCGGGAAGCATCCGTGTTGCAGGAGCGCCCGCCCTCGGATGCGCAGGGCGTCTCGCTCGAACGGGTCGAGCAGGTCGGCGAGGGACTGGGGGAGGTCGGCGTCGAGGAAGGCGTCGATGTCGGCCAGGACGTCGTCGGGGATCGGCTGCCCGCTGAAGTCCCACACCACCGTCCGCAGCTTGAACTCCTGGTGGAACGACAGCCCGTTGTCGATGGCCCACAGATGGCCGTCTTCGTCCACGAGGACGTGCCCGCCCTTGCGGTCGGTGGCGTTGGCCAGGATGTCGAAGGCGCACAGGCGTTGGAGCTGCGGGTGGTGGGCTTCGTCCTCGAGGAACGTGAAGTAGTGCTGCTCGACGTCGCCGTGGACGAACTGCTGCACCGAGCCGACACCGAACGGCGCGTCGTCGCGGAGCACCGTGGGCGGGACGAGGTCCCAGCCGAGCGCCACGTCGAGCTCGAAGGCGGCGACCTCGCGCTTGAACAGCCCCGACGGGAAGTCCCACAGCGGGCGCTCGCCTTGCGCCGGCTTGTAGATGGCGAGCCCGTGTTCGTCGTCGAGGGTCAGGTCCACGAGCAGCGTGGCGTTGGAGCTGTAGGGCATCCGACCGCGCACGTCGATCGTCCCCCGCTGCAGCAGTGCCGACGCGCTGGCCACTGGACGCTCAGTTCAGCCGCGGGCAGACGTGCCCGGCCGGATCCATGGGGCGCAGGCAGTAGCGACACGTCGGCCGACCGGCACGGACGAGGTCGAGGCCGAGCTCGATGAAGGCCGCCACTTGCGGGCGGGCCAGGGTGAAGCGCGCCGTGGCCGGGATGGCGAGAGGATCGCCGTCGTCGTCGACCTCGACCAGCTCCTCGGCCACCAGCAGGATGCAGTCGTCGGCCTGCTCGTAGGCGACGGCGAGCCCGCCGATGGCCCACTCGGCGATGGCCGGCTCGAGCAGGTGCAGGCTCCCCACCTGCTCGGTGGTGGCCGGCGGAAGGTCAGCCAGGATGCCGGCGAGGTACTCGCACAACGCCGCCACCTGCTGCTTCTCGACCTTGAGCGTGACTGTGGCCGCGTCGCTCTGGGCCTGGAGGTAGAAGACCCGCTGGCCAGGTTCGCCGACGGCGCCGGCGATGAACCGGGTCGGACGATCGATCTCGAACGAGCTGCTCATGTGCGCCTCATGAGAGGCCCAGCCCGGAGAGGTCGTCGCCGATCGAGTTCACGCACAGCACGGCTGGTCCGTCGTGCCCGTACCAGATGGCCGTGACCGAACAGGGGGACACGACGATCCGCTGGAAGAGGTCGAGGTGGGTGCCCATGGCGTCGGCCACCGCGGCCTTGATCGGGTCGGCGTGGGACACGGCCACGATGGTGCGGCCGGGGTGGGCCGCAACCAGGCGGGCCAGCGCGGACGTGATGCGTGTCTGCATCTCGGTGAACGACTCGCCGGCCGGGAAGCGGAACCCCGACGGATAGCGCTGCACGGTGGTCCACTCGGAGAGCTTCCGCAGGTCGGAGAGCTTGGCGCCCGTCCAGTCGCCGAAGTCGCACTCGAGTAGGCCGCGCTCGATCGTGACCTTGTGGCCGAGCGATCGACCGATGGGTGCGGCCGTCTCGCGGGTGCGCTCGAGGGGCGAGGCGTAGACGGCGTCGACGCGCTCGGCGAGCGGTGCCAGGCGGGCAGCGACGGCTTCGGCTTGGGCTCGGCCGGTGTCGGCCAGGTGGAGGCCCTTGGCTCGACCCGGCAGCGTCGACCCGGTGGTGGGCGTGGTGCCGTGCCGTACGAGCAGGACCAGGGTGCCCGCAGGAGGCTTGGGTCGTCGGGCCATGGCCGCACGCTACCAACGCCGCGGACCGCCTCCTCGCCGATGCGGAGCGCGATGGGTAGCGTCGCCGGCATGGTCGATCGCCGCCCGTCGCCCGCGCTGGCGTCCTTGCAGGACGAGATCGTGGCGTGCCGAGCGTGCCCGCGACTCGTGGCGTGGCGCGAGCAGGTGGCGGTCGACAAGCGGGCGGCCTTCGCCGACGACGACTACTGGGGTCGACCGGTCCCGGGGTTCGGTGATCCGGCGGCCCGCCTGCTCGTGGTCGGCCTCGCCCCGGCCGCTCACGGCGCCAACCGGACGGGCCGCATGTTCACCGGAGATCGGTCCGGCGACTTCCTGTTCGCCGGACTGTGGCGAGCCGGGTTCGCCAACCAGCCATCCAGCGTCGACCGCCAGGACGGGCTCGTGCTGCACGGCGCGTGGATCACCGCGCCCGTGCGCTGCGCGCCGCCGGCGAACAAGCCGACCCCGGCCGAGACGCGGTCGTGCGCCCCGTTCCTGGCCCGCGAGCTCGCCCTCCTGCCCGACGTCCGCGCCGTGCTGGCGCTGGGGGCGTTCGGCTACCAGGCCGTGGCGTCGTGGTACGACGTCCGGCCCCGACCGCGCTTCACCCACGGGCTCGAGGTGCCCGTCGACGGTGGTCCGACGATCGTGTGCTCGTTCCACGTCTCGCAACAGAACACCTTCACCGGTCGACTCACACCCGAGATGTTCGACGATGTCCTCCGGCAGGTGCGTCACCAGACGGGTTGACCACAACTTGTGGAGAAGTCGGCGCGTGAGATGTGGAAAACCGGCTCTTCATGTGGACAACCGGAGCCGATGGGTGCGCGCGGACCGGTCGGGGCTAGCGTACGACGTCCCCGAGATCCCGTGGAGGTGCGATTCCATGCTGGCAGGCTTCCGATCCGACACGACACGCCGTCTGGCGATCGTCGCGTTCGGCGCAGTGCTGCTGGGTGGTTGCAGCGTGCCGAGCAACGCTCCCGACGCCTACGACGCTCAGGTCCAGGAGGACTTCGTGCGGGGCTGCACGGGCGACGTCGGCGAGTTCGACGGCACCACCACCACGTTGGTGCCGGCCAACCAGTGCGAGTGCTCGTACCAGGTGTACGTCGACAACGTGCCCTATAACGACGATGCCGCTGGGCAACCGCCGTTCGCCGGGGTGTGGCCGGAGGGTGCGTCGGTGTTCACGAGCCTCGACGGCGACCTGACTAGGGACCAGAACTCGATCGACAAGCTGCCGCCGCCGATCCGAGACCTGTTGGCCGAGTGCGCAGGCGGTCCCACCCCGAGCACCTCGGGCGAGTCCTCCACGGCCACCACCGCTTCCTGAGCGGTGCCCAGAGGACGACGGTGGACGCCCGAGGCCGCCGACTGCTCATCGCCGCGGCGGTGTTCGTTCTAGCCCTCGTCCTCGCCGGAGTCGCTCGACGCGCCATCGATCAGCCGGAGAGCGATGCTTCGCAGCGAGCCACGTTCGTGGCCGCGTGCGTGGGCGCCGGCGGCGAGGTCGTGCCCGGCGTGTGCGGCTGCACCTATGACTCGCTCTACTCCGTTGACGACGGTCGCTCGCTCGAGGCCGTCGTCGAGCAGTTGGACCGCTCGCCCGACACCCTGCCCGACGACGCCATCCGGATCGTCGAGGGCTGCGTCATCGCCGCACGCGGCGCCACGGCGTCGACCGACACGGCACCGACGTCGGACACCTCGGGTACGCCGTCGATCGAGGTCGTCCCCGGCTGAGGATCAGCCCGCAGGGGCAGGCTTGGGTGCTGGCTTCTTCTTCTCGGGCAGACCCAGGCGGACGGTCTGCTCGGCCCACGCCGGCCATCGCTCGCGGCTCTTGGCTGCGAGCTTGTGCATGAGGGCGATGGCGCCGGGATCCTCGTCCGCCGGCCGGGCGATGATCGAGCCGTCGGCCACCATGCGCGACATGATCTCGCGTCCCAGGTCGGTGCGGACGACGGTGAGGGTCCAGTCGTTGTCCTTGCCGATGCCGCCGCAGGAGATGTCGGCGTGCTCGGCGGCGAAGTCGGGGCAGTGGTTGCACCCCTCGCGCGTCCAGGCGTGGCACTCCTTCAGGTTGATCTCGTGGTACGACCCGTCGGCCATCCAGATCTGGAACACGCCCTTGATGTTCATCTTCTTCATCTCGGCCTTGGCCAGGCCGTACTTGGTCCAGAACAGCTCCTCGAAGATGGCGTCGTCGAAGGTCTTCGAGCACAGCAGGCCCAGGTTGAACACGATGGGCTTGCTAATCTTGCCGACCTTGCGGTGCCACATGATGGGCGGCACCGACGACTGGCACGACATCCCGACCAGCGCCAGCTTCGACAGGCCCCGCTCGAGGGCCTCGTCGATGGCCAGCGTGTTGGCCGAGTACGTGTAGCGGCTGCCAGCCGAGTCGAGCACCTCCTCGCGGTTCGAGGCCACGCCCGGGATGGCCTTCCACGAGCCGGCGCCGCCCTCGAGGAACGAGGTGAGGGCGCCGTCGATGTAGTCGTGCTCCATGGCCCAGATGAGGATGGCCGACACGAGGCCGCCGTCCTGGCCGATCTGGTGGACGTAATCCTCCGAGGCCCGCGTCAGCAGGATGTCTTTGTAGATGCCTGACAGCTCGCCCGGCTCACGCTGCTCGTCGAACAGGTGCTCGTTGGCGTCCTCCTCCCAGGTGCGGAAGCGAGGGCACGCCCGCGTGCACGAGGTGCAGCCCTTCTGTCCGTGGCCGCAGTCGGTCGGACCCAGCTCGTCCTCGAGGTGGAACGGCTTGTAGCCGCCCGCTTCGTGGTTGTAGCCGATGACGTCGTGGGGGCAGGCGATCACGCAGCCCGCGCACCCGGTGCACAGCCCCGAGTCGATGACCTCTTCGTAGAGCTCCTTCCACTGGTTGGTCCAGCGGGCCTTCTTGGGGGCGGGAGCAGCCTCGACCGTCGACATGTCGCCGAGGCTAGCGGCGCCACCGGGCGACCCGGAAGGTCGAGAGCGCCGAAGTAGGGTCAGCACCGTCTGCTCATCGACGAGGGGAGCATGGGTGGCGCAGCGGGTCCTGGACGTGGTGGCGCGACGTAGGCGTGCATCGACTATCGGCGTCGTCGTGGCGTTCGCGATCGCCGTCGCCGGGCTCTGCGGCTCCGGGGGCGCGTTTGCCGTTCCTTCGCCATGCCCACCGGCAGATCCCCCGGTGGGCTTGGTCGACTACCCGCCGGAGGCCACGATGATGGCCGCGACGACGCCCGGCGTGCCCTTCAGCTCCACCGCTCCCGCCCCCGATGGCGGGACCTACGGCGTGAACGTCACCACGGCGTGGAACCAACCGTCGACTGTCACACTCCGTCGCCTCGCGCGCGACGGCACGGTCGTTTGGTCGCATGCCTTTTCCGTGTCGTGGGCGCTGGCCCCGCTTGTGGTCAGCGGTCCGTCGGGACAGGTCGCGGTGACGGTCCCGTTCGGCGGAGTCCTCTCCGCCCCGTCGCTGGGCCTTGCCGGAGGGGCGGGGAGCGGCGAAGACAGTGACGTCGTGATCGCGTGGCTTCGTTCGGACGGGTCGCTTGTGCAGTCATGGGTCGAGGACGGTCCAGCCAACGCTCACGCGGGCGCAACCGGCTTCACGCGCGAAGGCGAACTGCTTCTCACGGTGAACGACGACGGCCGATCCGTTGGGCAGGACGACCTTCTCGCCCCAACGGCAGATCACGTCGACGGCACCCCGTTCGGTGCCTTGCTGGTGGCGGAGCCTGGTGGCGACCTCAACCTCTTGGCCATCGTCGAAAGCTCCGACGGCGCCTTCGCCGCGGTCGGACAGGTGTCGATCGGGTCGAGCGGCGCCACGATCGTCGGCTATGCGAACTCGGGCGTGGTGCTGAACGGCGTGCAATTGGACGGCGCGGTGCGGACCTCCGGCGGTGGTCAGGAGTTCGTTGCCCACGTCGGCTCCGATGCGTGGGTGCACCGATTCTCGACGTCTGGGGCGGAACGTGGCATCGACCTGCCTCCCGGGGGGCAGGGGGCGGTGCTCAGCTACTCGCCGGCAGCGTTCGCTCCGCCCGGCGGTGAGGCCTTCAAGGCCAACGTCGTCGAGATCCGTCCGGACGGAACGATCGGACGGGTGGTCGTCGTGCAGAGCGAGCTGTGGGACAGGGTGACCGGCGATCTCGCGGCCAATGGCGACCTGGTCATCTCGCTCAACGCGTTGGCCTGGACGACAGTGACATCCTCCGGACAGCCGCTGTTGCTGCCGCGTGAAGGAGCGGCGTTCGCCGTCCCGACCGTGTTCGCACTCGACGGCGACGGTGGATTCCGATGGACGGCATCGCTGTCACCCGAGACGAGTTCGGACAACTGCGGGTCCTCTGTGCTCGGCGGGTTCTGGGTGGGGCGCGACGGGATGGTGTCGCTCTCGTTCGCCGCGCAGGCGGGCATGGCCTACGAGGGCGCACACGTGGCGCCGGGGAGTGGCCAATGGCAAGCCATCGTGGACGGCTGGATCGGCAAAGCCGACTTCTTTGATGTTGACACCGCTCATCCGTTTCGTGACGAGATCAGATGGATGGTGGAGGAGGGGCTGAGCACCGGTTACTGGAACGGGACGTTCGATCCGACCGGTTCTGTCAGCCGGCAGGCCCTCGTGGCCTTCTTGTGGCGGCTGGCCGGTTCACCCGAGGCCGAGGGTGTGTCGCCGTTCTCCGACGTCGGGCCGACGCACCCGTTCCACGAAGCCATCGAGTGGGCTTCGTCGGAGGGGATCGTCAACGGCTACCCCGGCGGGACGTTCCGTCCAGGCGACAAGGTCGGCCGACAAGCGCTGGCGGCGGTGCTCTGGCGCTCGGCGGGTTCGCCGGTCGTCGCCACGGGCGCGGCGTTCAGTGACGTCCCCTCGACGCACCCGTTCGCCGCCGCCATCGCCTGGATGGTCGACGCCGAGCTGACCGCGGGCTACGCCGACGGCACCTTCCGGCCGGCCTCGCCGGTCAGCCGGCAGGCCCTCGCCGCCTTCTTGCAGCGAAGTGTCGACTCCGGCGTCCTCGACCCGCCGCCATGACCGCCAACTCCCGAACCGGTGCGGACCGATAGGTCCCACAACTGATAACCCGCACCAGAACCATGGGTGGTCGAGGGGAAAGTAGGGTTCGGGCGTGGCGTCGTTCGTGACCGAGGTGTTCGAGATCGCTGGCTTCGGTGCCGAGCGAGCCGTCCGCCGTGCGGCGAACAAGCAGGAGCAGGTCGTCGACAAGGCCAAGATCCGCGTCCTCGGCACGCGAGCGAAGCTCCAGTCGGGCGTCGCTCTCGTGTGCCGCTTCATCGTGGCCACCGCCCTGCTCTCGTTCGGGCGCGTGCCGGGCGTGATCCTCGGGCTGGGAGCATTGCTGGCCATCACGGTCGTTCGTCGGACGACCTACGAGCTGCAGCGCCGAGGCTCGCGCTACGCCACCGCCGTGGCGGCGGTGTCGGTCGTGCTCACGCTGGCGCTCATCGTCGCCCTGGCCATCCGGCGGCCGGGCATGGGCCTGGCCCTGGCCATCGGCGAGGTGGCCGGCTGGCGTGGCCGCAAGGACCTGGCGACGGCCCGGAAGCTAGCCGGCAAGCAGTTGGTCGTGGTCTGACGCACCATCTGCCAGCGCGATTTCTCGCGCCTTCGACGGATCGGTCAGCATTGGGCGCATGGACCTGAACTACCCGCCCGAAGCTGAAGCGTTCCGTGCCGAGATCCGCGCGTGGCTCGAGGAGCACCTGCCCGACGGGTGGTTCGACGAGGGCTTCGAGATGGCGCCTGAGGCCAAGGCCGAGTTCCAGAAGCAGTGGACCACGACGCTGTTCGAGGGCGGTTGGATCTGTGCCACGTGGCCGAAGGAGTACGGGGGCAAGGGCCTCAGCACCATGGAGGGCGTGGTGCTGGCCGAGGAGTTCCACCGAGCCGGCTCGCCCCTGCGGGCCGACTTCTTCGGCGACACGCTCGTCGGCCCCACGATCCTGCAGTGGGGCACCGAGGAGCAGAAGCAGTTCTTCCTGCCCAAGATCCTCTCGGGGCAGATCGCCTGGTGCCAGGGCTTCTCCGAGCCCGATGCCGGTTCCGACCTCGCCTCGCTCAGCACCAAGGCCGAGCTCGACGGTGACGAGTGGGTCATCAACGGCCAGAAGATCTGGACCACCCAGGGCTTCGTGGCCGACTACATCTTCATCCTGTGCCGCACCGATCCCGGCGCGTCGAAGCACAAGGGCATCTCCTATCTGCTGTGCCCCATGGACCAGCCCGGCATCGAGGTGCGGCCCATCGAGCAGGTCGACGGCTCGGCCGAGTTCGCCGAGGTGTTCTTCACCGATGCCCGCTGCCCCAAGGAGAACGTCGTCGGTGGGGTCAACAACGGCTGGAAGGTGGCCATGACCACCCTCGGCTTCGAGCGGGGCACGTCGGCCACCACCGGCTACCGCCGCTTCGAAAAGGAGCTCAACCACGTGCTCGAGCTGGCTCGCGCCAACGGCAAGATCGACGATCCGCTCGTGCGCCAGGACCTGGCCCGCGCCTACTCGGGCGTGCAGCTCATGCGCATCGCCGGTCTCCGCAGCCTCTCGGCCATCGTGCA
>Ga0105047_10002182_pt1 | contig 34966 bp, 29 predicted proteins | sample MAT04_FD_78384 | JGI IMG/M metagenome (GOLD analysis project Ga0105047, IMG submission 78384) | Freshwater microbial communities from Lake Fryxell liftoff mats and glacier meltwater in Antarctica - MAT-04 (megahit assembly) | ecosystem: Environmental > Aquatic > Freshwater > Ice > Liftoff... | reverse complement strand
GAAGACCACGCCGCGCTGCTGAGCCTCACCCGACGTCGGTGACGGTCGAACTGGCCGGTGGGCGGCGTCGTGAGCATCGACGGGGCAGCCGGCGGCGCCGACGAATGACCGCAACCCGGTGGATCAAGCCACGACACCGGCCCCACGCAGTTCGGTGATGCGATCGCCGAAGCCGGCCTCGGCGAGCACCTCGTCGGTGTGCTGACCCAACGTCGGTGCCGGCCCGCCGAGCGCCGCCGGGGTGCCACCGAACTGCGTCGGATGCCGGGGCTGTCGCAATCGCCCGGCCACCGGGTGCACGCTCTCCTCGAACAGACCGACGGCGCGAGCGTGGGGATCGTCGGGGAGATCGGCCTGGGCCACCACCAACGAGAACGGAACCCTGCGCTCGGCCATCCGCTGCGAGGCCTCGGCCGTCGTGAGCCCACCAGCGGCGACGTGGCAGGCGCGCATGATGGCGGCCATCTCGTCGGGGTGCTGGCGCCGCTCGCCGATCGTGGCCACCTCGGGGTTGTCGTGCCCCTCCACACCGAAGGCCTCGCACATACCGTGGAAGTCGGCGTCGGCGGTCGGGGTGGCGATGCCCCAGCCGTCGACGAAGCGGAAGGGTCGGGACCCCTGCACGAAGCTCGAGCTCATCGACCGGTCCGAGTCGAGCAGGAGCTCATTGCCTCCGCAATCGGCCCACAGGAACGACACCACGGCGTCGACCATCGACAGCTCGACGTGCTGCCCACCGGCCCCGCGTTCGCGGGCCAACAAGGCGGCGGTGATGGCCTGCACGGCGTACATGGCCGTGATCTTGTCGGCGGCGGTCTGGCGCAGGAACACCGGAAGGCCGTCGTCGGGGTCGGCCTGGTTCGACGCCAACCCCCCGTAGGCCTGGATCACGGTGTCGTACGCCCCCCTCGATGCGTACGGCCCCTCGGAGCCGAAGCCCGACAACGACACGTACACCAGGTCGTCCCGGCCGGCGGACAGGTCGGCCCAGCCCAGCCCCGCCCGATCCATGGCGCCGGGCCGGAAGTTCTGAACCACCACGTCGCTCTTCGCCGCCAGGGCCCGCACGACCTCGGCCCCCTCCGGCGTGGTGAGATCGACGGCGATCGACCGTTTGCCCCGGTTGCAAGCCTGGAAGAGGGCGGCGATGCCGTTGACCGACACCCCCACCCAACGGGCGATGTCGCCGATACCCGGTCGTTCGACCTTCACGACGTTCGCGCCCTGGTCGCCGAGGAGGGCCACCGCATAGGGCCCGGTGAGGGCGATCGAGAGGTCCAGGATGCGGATGCCGTCGAGCGGTCCGGGTGTCGGCTCGGCCATGGTCACGGGCCCTCCTCGAAGGTGGCTCGGGTGCGAGGGCGTCCGCCCGGTCCGCTGTAGGCGTGGCCGTAGCCGGGCACCGTGGTGAACCCTCCGATGGGTAGTGAAGCAAGGGACGCCTGCCAGGCGTCGATGAGGGCGTCCTCGGCCTGGTAGTCGAACGGGTCGGTGAGGATCATCTCCTCCATTCCTCCAGGCTCGGGCCGGTTGTCCCACAGCCAACGAGCGGTGCGCCCGACGGCGACACGGGCCGGGACGACGTCGCAATAGCCCAGCTCGTTGCGCAGGCGCGACAGGTCGAGCACCCGATGGGTCGGCAGTGGTTGCATCAGCAACGGTCGGGCGGGGACAGCGATCTCATAGGGCATCGAGACCAGTTCGAGCTCGTGATCGAGTTCGGTCGCGCACAGTTCGATCACTTGGCGGACGGTGAGGACCTCCTCGTCGCCGCAGTCGAACACCTTTCCCGCCGCCGCATCGGGGTGATCGACACCGAGGAGCACGGCATGGGCCAGGTTCTCCGTGTACCCGTGGTGGTGCAGCGTGAGGCCGTCATCGGCGATGACCATGCGCCGACGCCCGTCGACGATGCGCCGCACGATCATCCATTCCCGGGGAACCACCTGATAAGGCCCGTAGGCGTAGGGGTAGCGGAAGTGGGTGGCGTCGGGGTGATGGGTGAAGACGTGCTCCTCGGTGCGCGCCACCCGGAAGCCCTTCTCGTCCTCGTCCGGGTCGGCCACCGTGGGCGCCGACTCGTCGACCGGGACCGCCAGCCCGGACGGCTCGGCCAGGTACGGGTTCATCCAGCCGCGAATGGCCGGGACCCCGCCGACGGACACGAAGCGGCCGACCTTGCCCTGGGTGATCTCGGCGATGCGCCGGAGCCGACCGTACATGGCGACCACCACGTCGAACGTTCGACCACCGTCGAAGGCGGCGCGCAGCGAATCAGCGTCGTACGGATCGTGGTGCAGGTGCTCGACCACCGCCGGGGTCTCGGTCCGCTCGTGGGTACCGCGGTGCAGGATCGTGACCTGGTGGCCGCGTGCCACGAGGCCATTGACGATGGGGATCCCGGTCGGGCCCGTCCCCCCGATGACCAGCACACGCTCCCTCATGCCGGCGCACCCTAGGCCGGGTGCGACAACGCCAGTACTAACCGAACGTGATCTCGCGCCGCTCCAGCTTCCACCCCTCCGTCGTGCGGCGGAAGGTGTCGTGGTAGGCCCCGCACAGCTTGAGCGTCGGGGCCTCGGCGGTGTCGACGAAGAACAGGAAGTAGGAGTCAGCGAACGCGGTGTCGGACCCGTCGGCGGCCACCGCCACCGTGGTGATCATGTGGCGGCTGTTGCTCCCCGGACCGACGTCACCGGTGGACCGACGGGCTTCGGCGCCGGCGCGGATCTCGGCCCGACCGGTACGCGGCGCGTTGGGCATGGCCCAGTGCGCGTCGTCGGTGAACAACGACACGTAGTCATCGAGGTCGCCGACGTCGGCATACTGTGCCAGCCGGGCCACGATGGTGCGGATATCGAGGTCGTCGGCCACTCGTCGTACCACGGCGTCATCGATCATGGAGCGACCGTACAGGCCGTGTGCGGGACAGGCTGTGCGCCGAGCGCCCCCGCGGTAGCCTCGCCGGTCATGACCCCGGTCGAGCTCACCGTCTTGTCCATCGACGGCACAGTCACTGTTGATGCTCTCGCCGAAGACGACCGACTCTTCCTCGAGGCGTCGGTGGTCCACGCCGTCACCGGTTGGGAACCCAAGCCCGAGGGTCTGTGCCGGGGTGAGCTGTGCATCCCCGTGCGCGACCCCGCAGCCCGAGATCGTGAGGGGCGCTACGACCTCGCCCGGGTCGCCGCCGCGCTGCACCGGCCGTACGCGGCCGAACGTCTCGACGACGAATCACGGGCCGTGGCGGCCATCGGTGAGGCTGCGCACGAACGGGCCGCCGTCTACAACGACGGCACCGCCCCGCATGTCGATCTCGTCGACCTCGACGGCAACCCGTTCACGGTGCCTGACCACTCCAGGCGGAAGCGGCTCCTGCTCGCCTGGTCGTCGTGGTGAGGGTGCCGCTACGAGCTGCCGGTCTGGCAGACACTGCACGATGAGCTCTCCCCCGCCGGTCTCGACATCGTGGCCGTCGCTCTCGACGACTCCCTCGACGTCATCCGACCGTGGGTGGAGGCCGCCGATCCGCCCCTGACCTCGGTGCGTGTGGCCCTCGACGCCGATCATCGTCTGGCCGAGGCCTATGGCATCACCAACGTGCCGGCCACGGTGTGGATCGACGAGGACGACAAGGTGGTGAAGCCCCCCACCATCACGCCGGGGAACAACATGTTCCAGGAGTTCACCAAGATCGACGCCGAGGGCCACCACGCCGCCCTGCGCCGCTGGGTCCACGAGGGGGTCCTTCCCGAGCTGCCCGATCGTGGTGACGGCACCGACGCCAACGCGGCCCGTCCCCCGACAGCCGAGGAGCAGGCCGGGCGAACCGAACGGCGCCTGGCGTCGTGGCTGCACCGCAACGGACAGACCGAGGCCGCCGAACGCCACTACTCCCGAGCGGTGCGGCTGGCCCCCCTCGACTGGACCATCAGTCGAGGGTCGATGCCGGCCCGTGGCCAGGATCCGTTCGGCAACGACTTCTTCGACCTCTACCAGGAATGGGAGGACGCGGGCCGGCCCGACTACCAAGCCATGCCGGGGGGCGACGTACCGCCCAGCCCGCAACGTTGACCCGCAGAACTGACCGTCGTCACTGGACGCGGAAACCAGTGCGAGAAGCCGGCACTCGAGAGCCAGGTTCGAGAGGCCGATTCAGGAAGCGGTGATGGTGGCGACGAGCTCGACGGCCTCGGCGACCGGCAGGATCTGACGGTAGGCACAGGCATCGAGAGCGGCGTCGACGGCCGTCATGGCCGTCCCGCTGATCTCGGCCCGCGCGTCGAGCAACGCATCGATGAGACGATTGGTGGAAAGGAGCGCCTCGCCCTCGGACGCGGCGCCGGCCACGAGGGCGACCAGGGCGTCGAGGCTGGGGCGAATCGACGGGGAGACCGTTTCGACCATGAGAGCGCCTTTCTGAGTGGTTTTCGAGAACCTACAACGACCCTAACCTCGCCGCCGGGATGGTTTCTTCCCTCACATGCGAGGTCGAGTGTCACTGCTTGTATCGGCACACATGCAGCCCACCTGAGCCACCGTCACGCCCCGCCGGCATCGTCCCGCCTCTCCACTGTCAGTACCGGATCGCCACGTTCTTGCGCTGGACGAACTCCTCGACGCCGGCCCGACCTCGCGACCGAAACCACTGGCCTTCACGCCCCCGGGAGGCGCAACAGGCGACAACGAAGAAGCTCCGGACCGAGAGGCGCGAACCTGACTCGGGACGCGACGAAGGGCCGAGCCCCTCGCGAGGCTCGGCCCTTCGGTGAACGGGGTCGGGTGCCGCCCGGGACGGGTCAGGCGGCGCCGGTGCCCCGGAGGGTCATCAGGCCGGCATCAACACCGCGTCGATGACGTGGATGACGCCGTTGGAGCACTGGATGTCGGTGGCGGTGACATTGGCCGTTCCACCCATGGCATCGGTGATGGTGACCTTGCCACCAGTGGTGGCGACGGTGAAGGTGCCACCCTCGGCGGTGGTGACCACACCGGGCTTGACGTCCTTGGCCATGACCTCGCCCGCCACCACGTGGTAGGTGAGGATCTTGGCGAGGGTTTCCTTGCTGGCGGGCTGGGTGAGGGTCTCGAGGGTGCCCGCAGGGAGCTTGGCGAAGGCCTCGTTGGTCGGAGCAAAGATGGTGAACGGCCCCGTGCCCGACAGGATCTCACCCAGGCCGGCGGCGGTCACTGCGGTGACGAGGGTGGTGAAGTCGGGGTTCGACGCGGCGACCTCGACACAGTTCTTGCTGGCGGTCGCGGCGGCGGCCGTGGTGGCCGGGGCGGCGGTGGTGGCCGTGGTGGCCGAGTCGGTGCTGCTGCTGCAAGCGGCGCCCAGGAGCCCGAGGCTCAGTACGGCGACGGCGACGATGGGGGTCTTCTTCATGGGGGATTCCTCCGGGGAGATCAACGGTGAGGTGATTCGGTCGAACCCTCGTTAGGGCTGAATTCGGCACGAATCAAAAAGGTCTTCGACACCGGGAGGCGAACCGGATGAACATTTCCGAAAGAAATCTCTGGATCCCGGTCAGGGCTCAGACCTTGTAGCCGCCGTCCACGCCGATGACCTGGCCGGTGATCCCGCCCCCGTCGGCCGATGCCAGCAGGGTGACCATCCCCCCGAGTTCCTCGGGTTCGAGGATCCGCCCCTGGAGCGACTCCGCCTCGGCCGCAGCCCGGGCCTGCTCGACGGAGATGCCCTGGCGCCCGGCGATGCGCTCGAAGTCCACCAGCGACGTGTTCGTCCATCCCGGGCACACGCAGTTGACGGCGATGCCGTGACGGGCCGTGGCCGCCGCCAACTGGCGGGTGAGACCCACGATGGCGTGCTTGGCCGTCGTGTAGGCCGGCGCCGCTCCGGTGTGGCGAGACGCCCCCGAACCGATGGTGATGACACGGCCCCACGCTCGATCGCGCATCGACGGCAGGGCGGCGTTGATCGTCCACCACGCCGAGGTGACGTTGAGGACGAGCGTGCGCTCGAAGCTCCCGTCGTCAGGCTCGAACGGGTCGTGGGTGCGCCCCACCGATCCCCCCACGTTGCTCACCACGACATCCACCCGACCGTACCGATCGAGCGCCGCGAGCACCGGCAACCGGGCTCCCTCCCGGTCCATGGCGTCGGCCACGACGGCGTGGGCGACCCCACCCTCGGCCGAGATCTGCGCCACCACCGCCTCGAGGTCGACGGCGGTCCGTGACGTGACGACGACAGTCGCCCCCTCCGCGGCGCACCTGAGGGCGATGGCCCGGCCGATACCCCGCCCGCTCCCGGTCACCACGGCGACCCGCTCGTCCAGTGCCCCCATCAGCTCTCCCTGCTCGTCACCGGCCGCCATCTTCGCCCACGCCGACCCCGGGGATCAGCGGAAACGACGCAGCCGGAGGGAGTTGGTGACCACGAACACGCTGGAGAAGGCCATGGCGGCACCGGCGATGAGGGGATTGAGGAGGCCGGCCGCGGCCAGCGGGATGGCGGCGACGTTGTAGGCGAAAGCCCAGAAGAGGTTCCCCTTGATGGTGCGCAGGGTCCGACGCGACAGCCGGATTGCGTCGCCCACCGCCCGGAGGTCACCGCGCACCAGGGTGAGGTCGGAGGCCTCGATGGCCACGTCGGTACCGGTGCCCATGGCCAACCCCAGGTCGGCTTGGGCCAGCGCGGCAGCGTCGTTGACCCCGTCACCGACCATCGCCACCACCCGCCCCTCCTCCTGAAGCCGCCGAACCACCTCGACCTTCCCCTCGGGAAACACCCCGGCCACGACGTCGGTGATGCCAACCGACGCCGCCACGGCCTGGGCGACCCGTTCGTTGTCGCCGGTGAGCAACACGGGCTTCAGCCCGAGCGCCCTCAGACCCTGGAGCGCCTCCGCCGACGTGGCCTTCACCGTGTCGGCCACGACGAAGGCGGCGCGGGCCTCTCCGTCCCATCCAGCGAACACCACGGTGCGACCCTCGGCCTCGGCGCGCTCGGCGACGGCGATGAGGTCGAGGGGCAACGCCATGGCGTGCTCCTCGAGCAGACGGGCCCGGCCCGCCACCACGGCGTGGCCGTCGACGATGCCCTGTACTCCGAGCCCCTGAGCACTGGCAAACCCCTCGACAGTGGTGAGGTCGACGCCATCGCGACGTGCTCCGGCGACGATGGCCCGGGCGACCGGGTGTTCGCTGGCGTCCTCGACGCTCGCCACCAACCTCAAGGCCTCGTCGCGAGCGAAGCCACCGACCACGGCCACCTCGACCAGGGTCATCTCCCCGGTGGTGACCGTGCCCGTCTTGTCGAGCACCACCGTGTCGACCTGACGGGTCGACTCGAGGATCTCCGGGCCCTTGATCAGGATGCCGAGCTGCGCCCCTCGCCCCGTGCCGACCATGAGCGCCGTGGGGGTGGCCAGGCCGAGCGCGCACGGGCAGGCGATGATCAGGACCGCCACCGCGGCGGTGACGGCGGCGGTGGCACCATCACCGGTGCCCAGCCAGAACCCGAGGGTGGCCGCAGCGAGGCCCAGCACGATCGGTACGAACACCCCTGACACCCGGTCGGCGAGGCGCTGCACAGGCGCCTTGCCGTTCTGGGCCTGCGTGACGAGGTGGGTGATGCGGGCGAGAGCCGTGTCGGCCCCGACCCGCGTCGCCCGAACCACCAGACGACCACCGGCGTTGATGGTGGCGCCGGCCACGTCGTCACCGGGACCCACCTCGACCGGAAGGCTCTCGCCGGTGAGCAGGGACGCGTCGATCGCCGACGTACCGTCCTCGACGATGCCGTCCGTCGCCACCTTCTCGCCCGGACGCACGACGAAGCGGTCACCGACGGCGAGATTGCCGATGGGAACGCGCACCTCGTCACCGTCACGGAGCACGGCCACGTCCTTGGCCCCGAGGTCGAGCAGCGCCGCCAACGCCGCGCCCGATTGCTGTTTGGCCCGAGCTTCGGCATAGCGACCGGCCAGGAGGAACACGGTCACGCCCGCAGCCACCTCGAGATAGATGTGGTCGCTTCCCGACCCGCGGGCAATCGTGAACTCGAACGGCATGGTCATCCCCGTCATGCCGGCGTCGCCGATGAAGAGCGCGTAGACCGACCAGCCGAAGGCGGCGAGCGTGCCCACCGAGATCAACGTGTCCATCGTCGCCGCGCCGTGGCGGAGGTTGGTCCAGCTCGCCCGGTGAAAGGGCCACGCTCCCCAGACGACCACGGGGGCGGTGAGGGTCAGGGAGAGCCACTGCCAGTTGTCGAACTGCAGGGCCGGCACCATGGCCATGAGCACGACCGGGACGGTGAGGGCGGTGGAGATGAGCAGACGCCGCCCCAGTTCGTCGATCGGCCCATGGCCATGTGGACCCCGATCGGCGCCGGCCCCGTCGGGTCCTGCGTCGCTCGACGGATCGGGGATCGTCGCCTGGTACCCCGCGGCTTCGACCTCGGCCACGAGCACCGCTGCGTCGGTGCGAGGCGGTGCGACCACGTGGGCGATCTCGGTGGCGTAGTTCACCGAGGCCTCGACGCCCTCGAGCTTGTTGAGGCGGCGCTCGATCCGGTTGGCGCACGACGCACAGGTCATGCCCTTGATGTCCAGGTCGACGACGGTCCGGTCGCTTCCCGGAGGGGGCGTGATGGTGGAACTCACGAGTGGGCTCCCTGGGGGCTGGAGGAACTCGACGCCGAATGGGCCGGTGCGGGCGCTTCGGCAGAAACGGGGCCGACGGCGCGCCCGACCACGAAGCCGGCACCGAACAGCAACAGCAGGGCCGCAGTGAAGAGGCCGAGACGAACACGAATGGTCATGAACTGAACCATACCCCCCTACCCTATTTAGAGCAACCAACGATCTGACCGATCATTCCCCCGTCACGGCCTCGAGGGCGCGCAGGAGGCGGGCCTCGGAGACAGGTCCCGGCGTCCCCACCTGCTGGGCGAACAAACCCACCCGGAGCTCCTCGATCTGCCAACCGATGCGCTCCAACACGGTGTCGGCCGAGGACCCTGGTGGGAACCGATCGAGAACCTCGGCGTAGCGCGCCTGCACCCGGAGCACGGCGGCCATCCGCTCGCCGTCCCTCCTCGGCGACTCGACCAGCCGGTCGAGGCGGATGGTCATGGCCTGGTAGTACCGCTCGAGATCGGGCAACCGGTCGCGCCCGGCGGCTGCCACGAAACCGTCGTGGACGAGGCCGACCCGCTGGCTTTCCATGTCGTCGATGGCTGCGGTGGTGGCGAACGTGACGGGAAAGGCCCGAAGACGCCGATCGACGACCCGATCGGCGGCGAGCACCCGGGCCGTGACGGCGAGCAGGTCCACCACCTGGCCGACGACGTGCTCCCGGATCTCCTCACACAGCCGGTCGAAGGCCACCCCATCGCGAACCGGGCCACCGTTGTTGCGCAAGAGGCCGTCGAACACGGCGACGACGACATCCTCGAGCAGAGCGTCGAAACCGTCGGCGTGGGGAGCCCAGCCGAGGGCCCGCCGCTGGCCCGCCGTGAGCCCACCCTTGACTCCCTCGATCGGTACAGGAGCGGCCAGACGCAGCAGACGGCGCATACCGGCCCAGGTGGCTCGGGCCTGCGACGCCGGGTTCTCGAGGACCCGTACCGACACCGTGGGACCGTCATCGACCAGAGCCGGATAGGCCCGAACCACGAGTGAGCCCAGCGGAGCCTCGACCACACGGGGGAAGTCGCCGATCGTCCAACTCGTCAGTCCGAAGGCCTCCACATCACCCACCGCGTCCGAGAGCGCTCGGCGCACCGAGGGAGCGAGAGCCGCTTGCAGCGCAAGCAGATCACGACCCTGGCCGAGGACCACGCCCCCCGGGCCCTCGACGCGGAAGATCATGCGCAGATGGGGCGCGAGGTCCTCGACGCGGAGGTCCCCGGTCGTCAGCCCCAGCCCGGATCGTCGGGACACGAACAGGGCGAGCTGTCGAACCAACGAGGGGCTGCCGTCGGCGTTGGTACCCGACCCTTCGGCGCCGAGCTCCTCGAGGAAGTCGTCCGCCGTCTCGGGCAGGGACCCCAGTGCCTTGCGGGTCTCCTTGGCGAGCGACCGCAGGAGGCCCGACACCAGCTCACGACGCAGGCCCGGCACCAGCCGATCGAACCCGTCGGGACCCACCTGGTTCAAGACCTCGATCGGGATGTGCACTGCGACCCCGTCGTCGGACGTGCCCGGCTCGAAGTGGTACGAGAGCGGGAGGACCAGGTCACCGTGATGCCACTGCGCCGGGAAATCCTCCTCGCGCAACGAAGCCGAGACCTCCCCTAGGAGGTCTTCGAGGGTGATGTCCAGCCGAGCGGGTTCTCGCCGCCGTTCCTTCTTCCACCACGATTCGAAGTGGCGCGCCGACACCACGGTCGCCGGCACACGGGCGTCGTACGCTCTGAACAGCGCCTCCTCGTCGGCCGAGAGGTCGGCCCGGCGGAAGCGGTGCTCGAGGTCTTCGGTTTCGACCAGCAGAGCCCGATTGACGGCCACGAAACCGTGGCGACCGTGCCAGTCGTCGAGGACCAGAGCGTGGCGGATGAACAGCTCGCGTGCGTGCTCGGGGTCGATCCGGGCGTACGGCACCACTCGGTCGACCACGATCGCCAGGCCGTACAGCGTGACTTGCTCGTGCACCATCGCCGCGCCGCGCCGCGTCGACCAGTGCGCGTCGCCGTAGGTTCGCTTGACCACGTGCCCGGCCGACTCCTCCAGCCACTCGGGTTCGATTCGGGCCACGGTTCGGGCGAAGAGCCGGGAGGTCTCCACCAACTCCGCCGCCATCACCCATCCGGGCGGCTTCCTGGCCAGCCCGGACCCGGGGAAGACCACGAACCTGGTGCCTCGGGCTCCGACGAACTCACGGGTGTCACCGTCACGCCGACCCAGGTGGGAGAGGAGCCCGGCGAGCAGCGCCCGGTGCACCTGCTCGGGCGTCGCAGGGGTGGCGTTGAGCGTCATCCCCATCGACGTCGTGGCCTGCCGGAGCTGGCTGTGCACGTCCTGCCATTCGCGCACCCGCACGAAGTTCAGGAACTCGCGTCGACACATCCGGCGGAAGGCGCTCGACCCCAGCTCCCGCTGCCGTTCCCGGAGGTGGGCCCACACCGACAGGAGCGACGCGAAATCCGAGGCCGGATCCGTGAATCGAGCGTGCAGGGCGTCGGCGGTGGCGGCCTCCTCGATCGGTCGCTCCCTGACGTCCTGGATGGACAACCCCGAGGCGATGACGAGGACCTCACGGAGACAGCCGCGTCGGTCCCCTTCCACCAGCATGCGGGCGTAACGGGGGTCGACGGGCAGCCGCGCCATCGTGCGGCCCACCTCGGTGAGGCGGGGCTCGGCGCCCGGGCGGTCGTCGTCGAGAGCACCCAGTTCGTGCAGGAGGCGCACGCCATCGGCCACGGCGCGCCGGTCGGGGGGGTCGATGAACGGGAAGGCCTCGATGCCGCCCAGGCCGATGGCCGTCATCTGGAGGATGACGGAGGCCAGGTTGGTGCGCAGCATCTCGGGCTCGGTGAACGCGGGCCGCGACTCGAAGTCCTCCTCGTCGTAGAGCCGGATGCAGATGCCGTCGGACTGGCGACCGCACCGCCCCGCGCGCTGGAGGGCCGACGCCTGCGACACGGCCTCGATCGGAAGTCGTTGCACCTTCGAGCGGCTGCTGTAGCGGGAGATCCTGGCCACCCCGGGATCGATGACGTAACGGATGCCGGGGACGGTGATCGAGGTCTCGGCCACGTTGGTCGCCAGGACGATCCGCCGTTCGCGGTGAGGTCGGAAGACCTTGAGCTGCTCTGCGGCCGTGAGCCTGGCGTAGAGCGGGAGAACCTCGGTGTCGGCCAGTCCGAGGGCTCGAAGCGCCTCGGCGGTGTCGCGGATCTCCCTCTCCCCCGAGAGGAAGACGAGGATGTCGCCCGGCGGCTCGCGACGCAGCTCGTGGACGGCGTCCACGATGGCGTCGATCTGATCGTGGTCGGAGCCGCGACGGCGGCCGGCTCGGGCATCGGGGGTGACCCCGGTGCCATCGGATGCCGGCCGGTACCGGACCTCGACTGGATAGGTTCGTCCCGACACCTCGATGACCGGTGCCCCGCCGAAGTGACGCGCGAACCGCTCGGGGTCGATCGTCGCCGAGGTCACGATGACCTTGAGGTCGGGGCGTCTCGGGAGGAGCTGGGCGAGGTACCCCAGGATGAAATCGATGTTGAGGCTGCGCTCGTGGGCCTCGTCGATGATGATCGTGTCGTAGGCCGAGAGGTCCCGGTCACGCTGGAGCTCGTTCAGCAGGATGCCGTCGGTCATCAGCTTCACCAGCGTGGTGTGCGTCACCTTGTCGGTGAAGCGCACGGCGTAGCCCACCGCCCCGCCGACCTCGACGTCGAGCTCCTCGGCGATGCGCGCCGCCACGGTCCGCGCTGCCAGCCTCCGCGGCTGGGTGTGGCCGATCATCCCCGAGACCCCGCGGCCCAGCTCGAGGCATATCTTCGGCAACTGGGTCGTCTTGCCCGATCCGGTCTCTCCGGCGACCACGACCACCTGGTGCTCTCGGATCGCCGCCGCGATCTCGTCCCGCCGTTGCGAGACGGGGAGCTCGGCGGGGAACCTGATCTCGGGCACGGCCGCCCGCCGGCGCGCGAGCTGGGCATCGGTCAGGCTCGGTGGTCGATCGGGCCCCGAGCCTCGGCGTCGACCCGATGCGCGTCGACGATTCGGGGCGTCGGGCTCGGGCATGACCGCCTCAGGATACGGATGCCCGTCGGGCGGACCTCACCGACAATTGATACGACGTCGGCCCAGGCTCAGATGGAGCAGGCGACGTCGATGCCCAGCACCTGGTTGAGCCGACCCAGGCCGAGCCATTGGGCCACGCACAGGGTGAGCTCGACGATCTCGTCGTTCGAGTACTCGGCCTTCATCCGGCCCCAGAACTCGTCGTCGAGGTTGCGGTGATCGACGGCGTAGCGCTCGGCGTACTCGGCGGCGAGGCGTTCACGGACCGTCAGAGCCGAGGAGGTCTGCCACTGCGCGACCTCGGCGTAGAGCTCCTCGCCGACCGGGCCCGACTCGCCCCGTTCGGTGCGCCACGTGAGGCACATCTGGCAGTCGTTGATCTGGGCGATCCGGTAGCGGGCGGCCTCGAACTCGCGCAGCGGCAAGGAGGCATCGGCATACACCGAGCCCGAGAAGCCAGCGGCGGCTCCACCGATGGCCGGCGACGCCTTACCGAACACGTAGGTCATCGGGTCGAGTCCGTCAGGAATGTCGATCGTCGGCACTGGTCCCCCTCAGCGAGATGAATACGGCCATGCTAACGGACTCGCGCGGCCGCTGGGGGTCTGGTGGGCCGGCTCTCAGCCGTCCAGGTACCGGTCCCGCAACGCCCCGAGGACCTCGAGACACTCGCGAGCGCACTCCTCGAGGACCTCGGCGATCGGTCGCACCGACTCGATACGCCCTGCCACCTGCCCGCTGAAGGGCAGGCCGGCTTCGAGATCGCCCCCGAAGTAGAGCTCCTGTACGCCGGCCATGGCCTCCATGGCGTTGCCGGTGGTGTCGAACTCGAGTCGTTCGGTGAGCTGCGTGCGCAGCACCCGCACCGCAGGGGAACGATGTCGGTTGAGCAGCACCGTGCCGGTCTCGGCCGCGTCGACGATGGCCTGCTTCCAGTTGTCGTGGATCGGCGACTCCGCCGACGCCACCATCCGGGTGCCCATCTGTATCCCCTCCGCACCCAGGGCGAAAGCCGCCGCCATCGTGCGCCCGTCGAGGAAGCCGCCGGCGGCGATGACGGGCACGTCGACCTTCGATGCCACCAGCGGCAGGAGCACCATCGTCGAGACGTCTCGGGGGTTCTTGAAGCCACCGCCCTCGGCCCCTTCCACCACGAGGCCGTCGACACCGGCGTCGACGGCCTTGAGGGCGGCCCGCAGCGTGGGGACCACATGGAAGACCGTGACCCCTGCGTCCTTGAGCTGCCGGGTGTAGCGAGTGGGGTCGCCGGCCGACGTGGTGACGAACGTGACCCCCTGCTCCACGATGAAGTCGACGATGGCCGGATCACGCACGAAGGCCTGGGCCACGTTCACCGCGAACGGCTTGCCCGGCGCCAACTCGGGCATGCGGCGGATCTCCTCTCGGACCACGTCGAGCTCCCCCGACGACGTCTCGATCATCCCGATGGCCCCCGCGTTGGCCACCGCCGAGGCCAGCGGCGCCCGGGCGATGAAGCCCATCGGCGCTTGCAGAATCGGGATCTCACAGCCGATCATCTCGGTGATGCGGTTACGGAACATCCGCCGAGCCTGCCATGGCGAGCCGTACTCACGTACCCACGGCACCACCCGCCCGAGGTGTCGACCACCACCAAGAGGCCCTAACCTGTCACAGTGGTTTCACCTTCTGGTTTCCGGCGTGCGCACATCTGGGCGGTGAGCCACGCCGAAGCCCCCGAGGTCGTCACCTCGGCCTGGATCGACGAACAGCTCGCCGTGACCTACGAACGGGTCGGCGTGCGGCCCGGACTCCTCCAGTCCGTGGCCGGCATCACCGCTCGGCGCTGGTGGCCCGAGGACGTCTCGTTCGACGAAGCCGCGGCCAGGGCCGGCCAGGCCGCACTCGACCAGGCCGGCGTCAGCATCGACGACGTGGACCTGCTCATCTCGACGTCGGTCTGCAAGCACCACCTCGAACCGAGTGTCGCCTGTGCGGTGCACTACCGGCTCGGTCTGTCCCCGAACTGCGCCAACTTCGACCTCGGCAACGCCTGCCTGGGTTTCGTGAACGCCATGAACATGGCGGCGACGGCCATCGACGGCGGGCAGGCCCGGGCCGTGCTGATCGTCGACGGCGAGGGCAGCCGCCACACCCAGTTGGCCACCATCGAGCGACTGCAACAGGAGTCCACGACCATCGGCGACGTGTTCGACCAGTTCGCATCGCTCACGCTCGGCTCGGGCGCGGCGGCGATGGTGATGGGACCGCCGAGGGAGGGCTCACACCAGTTCGTCGGTGGGATCACCCGAGCCGCCACGATCCACCACGACCTGTGCGTGGGCGACCTCGACCAGATGCGTACCGACACCGGTGCCCTGCTCACCGCCGGGCTCGACCTGGCCGCAGAGGCGTGGAAGCTCGCTCTGGAGGCAGGGTGGGACTGGACCGACATGGATCGATACGTCTTGCACCAGGTTTCCGAGGTGCACACCACCAAGCTGTGCGAGCTGCTCGGTATCGACCTCGCCCTGGTGCCCCTCACCTACCCGGACTTCGGCAACATGGGCCCCGCCGCCGTGCCGTACACCCTCTCGGTGATCGCCGATGAGCTGGCACCTGGGGACCGGGTCCTGCTCGCCGGTATCGGCTCCGGGCTCAACTGCTCGGTTGTCGAACTCACCTGGTAGCGGCGTCAGCGTGCCGGTCTTGAGTCACGGCGGGCCGGGAGCCACGAAGCCGGATGCCGCCGCCTGGCGACGTTGGGGCCTCGATCCGACGTGGTCCCGTTCGGTCGACGTCACCGCCAGCGGTCGGCCGCCCGTGCGGTGGAACGTGCTCGACACCGGCACCGGTCCTCGCGGCACCATCGTCTGCGTCCACGGCAACCCGACCTGGTCGTACCTGTGGAAGGGGTTCCTCTCGACCCTGAGCCCCGACTGGCGGGTCATCGCCGTCGACCAGACCGGCATGGGCTGGTCACAGCGCTCGAGCCTCCGTCGCCTCGACGACCGGGTGGCCGAACTGGTGGCCTTCTGCCGTCAGGAAGCCGAGGGCCCTCTGGTCCTGGTCGCCCACGACTGGGGCGGGCCCGTGGCGATCGGAGCGGCCGACGAACTGGACGTGCGCGCCATGGTGCTGGCCAACACCGCCGTCGCCCGGCCCGACGGGGTGTCGGTGCCACCCCTCATCGCAGCGGCCCGGCGCATGGTCGATCTCGCCTGTCGCCGCACCCCGATCTTCGTCACCGGCACCGCGCGCATGACCGGTCGGGAGCATCGCGACGCGCTGCGGGCGCCCTACCGCCACGCCGACCGGCGCGAAGCGGTGGCCGAGTTCGTCGCCGACATCCCGCTCACCCCCGAGGACCCATCATGGGCGACGTTGGCGCGAAGCGCCGCCAGCCTCGACGCCCTCACGGCGCGACGGGTACCGCTCCTGCTCGTCTGGGGCGGCAGGGACCCCGTCTTTCACGACCGGTTCCTCGCCGACCTGTGCACCCGCGCCCCCCATGCCCACGTCCACCGCTTTCCCCGCGCGGGTCATCTCGTCCCGCTCGACGAACCGATGCACGAGGTGGCAAAGGCATGGCTCGATCGCATGTTGCCCGATCACCCCGGACCCCTCGAACAACCCGGGCCTCTCGAACCAGCACCGCCGACCAGTCCGGAACCGGCTTCCTCCGCCGTCGGCGCCGACCCGATGCCGTGGCGGGCCATCACCGCGGCGATCACCGAGCGGGCCCAGGACCAAGGCCTGGCCTACTCCGGGCCCGACGGGGAGTGCACCTGGCAGCACCTGCACGACGCCAGCCTCCGGGCGGCGCGCCACCTCGTCGCGACCGGGCTGAGGTCCGGTGACCGGGTGGCCATGCTCGTGCCACCGGGCCGCGACATGCTCATCGCCTCGTACGCCATCTGGCGAGCCGGCGCGGTGGTGGTGGTCGCCGATCGCGGGCTGGGCATCCGGGGCCTTCGCGCGGCCCTGAGGGGCGCAGCACCGACGTGGGTCGTCGGGACGGGGCGCACTCTGGGCGCGGCGACGCTGCTCGGGATCACCCCGGGCGCGCGCCGGGCCGCTCTGGGCCGGGTCCCCGGTGCCATCGACCTGACCGCCGATCTCCTCGGCCGCCCACCCGACCTTCCCGTCATCGACCCCGATCACGTGGCTGCGATCGTCCACACCTCCGGTGCCACCGGCCCGGCCAAGCCGGTCCGGTACCGCCACGGGGCGCTGGCCCGGCAGCGTGACGTGGTCGCCTCGGCCTTCGCGGTCACGGGCGACGAGGCCTTCACCACGTCGTTCGCCCCGTTCGTGCTGCTCGGCCCGGCCCTCGGCGTGCCGTGCGTCCTCCCCGACATCGACGTCACCAGCCCCGCCGACCTCGACTTCGACCGCCTCGTCGCGGCGTGCTCCCGAACCGAGGTGGGGGTGGCCTGGCTGTCACCGGTGTCGGCCCGTCGCATCGTCGCCAGCGCCGGAGATCGCCAAGTGCCGCTGCGACTGGTGATGCTGGCCGGCGCACCGATCGACGCCGACCTCTTGCGGGCCATCACCCGGGTGACCGGGGCCGACGTGCGGGCGCCGTACGGCATGACCGAGGCCATGCCGATCACCGACGGCACCGACGCCACGCGCTCGAGCCCCACCGGGGGCACGGCCACGGGCTGGCCGCTCGGCGGCGCATCGGTGCTGGTGGTCCCCCTCGACCAACCCGATGGTGATCCCCTCGGTCCGGGCGCCTGGGGTGAGCTGCTCGTGAGTGCCCCCTGGATGTACGACGGCTACGACCAGCGGTGGGGCATCGATGCCGATGCCACCGTCGTACGCGGCGGTGTGCGCTTCCATCGCACCCACGACGTCGGGGCCATCGACGAGGACGGTCGGATCTTCCAGCTCGGACGAGCCCAGCACGTCCTGCACGGCCCCGACGGGCCCCGGCCGTGTGTCGCCGTCGAGCAGCCCGTCGCCGCGGCACTGGGCCGGCTCGTCGCCGCCGTCGGGGTGGGCCCGACCGGTACCGAGGCCACCGTGATCGTGGTGGACGCACCCGGGCGACTCCGTCTGGCGCCCGCTCACCTGACCGCAACCGTCCGGGCCGCATCATCCGACATCGTCGCGGCGGTGCTCGAGGGCCCCCTCCCCGTCGACATCCGCCACCAGTCGAAGATCGACCGAACCGCACTGGCCGCCACCGCCACTGTGTTCCTGGCCGGACGATGAGAGTCCTGGTCACGGGGGCGTCGAGCCTGCTCGGGGGGGCCGTCGCGGCGGCGCTGGTCGACCGGGGCGATGACGTCACGTGCTTCCAACGTCGCCCCCCCGCCCCCGGTCTGCGCCACGCTCCCGGCGACATCCGCGACCGGGACGCGGTACTCGGGGCCGCCCTCGGCCACGACGCCGTCGTCCACCTCGCCGCGCTCGTGGTACCCCGCGCCCCCTGGACCGACTTCGTGGCCGTCAACGTGCACGGCAGTGCCCACGCCCGCCAGGCCGCCGAACGTTGCGGACGTTTCGTCCACGTCTCCACGCCGTCGGTGGCATTCCGTGATCGACCGGCGATGGGGGTCGGCGCCGAGGCCCCGACCTACGACGGTCGAGACGGCTACGCCCGGTCCAAGACCATGGCCGAGCGGCTCGTGCTCGACGCAACGGCCGTCCCCACCGTCGTGGTGCGGCCCCACCTCGTGTGGGGGCCGGGCGACACTCAACTGGTGCAGCGGTTGGTCGACCGCGCTCGCGCCGGGCGGCTGGCCTTGCCCGACGGCGGCCGCGCCCTCATCGACACCACCTACGTCGACGATGCCGGCGCGGCGATCGTGGCTGCCCTCGATCATGCCGGGCCCGGCGACGAAGCGGCCGGCGCGGCATGGGTGGTGACGGGGGGGGAGCCCCGACCCGTGGCCGACATCGTCGACGGCATCTTGAGGGCCGCCGGAATCACCACGGCCGCCCGGCGGCTTCCGGCGCCGGTTGCCGCTGCCGGCGCGTCCCTGGTCGAGCGCCTGTGGCGGGGAGACGAGCCCCCGCTCACTCACTTCGCCGCCCGCCAGTTGTCGGTGGCCCACTGGTTCGATCAGCGCGAAACCCGCCGGGTGCTCGGTTGGCAGCCGTCGGTGGGAATCGACCGGGGCCTGCAGCATCTCGCCGACTGGTACGCCGACCGCAACGGTTGATCAGCCGGTCCGGAAGCCGTCGGGGTTCTGCGACTGCCAGCGCCATGCGTCGACGCACATCTGCGAGAGACCACGGGTGGCTCGCCAGCCGAGGAGCTCGTGAGCGAGGCTCGGGTCGGCGTAGGTCACGGCCGCATCACCCGGACGCCTCGGACCCACCCGGTAGGGGATCTCACGGCCCACGGCCGCGGCTGCGGCGGCCACCACTTCGAGCACCGACGACCCCTCACCGGTACCGAGGTTCACGGCCCGCCAGCCGGGAAGGTCGCCGAGGCGATCGAGAGCCGCCCGGTGCCCGTCGGCCAGGTCGACCACGTGGATGTAGTCACGAAGGCACGTGCCGTCGGGGGTCGGGTAGTCGTCGCCGAACACCACCAACTCGGGTCGGCGGCCGACGGCCACCTGCATCACGTAGGGCATGAGGTTGTTGGGGACGCCTCGGGGGTCCTCGCCGACCATGCCGCTCTCGTGAGCGCCTACCGGGTTGAAGTAGCGCAACGACACGATGTGCCACGAGGGATCGGCGGAGGCCACGTCGGCCAACAACTGCTCGATGACCAGCTTGGTGCGACCGTAGGGGTTGGTCGTCGACAGGCGGGCCGACTCCACGAGGGGCACGACCTCGGGATCGCCGTACACCGTGGCCGACGACGAGAAGACCAGGCGGTGGATGTCGTGGCGATCGAGGACCTCGAGCAGGCTGAGCGTGCCGCCGACGTTGACGTCCCAGTAGCGGCGAGGATCGGCGACGGACTCGCCCACCGCCTTCAGGCCGGCGAAGTGCACCACGGCATCGATGTCGTAGCCGGCCACGACCGCATCGAGGGCGGCGGTGTCGCGCAGGTCGAGGCGATGCAAGTGCAGCTCGCCCGCGGCCAGGGCCTTGACGCGGGCGAGGGACTCCTCGCTGCTGTTGGACAGGTCGTCGACCACGACGACCTGCCATCCCGCCTGGAGGAGCACGACACACGTGTGGCTGCCGATGAAGCCGGCACCCCCCGTGAGCAGGACCGTCTCGCTCACTGCCGCCACGACGGCTTCAGGGGGACGCACTCCTCGCTCAGCATGAGCCCAGCTTGTCAGTCCCGGTGCTCGATGCCGCGCACCTCGTTCTCGATGGCGACGTCGATCGTCTACCGTCGCCTCGCTGCACGCACCGGAAGGAACCATGATCGATCGCAACCCGTACGCGGGGATCTCGTTCGACGACGACGACGAAACGATCGCCGCCGCCCTCGAGGACGTGAGCATCCCCACGCTGTTGCTGGCGTGCGTCCACATGACCGGAGACCTGTCACCGATCCGGGGCCTGCTCGCGCCTCACATGCTCGTGATCAACGAGGTCCAGGGCTTCATGACCGAGGAAGAGAAGGCCGACGCGCGAGCCCTCGCCCTCGACATCATCTGCGACTACCGCGACCGCGGCTGTCCGGAACCGGCACCGCCGAGCGTCGCCGACATCAAGGAGATGATGGCCTGGCTCTGCTGCGAGGAGGTGCCCGACGAGTACATCCCGATGCTCATGGAGGAGATGGAGCTCGACGGCACCGACGCCCGAAAGGTCGAGCTGCACGTCGACACCGAGGCGCGCGCCGACTTCCCGGTGGTGGTCATCGGCTGCGGTGAGTCGGGCCTGCTTGCCGGCATCCGCCTGAAGGAGGCCGACATCCCCTTCACCATCGTCGAGAAGAACGCCGGCCCGGGGGGCACCTGGTGGGAGAACACCTATCCCGGTGCCCGGGTCGACGTGGGCAATCACTTCTACTGCTACTCGTTCGAACCGAGTGACCACTGGACCGAGTTCTATGCGCAGCAACCGGAGTTGCAGCGGTACTTCCAGGACGTCATGGAACGCCACCGCGTCGAGCCGTCGATCCGCTTCTCCACGGAAGTGACCGCGGCCCGATGGGACACGACCGCCGCCGTGTGGGATGTGACCGTGCGCACCGCCAGCGGCGCCGAGGAGCACCTCACCGCTCGGGCCGTCATCTCCGCCGTCGGCCAGCTCAATCGCCCGAACCTGCCCGACATCGAAGGGCTCGACACGTTCGGCGGGCCGTGGTTCCACTCGGCCCAGTGGGATCACTCCGTCGACTACCGCGGCCAGCGGGTCGCCGTCATCGGTGCCGGGGCCAGCGGGTTCCAGATCGTGCCGACGATCGCCCCCGACGTGGACCACCTCACCGTGTTCCAACGAACGGCGCAGTGGATGTTCCCCAATCCGAACTATCACGCCAAGGTCGGCCCGGGCGTGAAGTGGGCGCTGCGCCATCTGCCCTTCTACGGACGGTGGTACCGCTTCCTCATCCTCTGGTCAGCCTGCGACAAGGGTCTCGAGGGGGCGCGCATCGATCCCGACTGGCCGCACCAGGAACGCTCGGTGAGCGAGGGGAACGAGATGACCCGTCTCATCTTCACCGACTGGATCACCAGCCAGATCGGCGACGACCCCGAACTGCTGGCCAAGGCCCTGCCCGACTACCCGCCCACCGCCAAGCGCACCCTGCAGGACAACGGCAGTTGGCTCGGTGCCCTGAGCCGCGACAACGTGGACCTCGTACGCGATGGGATCGACCACATCGAGCCCGGCACCATCGTCACCGTGTCGGGCGAACGCGTCGAGGTCGACCTGATCGTGTTCGCCACTGGATTCCAGGCCAACCGGTTCCTGTGGCCGATGGAGATCACGGGCCGAACGGGGCGGACGCTGCGCGACGTGTGGGGGGACCGCCCGAAGGCCTACCTCGGGATCACGGTGCCGGAGTTCCCGAACCTGTTCTGCATGTACGGGCCAGGAACGAACTTGGCCCATGGTGGAAGCCTGATCTTCCATTCGGAGTGCCAGATGCGCTACATCACTGGCTGCCTCGACGTGTTGATCTCGCAGGACCGAGCGTCGATGGAGCCCCGCGACGATGTCCACGACGCCTACTACCAGCGGGTGCAGAAGGAGCTCGAGGGTCTGGTGTGGTCGCATCCGAGCGTCACGCACTCCTGGTTCAAGAACCCCGAGGGCAAGATCCACGTCCTCTCTCCCTGGAGACTCGTCGATTACTGGAGCTGGACGCGACGACCCGAAACCGACGATTTCGTCCTCCACTGAGTCGTACGAACCACTCCAGAACCGTCGCCGTGATTCGTCGGGCCCACTGCGTAAAGATCCTCGTCAGATGGTGTTCACGGCAGATCGGGGATACCACTAAAGGCCAACGTTTTCGCGGTCGATTTCACCTGATGTGACTTCTGAGATCTTCAACCTCGACAGTGCTACCACCACGTGCACCATCGTGACCGGACTCACCGGCCCGCCCGAGGTGACCGTCTCCTACGACGGCGTCACGCCGCCGTTGCCCATCTTCATGCACCTCGCCGCGCTGGGCTTCGCCGGGCTCACCCCCCAGCCCCCTCCGGTCGACGCCATCGACTGGGCGACGCCGGATTCGACGCGCGGCACGACGCACACCGTACGCAGCTACCTCGCGGTGTCGGTGGGACGCTACGACGGCCCCACCCGGGACCGGGATCGAGCCGTCGACGCCGTTCGCCTCATCTTCGAACGGCTCAGCTCGTCGACGCTCACCCCGGCCTCGGCGACGCTCACACCGGGCTTGGCGAACGGCTCGCTTCCCCTGCCGCCCGTCGCCGTGACGGTCAACGGATCGGCCAACGGATCACCGACGAACGGCAGGCCTGCCACCGTCGCGAACGACACGATGGCCAACGGTCACGATGCCTCTGCCCCGGCGTCCGTCCCCATCCCGTCGGCGGTCGATGAGGCTGCGACCGACGAACCGGCAACCGTGCGGGCCATCGTGATCGATGCGGGCATGGCGCCGGCGCTGCGTTCGGTGCTCACCGCCGTGGGCACCGTGTCCGAAGAGCGGCCCGTGACCTGGACCACCGAGGTGCGCTTCCGCGGCAGTATCGAGGAGACCCACTACCGCGCCGTGAGGTTCACCGTGTCCGTTCCTCAGAGGAAAGAGGACTCGCTGCTCGACGCGCTCGCGGCATTCCGGTTGCGGTCGGTGGATGTCCTCACCGCCGCCGGCTCCGGGAGCGCCTGAGGGTCGTCCCGACGAGGGCCCGACGGCTCTGACCCGGCGATCAGCACTGGAGAGCGGTGATGGTCGGAGAATCGGGCAGTCACCTGACCACCGACCGGAACGACCTCTGTGTGCGGCCGGCGGGATCGCACCACGGCCCCCGACGCCAACCGGAGCCGGTAGAGGTTCGACTCACCCTGGAACTCGACTCCGTCGATGACGGCCGAACCGGTCGGCGAGACGTCGAAGCTGACGTCGTCGGGACGCACCACCAGCTCCACCGCGTGAGTCGGGGGCGCATCGGGCGCCGGTCGCTCCCCCAGTTCGCTTTCGACGACGGCGTCGACGACACGGGCGGGGAGGAAGTCGGCGTCGCCCATGAAGGCCGCCACGAAGCGGTCGACGGGCGCGTGGAAGATCCCCTGCGGAGTGCCGATCTGGGCCACCCGACCGTGCCGGAGCACCAGGATTCGGTCCCCGAGGGCCAGAGCTTCACCCTGATCGTGAGTGACGAAGACGGCCGGAGTCCCGGTGGCCCGCAGCACGGACACGACCTGGTCGCGGACCTGGACGCGGAGGTTCTGGTCGAGGCTGGCGAACGGCTCGTCGAGAAGCAGGACCGAGGGCGCGGGCGCCAGGGCACGGGCCAGGGCCACCCGCTGACGTTCGCCTCCGGACAGCTCGTGGGGGTAGCGAGCGGCGTGGTCCTCGAGGGCGACCAGAGCCAGCATCTCGGTGACCCGCGCCCGACGCCGCGAGCGCCCGAGGCCGGCGAGCCCGAAGCCCACGTTCGCCTCGACGGTGAGGTTGGGGAACAGGGCATGCTCCTGGAAGACGATGCCCACACCCCGACGCTCAGGGGCCAGGTGTCCGTCGGGTCCATCGACCGTCCGGCCGGCCAGGACCACCTGGCCGGAATCAGGGGTCACGAGCCCGGCGAGCATCCGCAGCACCGTGGACTTGCCGCAACCGCTGGGCCCGACCAGGCAGAGGATCTCGTGTGCGTCGAGGTCGAACCCGATCCCGTCGACGGCCTGGGTGTCGCCGTAGCGCTTGCCCAGATCCCGGACCTCGAGGGCCGGCGGTGCGTCCGTCACGGCCGGAGGATCGCCGTGTTCGGTGGACGACGTCACGAGACCAGCTCCCCGGCCCGAACCGCCGCTGCGGGGGCAACGTCGGGGGCGGTCGGCCGACGGGATACGGGGCCATGTTCGTCCTTGGCCAGTTGGCGTGACAGCACCGCCACCGGCAGCACCGAGGCGGCCACGATGATCAGCGCCGGGAGAGCCGCCGCTTCCCAGAGCGACTCCGCCGCCAGCTGCCACACCCAGACGGGGAGCGTGTCGAACCCGAAGGGCCGTAGGAGCAGCACGATCGGAAGCTCCTTCATCGCCTCGATGGCGACGAGCATGGCTGCCGTGGCGATGCCGGCGCGCGACAACGGCACGTGCAGCCGGGCGATGATGCGCGTGCTGCTCGCGCCCAGGCTGCGAGCCGACTGTGTGATCTCGTCCGGGACCTTCGCCAGGCTGGCCTCCACCGAGGTGACCCCGAGGGCGAGGAACCGGACGGTGTAGCCGTACACGACGGCGGCGACCGAACCGGTCACCAGCAGACCCGACACCCGGATTCCGAGCGAGCGCAGGATGGCATCGAGGGCGGCAATGAGGAGAAGGACCCCGATGGCCACCACCGGAGCCGGCACCGCGTAGCCCGCCACCGAGATCCGGGTGGCGGCTCGCACCATCCGCCGGTCGGAGAAACGCGACGCATTGGCGATCACGACGCCCAACCCGACCACGAGCACTGCGGTGATCACCGCCAACATGATGCTGTTCGAGAGGTAGGTGCCGATCCGCTCGAACGACCGGGCGGCCCGCCCGTCACCGGCCGCCCACACGACGAGTTGGGTGACCGGGGCCACGAACGCGGCGGCCAGCACCGCCGATGCCGTGGCGGTGGCGACCCACCCCCGCCAGCCTCGGAGTTGCTGAGGTTCGATCCCCGCGCCGCCCGCACCGGGCTCTGCGTACCGCGCCCGGCCCCGCAAGGATCGCTCCACCACGATCACCACCAAGGCGAACAGGAGCACCAGACCGGCGAGCTCGGCAGCGGCATCGCGGTCGTACATGCCGCGCCACACCTGGTAGATGCCGGCGGACAGCGTCTCGACACCGAAGTACTGCACGGTGGCAAAGTCGGTCAGGGTCTCCATCATCACCAACGCCAGCCCGGCAGCCAGGGCCGGGCGGGCGAGGGGAAGGACGGCGCGGCGAAAGGCCCGCCAGGGAGTGCACCCCAGGCTCCGGGCCACGTCGTAGGCCGAGGCCGCCGTCTCGCGGAAGGCCACGCGCGCCAACAGGTACACGTAGGGGTAGAGCACCAGGGTGAGGACGAGAGCGGCGGCCCACACCGACCGCACCTGGGGGAACCAGGCGTCGGCCCCGAGGGCACCACGCCAACCACGCTGGAGCGGGCCCGTGAAGCCGACCAGCGACAGGAAGACGAAGCCCAGGACGTAGCCGGGCATGGCCAGCGGCAGCACGAGCAACCACGAGAGCAGGCGACGCCCGGGGAACCGGTAGGCGGTCACCAGCCACGCCAACCCGCCGCCGACGATCAGCGTCCCCGCTCCCACCATCACCAGGAGCCCGAGGGTGGTGAGAACCATCGTCGGCAGCCGGGTCCGCCAGAGCTGCGACCACACGTCGAAGCTCGGCGAGAGCAGGCTGGCGACCACGAAGCCGAGCGGCAGCACCACCACGACGGCGATCGCCACGACCGCGGTCGTCCACGGCCACGACCGGGCCAGGTGCCGGCTCGGTGTCCGGGTCACGTCGGTGTCAGCGATAGCCGGCTTCGCCCATCAGGGCGACGGCGTCGGCGTTGAGGGCACCGAAGGTCTCGGCGGCCATCGGGTTCCGGATGAAGTCGGTGCCGAAGCGCTCGACCAGCAGAGGGTCGACCGCCGTGTCGGGGTTGACCGGGTACTCGTGGTTCCCGGCGGTGAAGACCGCCTGTCCATCGGTGGCCAGCCACTCGATGAGGCGTTGTCCGAGATCGGCCTTCTGGGCGTAAGTGGTGACGCCGGCGCCGCTGATGTTGACGTGCACCCCCTTGCCGGCCTGGTCGGCCCAGAACATCTTCACGCCGTAGTCGGGGTTCTCCTCGTACTCACGAGCCAGGTAGTAGTGGTTGGTGATGGCCACCTCGCACTGGCCGGCCTCGACCGCATCGAGGATCATCACGTCGCTGTCCATGATCTCGGCGTTGGCGGCCCATCCCTTCACGATGCGCAGCGCCTCGTCACGGCCCAGGTCGGCGATCATGGACGCAACGATCGACTGGCTGTACACGTTGCCGGAGTTGCGCAGACACAACCGGCCCTTCCACTCGGGGTCGGCCAGGGCGGCGTAGGTGGACAACTGGGTCGGGTCGACCTTGTCGGGGTCGTAGGCGATGCTGCGAGCCCGGACGCTGAGCCCGAACCAACGATTGTCGGGGTCGCGGAGCGCCGGGGGGATCGCCGCGTCGAGCGCGGGGGCGTCGAGGCTGCGGAACAGGCCCTGATCGGCCGCCTTGACCAGGTTGCCGGCGTCGACGGAGATGAACACGTCGGCGGGCGTGTTCTCGCCCTCGGCGGCGATCCGCTCCCGCAGCTCGGCGTCGTTGCCGAACTGGAACTCGACCTTGATGCCGGTCTGCTCGGTGAACCGGGTGAACGCCTGCTCGAGGTCGTACTGGCGCCCGGAGTAGACCCGAACGGTGTTGGGATCGCTGCTGCTCGCGCCGCACGACGACAGGAGCACGATCACCGCCATCGCCGACGCCGTGAACACACCGCCACGGCCCCATCGGCGGACACGACGTGATCGATCGGTTGACATCAAGTACTCCATCCCGCTGATGTTAGGCATGCCTAACGTACCAGGGGGACCCGGAGAGTTTCAACTCCGCCGACGCCACGACACCGTCACCGGCGTCGGGAGCAGGTGTCCGGGGGCATCAGCCGCATCCACGAAGCGACCGTCAAGAGGGTCGGTAGATGGCGTAGACGAGGTCGCCACCTTCGGCCAGCTCACCCCGCCCGAAGAGCTGCAGGGCGTTGAGCCACTGATAGCGCTCGTCGCCGGCCTCGAACCGCATCCCGACGAACACCGGCCCCCTGCCCATCCCCCCACTCCAGTCGGCGCGGCCCTCGTAGGCGAGGTACAGCAGAGCCCCGTCGTCGGTCTGGAGGGTCATGCGGATGTCGAAGGTCGCCACCCCCGCAGCATCGACGGCCAACCAGTCCGCCCCGGCCATCCCCACCATCGAGGCCCGAACCCGCTCGCCCTCGAGGCGGGCCGACGCCACCTCCTGCACGATGCGGGTGCCGGCAGGGGTGGCGCCGAGGAAGAAGAGTCGGTCCGAAGCCAGACCGAGGGTGAGGGTGGCAAAAGGTTGGATCTCCATGAGGGTGGATGCTGCCACGGCGAGGCCACCGATGACGACGACCCGACACACGGACCGGTCAGCGCCGAGGCGCCATCACCACCCGGAGCCTGGTCTCGGCCGCGACTCGGGGCAGCGCACTCCAGGCCACGCGACCGTTTGCGGTCGGCGTGCCGGTGCGGGGCTCGCCGGGGGTCACCATCGAGATCGATGCGCCGGACCCCTCGTCCTGGCACCAGAACCGCTCCTCCTGCTGCAGACCCGACGCAGCCGCATCGGACTCGACGCCCACCACGCACGGACGCTGCCCGCCCGGCACCGGATAGGTCACCTCGGCGACGCCGGAACACCCACCGACCGGGTTCACCTCGACGCCCACGAACGCCCAGCGCACGGTGGCCCTGCCGGAGGGTCCGAGTTCGACCCGACAGCGATGGCCGCCCCTCTCGGCGATGGCGTAGGCCCACACGACCTCGTTCGCCGCCCCCGTCAGCTCGGCCGACGCCTCGACCGTCTCACCCGATTGCACCGTGAGGGGCTCGAGGGCCAGCGCACCGGCGTTGCCCGGCCCCTCGGGGGCCAGGAGGGAGAACGATCGGCGGTCGGCGAAACGCCGTATCGCCTCGATCGTGTCCGCAGGAGCGTCGGCGCCGTACACCACCGGCCCATCGAGGCCCGGGGTGTTGGCGTACTGGTTCCAGGGCTGCAGTATCCAGGGGCCGTCAGCAATCATGGGCAGGACGACGAACGAGCCGGGTGGGGCATCGTCCATCAGGGCCACCTGGGCCTGTGCCCGTTGGGTGTAGAGGTCGAAGGTGTCGAGGGGCGTACGCAGGACCCATGCGGTGGCAAGGGCGGCCCCGAGCACCGCCGCACCGCCGAGCGCCCAGCCGCTCAGACGGGCGACTGCGTGCCGCCGGTCCCAGAGAGAGACGATTCCGACCGCAATCAGTGTGACCGCCGGGATCCAGAGGGCGTAGTAGTAGAAGGGTCCGAACACGTCGCGCCCGACGCCCACGAGAAGGGTCCCCCAGTAGAAGAGGTAGACGAGGGGGAACAGCACCGCGATGGCCGCAAGCAGAGCGAGGACGGCACGATCTGTCCGCCAGAGGACCACGGCTGCAACGACGACGAGGCCCGCACCCACCCAGACTCCGGGGATCCACTGGGGCAGTTCCACGAGATTCGAGACCGTGGCCCTGACCGCCCGGTCCAGCGTGAAGTCGACGAGCGGTGTGCCCTCGGCGATGTTTCGAATCCCGAAGCCGAAGGCGTTGTTGCCTCCCGCCGCCTCGATCGGGAACAAAAGAGCGCTTCCCGATACGCGAGCGTTGTAGGCCAGCGTGGCCACGATCATGGGGAAGGCTCCCAGCGCCCCCCAACCGATCCCAGGCGCCAAGGACCGGAGACGAGCGCGGCACACCGCCAACGCGTAGCCGGCGAACGGGAGGACGATGAGGCCGGCGTCGAGCGGACGGAAGGAGAAGAGGACACCGAGGGCGAGCCCCCCCACGACCAGGATCCGCATCCGTCCGGTGCGCAGGGCCCGAAGCACGCAGGCGCCGAAGACCAGCTGGCACACGAGCGCGGGCAGGTAGCTCAGGAGCGTGCCGCTGTGCACGATCACGAAAGGCGACACCAACATGGCCGCGCCCCCCACCGCGGCCGTCCGGCGGTCACGGGTCAGTTCGCGGACGAACCACCACGTGGCCGGACCCAGCATGGCGATCACCAACGCCACGGTCACGGCCTCGGAACCGGTGACCCCCTCCCCCACGGCCAGGATCGCCGGCCAACCGGGTGGGAAGACCATGATGCGCTCGCCATCGACGACCCCCGACATCCAGGGCCGAAGCACCGGACCGTCGTCCGGGAGGGTCACCTGGCCGTCGCTGAACATGCTCGCCTGGAACCGGTACACCACCTCATCGGCGTTCCCGCTGGTGTGAGGCAGCACTGCGTGCTGCACCATCAGTGAGAGAGCGAACCCGCCGAGCGCCAGGAAGACCAGCACCGCCACGTGCCGGCGCAGGACTTGCATGGGCAGGGAAGATAGCGCGGGCACCGGTCGCTAGGGGCGGCCGAGCTCCCCGCCACCCACCCCGCAAGAGCATTCGAACTCCGCTGAGGTGGACGCGCCGGGCCAGAGGGTCGATGAGGGGATCTGTGGCCGCGATGGGGTCCTGGAAGGCTCCGGACCGACAGCTAGGCCGCGACCAGAGGGGCCACCTCGACCCGGAGAGACGTCGCCAGGTCGCCCCGACTGACGCCGGTCCAAGCCACGACGGCGTCGGTGCCGATGGTCCCCACCCTCGGCTGACCGGGGACGACGACGACGGTGTCGACGCCGGAGCCGAGCCGACACCAGAACCGCTCCTCGGACACCGCCGACACGATGGAAGGTCCCTCGACCACCACTCCGAAGGCACAGGGTCGCTGGCCGCGCGGGGTGGCCGGAACCGGCTCGAGGGAGCCGGTGCACCCCTCCTCGGCGGTGAGGCCGCCGCCGTCGATCCTCCACCGCACCGTCGCCACACCGGTGCCGTCGGGAGAGATGCGACACCGGAAGCCCTCGTCCTGGGTGGCCGCGTAGGCCCACGTCTCGCCGGATACCGCAACCGGCGTCCGGGCCACGATCGAGAGGGCCCGGGCGGTGACGGTCACCAGCGGCTCGAGGGCGAGCGCGCCGCCGTTGCCCGGGCCCTCGGGGGCGAGGAGCCCGAACGGGAGGCGATCCCCGAAGCGGGTGATCACATCGATCACCCCGTCGCCGTCGTCGGCGGCGAACACCGCCCGGCCGTCGAGACCCGGGGTGTTCGCCCACTGATTCCACGGCTGGAGGATCCACGGTCCGTCGAAGGCCATCGGGAGCACGATCAGGGAACCGTCAGGAGCGTCGTCCATCACCGCCAGCTGAGCGTCGGCGCGTTGGGTGTGGGTGCCGAACACCTCGATCGGGGAACGCAGCGTGAACGTGGTGCCGAGCACCGCGACGACCAGCACCGCCGTGGCCGCCACCGCCTGCGAGGCGGGCGTGAGCGCCGCCCTACGATCCCAGAGCCAGACGAACCCGACGGCCAGGAAGCTCACCGTCGGTATCCATGCAGGCCAGTAGTAGAAGGGCCCGAAGACGTCTCGGCCGACAGCGGCGTTGAGCGTTCCCCAGAAGAAGGCGTAGACGACAGGGAAGATCACCCCGATCGCCAGAAGGAGGAAGGCGGCAGACCGACTCGCCCGCCACGTCACCCACAGGCCGAGCGCGACGAAGGGCACGGCCACCCAGGCCCCGGGGATCCACTGGAGGAGCTCGACGAGGTTGAGCACGGTCGCCCGGAAGGTCCCCGCCGGGGTCGCATCGAGAACCGGGGTGCCCTCGGCGATGTTGCGGGCACCGAAGCCGAAGGAGTTGTTCCCGCCTGCCACATGCATCGGGAAGCTCAGGGCCCGTCCGGTGACCCGCTGGTTGTAGACCAGCGTCAAGGCCGCGAACGGGAGCGCCCCCAGCACGCCCCAACCCAGGCCGGCCAGGACGAGCGGGCCTCGTCTCCGGAGCGACGCCGCGGCGTAGGTGACGATCGGTACCGCGATCACCACTGCGTCGACCGGGCGCATGCTGAAGAACAGGCCGAGAGCGGCGCCGGCGACACCCAACCATGCAACATGACCCGTGCGCGCCGAGCGCAGCACGCTGGCGCCGGCTACGAACCCGCACACCAGCGCCGGCAGGTAGGTGAGCCACGTCCCGCTGTGCACGATCACGAACGGCGAGACCAGGAGGGCGACGCCGGCCACCGATGCCGTCCGGCGGTCGCCGGTGAGCTCCCTCACGAACCACCATCCGGCGGGGCCGAGCAGGGCGACGACGAGAGCGACCGTCACGTCGACCGAGCCCGTCGTGGCCAACCCGATGGCCAGGACGCTCGGCCACCCGGGCGGATAGACCATGATCCGCTCCCCGTCGACCACCCCCGACATCCACGGACGGAAGGCGGGACCGTCGTCGGGCAGCGTCAGGCGACCCTCGCGATACATCTCCGCCTGGAAGCCGTAGACGACCTCGTCGGCGTTGCCGGTCCCGTGCGGCGTGAGGAAGTGGCCGACGCCGAGCGAGAGCACGAAGCCGGCGGCGGCCAGCGCCAGCACCACGACGACGTCCCCTCGTCTCCGACCCCCCATGGCTGCGAAACCTACGCCCCTGCGAGCCTCGATGAGGCCAGACTCGAACCATGGACCAGACCCGCATCGACCGTTGGTTGTGGGCGGTGCGGTTGTGCAAGACCCGCTCCGAAGCCACCGCGGCCTGCAAGGCAGGCCATGTCAGCATCGGGGGGCGGCCGGCCAAGGCGTCGTCACCGGTGACGATGGGGTCCCGGATCGAGGCCCGTCTCCACGGACGCGATCGCATCGTCGTCGTCACCCGCGTCATCGACAAGCGCGTCGGGGCCGCCCTCGCCATCGATTGCTTCGTCGACCACTCGCCTCCTGCTCCACCACGGGAGACGACCGGCGCGATAGCGAGCCGCGATCGGGGCGCCGGGCGCCCGACCAAGCGAGATCGCCGCCGGCTCGACCGGCTGCGCACCGAGGAGCCGCTCGACCTGCCGTGGATCGACGTGGAGGGCGCGGCGGACTGAAGACCTGCCACGTTTCGGCGGCGACGAGCAGGCCCGACCGACGAGACGATCAGCCCGCTCGGGCGGCCACGAGCGGCAGATCGGCGTACGTGGCGATGCCGGGAGCGGCGGCGACGACGGCGGGGATGGCGTCGACCGCGGGCATGGCCGTGATGATCATGCCCAACACCATGTAGTCGGCGAATGAGGTGGCCACGAAGTCTGCCGGGGGTGTGATCTCGACCTTCGTCCGGACGTTCGGGCGGCCTTCGACCTCGACCAGATAGCCGTGTTCGAGCGGCCAGTCAGGATCCAGCGTCCGACCCTTGCGCCAGCGAACCCGGAGATCGATGAACTTCACGCCATCCTTCCAACCCTGCCAGCTGGCCTCGACCCCGGCGACGCACTCGGCCGGAATCGTCCACGACCCGAGATCGAGTGCGTGGGTCGTGCGGGCGTACGCCGCCTCGAACCGGACCTCATCGAGATCGACATGGAGGGCGTCGGCCATCATGCGCACGCCGTCGCCGAACACCGCAGTGGCGGCTTCGGTCATCTCCGGCAGGGCGGGGTCGTCGATCGGCCTGGCGTAGCCGACGCTCATCTCGGTCTCGGGCGAGTCGTAGCCAGTGGAGTCGACCGACTCCAGGACCGAGATGGCATCGACCCTGTCGCAGATGCCCGTGGAGACCAATCCGACGAGGTTGGCGAAACCCGGGTTCATGCCGGACCCGAAGATCGTGGAGCCACCGGACGCGCATGCGGCGAGGATCCGGTCGCGACCCTCGCCGAGCGCATGGCCGGTGATGAATCCGGCAGTTGCCACCACGTTCACGCCCGCCGACAGGATCGTGACGAGCTCGTCGACGTCGGGCCACAGAGGGTTGTAGACGACGCAGTCGGGGCGCAGATCGAGCAGGGCCGCGACGTCGTTCGTGGCCGTGACGCCGATCGGATCGACCCCCGCCAGGACACCGACGTCCACGCCCACCTTCTCCGGACCCCAGGCGTACGCGCCGACGATCTCGAGGTCGTCGCGTCCGATCGCCGCGATCACCGACCGCCGACCGACGTTCCCCGTCGTCCACTGCACCACCCGATAGGCCATGCCACATCCCCCCCGGCTCGGTGCGCAGCGTAGGACAGGTCGACGCCCGTCGGTCACGAGACCGGCGGCGGCCGGAGCAACACATCGGCCGCCTCGGCGGCCTGGCGGTACCAGAGGGCGAGGGAGTCGACCGTCTCGTGGGCGTTCAATCCGCTGGGGTTGCCCAGTACCCACAGCTCCGCTCCCTCGAAGTCCCCCTCCTGGCGACCGATGACGGCACTCTTGCGACCGAAGGCCTGGCGGAAAGCGGTGACCCCGAGCATGGCCACCACCTTCGGCTGCTGCGCCACCACCAGGCTGCGGAGCCGCGCCCCACCCTCGCGGAGCTGCCCGGCGTCGAGCTCGTCGGCCCGGGCTGTGGCCACGGGCACCAGGTTGGTGACGCCGACACCGGCCGCGAGCAGCTCGGCCCGGTCGGCCTCCATCAGCCCCGTCGACGCGTCGACGAGACGGCTGGTGATGCCGGCCCGGTGCAGCGCGGGCCAGAAGCGGTTCCCCGGTCGGGCGAAGTGGGCGTTGACGGCAGCCGTCCAGAGCCCCGGGTTGATGCCCACGAACAGCAACCGCAACTCGTCGCCGAGCAGGTCGTCGACGGTGGCCCCCTGGAAGGTCGCCAGCTCGACCCGGGTGGGCCGGGCCCGCGGGCCGGGACGCTCGGTCACCGGACCCGCCGTGGTGTGCCCATGAGGTGCAGTCCACCACGCCGGCCACCGGAGGCGGCGACTGCGTCCCGGCACGGCCGAGCCGGGACGACTACAACAGGGGTCCGGTGACAGGGGGTCACCAGGAGGGGAACGACATGACGTTCGACCAGCACGAGGTCCGCGCCGCCTACGAGCGATTCCTCGAGGTCGGTGAGAGCGGCGACTGGGACGCCTGGGCCGACCTGCACTCGATCGACGGGGTCTGGGTCGAGCACCACCTGGGGCGGTTCGAGGGCCGCGAGGCCATCCGCACGGGCATCACCGAGGTGATGGCCCAGGCACCGTCGACCATGACCTTCCCCGTCGAGTGGGTGGTCTTCGACAACAACCGGGTGGTGTTCTACCCCTGGCAGGTCCTCCCCCACCCGACCGGCGGGGACGAGGTGTTCCGGTTCGGCTGCGTGACCATCCTCACCTACGCCGGCGACGGGCTGTGGTCCTACCAGGAGGACCTCTACAACCCGACCGAGGGCGCCGAGGTCTTCGGACGATGGATCGCCGCCGGAGGGGTGCTGCCCGGCGGCTGACCGACCAGCCGCCGACCTGCTACCAGAGGGTGCCGCGGTCGATCACCAGAGAGGCACCGGTCACCGAACTGGCGGCGTCGGAGGCGAGGTAGGCGATGGCGCCGGCCACGTCGCTGGGCGGCATGTAGCCGGGGAGCACACCCATCATCCGGCTGAACATCGAGAAATCGACGTCGGTGGGCATGGTGGCCCCGGCGTTGGTGGACAGTGGCGTGTCGACCCCACCGGGGCAGACACAGTTGACCCGGATGCCGTACTCGGCCAGTTCGACGGCCAGCGACTTCATGAGCAGCAGGAGCCCGCCCTTGGAGGCGCAGTAGGCCGAGTTCCAAGGCTGGCCCTGGATGCCGGAGATCGAGGCGACGGTGACGATGTTCCCTCGGCTCTCGCGAAGGTGCGGCAGCGCCGCCTGCGTGACGCTCATCGGCCCAGTGAGGTTCACGGCCAGATGGCGGTCCCACATGTCGCGGGGCAGGTCACCGAAGCGGCTGAACTGATTGATGCCGGCCACGTTGCAGAGCACGTCGAGTCCACCGAGGCGCTCGACGGCGGTGGCCATCGCCGCATCGACCGAGGCTCGGTCGGTGACGTCGCAGTGAACGAGACCATCACCCTCGGTGATGTCGACGCCGACCACCTCGCCTCCCTGGCTCGAGAACAGTT
>Ga0105047_10002180_pt1 | contig 34976 bp, 38 predicted proteins | sample MAT04_FD_78384 | JGI IMG/M metagenome (GOLD analysis project Ga0105047, IMG submission 78384) | Freshwater microbial communities from Lake Fryxell liftoff mats and glacier meltwater in Antarctica - MAT-04 (megahit assembly) | ecosystem: Environmental > Aquatic > Freshwater > Ice > Liftoff... | reverse complement strand
ATCCTCGGCTGCTGCCGCACCTGGAACGAATCGACCGAAACATGCTGAATCGACCGTAACTTTTCGGTCGATTCAGCATGTTTCGGTCGATTCGTTCCAATAGGTTCCGCTAACCCAGCGGATGGCTGCGATTTGGACTACCAGTTCCTTGATCAGCGCTTCAGTTGCTCACAGTGAAGCGCGCAAGGCGATTGCCGCTTGGTGTCCGGCCTCGATGGATTCCGCCTTGCGCACGGCTGCCTTGACCGGCAGCACAAAGACACCGGACTTCTTATCTGGAAACACAGATGTGCACCACGTGGTGCTGCCGATCGTCACCTCAACCGGGATAGACCCGAAGCCAGGCCCTGGGGCGGCTCGTTCGCGTAGCTCATCGCTTTCTTCGGGCGGAACGCTAATGAAAGTCCAGGAGTCGGATTTGCGCGCATCCCACATCCATAGCTCGGCGGTGAAGAAGTATTCCGATGCCATTGTCAACAAGCCACAAAATGAAGATTCTTTCCCCTTAACTTCGAAGAACCCAACAAGTCGATTCGTCTGAGGTCGCATGATTCATCGTGGGCGTGCTAGCGCCGAACCTCTTCGGTGTGCGTGGCTCGTCGAGTCATCGTCAGGTGGGCAATATGTAGCGGCACGCTTCGCGATCGCCGCGCCACCGCAGCGGCGAGGTGGGCTGTGGCAGAGCGGACGCGTTTGGCGCAGACCGAAGGCAGATATAGGCCATCAATTAGCATCTGCGCATCCTCAGAACTCCTCAGAGTCAACTCGTAACGCACCTTCTTGTGACTCGTTAGATCCATGGGTGTTACACCGATTGAGCCTCGCAGCTGGGCTGGGCTCAGAGCGTTAGGAATTTCCGGTATTGCATGCAGGCGCGCGATCATTCCGGCCAGCGTGAGCACTTCACTGGGGCGCACGAAACCCCAGGTCGGGTAGGTCGCGACCAACACACCACCTGGACGCAGCACGCGAGCGATCTCGGCCATCGCCGCTGGCAGTGGCGTGAGCAGCATCAGCGCCATTGAGCACACAACGGCGTCGAACGCGGCATCGGGAAGTGGCAGCCTCATCGCGTCGGCTTGGGCGAACATCGCGTCGGCTTGGGCGAACATCGCGTCGGCTCGGGCGAACATCGCGCCGGCCCGTGAGCTTGCGATGGCGAGTTCGTCAGGTGAAGCGTCTACGCCGACATACGCAGCACGGGCTGCGAGCTGGGTGGCTAGCGGTGCTGATCCGCAGGCCAGATCCAGCACTGCGGAGGCATTGTCGGGGACCTCGCGCAGCAGATTCTGGTAAGCGGTACGCCCCTGGTGATCGTAGGCGCGAGTGAGTAAGGCTTCGGTGATTCCAGGGTGTTCACCGTGGTAGGTCCGCAGGTACTGGCTCCAGTCGAGGGCGGGCTGGTTCACTGCTGCTCCACATTCATTGGCCGATGCTAGATCGGGTCGCGAGTTGGGACAAGCCAAGGACAGGGCTACGCGCTCCTAGTCGACCTCGATCCGAACCCGTTCCCCAACGATCGCCATCGATGATCGGGTCGGGCTGATTCATTCTCCACGCCAACAACACACTGGTCGACAAAGCGCCCAGTGGCAGCGCGGCGCTCGGTCTGGGTCCCCACAGATTCGGCCAATCACGCCACCACCACAGCGCAGCTGCACTGGTCCAGGCGGCGCTGGCGACCTGATTCGCGCGAGCAGGGTTGGCGGTCATGTGCGCGGCTCCTGCGGCGATCACAACGTCAGGTAGCGCGTAGGCAGGGAATGTTCCCAGCACCGCACCGAATGAGGTCGCGACACCTTTACCTCCGCGCCCGCCAGAGCACACCGGGAAGATGTGCCCGAGGACGGCGGCAAACCCGGCGGCGTTGGCCGCTGCGGGTGAGACCCGGGCGCCAATTCCCGCAGCGAGCCAGCCTTTGCCCACGTCCAGAACCGCGACCGCGCTTGCCCAGCGTTTCCCGGCCACCACCGCAGTATTCAGCGTGCCGGGATTACCCGTTCCGGACAAGCGAATGTTCACCCCGGCGATCGCGCTGACCACGTCGGCTGAGGGGAACGTTCCCAGCAGGTAGCCCCCCGCAACGGCAGCCACCGTGGTGAGCGCAACCGACCCGCCGACGTGGCGATCTGGCCGATGCCGCGCAATGCTTGCGTGTCTCATGAGTCCCTTCCTCCAACTTTCACTAGTGGGGAGACCTTGCCATCGACCCGTCCTTCCAGCCTCGCGGTGGGGCGCCTCGTGGCTGCGCAGGCAAGACGCGGCCGGTTCAGATCTTGTGGAAGACGCAGCCGACTGTTCCCAACCCAGTGTGCACGGCGATGGATGGCCCGACGTCGTAGCGCACCAGTTCTTCGATCTGCTCACGCGCGCCCAAAGCGTCAGCCAGTTCCGCGGCGATTCCGGCGGCACCTATGTGCCCCACCCCAATCCTCAGCCGTTCGCCGCCAGCGCGCGTCGCGACGTAATCGACCATCGCAGTCACAGCCTCGGCGGGCCCTTTCACGTGACCGATGATGTGCATTTGGCCGCCGGTGAATGCGACCACTGGCGTTCCCGCGTGTGCGTCCTGCTCTGCGATCCGGCCACCGCGGGCAGCGAGTTCGGGGGCTCCGAGGATGAAGACGCTGTCGATCGTGGCAGCTGTCGCTAGCGCTGCGGCGCTGGCATCTTGCAACGTGGCCCCGGCGGCCAAAGTGTCGGCGGCTACCCACGCACACATGGTCACTGGGAACGATGCGGTGCCGGTGTCGAGGACTTCCACCGGGACGGACGCGGACTTGGCGGCGAGGCGCGCAGTGTTGGCCGTGGAAGAAAGTGAACCGCCCGTATGCACTGACAGAATTTGGGTTGCCCCGTCGCGAGCGCAGCGCTCATATGCCTTTAAGAAGTCCCCCGGACTCGGGGTTGAGGTGCTCACCTTGGCGCCGCGTTCAAGAGCGTCGCTGACGGTGGCGAGGTCGATGTCCTCGCCCTCCCGGTAGGCGACTCCATCCACGACGATGCCCACCGCCACAATTTCGGCGTTGAGCTGGTCTCGCAGCGCAGGGGTAATCTGCGCGCCGGAATCGAGAACAATCCGCGTGACGGGGTCAGTCATTTCGCTGTTCCTTTCGAGCCGGTCGGGGTTGGCGTTCGCCGACACCAAATAGCTGGGCGACGGTTTGCTGCACGCCTACCGACCAGGTGGGATAGGCGTGGGAGGTTTGCGCGAGGCGCCCAGTGAACATACCGGTACGCATGGCCAGGGCAAGTTCGGCGATCATCTCCCCGGCCCGCTCGGCAACGATGGTGGCCCCGAGAATCTTGCCGCCGCCAGCGTTTCGCAACACAGGTCGTGGGCCCACGATGATCTTGGTGAATCCGTCGGTGTGGCCAGAGGTTCGGGCACGATCTACCTCGGTCATGGGTAGCTCAACCACGCGGGCGCCGCGAGTGAGTTGCGCGGCTTGGGCTTCGGTCAAACCCACCCGTGCAACTTCCGGGCTGGTGAAGGTGACCCACGCAATGGCGTCCTCTTGGAAACGCATCGGTAGTTTGCGCAGCGCATTGGTGGCCGCAACTCGACCCATCTCATCGGCGGCGTGGGTGAACGGCAACCGCCCAGTGACATCACCAGCCGCATAGATCCCGGCGACACTGGTGCGCATCCGGGAGTCCACGCGAATAGCCCCATGCTCGGATCGCGCGAGCCCCAGATCGTCACACCCGTGCGCGAGGGGCTGGCGTCCAGCGGCAACGAGCAGGTGACTGGCGTGAACATCACCGCCGCTGGTGCTGATCGCTATCTCCGACCCGGCCGGGGCGAGGCCGGTAACTGTGGTGGCCGTTCGCACATTGATCCCGTCACGTCGCAGAACCTGCGCGATCACCGCTGATGCCTCGGGTTCTTCTTTGCCGATCAGCCTGTCGGCGCCCTCTATCACTGTGACCTGCGTGCCGAGACGGTTGAACGCTTGGGCCATCTCCACCCCGATCGCGCCCCCACCCACGATCGCGAGGTGCTCGGGCATTTCTGTGAGGTCGAACAGGGTCTCGTTGGTCAGGTAGGGCACGTCGGAGAGTCCGGGAATTGGGGGCGTTACGGAGCCGCTGCCGGTGGCGATCACCACAGCGCTCGGTATCAGCACCCGACCATCAACCTCAACGTGGTCTCGCGCTTGCACGATGGCGCGGCCAGTGATCACCTCGATTCCCTCACCGCGCAAGACGTCAGCATCTTCGGTGGCAGCGATCGCCGCGACGGTGTCGTGAACGCGGGCCATTGCCTGGTCGAATGGCAGGTGCCCGCTGGCAAGCAGCGTCTTGGATGGGACGCAACCAGTGAACGTGCAGTCCCCGCCCGGAGGCCCATCACTGACCAGCACGACCGTGCGCCCCAGGCGTCGCGCGGTGCGTGCGGCGGACAGCCCAGCGGCACCACCGCCGATCACCACCAGGTCTGGGTCGTTCACGAGGGCGGCGTTGATTCTTGCTCGGTGAGGCCACGGCCGAACTCGATCAGTTCCGCGACCATGTGCGGGTCAACTTCGACGCGGTATTGGGCGGCGATGCTGGCCTTGATCGCCCGGTAAGTGTCAGCTTCCAACCCGCAGCGTTGGCACGCGTCTAGGTGGCGCATAACCCGCTGGTGGGTGAGTTCGTCGGCTTGCCCGTCGAGCACGGTTTGCATCAGGCGACCGGCCTCCCGGCATGAGGCGACGTCACGGCCGCCGAGCATGCGCCGCCACATCGATAGTTGCTCGCTCATGGCGTGCTCCTTCCTGCGATTACGGCGCGCTGGGCGACAAGGTGATCGCGAATACGTTTTCGAGCCCGGTGTAGCCGACTCATCACCGTGCCTTCCGGGATGCCCAGCAAGGCGGCGGCTTCGGCGTAGGACAGCCCGTCGATGTCGACCGCGACGATGACTTCGCGGAAATCGGACGAGAGTCCCGCTAGGCCGGTGGAGACCGCGTCGTCGAGTTCGGAGTGCATCACTTGCTCCTCTGCGGATTGTTCGGCCTGCGCGTGACGGTCGCGAGTGAACTCGTCGGTGAGGTCGATCGGGTCGGGGCGCTGGCGGCGACCCCGGTTGTGATTGGTGTTGCGCATGATCGTCAAGAGCCATGACCGTGGCCACCGGCCATCAAAGGTGTCGATGGAGCGCCACGCGCGCAGGAGGGTGTCCTGCACCAAGTCGTGAGCATCGGCGGGCTGGGACGTCAGCGATAACGCCACCCGCAGCAGCACCGGGACCTCGGGCAAAATGTCGCGCTCATACACAGCGCGCGCGTCACGTAGCTCCGGCAGGACCACTACCTGGAAACCCCACCAATCCCTCGGGTATTCCAGGTACGGCACATGGACCAACTTCTTCTTGCCATGCCGAAAAGTTCTTGGTTTAATCCATATGGCTTGCCAGCCGAATGTATCGGCTCGCGCCGCGCGACTAGGTGCTGCTGCTCGCAGTGTCAAAGGGGCTCGCAATGGCTGTATCCCGGCAGATTCCCGAATCCGGGCGTGCGCCATCATTGGAGTTATTACTTGCCGAGGTGCGAGCTTGCACGATTTGCGCAGATGCGCTGCCACTAGGCCCCCGACCAGTACTACAAGCGGATTCGGCTGCTCGGTTGCTGATCGTCGGGCAGGCGCCCGGGCGTCGCGTGCACGAATCGGGTCGACCCTTCACCGACCCGAGCGGCGACCGGCTTCGGTCCTGGCTTGGATTGGCCGAAGCCGAGTTCTATGACCCGCAGCGGGTCGCGATCCTGCCAATGGGCTTCTGCTATCCGGGCACAGTCGCCTCTGGTGATCTACCGCCTCGCCCAGAATGCGCGCCTGCTTGGCGGCGCCCGCTACTCGATCGTCTTCCTGCGATCAAATGCACCGTAGTCATTGGACAATACGCACAAAGATGGCACTTGCCCAATGCGAGCCCCACCGTCACAGCGACTGTGGGGGCCTGGCGCAGCTACTGGCCGACGACCGTGCCGGTGCCCCACCCGAGCCCGCGGAACAATCGGTGGCTAAGCCAGAACCCGTGGTTCGAAACCGAGGTGATCCCGAGACTTCGCGAGCGGGTATCGCAGGTTCTGGATAGACCGGGCAATTAGCTAATTGCCCCCGTGCGAGACCAGTACGGCAACTGGTGGATACGGAAGGTTGGTAATGCGTGGGCACGATGGGGCGACGAAGAGAAGCGGCGACGCCGTCATACCCGCGAGGGCATAGAGGTTCGGCTGTTGGCAGACCCGATCGCGGGGATCCTCAACTGTCTTAGCGATCTAACTCATCCTCTACGTTGACGAGGGTGATGTCTGTGCGTGATTGCGCTTCGCGTGACAGTGCCGCCGCGTACCCCGAGCGCGAAAACAGAAAGATGTGCAGGTTGGGGCTGGTCTTGAGTCCGGCTTGATGCATGGCTGGCAGTTTGTAGTCTTCAAGGTCCTGCAGGACTTTCAGTGGCATCGTTTTATTGGTCCACTTCGCTTCCCCGGCGATGGTGACAATCTTGCGGGATGTCCCGACGATGTCGATTTCCTCAGTCTGGCGTTGCTTCGTGCGCCTGTGTGTGTCGAGGGCACGACCCCACCACGATCCAACCCGGGTGGCCTGACTGCCCTGGTTCTGTCGCACCCAGCTCCGGCACCACGCTTCAAATACCGACGATGTGTGGTCGGCCAGAGCGGGGGCGATTTCGGTGTTGTATAGATCGGTGGCCGAAAGACCTGTGGAGAGTTCTTCTTGGAATGGGAACACAAACCGGAACCAGAATCTGAACAGATCGTCGTCTAGGTGCCAGTGCCCTTTTCGTGAATCTCGGGCGGCCTCAATGGGAAGTTTCCGCGTGATCAGGTGCATCCGGTCCAGCGTGGTCATGTACTTGGACAAAGGGCCGCCGCTGATGCCCGTGGCGTTTGCCAGTTCACCGAGTTCCTTATCTCCTCCAGAGAGCGCCGCTAGGACCGTGAAGTATGTCTTAGCTTCGCGCAGTTCTTGGTCGAGTACCACCCTGGGCTCGTCGAAAAGAGGACCTGTGGGTGTCAGCAGTTCTTGCTGTATTGCGTGGGCTAAGTCTTTGTGGGCGAGTCTGTTGAGGTAGTAGGGCATTCCACCGCTAATCGCGTAGCGCTGGAACGCATCGATGCCAGTTGCATTGGGAAAATAGTGGCGCGCGTGGCGAAATTGGAGCGGCTGCACTGGCAAACCGGCAAGGCGGCCTCGTAGTGGCGCGCGCTCAGACATAAGACCTTCCATTTGTCCGATGAGTGAACCGCACACGACCAGTTTTAGTTGTGACGTTTCCCGAACGTCTTCGAGGATGGCCTGCACTGCTGAAAGTTCGCGGATGCGCTCTTGCTCCGTGGTCGGGAGCAGCCATGGAAACTCATCCAGCACAACCAAGTACTTTTCACGAGCACCCAACTTATGAAGGATTTCGACTAGCGAGGCGAGATCAGTGATCGCGGGCGTAAGTCCGAGCTGAGATGTGAGCGCTTGAGCAAATCTGCCGTACTGGGCACCTGGCCGTACCTGGCTCGCGACGAGGACAGTTGCAGGTTTGCCGTGAGCAAACCTGCGCAGCAGCCATGACTTTCCAACTCGACGTCTCCCGTAGACCGCCAACGGCAGGGAGTCGGGGTCGTTCCACCATCGCTCTAACTGATCGAGTTCCTCAGAACGGTTCCGGAACTCGTTAACGAGGGGCCACCTGTAGGTCATGGCAATTAGTCTACCAGTCAGTAGACTAATTGCGATTAGGCTGCGGCGACTGTGGCTGTGGTGGTGGCTGCGGCGAACCGCAGATCCTTATCAACCTTCTATGTCAACCAGTTGCCTTACTAGGCGGCTTGCCAGTAGCCGCCCCGTACCCCACCCGGGTCCCTGGGGTCCCCACCCGGTTTTCAGATTTCGACACCGGACGGGAAGGAGCTGGCACGTGACCGGGTTTCCAGTCCAGCACCACGGACTCGGATCGACCGGGGCTTGTGGCCAACGAGGAGCGCAGAGGGATGCAGGCGATCTGGAACGGTGAAGTTATAGCTGAATCTGAGGACACGGTTGTGGTGGAAGGCAATCACTACTTCCCGGCAAGTTCGGTCCACCGCCAATACCTGAGCGCAAGTGATTCGAACACCTCATGCCCATGGAAAGGGACCGCTGGCTACTACACGATCACGGTGAACGGAAAGACCAACAAGAATGCGGCGTGGTACTACCCCAACCCGAAACCGGCGGCCGCTCAGATCGCTGGGCGGGTCGCGTTCTGGAAAGGCGTCAAAGTCGTCTCCGGTCAATCTGCCGACCCTGAATGCACCGACTGTTCCCCGCGGAGCACCGGTCGATTGTCAGCGTTGACTGGATGGTTGCGAGGCCGAGACGCGGTCTGACACCTCAATTCACCACAGTTAGTCAATCTAGAAAATCAGGTAAGCAACCAACCCAAAGGAGATCATCAACGATGACCAGCACAACAACCGTTCAAGACGTCAGCAAGCCTGCAAGCAATACAATCGACCTCACCCGGTCGGCGATCTACGGTGCTATCGGCGGCCTGGCCGGGGGTGTGATCTTCGGGATGATGATGTCCATGCTGGGCATGATCGGGATGGTCGCGATGCTGGTCGGTAGCAAGTCAGTCGCCGTGGGCTGGATGGTCCACCTAGCGATTTCAGTCTTCATCGGCATCACGTTCGCGCTGCTAGCTAAAGCGAAGCTCTCCAGTTGGGGTGCCGGGATCGGTCTTGGCGTGGCCTACGGGATGTTCTGGTGGGTTCTCGGCGCTTTGATCCTGATGCCCGTGAAGACGGGAATGCCCACTTTCGAATTCAACACAACGGCATGGCAGTCGCTGATGGGCCACATGGTCTTCGGACTGGTGCTCGGCGCGGTCGCGGTCGCGCTGACTCGCAAGAGTCGCGAGTAGGCTTCACCCAATCACGACGTGGGCCGCCTGGGGGCTGCCGATCCGAGGACATGTCACGTCCCGGCGGCCCACACCAACAACCCGTTCACTCAAGCAAACCCGTTAACTCAAGCAAACCCGTTCACTCAAGCTGAGGAGCCCAAGTGGAATTGACCGTTCTGGGTGCGTCACTGACCGCAGGAATGCTCGCTGCTTTCAACCCCTGCGGCTTCGCGTTGCTACCCGGATACCTGGCACTATTCTTCGCTGATGCTCAAGGTGCTGGGCGTTCCACCGCGATCCGGCGAGCGATCACGATCTCTGCTTCGCTGACTGCGGGTTTCGTCGTCGTTTTCGGCGCTGTCGGGTTGCTGATTTCGGTGCTGGCGTGGCAGATCGGCACCTACACCCCTTACCTGACCCTGATCGTGGGGCCGCTCCTTGTCCTGCTGGGGATCTGGCTGGCCACCGGACGCGAACTCAAACTCCGACTACCCCGCATGCGAGGACGCGTGGGTGCTACCCCAGCGGGAATGTTCATCTACGGAATGATCTACGCCAGCGTGTCACTGTCGTGCACCCTGCCGATCTTCCTGATCGCTGTGACCGGTGCCCTGAGCACTTCTAGCCCCGCCGCCGGACTCGCAGTCGTGATCGCCTATGCCCTGGGCATGGGGTTGGTGATGACCGTCCTGACATTGGCGGTGGCGCTGGCTCGCGACGGCTTATTGGCACGCAGTCGCAGCCTCGTGCGCTACATCAACCGCGGCTCCGGCTTGCTTCTGATCGTTGCCGGGGCATATCTGACCTGGTATGGGTACGCCGAAATCCAGGTGCTGCGCGGTGTCGATGGGGCCAGCCTGCCCGACACATTCATTGCTCCGCTGTTGTCCCAGCTCACCACCGGCATCGATCGGATCGGGGGCGCGACCCTGGCAATCGTGGCCTTGGCAGTTACCGCAGCCCTCGCTGGTGGACTGTTTCTACTGAACCGCTCGCGCTCACGCAACACCCCGTCTGACCCAGGCGCAGATCCTGACCTGGCCTCGCTATCACGTAAGGAAGTTGACGTATGACAGTCGCACGCATCACCGCCGCCATCGCCGCCGTTTTCGCAGGTGTCACCCTCCTCGCCGGATGCGGAACCAACGCCTCAAACTTGACCGCGTCCCAATACGGCGATCCGATTCCAGCCGTGACAGCAAAGACCATCACCGGCACTTCAGCCACCATCCCCGTGCCAGGCAAAGCCACCGTGATGATCTTCTACTCAGTCGGCTGTGGGACCTGCATCTCGATTACCCAACACATCGCGACCATCGCGAAAAGCCACCCCACGGCGGAATACGTCGCTGTCAACATTGACCCCACCGAGGACGTCCGCTCATCCAAAGGATTCCTCGACTACATCGACAGCCCCGCGATCATCGGGATCAACGACACCAAGGCCACTATCACCCGTGCCTACCAAGTCGCCTCAGTGAGCACTGTTGTCGTCCTCAACCCGGCCGGCCAAATCGTCCTGCGAGGCGTCGAGCCCCCGCCCGACAACATCACCAAAGCCGTCGAAACAGCAACCGCTTAGGACTGCCTTTGCGATGTGGCTCAACTAGGTCAATGGATTGGTGTTTGCCCGCTAGGGCTTTCTTCGAGGCGGTGCCCGAAAGTCCACAGGCCAATCGCGGCGCAAGCGGCGACGGTGCCCGAGATCGCCAGGGGCCACACGCCTGATCCTGCGCCAGTGTCCCAGAGCAGCCCTGCCCACAGGCCTGCTACCAGTACGGCCGCGCCGTTGAGGCCTTGGAGTAATCCTTGGGCGTGCCCGCGTGAGGCTGGTGGGGCGATCGCTGACATCCACGCTTTGCCGACGCCGTCGGTGAGTCCGCTGAATCCGCCGTACACCAACAGCAAAGCGACCACCATCCAGCCGCCGTGGACAAGACCGAGACCGATGTAGCCGATCGCGAAGCAGGCCAGTCCCAGTGCGTAGACCCGGGAGCGGGGCCATCTGTCGGCCAGTGCACCGGCTGGGTAGGAGATCAGCGCGTATGTCAGGTTGAACAGCATGTACGCACCGACGACTCCGACTGTTGAAAATCCCAATTCCTGGACGCGCAGGAGCACGAGCACGTCCGGGAAGTTGACCAAAGCGAACAGGGCGAGCACGATCGCAAGTGTGCGAACCTGTCGGGGCAAAGCGGGCCGGTTCTCGGCATCGGTCGGTGCTTGCGACTGATCCAGGTTTGGCTCTGAAGCTACAAGCACCGGTGGATTCAAACGAGTTGCGGACTTGCGATTCTCGCGCGTGAAGGCGACAAGCCCGACAGAGAGCACCGCCGGGATGACCGCGACCCACAGCGTGAGGTGAATGTTTCCACCAGTGGCACTCAGCACGACCAGACCAAGAGCGGGGCCGATCACTGCCCCGGTAGTGTCCGCGGCTCGGTGGAAACCGAAGACCCGGCCCATCGCGGTGGTTGGGACATCTTCGGCGAGCAGGGCGTCACGTGGCGCTCCGCGCACGCCTTTGCCGATGCGGTCAACGACTCTGCCGACTAGCACCATCGGCCACACACTGGCTGCCGCGACCAGGACCTTTCCGAAGGCTGCCAACCCATACCCGGTGGCCACGATCGGTTTGCGCCCGGTGCGGTCAGATGTCCGTCCGGCGATGTACTTCACCAGCGCCGAGACACCCTCAGCTACGCCTTCGATCAGGCCCAGCGCGACGGCGGGAGAACCAACCATGGTTGCTAACAACACCGGCAACAGTGGGTACACCATCTCGCTGGCCGCGTCCTGGGCAAGCGACACCCCGGAGAGCACTAGGAGGTTGCGGGTCAACCAGGGCCGTCGGGCAACAACCCGGTCACCGGGCCGCGCAGCAGGTTCACCTTTTTCGGGCCGCTCGTCTGCCGCCACTGTCCACTCCATCCATGGTTTCGGTGGTCACCGTGGCATGGCCACGCCGACAGTATTGCTGTTCTAGCGATGACAGATCATGGTTTTTCGATGTTGAGAAAAGGGGTCCGCGCCGCCAGCAGCAATCGTTGCGGACCTTGGATCTGCAGAAGCGAGCCACCGATTCGACGGCCATGCGATGATCGCGGGGACACCGCCTTCATAGGAGAAAAATGAACTCACCCTCGCTGAGTGAAACCCCACGCACCAAGCTCCACCGGCTGGCTGAGAAGGAAGTCAAAGACCCGAAGATCCTGCACGAAATCCTGGATGCAAGCTACGTCGCACATGTCGCAGTGGTCGATGAAGACGGCCAGCCTTTCGTTTTGCCCCAGGCATACGCGCGAGTCGGCAACAAGGTGCTGTTCCATGGTTCTAGTGGTTCAAGGCTGTACCGCGCGCTTGCGGCTGGGGCACCGACCTGCCTCACGGTCACGCGTCACGACGGCATGGTGCTCGCGCGCAGCGGTTTCGAATCGAGCATGCTGTTTCGGTGCGTCATGGTCCTCGGCTCTTGCCGCGAGATCAAGGAGCACGACGAAAAGGTCGAGGCACTGCGGCTCATAACGGAGCATCTTTTCCCTGGTCGCTGGGCTGAAATCCGCTGGCCTTCGAAGAAAGAGCTAGCCGCAGCACTGGTGCTTGAACTACCCCTCGACGAATGTTCAGTAAAGGTCGCAACCCAGGGTCCGCCGCCGCAGGACGAAGCGGGTGACATAGCTTCACCGACTTTCGGGAAGATCTGGGCAGGGGTGGTCCCGATTTCCGAATCTTTTGGGGTACCCCTCGCCGACGCTAACGCGCAAGGGATACCTGTTCCGGACTACGTCACGCAGTGGACGCGTCGCTAAGCACAGGTCTCCTGCCTGGCCGGCCAGCTTGGTCGGCAAATGCGCCATACGTGGCCGATGTGCCGACTGAAATTGATCGGTGTCCATGGGCCTAGTCGCCGAAGGGGAAGTTGTACGTCCCAGGGACTGGCGTGTTCGCATCTGAGGGTCCAAAGACAAGAGCGATTTGTTGGTGAGCGAGTAGTTCGATATCAGCCGGGTCGCCGGTGACCTGTTTGCCATTGACGAACGCCCGCAGGGTGTTACCCGAGCCGGCGGTGAGCCCGCCGATCGCATTGCTGGTCAGCCGGACATTCCATTCGTCGAAGAATTGCCCCAACGTAAACCGGGAGTCCTTCTCCGGAGCCTCAATATGGAGGATCCCGGTGGCGTCATGGGTGTGCAGCGCCGACATTCCACCGGTCGCCGGGACGACGCCGACATTGGCTGGCACGGGTGTCGGCAATCCATCGACGAAGATGTCGAGATGGACGTGAAAGTGGGCCGCCGTGCCCATCGGCCCGACAGAGAGTCCGGCAGCTTTGATGTATCGCTCGGGGCTGTCCGGGGCGCCCCACGGTGGCTTTGCGGTGAGTCCAGCCGCGCCTGCGAGCGCAGCGGTTGTGGGTAGTTGAGTCGCGGGTGTAGTCGTTGCCGCGCTCCCGGAACTGATGACGACGGCGGCGATCACGCCAATACCGAGAAGCCCCGCCACGCCAATTGCCCCGATCCACAGGTATCTGCGCCGGCGTGTGGTTCCCGGTGGCTCGGCGCGTGCTGAATCAGCGTTTGCTGGTTGCGCTGCGGAGGTGTTGTCCGAGGCTGGTTGCTGTTCTGAAATAGTGCTTCCTTATGGGTCGGAGCGCGGGGTGTGCGGGCCGGTTTCGACTAACTTCCTCGGCAAAGGCGCCATACATGGCCGGTGTGCCGACGGCCATAGAATAAGAGCACACTCATGCATCCATCGGTAGACGAACGCTGAAGCAGCATCCTGACTCGGCATTGCGGACATCAACTTCGCCTCGGTGGGCTTCCACAATGCCGCGCACTATCGCGAGGCCAAGCCCACCGCCGTCGGCGGTTCCTGGTGTTCGCGATGCATCGCCTCTCCAGGCAACATCAAAGACTCGCGGCAAATCCTCCTCCGGGATGCCGCCGCAACCATCAATAACCCGCAAGATCAAATGGTCCGATTCGCGGGAGGCGATCACTTCGACGACTCCGTCCACTGGGGTCGCCCGGATCGCATTGACCACGAGATTGCCCAGTGCCCGACTCAGCTCGCGGTTGTCGCCGATGATCGATGCACTGGTCTCTGCTCGGCCCACTAACGTGATGCCTCGCGCTCGGGCTACAGGGTCGTGAGTGGCGAGAGCGTCACTGACTAGGTCCGCGAGTACGACCGGATCTGCACTCAGCGTCATAGTGCCCGAGTTGAGGCGTGACACTTCGAATAGATCATCAACTAGGTGACTCAACTTGTCGACCTCAACCACCATCCGCCGATGGTAGACCTGCGGCTCATCCACGATTTCATCTTCGAGCGCTTCGGCCATGGCGCGCATACCGGCCAGCGGGGTCCGCAGGTCGTGTGACACCCACGCGATCAATTCGCGACGCGAAGCCTCGACAACGCGCTCTTGTTCGGCTGCCATCACCTCTGCTGTAGCTGCAGCCTGCATTGCTGCAACGCGACGAGCGAGCATCAGCCCAAACACGACCGCGATGGGAGTGCAAGCCGCCAGTACGACCAACACCATTTGAAAATCATGTGGTGATAGGAACATGAAGAAAGCGGCTGCCGAGATCCCGGCAGCGATAGCGACCACAGGTGTCAGTGCTGCGACAACGGCCGCCCACGCCAACGCTCGAGTCGAGGTACGTCGAAGGATCAACCAGCCAACCAGTGAGATCAAGAACGCCGAACCGATAGCTATGAGGGCACCCTCTGTGATGCTGCTCATGTTGCTGCCTCCCAGCGATACCCGACGCCCCATACAGTCACCAGGCGTTGCGGTTTCGCCGGTTCAACTTCAAGCTTTTCACGGAGTCGCCGCACATGCACCGTCACTGTCGAATGATCGCCGAATTCCCATTCCCACACCGAGCGCATCAACGCTTCGCGCGAGAACGCCTGCCCTGGGTGGGCTAAGAGGTGTGCCAGGAGATCGTATTCGCGGGCCGTCAGTGAGATCTCGTTGTCCGCCAAGACAACCCGGTGCGCGTCAAGATCGATAACCAGGTCGCCATCGCGAACGGTTCCGCGAGGCCCTGATCGAGGGTTGTCGCCGTCGGCAGTCGGCTGGGAACGACGGAGCACCGACTGGATGCGCAGCACGAGTTCCCGTGGGCTAAATGGCTTGGTCACATAGTCGTCGGCGCCCACCTGCAGGCCAAGGATTCGGTCCTCTTCATCACCGCGAGCAGTCAACATCACGACCGCTATGTCCTCTCGCTTCGCACGCATTTGCCGACAGACATCGAGGCCACCAATCCCGGGAAGCATGAGATCTAGCACCACTAGGTCAAACGGTTGATTGTCCGTCTCGGCCTGATTGAAGGCGGCTAGCCCACTCGTACCATCGGGTGCTCGGCGAACTTGCAGCGAGGCGAGCTGGAGGTACTTCACCACCACATCGGCGACTGTGGTGTCATCATCGACTACCAAGACGCGCGGTTGATCGACGGCCTTCATCCCCTGAGTGTAGGGGCCTTTGTGGGCGCCTGGACAGGGCAGGCTTGCGCTCGTCATGACCTTGTAAGCAGATTGATCAGTGGTGTCAAAGTACGGTGGGCGCATGCGCATATTGGTGACTGGCGGTCTGGGCTTTATCGGTTCCCACGTTGTCCAGGCGGCTCTGGCCCAAGACCACGAGGTACGGGTTCTCGACATTCGCAGTGTGGATCAAGCTGCCGCCGCACCAGACTGTTCGGTATTGAACGAGATCTTTGGCAAGGTAGGCAAGGTCGGGTCAGGCCCGGTCGAGGTTCTCCAGGGTGATGTGCGCTCAGCTGAGGCAGTCGGTGGTGCCGTTGTCGGGGTCGACGCAGTGATCCACCTTGCGGCCAAAGTCGGGCTCGGTGATGGCGTCAGCGACGCGGCGGATTACGTCAGCGTCAACAACGTCGGAACCGCAGTTCTCATCAGTGAGCTAGCCAACGCCGACATTGACCGCCTCGTGGTCGCGAGTTCGATGGTGGTCTACGGCGAGGGTCTAGGCACCTGCATCGACCACGGCGCTGTTGCGCCGCGGGCCCGGACTGAGCAGCGATTGGCTGCGGGTGACTTCGAGGCGTTGTGTCCTAACTGCCCGGAGCCGCTGACACCGCTACTAATCGACGAATCCGCACCCCTTGCCCCTGCCAACGTCTATGCGACCTCGAAGTTAGCGCAGGAGCATCTCAGCGCCAACTGGGCCCGAGTAGTTGGTGGTACGGCGACGGCGCTGCGATATCACAACGTCTACGGTCGGCGATTGCCGCGAGACACCCCATACGCCGGGGTGGCCGCTTTGTTTGTGTCGATGTTGCGCCGAGGGGAGTCGCCTCGGGTTTTTGAAGACGGTCAGCAGCGCCGCGACTTCGTACACGTCCGGGATGTTGCGCGGGCCACGGTTGCCGCATTGCAAGGTGATGAACCTGGCGCTTGCCGGGCGTTCAACGTTGGCAGCGGTACTCCGCGCACCGTTGGTCAGATGGCTCAAGAACTGGCTCACGCTACTGGCGGACTCGCTCCGACTGTGACTGGGCAATTTCGAATCGGGGACGTCAGACACATCACAGCCTCCAGTCAACGTGCCGCCGATCAACTTCGATGGTCGGCTTCAGAATCCTTCGCTGGCGGGATGGCCGAACTCGCCCTGGTCGACGGGCGTTAGCACTCCGTAACCAAGGCGAGTGGTTCGGTTGACCTCAGTTCGGGATAGCTTAGACGCTATGCATATGGACGAGACCCCTGATCAACAAGCGATCGTGGATGTCATCCTTCCTTGCCTAGATGAGGCCGGTGCGCTTCCAACCGTTCTGGCGAGGTTGCCGCGCGGTTACCGAGCCATCGTCGTTGACAACGGTTCGGTCGACGATTCCGTTGCCGTCGCACTCGCCCTCGGCGCTGTCGTTGTTCATGAGTCACGTAGAGGTTACGGGTCAGCCTGTCACGCTGGACTCGAAGCGGCCACCGCCGACGTGGTGGCCTTTTGTGACGCCGACGCATCGCTGGATCTTGCCGAGCTTCCCACCTTGGCTGCCCCCGTTCTCGCTGGACAAGCCGACCTCAGCCTGGGACGTCGGACGACAACCGAAGCCGGCGGCTGGCCGTGGCATGCACGCGTTGCAAACAGGTTCCTTGCATGGCGAGTCGGGCGAACCACCGACGTCCAAATTAGAGACATCGGGCCGGTCCGCGTCGCCCGGCGTGAGTCGCTCCTCGACTTGGGACTGACCGATCGACGATCAGGCTACCCACTAGAAACTGTGATCCGCGCCGCGCAGGCTAGCTGGCGAATCCGTGAATTCCCGGTGAGCTACTCCCCTCGGATCGGACGATCAAAAGTCACCGGAACTGTTCGTGGGACAGCGACGGCGATCAAGGACATGTCCGCAGTGTTGGCGCAGGCGGGATCGCGCGCATGAGTATCGAGGATTCGGTCGCGACACCCCCCTCAATGACGCTGCTGGTGCTGGCGAAGGAGCCCATCGCGGGCAAGGTAAAGACGAGGCTGGCCCCGGCGGTCACCCTCGCCGAAGCTGCGATCTTGGCCCGGGCGGCACTGATGGACACCCTCGAAACTGTGTTGCGAGCACCGGCAACCCGACGCATCCTGGTGCTTGATGGCGACCCCGGCGATTGGGTTCCCGCCGGATTCGAGGTCATCCCGCAGGTCGGTGGAGGACTTGATCGACGCTTAGCCGGTGCCTTCGCAGCAGTCGAGGGCCCAGCGATGTTAATCGGAATGGATACCCCCCAAGTCAGCGTCGCTGACTTGACTGTCTCGTTTGACGATCACGGCGCTTGGCTCGGACTCACTGATGACGGAGGCTTCTGGGGTGTCGCCATGCAAGACCCACTGCCGAGCGTCTTTATCGGAGTCCCGATGAGCACCGACGTCACCGGCGCCCACCAACTTTCTCGGATGAAGGCCGCTGGAATGAAGGTCGGAATGCTCGAACAGCGCCGCGACGTGGACGCGATTGAGGATGCTCACGCCGTCGCGGAACTCGTTCCCCGCAGCAGGTTTGCCCTGGAGCTCGATTACATCTGTTCCCAGTCGAACTGGGGTGGTGATGACCTGTACGGCGCCGCGTTGCGCGACGGGACATCGCTGTTCCTCATCGCAGCCGATGGTCGCAAAATCGACCTTGATGTTGATCGGTGGAGGTCCGAACCCGACGAGGCAGACCTGTCGCTGCTGTCCCGATGTAGCGGCGCAACTCTGGACGTCGGCTGCGGGCCGGGTCGTTTCACGATCGCGCTGGCCCGCCGCGGTGAACCCAGTTTGGGAGTGGACGTCACTGAAGCGGCAGTGAACCTGACTAGGCAAGGTGGGGCATCGGCGCTTTGTCGCTCGATCTTCGACCCATTACCCGGCGAGGGCCGGTGGGACACGGTGCTCTTGGCCGACGGAAACCTCGGCATCGCTGGTGACCCGCACCGCCTACTGCGACGGATACGAGAGCTGCTGCGCCCAGGAGGCACGTTACTGGTCGAACCAGCCGCAGCCGAGGTCAACGAGATCCTCCCGATGAGGCTTGGGACAGCTGGCCTAGGGGCCCCAGGTCCGGAGTTCGCGTGGGCTCACCTGGGACCAACCGCCGCGACTGAGGTGGCAACGCTCGTCGGTTTCTCGCACGCGGAATCGTGGTCAGTCGGCGAGCGGCACTTTCGGGCCTTCGTCCACTAATTCAGGTTGACGCCGCGCAAGTTTGACTGCGGCAACTACGGCAGTGATAGCGAAGACTATTCCGATGATGATCATCAAGTTGCGCGGGTAGTCCAACGGCAAGATGGACGGGTTCAACGGAGTCTTCGCCTTGCCCAGCACAACAGGAATCGACATTAACGCCACAGCCGCAGCGACGATCAACCCTCCTTGAACGATGCCACGCACCCGACGGGGAATGGTCTTCGCCACAACAAATCCGATGCTGGCGACAGCCAGCGCGATAACGACGTCGTGCAACGCGACACCAGCTACGAGCCAAATTCCGAGGTTAGTCAGGGCCGCGCCTTTTACGCTTGCCAGCACTGCTAGCGCGCCGACCGCCATCAAGGCGACACCCGCTGCCACCATCGCTATCCGGATCTTCATGCGATCTCCAAACGTGTGACCCACTTGGTTTGCAGAACGCCGGGTCGGTTCGGGGCGATGATGCGGGCTGGGTAGCCATGGTCGAGCGAGAGTGTTTGTCCGCCAAGCTGCAGGGCTAGCAAGGTGGAACTGTGACGTGCAAACTGCGACGGCAGCGAGGTTGTCCCGTAGGCGCCATTCTCCAGCGAGATGACCTTGATGGTTGCCTCCGGATCGATGCCCGCCTCATCCAGTAGTTCCGACAGACGGATTCCCGTCCAACGCCCACTCGCACTCCAACCCTCGACACATGCGATCGGCAACACCACTTCCGTTTGATCGCGGGCATGTAGTTGGTCGGCTGACAGTGAGACCTCGCGGGTCCCCGCGACGACCAATCGGTAGGCGGGACCGACAAGGGCAGGGGTAATCGCCGCCGCGAGCGCCGTGCGGTTCACTGGCAGCCCCTGAGGTCCAGTACTCGGGACTCGAGGTGCAAGTAGCGCGAGCTTCTCCAACGGGGAAAAACTCTGGCCGACCGTCGTCACTGTCACCGCACCCGCAGCAAGTCCGGCGACCACGAAGAATCCGCGCCGGGACAGGCCATCGGCATGCTCGCTGCTGCCGACCTCGCCGCCATCGGCATGCTCGCTGCCGTTAGCCTCGTCGGCTGTATCGGCGGATGCGGGCGCGAGTGGCTCGCCCGTGCTGTTCGACTCCACAGCCTTCTTGTCACGAATCGCCGCCATGATCTCAGGCCCTTTTGCCGCCAAGTGAAGCAGCAGCGCGCCGACTAGAACGAAAGCGATAGCGAAGTGCGTTTGTATGAACGGGAATTTCCACGGGTACCACTGCGTGATATTCATCAGTCCCGTAACGAGTTGGAAGATCATCGTTGAGACCAGGACAAAAATCGCCAGCCGTTCGATTCCGTGAAGTATTGAACGCACCGGCGGCCATTCATACAAGCGAGGTGTGACGACCCAGAGCTTGATGAGCAGCAGCGGAATCGCGGCGATCCCGGTGGCTACATGCAGGCCTTGAGTGAGGCGGTAGCCCCAAGCAGGGAAGGCGGGAATGGGAAGCCAACTGACTGGTTGTTGCTGGTAGTGGCTCATCAGGCCGGTGATGAAGCACACCCCGATACAGATTGCGAGCGGAATTCCTACCCGAGTCGCGATGGAACTGTTGTGCAGTTTGCTGGGGAAGGCACCTTCCTTGAACATCGGTAGTGGGGGCGGTTCCGTCGGTATCAACTGCATAAGTTGACTCTATTGCGATCATGGCGCGTGAATAGTGATCAGAGTCTTACGATTTGCCGACGTTAATCACCCGAGCCGTGGGACTTACTCGATCAAATGGCACCCTGTTGGGGTGATGTCGCGACGGGTATGGCCCAGTGTGGCTGTTGTCAGCCTGGTGGGTTTGCTGGTCGGGACGTTTTTCGCGGTTCACGGGCAGTTGGCAAGCAGCCCGTGGAGAGCAGCCTTCATAACCGCGGCACTGTGGGCAGGGTTCGCCGTTGGGGCGTTTTCTGTGATGCGATCTCCGCTTCGGTTAGGGGTCGCCTTGATCCTGGCAGGGGGCATCGGCTTACAGGTTGTCGCGATGAGTGCGACCCCACAAATGAGCGATGACTTCTATCGCTACATTTGGGACGGCAAGGTCCAAGACGCTGGCATAAGTCCGTACCGTTACGCTCCCATCGATCCGGCTTTGGCGTCCATTCGCGATGAGTACCTCTTCCCTCCAGGAAAAACCTGTCCAGAAAAGGGCGTCGAAGGCGCCTGCCCGTTGATCAACCGGCCCACGGTGCACACCATCTATCCGCCGGTCGCTGAGGCCTACTTCTTCGGAATGTTCGAGCTGACTCCGACAAGTTGGGGAGCGCGATCAGTACAACTCGGTGCGGCCCTTGGCGCCATCGCAACAACAATCGTGTTGCTCATGGTGACTGCGCGGCGGGGAGTCGATCCGAGGCGCGCGGTGTTGTGGGCATGGTGTCCATTGGTGGTGATGGAACTGGGAAACAACGCCCACGTTGACGGTTTGGCTTCGCTGTTTGTCGTCGCGGCGCTCGGGGTGATCTCGGCTAAGACTTTGTCGCGACGCGGTGCCTTACTGTCTGGCGTCCTGGTGGGCTTAGCAATCGCCACCAAGTTGATCCCGGCGATCGTGATGCCTTCGATGGTGAAAAGACGCCCGATCGCAGTGGTGTTGGCGGCGCTCGCAGCGGTGATCGCCGTTTACCTTCCGCACGTTCTCACTCTCGGCTCGGCGACCGCCGGGTTCCTGCCTGGCTACCTCAACGAAGAGAAGGACGGGGCGTTCACGGTAATCAAGTTCCTGGGACTCGCTGCCTTCGCTGAACCTATCGCGCTGCTGATTCTCTTCGGTACGGCATTGTGGGCGATGTTTCGCACTGATCCATTGGCGCCGTGGCGCACCGCTGCTGTCGTGGTGGGCATGACTTTCCTCGTGACTACCCCGACCTATGAATGGTATGCGTTGTTGTTGGTGCCCCTTGTCGCACTCGGCGCGCGCGCGAGTTGGTTGGTGCTGCCACTGGCGATGACCTTCGTCTACATGAGCGTCGGGTTCCCCGATGTGCACCAATACTTACGTCCCGTGGCGTTCATCGTGGCTGGGGCAAGCGTCGCCGCGACTGCCCTATACGCACGGCGCACTCAACCGAGCCGCGACCGTACAGTGAGCGTATGAGTGAACTATCCGCGCCGGTAGCCATCATCGGCGGATCAGGGTTCTATGACCTCTTCGACCCGGCAGCAGACAACTTCGTGGGCCTGGTTGCGGCGCAGACGCCGTTCGGGGAACCATCTGCGCCCATCTCGATCGCCGAGATCGCTGGGCTCAACGTTGCCTTCTTGCCGCGTCACGGGTTGCGTCACGAGTACCCACCCCATTCGGTTCCTTACCGTGCCAATATTCACGCCTTGGCCGAGCTGGGTGTCAAGCAAATCCTTGCTCCGTGTGCGAGCGGTTCAATGAACATCGACCTTGCGCCTGGCTCGCTCGTGGTGCCCGACCAGTTGATCGATCAGACGAAGAATCGTCCGCAGACGTTCTATGACATGTTCGACGGTCAGACCCACCACGCGAAGTTCGCCGAGCCCTACTGCGCACCGCTGCGTGAGTCGATCTTGAAGTCCGCCGCTGATTCGGGCTGGACGGCAACCGATGGCGCCACGATGGTGGTGATCGACGGACCCCGGTTTTCCACTCGCGCGGAGTCTCGGTTCTATGAAGGTCAGGGATGGGATTTGGTCAACATGACAGGCCACCCCGAAGCTGTGCTTGCTCGCGAAAAGGGCATCTGCTACGCCACCCTCGCGCTCGTGACGAACTACTCGGGCAACCTGACGACGGGAGCCGGGGTCAGTGATGCGGAGGTGTTTGAATTCTTCGCAGCGAATATCGAACGGCTGCGGAAGGTCTTGCTCACTGCAGTAGAACCGGCAAGACTGCCCATTGCGTCAGGGTGCTGTTCTTAGTTCGGCGCTCAGCAAGTGGATCAACTAGGCAGAACCGGACTCGTCAGCGTCTGGCTACTCTTGATCGGAACTCTTGTCGGACTTGTAGGCGCTCAGCATCGCGACCACGATGGCGATCAGAGGACCACGATGGCGATCAGAGCGGGAATCCAGAACTTTGGGGACGTGAAGACCGCTGCGATGGGGCTATCGGTGACAAGTGCGATCAGGAATCCAATGAAGACCACAACTCCCGCAGACGCCAGGAGCATTTCACCCGCTTGGCGATCCTGGGATTGCAAGGCCGGTCTTTCGCTAAGCCATGTTCAACAGAGACGACGACCGCCAATATGGCCGTCACTGCCGAAACGACCCAGGTAGTGGGGTTATTCGGCACGATCCCGGCGACTGGTATCTGCAAGCCATCGCCGTAACGCCTGCGGCCCGCGGACAGGGCATCGGTCAACTGCTGTTCGCCGATGCGCATGTCCGAGCCGCGACCACCTGGTGCACCAACCTCACCCTCGATGTCGACGTGAACAACCTCAAAGCAAAGTCGTTGTACGAGCGAATGGGACTGGCCGTGACCGCGACTTCTACTCGCGCCGTATTGCTGGACAACGCCCAGGTTCATCGCATGACAGCTCCCGTGCTCTGAAGCGCCCTGGGTTCAAGGCTTGTGAACGATTCGACCGAAACATGTTGAATCGACCAATATTTTTCGGTCGATTCAACATGTTTCGGTCGATTCCTCCTGGGCCCGGGCACAGCCAACGGCTGGGCGGGCGGATAACTTCATGTGTTCGTCTCAGGCGGATTCGCCATCGTCTACGCAACACAGGCCACGAAAAAGTCCGTCGCAATCCAATCGGTGTGCGCGCCAGCCGCGAATCCCTCTCAAGAAGCAAAAATCGCAAGTAGCTAAAGGGGATTCGAAATGAGACTTAACCGAAAAGTAGCCATGGGACTTGGTGCAATCGCAGTCGTGGGCCTAACAGCAACGGGGTGCTCATCGACTTCCTCGAGCACTCCAAGCAATTCAGCGACACCCTCCTCCAGCCCGTCACCGGTAGCGGACATTCCAAAACTGACGGGAGTTGATACGCAGGTGGCCCTAGACAAAGGCTTCCTCGACGCGTTAACGACACTGAAGCTCACACCCGGAGTTGAGGGCACCGCGACGCTGACTGACGGGGTCCTGAAGTTCCCTATCACTGGTGGAAATGTCACCTACTACACACCGGGTTCTGTGAGCCCGTACGTCACCGGCAACATCATGCACGACGGTAGCGGCATCTCCTTGACCAATGGCAAGACGAAGGTGGAACTCACCAACTTCGACCTCGATCCCGGAACCTCGAAGATCATGGGCAAGGTCACCGCCAACGGCGCTGTCGTCGGTGACAACGTCTACATCTTCAATCTTGATGGCAGCACGCTGAAGCCGCTTGAGAACGGCTCCAACAACACCGCCATCTTGGAAGGCACCCGCGTCTTGATTTCCCCAGATGCAGCCGCACTGCTGAACAAGACCTACGGAACCACCGCCGTGACCGACCAACTCCTCGTTGGTATCGCCAAGATCACCGTCAACACCAAGTAAAACCCCCCTAGAAAGGGCTCCGCTGCCCTGTTCCGTCAGGGCAGCGGAGCTCTTTATTTGGCGAGTGGCTAATGAGACTGCTGCTGGCTTCGGCCATGACTCCAGCATCAGTCGCGCTGGTCGTGTCGATCGTTCGATGATCGTGTTCCTCGGCATGGCTAGCTAGTCCCGCCGTGACTTGTTAACGATTCGACCGAAACATGCTGAATCGACCAAGACTTTTCGGTCGGTTCAGCATGTTTCGGTCGAATCGCCGTGGCCCCAGGCAGTGGAGCTCTTTGGCGCACTGCTAGGCGTCCGACGCTTCAAGGCCCACGCAGCTCCCGTGATCGCAACGACCACCCAGGCGGTGAAGACGATAGCTCCAGTTCCTGGACTCAAAATTGTGCTCGTCACTGAAACCGTCCAGAACGCCGACCCAACTTCTGAGCAGCAGGAGGCCCCGCGCTAGTCGGATTCGGAAAGAGAGCTTAACCTGTGGGAATCTGCACGATGCCATCAGACAGGTCGAAAAATAAGACGACCTTGAAACCCTCCTCCGGATTGAAACTAAACGCGTATTCATGCAATGGATCCCAGACCGTGATCTGTTGAATGAAGCGTTTGCCAGTATCGGAGTATGCGATGCGTTGCCCGCCTACTCCGGAGCTAATCACTTCGGCACGCATCGGGTTCGGTATGCCAAGAAACCGAAAGTAAGGCGGATGCGGAAAGCTATGGATGTCCACGTTGGTGATCTGGTCCCACACGCTTTGCGATGACGCGACCACTCGAATCGATGAGTGCATCGACCGAATGACTCGGCTGGGGCGACTGCCGCGCGCTTTCATTCCTACATTGTGGCATTCGAATTGGAGCCGCGCGCCCCTCCAGATTGTGTGCCGCACAGGGATTCAGCTCGATCAGCAGCCCTGGGGCTGCGTCCCCGGTCAGCGAACCCGCGGACCCTGAGTTACTGACCGCTAGCGAACTTGGTATGTGCGCTTCTTGGAATATGGCGTGCACTTCTTGGTGGCACGCCCCACGAAGGTGATCTGGATCTTGACGTGGCGGTAGCCGTATGTATGCAGCGTCTTGCGACCATTCTTGCCACTCGAGACACGGCAGAGATTGATGTCACCACGAGTCGCGGGGGCAGCGCGAAGGCTACGGGAGGCATTGTCCCAGCGACAGATCACTGTGATTTTCACTGCTTGATTCGCGCATTTATGCGCGAGAAGTACCGTTGAACCCTTCCGTTTGATGCCCTTTGGCAGCTTCGGTTGGATGCACGGCGAGGCTCCTGTCGGCTTGGGTTGCGACGTCGGAACGGTGGGTGTCGCAGTCGGGGTGAGGGTTGGCGTCGGCGTCACAGTCGGAGTTGTCGTTGGAGTCGCACTCAGCGTCGGGGTCGGGGTCGGGGTCGGGGTCGGGGTTTGCGTCCCAGTTGGGGTTGGCGTCACCGTCGGGGTCCCGGTTGGGGTTGGCGTCACCGTCGGGGTCCCAGTTGGCGTTGGCGTCACCGTCGGCGTGGGCGTCACGCTTGGAGTGGACGTGACAGTCGGAGTTGGGGTGGGCGTGGGTGTCACAGTCGGCGTTGGCGACGGCGAAACGTCGCAGGTACTCGGCTTGGTGATCACGTTTGTGTCAGCTGTCACGGCACCGTTGCTTGCAAGAAGCCGACCGTCAACGGTCGTGCCCGTATCAGCCGTAATCGACGTGAGCGCAAGCACGTTGCCGACAAACGAGGTATCCGATCCCAGCGTCGCTGAGCTACCAATCTGCCAGTAGACGTTGCACGCCTGAGCACCATTGGTCAGCGCAACAGTGCTACTAGTGCTCGTGATCAAGGTTGAACCCGCCTGAAAGACGAACACGGAGTCCGCGTTTCCACCGCCGTCGAGGGTGACGGTCCCGGTGAGTCCGAGGGTCGGGTTGCCGTAGACGCCTCCGACGAGCGTTTGCCCTGCGAGATCAGCACCAACGGAGGTTGCAGGCGTGCGACCGGCCGCGTCGTTGTAGGCAGTGGTGAGGTCGGCTTGGGCTTGTAGCGCTGACGCATCGGTGACGTGCGAGGTCCCGATCACATTGCCTGGTGGGAATCCGGTCACGGAGGTTCCGGGGCTCAGTCCAAGATCGCCAGTGATGACCGACGGACCAGTGTTGGTCACCGTGGAGCCCGCGAGGACGGCGTACGAATCCGCTGTGCCCAGACCGACCTTTGGTTCCGCTGCAGAAGCGCTCGGTGCGGCAACCGCTCCGAGAATCAGGAGCGAGGCAGCCGCGATGCCGCTTGTTGCACTTATGACGATGCCCCGAATATGACCGCTAGAAGTCGTTGTATCCATGATCGTATTCTCTGTTTCGCGGATACTTGGAGGACACCGTCTAAGGGAAACGTAGCAGTCAACGAGCGCTGTTGAATACGGCAAATACGATCTACTGGACCAGATGGGGGTGATCAAATTGCAACACCCGTGAAAAGACGCTATCGCCCATAGACAAGATCGAGTTATGGACGGGAAACCACCGGGCTGAGTTGCTTGTGATTAATTGATCATGAGGAAATTGATCGTTAGGGACAGAACGCAACAGAAGATTGTCTTAGGACTGATCTTGTTGGCAGCGGGAACACTGTTGAAGGTTCCGATTCTCTACACCATCGGAGTCGTATTGATCGTGGTTGGTGTAGTCCTTGGGGTACCCGGAGCACTGGGGCACGGAGTCGGTGGGCGGACGCACTACTACTGAGCACCACCCTCGCCACGGCTTTGAAACGGCCTTTGCCGCTGTGAAGGGGTCAAGAACCAAGGCTGTCCCGCATACGATGAGGCCGTGGACGACCCGCAGCCGAATCAGTGGTCCAAAGCAATTGGGGCCTATGTCGGAGTTCTATCGACGCTGCTGGCACTAGCCACAGCAGAGCTACTCGCGCTCATCTTCCCGGGGAATCCGTCTCCGGTGTTCGGAATTGCGGGTCGAGTTATCGACCTCACCCCCGCTGACATCCGCGAGAATCTGATTACCGTTGTGGGTACCAACGACAAGCTGTTCCTGGGTATCGGGATCGTCCTGGTCGTACTGGCGCTCGGAGCCGTAGTCGGGACCAAGTTCCGCAATCGTCCCGAGAGCGCATGGACTGTATATGTGATCTTGGGTCTGGTGTTGGGAGTCATCGCAGCACCAAGCGCCTACATACTCTGGTCGATCGCTGCGTCGGTCATCGGAGGGCTAGTGGGTTGGGCGATCCTGGTGGCGCTGTTGCGCCGTCGGGTCGACGCCGAAACCAACCAACAACAGCCGGCACTGAGCCGGCGGGGTTTCCTCCTCGCTAGTGGGGTGGTCGCGGTGGTTGCAGCCGGTGGAATTACGACGATTGCCGCGATCCGCTCAAGCCGAGAGCAGGGGGTTGAGCGCGTTCGCAGCGCACTGTCGCTGCCGAGGCCCGTCAAAAAAGCGCTCCCTGTTCCTGCTGGGGCCGCCGTGGACGTAAAGGGTATGACACCACCGGTCACGCCCAACGACGACTTCTATCGAATCGATACCGCACTGACGCCGCCGACCGTTGACGTGACGAACTGGTCCTTGTCGATCAGCGGGAAGGTGGACAATCCCTTCACACTTACCTACGCAGACCTGATGGCGATGCCGCAAATCCAGAAACGCGTGACGCTGGCATGTGTGAGCAATCCGGTTGGTGGCGATCTCGTTGGCAACGCCTTGTGGCAGGGAGTTCCGCTCACCGCATTGCTTGACCGCGCGGGCGTCCAGCCCGGCGCGCAGCAGATCGTCGGCGAGTCGGTCGACGGGTTTACCGTCGCTTTCCCGCTAGAGCTCGCGCTCGACGGACGCGAGCCACTTGTCGCGGTCGGGATGAACGACGAGCCGTTGCCTGTTCTGCATGGATTTCCCGCGCGGCTTGTGGTGCCGGGCCTGTATGGCTACGTGTCGGCGACGAAATGGCTCAGCAAAATTCGCCTGACAACGATGGCGGAAGAGACCCCGTTCTGGGTTCAGAATGGGTGGATCGCCGACGGCCGAATCGCTGCGGCTTCGCGAATAGATGTGCCCTCCAGTGACGCAGAGGTTCGCGTCGGCAACGTTGTCGTCGCGGGTCGTGCGTGGCACCAAGAAGTTGCAGTCGGTGCAGTCGAAGTCAGTGTCGACTCTGGGCCGTGGCAGTCGACTAAATTGGCGGATTCAATGGGAATTGACTGCTGGCGGCTTTGGTCGTGGAATTGGGCCGCGACGCCCGGTCAGCATCGCATCGAGGTGCGCATGATTGACGCTAACGGCACAGTCCAGTCAAGTCGGCGCACCGACCCCGGTCCGGGGCCGTCCTCGGGTTACGACCAAATCATGATCGACGTCTCGGATTAGCGGCGTCCATCGTCTGGGAATTCAAGTTCAATACTCAGATCGCCCGCGACTGCGACTGCGATCTCGATCTCTAGGGGCCAATCCGACGGCAGTTCTATCCCTAGTTCGTCATCGAGGAGAGGCCCGTGGCGGGTCAAACGTCTTCGTGCATGAAGGTTCCAGATTGGTGGGCCCACAACGTCGCGTAGGTGCCCCCAAGGGCGATGAGTTCTTCATGCGAACCCTGCTCGACGATCTTGCCCTCGCTCAGGACCACGATCCGATCCATCGCCTTAATCGTAGATAGCCGGTGGGCAATGGCGACCGTGGTTCGCCCGACCATCGCGGCGTTGAGGGCCTGCTGAATATGAGCTTCGCTCTCGCTGTCGAGCGCGCTGGTTGCCTCGTCGAGGATCAAGATTGGGGCATCTTTGAGAACGGCCCGGGCGATCGCGATTCGCTGCCGTTGGCCGCCCGACAGCTTGACGCCGCGCTCGCCAACCTCGGTCGTAAACCCCTCAGGAAGAGCTTCGATGAACTCCAGCGCAGACGCCTGGCGAGCAGCTTCGCGGACCTGCTCCATGGTCGCGTCCGGGCGACCGTATGCGATATTTGCGGCGAGGCTGCGGTGGAACAGCATGGGCTCCTGGGACACGTAGGCGATCTGGGTTCGCAGCGAGCTTTGGACAACGTCACGGATGCATTGGCCATCGATGCGAATGGTCCCCTCGCTGACGTCTGCGAAGCGCAGGAGCAGCTTGGTCAGGGTGGTCTTGCCGCTACCGGAATGACCGACGAGCCCAACGCGCTCGCCGGCTTTGATCGTCAGGCTGAAGTCGCGGAAGAGCGGGTCGGCGAATCGGTCGCCGTGACCAAACGTGATTGAGTCGATCTCAATCCGACCTGGTCCGGGCTGAAACGGGGTGGACGTGAGATCAACGACGTCCGGTTCGAGTTGCAGGATTTCCACCATGTCGTGAGCGTCGCCGAGGACCTGGTTGTAGTTGCGCATGACCACGTTCATCTCCCACAACTGTTCGGTGACAGTCAGCGTGTAGGTCACCGCGAGGTACACCGACGCTACGGAGACAGTCCCGCCTTGACCGATCAATACTGCTGCGAGCACGGCGCCGGTGTTGAGGATCGTCAGCACGCTGGCATAGCCACTCGAGAACCACAGGAACGAGCGCATGACGCTCAGCGTCTTGGTGCGCCAGACCTCGGCATGTGCCGAAGCTTGCGCCGCCTCAGCGCGCTCAGAACCCTGGGCCTTCACCGCTGCGATGTTGGTCAGTACATCGGACAGGTACCCGGTCATAGTGTTCGCTGCTCGCGCCTCGGCAACGTTCTTGCGTTCCAGTGGTTTGGTCGTCGCGAAGGCGATCAGGCCGAAGATCACTGACATCACGCCGAGGAACAGGGCGTACTGCCACATGATGAAACTCAAGATCACAACGGCTGAGACGACACTGGCGATAACGGGGATGACGGTCCACGACATCGTGTCCCAGGCGAGTTCGAACGCGCTCGTGAGCTTGTTGGTTGCCGACACCAACGACCCACCGAAGCGGTCGGCGTGAAAGCCCATACTCATGGAGGTCAACTTGTCGAAGATGCGCTCGAACAACTTCTTCTGCCCGATGACCTGAAACGTCCAGGCTGCGTAGAGCGCGATCCGCCACCCCAGGATCAGGCCGACGACCTGCGTGAGGAAATAGGCGACGACCAGTGGCCAACTCGTCGACAGGCTTGCTGTGCCTTGTTGGATTTGGTCGAGCAAGAGACTGATCACATACGGGCCGACAAACGCCTCGATGAAGACCGTGAGCGCGGGCCCCACCAGCGCGATCGTCAGACGGACTGGAGTCTCTTTGGCCGTGTCCCAGAACAAGCGTCTGGTCGCGCGCGCCAATGAGGTGTCGGCTATCTCATCTTCATCATCCATAGCGATCCAAGCCAACCTAGCGGCTAGCGGGCGGGATCACCGTTCAGAGAGGACGCTCGGCAATGTCGTTGCGCTTGCGACTAGGTGCTGCCATAGTCGGGCCATGGCAAACAGGATGGGAACGGCAATGCTCGCCGTGGGGCTGATCCTCGCGCTGGCTGTCCCTCGCCAAGTCGTTGGCATCGATCTGGAGCAGATCGGCTGGATCCTGACCGGGGTAGGCGGGCTCTCACTGGGGATAACGGTGATTGTTGCGGCGCTGGCAAGCCGACGCCACAAGGAAGTCGTCGACGTCCGTACCGACGTGCCACTTGATGACCGCGAACTGTTCTAGCTCGCGCCGAAAAAACTGGAGCAGCTCACGCCTCAGCCGTACCGCCGCTGTGGAGTATTGACCCGAGCCAATCTGGGCGGGGGTGTACATGTTCTCTGGCATACCAACGTTCATCACCATGGAGTAGTCAGAAGTACCCATGGCCTGGGCGCCCTTGCCTCGTGCGGCTTCGGCGCAGTCAGACGACGTAGGAACAGTGACCGCCGATGCTGACGGTGTCTGCGCGGACATTGGTGCCGCGGCTGTACCGCCGCTGGAACAAGCAGCCACGGCTGCAAAGGACAAGCCAGCCAGTCAAGCGACAGTGACGAACCTCTTGAAATCAAGCATGAACATAGTTGAGCCTTTCGTTGTTTGGAAATGAATGTGCGCGCGTGCGATTGGGCTGGCCCAACTCACAAACGCAAAACCAGACAACGAACGGCTGGGATGAAACACCCAGCTAGCAACATCGGGCAGCCCCCCAGCGCGCAAGATGCCGGCCAGGCGGTCTTGGAATCGACTCCGCCGCGACCACACTGCCGCCGCGGAACTGGCGGCGATAAGGATCGCGACGCACAACTCAGCCAGACAGTCAGCTTCATGATTCACCGTATTGGTGACAACGAGTTCCCTGACGTCAACACCTGAATCCTGACTAGCCACATGCTTGGCCGATACCGCGACGCCCGACGGTATTTCCATGGTGCACATGTCGACGCCCGCACCGAGGCCATGCATGCCCAACAAGCCGAGAAGCATGAGCACCGAGGCAGATGGCCAATGCCAACCGGACCTGGTGACCCGTCTTCTGCCGCGCGCAGTAGCTAGCGCGGGAAGCCATAATGTCGCCATGCCTACATGGCGCTCGGCCGATGGAAGGTAAACCCGTGTCCACCAGTCTGAATCGAAACGGGTTCCCCTGACCCTGAATGGTTCGTAGAACATCTCGAATCAAGTCGAGATACCTCGAAGCAAATCACTACCGTCCAGACACGACTGGTCATGCTCTACGAATAGTGTGTTCGACACAACGACAGGAGATCCATCGATGCCAGCTTCCTTCCCACCCCAGCAGCCCGGGTTGATGTACCTGACCGAAGGCGGCCAGGAAACCGAGATCATGTACAAGTACGGGTTTGAGCTCCCGGAATTCGCCATGTTCCCCTTGCTTGACCAGCCCGCTGCCGTCACTGAGTTGCGCGCCATGTACACCCGCTACCTCGACACCGCCGCTGCGCATGGGTTCGGCGTGATCATGGGCGGCCTCGACTACCGGGCAAGCCCAGACTGGGCCAGCCTGCTCGGGTACTCGCCAGAGGCACTACAGGACATGCAGCTGCGATCGATCCGCTTTCTGCGCGAGGTGGGCGAGCCTTATCGCGGCGACCTGCCAGCGCTGATGTACGCGGGTATCCTCGGTCCCCGCGGCGACGCCTACTCGCCCAACCAAACCATCACCGCCGACGAGGCCGAGAACTACCACGGCACTCAGATCCAGAATTTGGCCCTCGCCGAGGTCGACATCGTCGAAGCCATGACGTTCAACAACGTCGCCGAAGCGGTCGGCGTCGCCCGGGCTGGCGCACGAGCCGGGCTGCCGGTGTCGATCTCGTTCACTCTGGATAGCAATCACCGACTGCACTCCGGTCCCAGCCTGAAGGAGGCCATCGAATCGGTCGATGCGCAAACGGGCGAGGACCGGCCAGCGTTCTACGGCATCAACTGCTCGCACCCCCTCGAGTTCCTCCCCGCGCTTGAACCCGGCGACTGGTTCGAGCGGGTGCGATGCCTGCGGCCCAACGCCGCCATGATGGACAAGATCTCGCTGTGCACCCTGGGCCACCTCGAATCGGGAGACCCAGTCGATCTCGGCAGGCGTATGGGCGCAATCGCCTCCCAGTACCCCCATCTCGACATCTGGGGTGGCTGCTGCGGAACCTGGGACACCCACCTCGACGAAATCGCCCGCAACATGCGCGGACTAAGGCAGCCCGCCGGGGACAGCGCAAGGTGAGCCACCAAACTCAGCGCTGAGAAGAAGGCAAACAAATAGATCCCGATAGCGGCTAATTAAGAGGGGCGGTCGGGAGAGTGAAGGCTCCTGAGGACTACGTGGTGGGAGTTTGGTCAGTCAACCTGGCGACCACATCGAGGCCCTGTGGTGTGTAACGGAACCACCATCACTGTGACGCCGCTGCCCAGAAAACAGTCGCTCTCGGCTCTGCTCAAGGAATTCGTAGATGACCCGATCGACGACGACTGGGGCGACGACCCGGCCGACCTGCCGCAGCCGAAAAACGTCTCTCTATGACCGACCTGTACGTGCTCGACACCAACGCGATCTCTCACGCTGTCCGCCATCCGACCGGCGAGGTCGCGGTGCACATCGATCGGCACCGGGCGGGCGTCGTTACCAGCGTAAGAAGCAGGCGGTTCTCTGGCCGATGATCAATTACCGGGCCTTGCCGTCGAGGAACAGACCAACGGCTTTGTCGATCCTTCGTTGTCTGGTCTCGTCGGACTTGGCGCTGGTGATTTGGTCAATGTGGTAGCGCTGCACGCTGTTCGACAGGGCAGCGAAGAACTCCTCGGTTCCGGCGTTGTCGCCCATGGCAGTGGCGAAGTCCTCGGGAATTGAGACGTCTCGGGCGGTCTGGTTGAGGGTCAGCGTGACGCTGATCGCGTCACCGCCTTGGAGCCCAGTCTCTTTGCGGACAGCGGCGCTGACACTGATTAGCGATAGCCCCCGCATGGACCCGACGGTGCTGCGGTACTGGTAGCCGTTGAGGTCGACGTCTACAGCTGGACGTCTACCTGCACCGAGGGCCTCGAGCACTTCGGGCGGTACGACGATCCCGGTGTTGTTGCCGAAGGCACTCAATGTGGTGTCGAAGGACGCGGTTGGGGGCTTGGTGGTCATGGTCTCCATCCCTACGGTGTCGAAGATCTACGTCGAACATCTGGGTCGAATGCTGTGTGGATGCCCTTGTTGAAAGATAGTGCAGTGCCTCTAGTAGCCGGGCGGAAAGGTGTAGGTCTCAGGGATTGGCGTGGTCACGAAGTGAACAAGGTGTGTAGTACGGCCCACGCCAGAATGGCGCTGGATACCCCAGGTACGACCCCAGCCCGGATCCACGAGTCTTGCTACCTTCCGGCGCGAAAATCACGAAGACGATGACGTTGCGGGGCGATCGCCGACTGGGAGAGGGTCCGCGTCCTCAGTGTCCATCAAGGCGTACCAGGCAATGGCGGCTAAGCGACACGTTTCCTGGTTCGCCGTCTCTTCCCCTCTGGCGCCTCAATTGGCCCCTGACGAATTGTGACCCTTCAGGGTAGGTGCGAGGCTGGGCCTCATTACTAGGAGGTCGTATCAGATGACGATTGCGCAGCGCTTACTTTCTGTTGGTCTCACCTGCACGCTCGCCGCTGTTGGCGTCGCAGCTATAGCGCCCGCGGCAGAGGCAGCCTCGACCACTCTTAACTACACCGGTGGTGCGCAGTCATATGTTGTTCCCACAGGAGTTACTGCCCTCGCCGTGCACGCATGTGGGGCCCAAGGTGGCGGCAGTACCGGTGGGCTTGGCGCGTGTGTGGATAGCACGGTCACCGTGACAGCTGGCGAGACCCTCCAGGTTTACGTTGGCGGCGCCGGTGCCGTTCCTGCATCGGGACTGATTGCGGCGGGCGGCTTCAACGGCGGCGGAATGAGCGGCAGAAACGGCGCGTCGGGTAATCCAGGCTCAGGGGGCGGGGCATCTGATGTCCGGCGAGGAGGAGTCGCACTAGCTGATCGCGTGATCGTCGCTGGCGGAGGTGGCGGCAGCACCATCGCTAACGCGGGCACTGAGACACGCTCAGGCGGTACTGGCGGGGCAGTCGGTGGCGACGGTATTGGCGGTCCTAGTGGTAGCACCGGGGGCAAGGGCGCCACGGCGAGTGCTGGTGGCGCGGCAGGAACAGGCAGCGGACATGCCGGGACGGTGGGCGATCTCGGAATCGGCGGTGAGGGTGGGATCACCGTGAGCAGCCAAGGCGGCGGCGGCGGCGGCGGCGGTCTCTTCGGCGGCGGTGGCGGGCGAACAGGCAACACCACCACGGGCGCCGGCGGGGGCGGCTCAAGCCTCGGGACCACATACCAGTCTGGTGTTCAGTCGGGCAATGGTCTCGTCACGATCTCGACCCCAGGCCCTCTGTCATTCTCTTCAGGCGCATTTCCCGCTGCCACTGTTGGGGTTGCTGCGGCGCTTACCGTGACTGTGAGCAACTCGACTGCGGCAGCGGTCACTGTTTCGGCGATCACTCCGGCGGGCACCGGCGT
>Ga0105047_10002179_pt1 | contig 34982 bp, 36 predicted proteins | sample MAT04_FD_78384 | JGI IMG/M metagenome (GOLD analysis project Ga0105047, IMG submission 78384) | Freshwater microbial communities from Lake Fryxell liftoff mats and glacier meltwater in Antarctica - MAT-04 (megahit assembly) | ecosystem: Environmental > Aquatic > Freshwater > Ice > Liftoff... | reverse complement strand
GGCGGCGTGCGCGTCGCTCACGGCGTCGATCAGGATGCGTGACACATCGACGCTCCGGAACTCGAGGTCGCGGCCCTCGTCGAGTCGGGCGAGCAGCAGGAGGTCCTCGACCAGTGACGTCATGCGCACCGACTCCGATTCGATCCGGGCCATCGACGCCACGACGTCGGGCGGGAGATCGTGCCCGCTGCGTCTGGTCAGCTCCGCGTACCCGCGGATCGAGGTGAGGGGGGTGCGCAGCTCGTGGCTCGCGTCGGCGACGAAGCGCCGGACCTTCTCCTCGCTCCTCTGCCGGGCGAGGAGCGCGGAGGCGACGTGGTCGAGCATCCGGTTGATCGCGGCGCCGAGCTGCCCCACCTCGGTGCGCGCGTCGGCGTCGGCCTCCGGCACCCTCTCCGCGAGGGTGACCTCACCCTTCGCAAGTGGCAGCTCGGAGACCCGAGTAGCCGTGGCCGTAACCCTGCCGAGGGGGCGCAGGGCCGACCTGACGACGGCCGAGCCAATCACGGCCGTGGCGGCGAGGGCGACCGTGGTCACGAGCGCGATGATGAGCAGCAGCTGGGTGGTCGTCGACCGCGACTCGGCGAGCGGTAGCCCGACCACGAGGCGCTCGTCGTCCCTGGTGATCTCGGAGAGCACGCGGTAGTCGCCGAGGGGATCACCGAGGGCCATGCTCACGGGGACCCCATCGCTCGAGAGCGCGAGGAGGCGATCGGTCTGCGACTGGCTCAGCGGCAGCGCCGAGCCGTCGTCGGCCACGTACCCTGCCGCGACGACCTCGCCGCGCGACTCGACGAGCACGACGGCGCCCGGACGCAGCGCATCGCGCGGCGACGGCGCGTCGCCGCGCCCGCCTGACCCGAGCAGGATATCCGCCGCCGACCGTAGCTGCTCATCGACTCGCACGGTGAGCGCGCGGCCGAGGGCGGCCGTGCTGACCGCGCCGATGAGGACGCTCGCGAGCGCGAGCAGCACCATGATTCCAATCACCAGTCGCCGCTGCAATGACCACGGCGCCCGCTGCGAGCCGGTCACGACGCCGGCTTGATCAGGTACCCGACACCGCGCACCGTGTGGATCATCGACCCTCCCCCGGCGTCGATCTTTTTGCGGAGGTAGGAGATGTAGAGCTCGACGATGCTCGAACGCCCTCCGAAGTCGTAACTCCAGACGCGGTCGAGGATCTGCGACTTGCTCATCACCCGGCGGGGATTGCGCATGAGGAAGCGCAGCAGCTCGAACTCCGTCGCGGTGAGCTCGATGGACCGGTCGCCGCGCCGCACCTCATAGCTCTCTTCATCGAGAACGAGGTCGCCGACCCGCAGCAGCGGGTCGGACAGGTCGGAGGCGAGCACGGTAGACCGGCGGATCAGGCCGCGCAGTCGCGCGACGAGCTCCTCGAGGCTGAAGGGCTTGGTCACGTAGTCGTCACCTCCCGCCGTCAGGCCCTGGATGCGGTCGTCGAGCGAGTCCTTCGCGGTGAGGAACAGGATCGGCGTGTCGCGACCGTCGGCGCGCAGCCGATGAAGCACTCCGAGCCCGTCAATGTCGGGGAGCATGACGTCGAGCACGACGACGTCCGGCCTGAAATCGCGGATGAGCGCGATCGCCGTCGCGCCGTCGCTCGCCGATCTGACCTCCCAGCCCTCGTAGCGGAGTGCCATCGTGAGGAGGTCGGTGAGCGACGCCTCGTCATCGACGACGACGGCCCGCACGGGCGATCCGTCAGCGCGGCGAAGCCGTGTGCGCGCGGCCGTGTTGATTTCAGTCACAATTCCCACTATCCCGACTTTTCTAGGGAAAGCCTATGAGCGAACAGGATACGGACTGTGAAGCAGCGGTCAGGCCTTTTCTGCGATCCAGTCTCGCGCCGCTGCGACGTCCGACGCATCGATGCCATGCCCGCCGGGCCGCACCACCTGCCGCGTCTCCGCGCCCCGCTGGGCGAGCACCGCAACGAGCCGCTCGACGCTCGCCATCGGCGCCATCGGGTCGGAGTCGCCGTTCAGCACCAGCAGCTCGCTCGCGCCGAGCCCGGCATCCGGCTCCCGACCGCCCAGCGGGTACATGCCCGAGAAGGCGACGACGCGGTCGATCGACCCCGGATGCAGCAGCGCGGCCGCCAGGGCGATGTTCGCCCCGTTCGAGAATCCCACCGCGATCAGGCGACGGCCCGCGAAACCGTACTCGGCTTCGGCCTTCCCGACGAACGAGGCGAGGTCGCCCGCCCGGTGGACGACGTCGTCGACATCGAACCGGCCCTCGCCGAATCGCCGAAACCAGCGCAGCATCCCGTTCTCCTGCACCGGCCCGCGGGGGGAGAGCACCGACGCCGTCGGGTCGAGTGCTGCGGCCAGGTCGGCGAAGTCCCGCTCGTTGCCCCCCGTGCCGTGCAGCATGAGCAGCAGGGGCGAATTGGGCGCGCCCTCCCGATAGAGATGCGGCCAGGAATCAAGGGTCGTTGGGCTCATCGTCGACCGGCCCGGAGCTCGGCGGGGAAGTTGCCCTCGGGAACCTCGATCTTCGCCACGGCGTGCTCGATCGCGTCGCGGCTCGGCTCGAGCCACGGTGGCAGCTTGAGGGAGCGGCCCAGTTCGAGAAGCGGTTCGTCGATGTCGAAGCCGGGGGTGTCGGTGGCGATCTCGAACAGCACGCCCCCCGGCTCCCGGAAGTAGATCGAAGTGAAGTACTGGCGATCGAGGATCGCCGTGACCTGGTGCCCGCGCTCCACGAGCTCCCGTCGCCACAGCTCCTGGGTGGCCTGGTCCTGCACCCGGAAGGCGATGTGATGCACGGTGCCGCCGGCCGAGAGGCCCTGCGGGCCGGTGGCATCGGCGACGACGTCGACGATATTGCCCGCCCCTCCCCCGCCCGCCTCGAGGCGGGTGCGGTTGCCCCGTTCGCCGACGATGCGCAGCCCGAGGTCGTCGGTGAGCAGGCTCACCGTCTTCGACGGGTCGGCCACGGTGAGCACCGACGAGTGCTGCCCGCGCACAGCGAACTCGGCTGGCACCGCGGGCGTATCCCACGGGTCTCGCGGGTCGCGTGTCGACGACGCGACGAGGTCGATCTGCAGGCCGTCGGGGTCGCGGAGCGACAATCGCTCCTCGTCGCCGGACTGTGACGTGACCGCGGAGTCCACCCCGAGAGCGGCGAAGTGGTCCTTCCACCAGCCGAGGGATCCCGCCGGCACCGAGAACGCCGTCGACGTGGACTGCCCGCTGCCAACGCGGCCCTGCTGGATCCCCGTCCAGGGGAAGAAGGTCAGGAGCGAGCCCGGTCGCCCCGACTCGTCGCCGTAGTACAGGTGGTAGGTGCCGGGGTCGTCGAAGTTCACGGTCTTCTTCACGAGGCGCAGGCCGAGTCCATTGACGTAGAAGTCGATGTTGCGCTGCGGCGCCCCGGCGATCGCGGTGACGTGGTGCAGCCCGGATGTGGTCAAAGTCATGATGTGCGCTCCTCGCGTCTCAGTCTATCCATGCGAACGCATAGTCTGCGGGGACTATTCCCGGCAGGGACGCACGCGGGCCATCGGCGCGCCACGGATCGAAGTCCGGGAGAATGTGGGTGTGACGTACATCCAGCCGATGCTCTCCCTCTGGGAGGAACCTCCGCCCGACCACCGGGACCGGCTCGTCGCGCGGTCGAGCGATCGCGTCGCCTGGCTTCGGGCTCGGAGCCGCGGCGTCACGGCGACCGATGCCGCGCGCCTGGCCGGCTCACGCTCGGTGCGCACCGTCGCCCTCGAGAAGGTTCACGGGTCCGCATTCGGCGGCAACGCGTACACCGACCACGGCAGGGCGCGCGAGCCCGAGATCGCCAGGTGGGTGCACGGCGAGTTCGGCATCTCGCCGAGTGACGCGCTCTTCCATGCGGCCGGCGAGAAGCAGCACCTCGCGACCCCCGACGGCCTCGGCGCAGCCCGCGACGGCACCCTGGTCCTGTCCGAGATCAAGACGACCAAGTCGCTGTGGCAGTCGATCCCCCGCTCGTACCTGCGCCAGATCTGGTGGCAGCAGTATGTGCTCGGCGCGGAGCGCACCCTCCTCGTCTGGGAGCAGCACCTCGACTTCGTCCCGGTGGGCCCGAATCCACAGTGCCGGTGGATCGAGCGGGACGACAACGAGATCCACGTGCTTGTCGGCCTCGCGAATCAGGTGCTCGACGTGCTCGCCGCGCCGCGCTGAGCACCCGGGGCGGTCTTCGGATCTCCGGCCGCACGCACCCGGACCCGGCTGAGCGCCCACACGACCGCGCCGACCATGAGCGCCGCGAGCGCGATGGCGAGCGAATACGCCGCGACGGACCCGTACCCCGTCGCCGGGTCGAGAAACGGGTGCGGCACCCACCCGTCGGTCCCGCCCCGCACCAGCACGACGGTGAGCCACATGGCGGGGTAGATCAGAACAAGAGGCAGCCTGCCAATGGCGAGCGGTGCGCGGTCGCCGAACAGAATCCAGTCCACGGCGAGATAGATCGGAACCCAGATGTGGAGGACATCGTTGGCCCACGGAAGCAGCACGCCGCCGTCGAGTCCGGTCAACAGGGTGTTGTAGACGATGCCGACGATGATCATGTAGGTCGTCGCGCATCCGCGGGCGATCTGGAGCACCGTCCCCTGGGCGCGGCCGGTCATTCCGACGATCGCCGCCGAGCCGAGAACGAGGGCGGCGAGAATGTTGCTCTGGAGGGTGAAGAATCCAAAGAAGTTGAACGGATTGATCGGGCCCTTGCTCGCCGTGTAGGCGAAGGTCGCGATCACCGCGACAGCGCCCACGATCGCCGCGACAAGGCGCAGGCCGGAGATCAGGCAGGTGATCGCTTCTCCCGGTCCGCGGCACCGGGGCTCGGCGCCGCCTCGAATCCTAGTCGGGGCGCCACTGTTTGCATCTCGTTGACACCCTCGTAACAGCCTCGACTCACGCGCCGACTTTACTGGTGGTCTACGGCGGAAAGGCCAGCAATGACCACGATGCGAGCAATGGTGATCAATCGAACGGGTGGCGCAGAGGAACTGATCGCTGCGGAGGTTCCCCGTCCGGTCCGCGTCAATTCCGAGGTCCTGGTGCGCGTGGTCGCCGCCGCGATCAATCCGATCGATGCGAAGACCCGGGCCGGGCGCGGTGTCTCCGGCGCCATCGGCGAATTCCCGACGGTGCTCGGCTACGACTTCAGCGGCGTCGTCACCGAGGCCCCGTACGAGTCGCACCCCCTGCAGCCGGGCACCGATGTCTTCGGCATGACGAGTTTTCCGCGCTCGGGCGGGAGTTATGCGGAATATGTCTCGGTCTCCACCTTGAGTGTCACGCGCAAGCCCGCCCCCCTCTCCCACGTCGAGGCCGCCGGTGTGCCGCTCGCCGCCCTCACTGCCTGGGGCATGGTGGTCGACGTCGCCAGGGCGCACGAGGGCCAGCGGATGCTCATCCACGCGGCGGCCGGCGGGGTCGGGCACTTCGCGGTGCAGTTCGCCCGCTACTTCGGCGCCACGGTCATCGCGACGGGCTCCACCCGCAACCTCGGCTGGCTCCGCGAGCTCGGCGCCGACCAGATCGTCGATCACGCCACGACGCGTTTCGAGGAGGCGGTCCAGACCGTCGACGCCGTGATCGACCTCGTCGGGAACATTCACGACGACACCGGCACCCGTTCGCTCGGCGCGCTCCGCCGCGGCGGCCTGCTGGTCAACGCGCCGACGGGAAGCTGGCCGACACTCGTACCGGATGCCGCCTCCGCCGGGGTGCGCGCCACGACCTACAAGGTCGCACCCGACGGGGCCGCGCTCGCTGTCATCGCCCGACTGCTCGGCTCCGGTGACATCCGCGTGCACCTCGACGAGGTCTTCGACCTTGCCGACGCCGCGGCCGCCCACCTCAAACTCGAGTCCGGTCACACGCGGGGCAAGATCGTGCTCAGGGTCGGCGAGGGGTAGGCCAGGTCTCGAACCTCAGCTCCCGCACGAAGTCGTCCTCGAAGCGGGATCCGACGAGGAAGCGCTTGGTGCCCACGAGGGCGAATCCGCTCTTCTCGTAGAACCGGTTGGCTTTGGCGTTGAGCTGATTGACCCCGAGCCAGATGCCGTGTGCGCCGCGGCGCAGCGCGTGCTGCAGCGAGGCTTCGAGAAGGCGCGTGGCGACCCCGCCGCCGTGGTGCGACGCGAGAACGTAGCACTTGCTCAGCTCCACGGTAGAACGGGCCGAGATCACGGCCAGGACATCGGGATCGACCGGCTCGCCGAAGACGAGCATCGTGTATCCGGCCGCCACGCCGTCGACTTCCGCGATCAGCACCTCGCGGTGCGGGTCGGCGATGTACCCGGTGATGCGCTCCCGCGACAGCTGGCTGGCGACGAACGCATCCATGTCGCGGCGCAGCGTGCCCGGTGGGCACGCGAGCGGGAAGGTCGCGGCGGCCAGCTCGTGCAGGTCACGAGCATCCCCCGCCCTCGCCTGTCGCACTCGAATGCTGTCGCTGGCGGAGGACGCGGTGGTGGGCACACTCGATTCTGACGCACTCGCCGACGTCGCGCCTCCCGCTCGCGACGGAAAACGGAAGAGGGGCCCGCGCGAGCGGGCCCCTCCTCGTGTCGCTCGTGTCGAGCGGATGACGCGTGTTACAGGATGTTGACGTCCAGCGGGATGCCGGGTCCGAACGTTGTCGACACCGTCCCCTTCTGGATGTAGCGGCCCTTGGAGCTCGACGGCTTGGCGCGTGAGATCTCGTCGAGCGCGGCCTTGATGTTCTCTTCGAGCTGAACCTGGTCGAAACCGGACTTGCCCACGATGAAGTGCACATTGCTGTGCTTGTCGACGCGGAACTCGATCTTTCCGCCCTTGATCTCGGTCACGGCCTTGGCCGGGTCCGGGGTCACGGTGCCGGTCTTCGGGTTCGGCATGAGGCCGCGGGGCCCGAGTACCTTTCCGAGACGACCGACCTTCCCCATGAGCTCCGGCGTCGAGACGGCGGAGTCGAACGAGGTGTATCCGGCGGCGACCTTCTCGATGAGCTCGTCACCACCGACCTCGTCGGCGCCCGCGGCAAGGGCGGCATCGGCGGCCGGTCCCGTCGCGAAGACGATGACGCGGGCGGTCTTACCGGTGCCGTGCGGCAGGTTGACCGTGCCACGAACCATCTGGTCGGCTTTGCGCGGGTCGACCCCGAGCTTGAGTGCGACCTCGACGGTCGAGTTGAAGTTGCTGGAGCCGGTCTCGCGGGCAACGGCGACGGCTTCGGAGGGCGTGTAGAACCGACCCTCTTCGATCTTCTCTGCTGCGGCGCGGTAGGCCTTGGATTTCGTAGCCATTATGCGTCCACCGTGATCCCCATCGACCGGGCGGTGCCGGCGATGATCTTCGAAGCTGCTTCAATGTCGTTGGCGTTGAGGTCGGCCATCTTGACCTCCGCGATTTCGCGGACCTGCGCCTGGGTGAGCTTGGCGACCTTGACGGTGTGCGGGGTTCCGGAACCCTTCGCCACTCCGGCAGCCTTCTTGATGAGTTCGGCTGCCGGCGGGGTCTTGAGGATGAACGTGAACGAACGGTCCTCGTAGACGGTGATCTCGACCGGGATGACGTTGCCGCGCTGGGCCTCGGTCGCCGCGTTGTACGCCTTGCAGAACTCCATGATGTTGACGCCGTGCTGTCCCAGCGCCGGCCCGATGGGCGGAGCGGGGGTGGCGGCGCCGGCCTTGATCTGAAGCTTAATCAGACCTGTGACCTTCTTCTTCGATGCCATATTCGTCTCTTTTCGTTGTCGAGCATCCGATTCCCGGATGCTCTCCCGCCGCCCGGTAGCTCCGGTCGCGGTAGTTTCAGTGACTCACGGGTCGCCACACGGGCGATTCGTGGGTGGGGTTAGAGCTTGGTGACCTGGTCGAAGCTGAGCTCGACCGGGGTCTCGCGCTCGAAGAGCGACACGAGCACGGTGAGCTTGCCGCTCTCCGGCTTGATCTCGCTGATCGACCCAGGAAGGCCCGCGAAGGAGCCCTCCTTGATCGTGATGGTCTCGCCGACCTCGAAGTCGACTTCCTGCGGGATTGAACGTGCCGTCGTCTTCCCGCCCTTGGCCCCCGCCTTTGCGGGCGCCTCGATGATCTGCACGAGGCTCTTGAGCATCGAGAAGGCCTCTTCGAACCTCAGGGGCGTGGGGTTGTGCGAGTTGCCGACGAAGCCGGTGACGCCCGGTGTGTGCCGCACGACCGACCAGGAGTCCTCGTTGAGGTCCATGCGCACGAGCACGTATCCGGGGATGCGCACGCGGTTGACGAGCTTGCGCTGGCCGTTCTTGATCTCGACGACGTCTTCCATCGGCACCTCGACCTGGAAGACGTAGTCCTCCATCGACATGCTGACCTTGCGGTTCTCGATGTTCTGCTTCACGCGCTTCTCGAACCCGGCGTAGGAGTGGATGACGTACCACTTGCCCGGCGCGATGCGCAGTTCGGAGCGGAACTCCTCGTAGGGGTCGACCTCTGCCGGCTCCACGAGCTCGGCCTCGTCGTCGGTCGCGGCAACCGACGCGTCGGCCTCGTCGGTCGAATCGATGTCGAGAGCGTCGTCGACGACCTCATCGGCTTCGGGGTCGACGGCCGTCTCGATCGCATCGAGGGCGGCAACCAGGTCGGACTCGACGTCGTTATCGACGTGCATGGCGGCCTGCTCGGCGGGTTCGACCGAAGACTCGGCGTCGTCGAGGGCACCACCCTCCTGCACCTCTTCCACCTCCGAGGACTGCTCGGCGGCCGTCGCGAGGTCGATATCGTCGCGTTGTGTGTCAGACACTGGATTCCATTTCCGTTGCTTGTTGTTTCGTCGGGCGCGCGCCTCTCGGCGCCGCACACCCGTCGCTCCTGTCGGGACGGTCCCGGTTCGGTGGCCCTCGTGCCCGTCGGGCCGCTAGCGGACCGGCCCGTCACCGAAGACGTACTGGACGCCGAGCGCGAACACGAAATCGAGCCCCGCGACGATGGCCATCATGATGACGACGAACGCGAGAACGACTCCCGTGTAGCTGAACAGCTCCTTGCGGGTCGGAGTGACGACCTTCTTGAGTTCGTTGATTACCTGTCGGATGAACAGGGCGATACGGCCGAACGGACCGCGCCTTCCGGCCCGCTCCTTCTTGGCGTTGGCGACGATGTCCTCGCTGGACTCGTCGGTCACGTTCTTCGCCACGGTGTACAACCTTCCGGATACCGGCCGCCCAATCCTTGACGGATTAGGCGGCTCGCTTTCTCGTGCGGGCCCGCACGAATCGAGCTGCAGGGCGGACAGGACTTGAACCTGCAACCTGCGGTTTTGGAGACCGCTGCTCTACCAATTGAGCCACCGCCCTTCGGAGGAGAAAATCTGACGCTTCCGGGCACGCGAAAGCTTGGCAGATTTCCACTACCTCCCCCAGTCTAGGTGACGCATCTGGGGGTGTAAAGCCAGGGCGAGGCAGAGCGGGCGCCGCGGCCGGGCAGGGGAGGTTCGTTAAGATGGTCCCGTGGCCACTCAACTCCCCCGAATCTCCCAGCGCATCGCATCCATCGCGGAATCCGCGACACTCAAAGTCGATTCGAAGGCAAAGGCACTCCAGGCCGCAGGTCGCCCGGTGATCAGCTTCGCCGCGGGCGAGCCGGACTTCCCAACGCCGGCGAACATCGTCGAGGCCGCATCCGCCGCCGTGATGGACCCGAAGAATCATCGCTACACGCCCGCCGCCGGTCTGCCGGAGTTGCGCGAGGCGATCGCCGAGAAGACGCTCAGGGACAGCGGCTGGGCGGTCACGGCGAGCCAGGTGGTCGTGACCAACGGCGGCAAGCAGGCCGTGTACCAGTCCTTCGCGACCCTCGTCGACCCGGGCGACGAGGTCATCCTGCCTGCGCCATACTGGACCACCTACCCCGAGGCCATCCGGCTCGCCGGTGGAGTACCGGTCGAGGTCTTCGCCGGCGCAGACCAGGGCTACCTCGCCACGGTCGACCAGCTCGAGGCAGCCCGCACCCCGAAGACCAAGGTGCTGCTGTTCGTGTCGCCGTCGAACCCGACCGGATCGGTGTATTCGCCCGACCAGACCCGCGAAATCGGGGAATGGGCACTCGAACACGGCATCTGGATAATCGCCGACGAGATCTACCAGAACCTCGTCTACCCCGGGCAGGTCGCCCCCGGCACGTCGCCCAAGGCCGCGATCTCCATCGTCGAGGCCGTACCGGCGCTTGCCGACACGACGATCCTCGTCAACGGCGTCGCCAAAAGCTACGCGATGACCGGGTGGCGCCTCGGCTGGATGGTCGGCCCGCTCGACGCGATCAAGGCCGCGGCGAACTTGCAGTCGCACCTCTCGTCGAACGTCTCCAACATCTCGCAGCGCGCGGCGATCGCCGCTCTCACCGGGCCGCAGGATGCCGTCGAGTCAATGCGGCAGGCGTTCGACCGCCGCCGCCGCATGATCGTCGCCGAGCTGAACAAGATCGACGGCCTCCGGTGCCCGATGCCGGAGGGCGCGTTCTACGTGTACCCCGACGTCACCGGCCTGCTCGGGCGGGAGTGGGGGGGAGTGACGCCCACCACGTCCCTCGAACTCGCGGACCTCATTCTCGAGAAGGCGGAGGTCGCGGTGGTTCCGGGAGAGGCCTTCGGCCCGAGCGGCTACCTGCGCCTCTCCTACGCACTCGGCGACGAGGCACTCCTCGAGGGCATCCAGCGCCTGCAGCGGCTCTTCGCCTAGCCTCCGCCCCCGGCACCACCACGGCGCCCCGCGCTCCCGCGCCCCCTCCCGCGCCTCCCCCTCCCGCGCCCCCTACCGCCCTCCGTCCTAGCGTTTCTGCGAGTTGCCCACTTGCGCCCCCACAGGTGCGTCTGACACGACCAAAAAAGGCAACTCGCGGGTCAGCGACAGCGAGTTGGGGCGACGCCGCGACGACGGCGCCGACGGCGACCCTGGTGTGGCCGGGGCGCCACCCCACTGCTCCTGCACCGGCGGGTGGGCGCGGCCCCCGTGCGCAGCTCGCAGATCGCGCAACGCGCCGTGACGACCCTCGCCGAGCATGGACGCATGCATCCATCGCCCCTCCCCACCCACCTCGCCAGCACCGCCTTCACCGTCGACGACGGCGATCGATCGGGGGTGAGCCGGGGACGGATGCGCGCGCTCGACCTCGACCGCTCGCTCTGGGGCGTCCGGCGCTCCGGCCCCGCCATGCCCGACCTCGAGGCGAGGTGCGTGATGTTCGCACTGCGGATGCCCGCCACGGCCCTCTTCACCCACGCCACCGCCGCGCTTCTGCTCCGCGCGCCACTGCCGTTCGAACTCGAGCGGGAAACGCGCCTGCACATCTCGATGCCGGCCCCGGCGCGGGCGCCGCACGCTCGCGGCATCCTCGGGCACCGCCTCGAACTGGGCGACGATGACATCGCCGTGACCGATGGCGTGCGCCGCACGTCGGTCGCACGCACCTGGTGCGATCTGGCACCGCGGCTGTCGCTCCTCGATCTGGTCGCGGTCGGCGACTACTTCATCCACTGGAGGCGGCCGCTCGCGACCCCGGCCGAGCTTGCCGCCTGCGCATCCCGGCTGGCCGGGCGTCGAGGCGCACGACGGATGCGCGAGGCGCTCCAACTGATCAACGATCGCGCCGAGTCGCGGCCCGAGTCGTGGTTGCGCGTGATTATCGGCCGGGCGGGACTGCCGGAGGCCGCGATCAACCATTCGATCGTCGACACCGAGACGGGCAGGAGTTTCCGCACCGACATCGCGTTCCCCCGGCACAAGGTGCTGCTCGAATACCAAGGGGACTACCACCGCACGCGGCACCAGTGGCGCAAGGACATGACGCGGCGGGCGCGCCTCGAGGCGAACGGATGGGTCGTGATGGAGATCAACGCCGACGACCTGAAGAACCCCGGCGAACTCGTGGGACGCATCCGCCATGCCCTGCGTCGCCGGGGCTGGCGGGGCTGATCAGGCCTCCAAATAGCCGCGAGTCGCCCACTTGTGCGCCCTCCATGGCCTCAGAGGCGACGTAACTGGGCGGCTCGCGGGAGAGGAGGGGGCGGACGTCGCGGGAGAGGAGGGGGCAGCTCGCGGGAGAGGAGGGGGCGGACGTCGCGGAAGAGGAGGGGGCAGCTCGAGGGAGAGGAGGCAGCGGCGTGAGTCGGGAGGGGGCGCAACAGGCTGCGCAATCGGGCAACTCGCGGGAGGGGGCGCTGGTGCCGCAGGCTGCCGACCGCCACGATGGTGGAGTGACCGATCCCGACATCGCCGTGACCGTGCGCGACCTCCGCAAGCGCTACGGAGACTCCGATGCCCTCGCGGGTGTGAGCTTCGACATCCGGCGCGGAGAAACGTTCGCCCTGCTCGGACCGAACGGAGCGGGCAAGTCGACGGCGATCGAAATCCTCGAGGGCTACCGCCACCGCACCGACGGGGAGGCGCGCGTGCTCGGCGTCGATCCGTCGAAGGGGGGAATCGACTGGAAGGCGCGCATCGGAATCGTGCTCCAGAGCTCGGGCGAGAGCGGCAACGCCACAGTACGCGAGCAGCTCAGTCATTTTGCCGCCTACTATCCGAACCCGCGCGGCGTCGACGAGATCATGGAGGCCGTCGGTCTCGCCGACAAGGGGAAGAGCCGCATCCGGTCCCTTTCTGGCGGACAACGGCGGAGGGTGGATGTCGCCCTCGGCGTCATCGGGCGGCCGGAGCTGCTGTTCCTCGACGAGCCGACCACCGGGTTCGACCCCGAGGCCCGCCGGCACTTCTGGAAGCTGATCCACACCCTCAAGGCCGAGGGGACGACGATTCTGCTTACCACCCACTACCTCGATGAGGCGGCGCAGCTCAGCGACCGCGCTGCGATCATCGCGCGCGGCGAACTCATCGGGATCGGCCCGATCGACGAGATCGGCGGAGACGAAGCCCGCGTGCCGCTCGTGCGGTGGACCGACCCGACCGGCCGTCACGAGGAACGCACAGCGCAGCCCGCGGCGCTCGTCGCACGCCTGCACTCCCAGCTCGGCGCCGAGCCCGAGGGGCTCGAGATCGTCAGGCCGAGTCTTGAAGACATCTACCTCGGACTCATCGGGGCGAACAACGCCGGATACACCGGCTCCCCTCTCGATGCGCGCGGCGCATGAGCCACGCGACGACCGCGACGACGACCGCCGGCGGGGGCCGGGCTGCGCGGGCCGCCCGGCTCGGACGAAGCCGGGCCCTGTTCGAGACGAAGCTCTACTTCCGACAGGGCGACACGATCTTTTTCACGTTCCTGTTCCCCGTGGTGCTCCTCACCATCTTCTCGGTCTCGTTCGGCGGCGACGGCAACTTGGGAACCAACCCAGACGGATCTGGCGGTGTCAGCGCGGCCGGGTTCTTCCTTCCCGGGATGATCGCCGCGGGCATCCTGCTGAGCGGGGTGCAGAACCTCGCGATCGACATCGCGATCGAGCGCGGAGACGGCACGCTGAAGCGGCTCGCCGGATCCCCGCTGCCGGTTCTCTCGTACTTCATCGGCAAGTTCGGGCAGGTCTTCATCACCTCGATCATGCAGGTGGCGCTACTGCTGCTGGTCGCGCTCGTCGCGTTCGGCGTCGAGCTCCCCCACGACTCCGAGTCCTGGCTGACCTTCGGCTGGGTGTATCTGCTCGGTATCGTCACGAGCGCGGTGCTCGGGATCGCCCTGAGCCGCATTCCCCGCAGTGGGAAGAGCGCGACCGCCGTCATCATCCCGATCGTGCTCGTGCTGCAGTTCGTCTCGGGCGTCTTCATCCAATTCTCGACGCTGCCCGACTCGCTGCAGGACTTCGCCGGGCTCTTCCCCCTCAAGTGGATCGCGCAGGGAATGCGTGCGGTGTTCCTGCCCGAGTCATTCGCCGCGCTCGAGCAGAACGGCGATTGGGACCTGCCGATGGTCGCACTCGTGCTCGGCATCTGGCTCGTCGTCGGGGCGGTTCTCGCGGTGCTCACCTTCCGCTGGATCCGCAAGGACACCTGACCCCGCGACACTGGTATGTTGCTGAACACAACTAATAGGTTGCGCCCACCCTCTCCCCCACCCTCACCCCCACCCTCACCCCCACCGACGCGGGAGCATATATGGCGCTGATTGCCGGCATCGACTCGTCGACCCAGAGCTGTAAGGTCGTCGTGCGCGACCTCCACACGGGCGCCCTCGTACGCGAGGGCCGCGCGACGCATCCGGAGGGCACCTCGATCGATCCGCTGCTCTGGTGGGATGCGCTGCTGGGGGCCGTTGGGGATGCCGGGGGGCTCGACGGCGTCGTCGCCGTGTCGGTCGCCGGGCAGCAGCACGGCATGGTGTGCCTCGACGAGGCCGGCAACGTCGTGCGCCGGGCACTGCTCTGGAACGACACTCGCTCGGCCGGCTCCGCGCGCGACCTGGTGGCGGAGCTGGGCGCGGCACAGTGGGCGCAGGCCACCGGCACGGTGCCGGTCGCCTCGTTCACCTCGGCCAAGCTGCGTTGGCTGCGCGACAACGAGCCGGAGAACGCGCGGGCGACCGTCGCCGTGGTCCTGCCGCACGACTACCTCACCTGGCGGCTCCGGGGCTTCGGTCCTGGCAACGCCGATTTCGGCGCCCTCGTAACCGACCGGTCCGACGCGAGCGGAACCGGATACTGGTCGCCGACCGCCGGCGCCTATCGCCCCGACCTGCTGGAGCTCTCGCTCGGGCGCCGTGTGGTTGTCCCCCGCGTGCTCGGGCCCGCCGAACCCGCTGGCGAGACGGCCTTCTATCCCGGCATCCCGGCCGGGATTCTCGTCGGCCCCGGCGCGGGAGACAATGCCGCGGCCGCGCTCGGCCTCGGTGCGGGCCGCGGCGACGTCGCCATCTCGATCGGCACGTCGGGCACCGTCTTCGCCGTGACGGACGAACCGGTCGCCGACGATTCGGGCACGATCGCGGGCTTCGCGGATGCCACTGGCCTGTTCCTCCCGCTCGTCGCCACCCTCAACGCTGCGCGGGTCCTCGCCGCCGCCGGCACGCTGCTTGGTGCCGACCATGCGAGGGTCGCCGACCTCGCCCTCGCGGCCGCCCCGGGGTGCGGCGGCCTCGTCATGCTGCCCTACCTCGAGGGCGAGCGAACCCCGAACCTCCCCTCGGCGCGCGGGTCGATCCACGGGCTGACCCTCGCGACCGCGAATCCTCCCGCGCTCGCCAGGGCGGCGGTCGAGGGGATGCTGTGCGGCCTCGCCGACGGCCTCGACGCGATTCTCGCGCAGGGAGTATCGGTCGATCGCATCCTGCTCATCGGAGGAGGGGCGAAGAGCGCCGCCGTGCGGCGCATCGCGCCAGAGGTGTTCGGAGTCACGGTGACGGTCCCGCCCGTCAGCGAGTACGTCGCCGACGGCGCCGCACGGCAGGCCGCGTGGGCGTACTCGGGGTCTCTTCCGACCTGGACCCTCGGCGAGAGCGCCACATTCGAGGCGCCGGCGCGGCCGGTGATCCGCGAACAGTACGCCGCGGCCCGGCGTGCGCTCGGCTACTGAGCCGTCAGTCGCCCTCCGGCATCCCGACATATCCCGGCTCCGGCTGCAGCGCGATCCCGAACTCGTTGCGCACCCGCTCCTGCACGAAGCGAGCGAGTTCGACGATGTCGGCGGCCGACGACCCGCCCGTGTTGACAATCGCGAGCGTGTGCTTGCTCGAGATGCCCGCCCGCGAGCCGGGGAGCGAAAATCCGCGCCCAATGCCCGCCCGCTCGATGAGCCACGCGGCCGACAGCTTCACCCTGTCGGGCTCCATGGGCCACTGGGCGGCATCCTGCGGCAGCTCGCGCGCGAAGGATGCGGCGACGATCGGGTTGGTGAAGAACGAGCCGGCGCTCGTGGTGTCGGGGTCGGCGGGGTCGAGCACCATGCCCTTGACCCGGCGCAAAGCGAGCACGGCGTCGCGGATCGTGCGAACGGGGATGCGGTCGTCGAGGGCGGCGCCGATCGCGGTCGCGAGCTGCTGGGAGGCGATCGGACGGCTCAGCCCTCCCTGATCGGTGAGCTCGAGGTCGATCGAGAGCACAAGCCCGCGGCGCCCCTCCTTGAAGATCGAGCTGCGGTAGCCGAGCCCGAGCCGGTCGGCGGGCATCGTCTCGACCTCCCCGGTCAGGTAGTCGAGGAACTCCACCGACGCGAGACTGTCCGACAGCTCCTGCCCATAGGCGCCGATGTTCTGGATCGGACCCGCGCCGCTCGATCCGGGGATCCCGGCCATCGCCTCGATCCCCGCGAGGCCGCACGAAACCGTGTAGGCGACGAGCTCGTCCCAAGGCTCGCCCGCCTGCACGCGCAGTCGCGCCATTCCTGCGGAGGCGGGCAGGTGCTCGATCCCGCGGGTGAGTACGCGGATGACGGTGCCGTCGAAACCGTCGTCGCCGACGACGACATTCGACCCGCCCCCGAGGGCCATCCAGTCCTCGCCGCTGCCCCACACCTGATGGGCGGTGCGGACCAGGTCGTCGCGGCTCGACGGGCTTAACAGCTCCCTGGCGGCGCCGCCGACGCGGAGGGTGGTGAGTTCGGAGAGGTCCATGCGATCATCGGTCGGTCAGCCCAGGCTGACGCGAACCTGCGCCTTTCCGAGTACGGTGCCGGCGGCGGCGGTCACGGTGAGGTCGATGCGGGCCTCGCCCGCCTCGCTGTCGAGCATGCCGACCCTGGCAACGACCGTGATCGTCGCCCCGTCGACGGGACCGACGACGACGGGGCGGGTGAAGCGCACGCCGTAGTCGATCACCCGACCGGGGTCCCCCAGCCAGTCGACGACGGGCTGCACCGCGATGCCCATCGTGAGCATGCCGTGCGCGAGCACCCCGGGGAGCCCGACGCCCTCGGCGATGTCGTCGCGGTAGTGAATCGGGTTGAAATCCCCCGAGGCCCCGGCATAGCGAACGAGGCTGTCGCGGCCGATCGCGAACTCGGCCTGGGCCACCACCTGTCCCGGCGCGAGCGCGTCGAGTGCTGGCGTCGCGGCGCTCACGCGTCGCCCCGCACGACGAGGGTCGACACCGCGGTCACGACGTGGTCTCCCGCGGCGTCGGCGATGGACGATTCAGCCGTAACCATGGCGTTGCCTCCGAGGGTCTTGATGCTCGTGATCGACAGGGTCGCGGTCAGCTCGTCGCCCGCGACGATAGGCCGCGTGTACGTGAACTTCTGCTCGCCGTGCACGACGCGGCTGAAATCGATGCCGGCATCCGGTTCGGCGAGCAGCTGCGCGAGCGTCGATTCCTGCACGACCACGGGGAAGGTGGGCGGCGCGACCAGGTCACCGTACCCGGCGGCGCGCGCCGCGGCCGGATCGAAGTTCAGCGGGCTCGTGGCGAAGACGGCGCGCGCGAACTCGCGCACCTTCTCCCGTCCGACAAGGTAGGGGGCGGTCGGGGCGAAGATTCGGCCCTGCAGTTCGGGGTTCACTGACACACCTGCCAGCCTAACGAATCGAGAGGATGCGCTCGGCGGTGTCCCCACGCACAAGGCCCGGCCACCTTGCGGTGGTCGGGCCTTGTGACGGCTTTTCCGGAACGACCCTGGGGATCTCCGGCACGTGAATCTAGTGAGAAACAGCGCCTACTGGCAGCTGTCGCACTGCAGGAGATCCATCGGGTCTACGGGGATTTCGTATCCGCCCACGTTGTTGTCGTTGTCCATGTTGGCCTCCTTCACGTCTGTGCCGATCGCCCCGATCGGCTCCGGCGAGCTAGCGAGGGATTCCCTCGGCTTGCCGGTTCTCCACTATATACCGCTAATGACACCCCTGTCATTCCACTACATGTAGTGTTTCAAGATCTTTTTGTCTGGCTGCGCGACGACCGCCCTGTGAAGTCGTCCATCGAGCGGTAGACGCCGAAGACACGGCCGGCGATGAAGTCGAAGGCCCGCTGGGGGAGTATCCCCCGCAGGGCGCGGGCGAAGCCGACCGCCCGGGGGAGCATGAGAAGCGGCCGGCCGGCCAGCATGGCCGCCCAGGCACGATCGACCACGTAGTCGGGGGCGAGAATCGGGGTCAGGAGGGGCCCGCGGACCCCTTCGAACATGCCGGTGCTGATGTAGCTCGACGCGAGGGTCGTGACCGCGACGTGTCGGTGCCCCGCCTGCGCCAGTTCCAGCCGCAGCGAATCGCTCCAGCCGATGACCGCCCACTTCGATGCCGCGTAGACGCTCATCTTCGGATTCGAAAGGGTTCCCGCCGCCGACGCGATGTTGAGGAGGCGACTGGCCCCGTCGCCGGCGATCATCGCGGGCAGGAACTCCCTGGCGATGTGCATCGGGGCGATGGCGTTGATGCGCATCGATAGTTCGGTGTCGCGCTCGGGATCGTGGTGCCAGAAGTACCCCGCCCGCACGATTCCGGCGTTGTTGATGAGCACCTGGGGGTCACCCACCTCGGCTCGCACCCGGTCGGCGGCGGTGGCAATCGACGCGAGCGAGGACACATCGACGATGTGCGCCACGATGCGGGAATGGGAGGCGGAGAGCTCGGTGGCGGTGGCCTTCAGTGCCTCGGCGTTCACATCCCACAGCACGACGGCCTTTGCCCCCTCGCTGGCGGCCCGCTGTGCGTACAGCCGACCCATGCCCATGGCGGCACCCGTGACGAGAACTATCTTTCCCTCGACTGACTTCATGCCCCGACCCCACGCCCGGACGGTCGACGGCGGCCGGCGCCGGTGTCGGTCAGCGCGTTCCGGGCCCGAGCGAGCTCGCGCCACCCGGCTCGTCCGAGAAGTGCAGGCCGCCCGGGCTGTTCGCCGATGTGGTGAGGGCCTCGATCCACTCCCGGTTCACAGCCGGGATTCGGCTGCCGAAGTAGCGGAAATAGAGGGGGATGCTTGAGTGGAGCCAGATGCTGCTGCGGCCGTCGCCGACCTCGAAGGCGTCGCGCCACGAGAACACGAACGCCTCCTGCCGCCGCAGTTTCGCTGTGATGACGATCTGGAGGTGCATGAGCGCACGGTCGTCGAATTCGACCTCCATGCTCGTGCTGCCGTACAGCAGTTTGCCCATGATGATGTTTCTTCCTGTTTGTCCACCACTTTACGCGTAGTGAACTCGATGGCCACCGGCGCCTACGACACCGTAGTACGAGGTTGGTTCCCGGCTCCCCCATAAAGCAACCCCTTGAACGCCACGCCCCGGTATCGCTTTACTGTTGAGTATGCTCTCCACTCATCCGCACGACCCCAACTGGCGTCAGGTTGGCATCGGCATCTGGGAAGCGACGATCGACGGGGCCCCGCTCGGGTCGATCGAGGCAAGCCGCGCATACGGGTTCATCGTCAAGGGATCGGGCGGCAATTGGCTCGCGAACTTCTCCGTTCTCGAGAACGCGATGTGGTTTCTGCCGATCGCGCAGCGCGTCACGGTCGCCCGCTGACCCCTCGACCGCCGTTGGCACTCTTGACCGCCGGCTGGCGCCCCCTGTCCGCCCTGGGCGCGCCAGCTTCCGGAACGGGCTCCGCGGTGAATTGGAGGCCCCCGACACTGTTCGCGGACTCCATGAGCGCGTCGATCCACGCGCGATTGATAGCGGACGCGCCCCCGTGGTAGTAGCGGAAGTACAGCGGGATGCCCGGATCCATCCAGACACTGCTTCGGCCGCTTCCCACTGTGAGGGCATTTGTCCAGCTGAAGAGAAAACGCTCGTTGCGGCGGAGCTTTGACGTGATCACAATCTGGAGGTGAGCGAGCGCCCGGTCGTCGATGTCTATCTCCATGCCGTGACTGCCGTAAAGCAATACGCCCATCTGATCTGCTCCTGGATGCTCTCGACCCCCGAATGGTCCTCTCACGGTACCGGCTGCGCGGACACTGTGTGGACTTATTTTCGGATTGGACGACAGCGGTCCGCCACACTACTCCACGCCGGAATTACTCTAAGGACGACTATCGCTCGAAGAAGAAGGAGAGCTGGATCAGCGACCTTTTCGGCTGACCCGTCACGGGTCGCCGTCGAACGCCACCACGTACTCGGGCGTGAGGTAGACGGTGATCGCCGAGGCGTCGACGCCGCCCGCGTCGAGCCTGGCCTCGAGCGAATCCGTGTCCGGGAGGGGCAGCGCCCCGTGCAGGCGCACGATCACCTCGCTCTCCTGGTCGTGACACTCTCGACCTGCCAGCCGACGGATCAGGCCCAGGGCGCTGCGACATCGTAGGTGGCCTTCTCCGCGAGGACGGTCCTCGCAATGGTGGCGCTCAAGAGGGCGAGAGGAAGTCCGACCACCACCAGCATCACCGACACCAGGATCACCGACACCAGGATCACCGGGCGACGGAGGCCCGCCCGCCCTGGTGTTCCGTGGCGGGCAAGCCGGCTTACGCCGTACACGGACATGACCGCGATTCCGGTGCCGATCATGGCCACGACATTGGTGACGAACAGGAGTAGTGCGCCGAGAAACTGGGTGACCGAACCCGATTCGAGCGCGAGACCGGCGACGGCGAGCGGCGGCACGAGCGAGATCGCGATCGCGACGCCGGGCGGGGTGTCGGAGATGTCCTTGCGCACGAGCGCGCTCGAGGCGACGACGCCGGTGCCGAGCGCGGCCAGCATGTTGATGAGTCGCCGGGTTACGCGCCCCGCGACGAAGGGGTTCGATTCGGCCAGAGCCCGGTCGTCGAGAACCGTCGCGAGCCTGGTTCCGAGGATCGGCGTCATCCGGGGCACGACGATCATCGCCCCGATGACGGTCGCGGTCGAGTCGGCCACCACCCCGGCCGACGCGATGACGGCCGCGAGAATCAGCAGCAGCCAGAAGCGCGAGTATCGCGCGCCCGCCTGCTCGCCATCGAAGAACACCGAGGCGCGCATCGTCTCGATGGTGTTGGACCGGTCATCCACGATCAGAACCTAGCGTCAGCCGCCAGCTCCGCGACAGGGCTAACGCCCGCGGGTCAGGGCACAGGGCACAGGGCACAGGGCACAGGGAGACTGTAGCGAGGGCGGGACTCGAACCCGCGACACCACGATTATGAGCCGTGTGCTCTAACCACCTGAGCTACCCCGCCGGGCACGTCTCTTCCGAAAGTTCTAACCGGGAGGACGGAGCCCCCTGTGGGAATCGGACCCACTACCTCTTCCTTACCAAGGAAGTGCTCTACCAATGAGCTAAGGGGGCGTGACAGCAACCGGCGGCCGCGCTAACGGCGCACCGGTTTGGCACCGTAAGAGACTAGCACCCCGGCGGGGCGCGCTTGATCCCTTAGCCGCCGAAAGCGGGCAGGACGACACCGGGCAGCACGAATGCGGAGAACGAGGGGCCGGACCCGGTGAGGCGCAACCCGCCGTGTGCCGCCAGCGCGGCGCCGCCGCCGTAGATGCGTTTCGGCGTCCCGGCGACGGCGCACGCGGGCAGCAGGAGGTCGTAGGCGTCCCGCGCGGCGACGATGAGGATCGACTCCTCGGCGGCCTCGCGCACGAAGGCGAGCACGTCGTCGCCCACGTGCACCCACCGCATTCCCCCGCCGTTGAGCGCGGGGTGGCCGGTGCGCAGGCGGATGAGCGCCGCGTACATGTCGATCGAGTCCCTCGCCTCCTCGAGACCGTCCCACGGCATTGGGGTGCGGGAGTGCTCCCCGTCGTCGCCGACGAGGCCGAACTCGTCGCCCGCGAAGACGACCGGGATGCCGGGGAGGGTGACGGAGAGCCCGAAGGCGACCGGCACCGCCCCCTCGATCGCGTGGGTGCGGAACCTCGGGGTGTCGTGGGTGTCGAGCGCATTCATGTTGTGCAGCCGCACCCGCCACGGGATGCCGGAGGTGAATCGCACGTGGGCGTCGTGCAGGCTCCCTCCGGAGATGGCGGGGATCGTGCCGAACGGCAGCCCGAAGTAGCTCGATTCTCGGCCCGGTTCCGACAGCCAGGCCCACACCGGGCGGGTGAAGTTGGCGTAGGTCATCGCGCCGTGCCAGCCGTCGCCCTGGAAGTCCGCGGTGGCATCATTTGTCGATTCCGCGATCAGCAGGGTGTCCGGGCTCACCTCGATCATCGTCTGGCGGATGATGCGGCGCACGACCTCGTTGAGGTCGTCGGAGCGGTGCCGGCCAGTCATGTTGGCGACGTCGATCCGCCAGCCGTCGAGGTTGTACGGGGGCGCGAGCCACTTGGCCACGACCGACCCCTCCCCCTCGATGAACCGGGTGCGCAGCTCCCGCGAGTTCCAGTTGAACTTCGGCAGGCTCGCAACCCCGAGCCACGAGACGTAGCTGCGCTGCTCGTCGTCGAGCCAGTAGTAGAACTCGCTCTCCGGAGCCGACGGGGTCAGGTGCGCGGCACGGAACCACTCGTGCGCGTCGCCGCTGTGGTTCGCGGTGAGGTCGCCGATCACCGTCAGACCGCGCGCGTGGGCAGCGTCGACGAGCGAGATGAGCGCCTCATCGCCCCCGAGAAGCGGGTCGACGGCGTCGAACGAGAGCGCGTCGTACCGGTGGTTCGATCGCGCGGGGAACACCGGGGTCAGGTACAGCATGGTGACGCCGAGACGCGCCAGGTGGTCGAGGCGCTCCTCGATGCCGCGCAGGTCGCCGCCGAAGTACTGCAGGGGTGTCGACGGGCCGACGTGCACCACCTCGTCGCCCCACTGGGCCGGTTCGGCCCAGTCGGGCGGCTCGCGGTTCTCGGCGAGCGCCGACCGGGCGAACCTGTCGGGGAAGACCTGGTACATCACGGTCGACCTCCCCCATCCGGGCGGCGCGGGGTGGGCGAGCAGAACGAAGTCCTCGGAGTCGCGGGTCTCGATGATGTGGAGCCCTCCCGCGTTGAGCCACTCGCGGCGCCCGTCGTCGAACACAAGCAGGAACCGGTAGCGATACTCGAGGTTCTCGACCTCGACGGTCGCCTCCCACCAGTCCCAGCCGCCCGCGGCCGCGATCTTCGCGGCCGCCATGAACCGGGGCTCGGCGTCGGGGTTCGACCGGACGAGTACGGCTGCCGGTGAGCCGTGCGCGTGCGGGACGCGCACGCGCACGGCCACCGTCTCGCCAAGGGCCGGCACGTCGTTCGAGACGTGCAGCGGCGATCCGTCGTGGTGCGGGAGCAACGCCTCGATCACTTGACCGCCCCGGCCGTCAGGCCGCTCACGATGTACTTCTGCAGGTAGAGGAAGAGCGCCATCACCGGGATCGCCGCCAGCACCGCCCCGGCCGCGAACAGCGTCCAGTTCGTCGACGTCTCCTGCGACACGAACTGGTAGAGGCCGACCGCGAGAGTCTGCGTCGACGGATCGGAGAGCACGACGCTGGCGATGACAAACTCGCTCGTGCTGCCGACGAAGGAGAGCAGTCCGACGACCGCGAGGATCGGCGAGACCAGTCGCAGGATGATGCCGAAGAAGATCTGGGCGTGGCTGGCCCCGTCGATCTTCGCGGCCTCGTCGATCGACATTGGGATCGTGTTGAAGAAGCCGTACATCAGGTAGGTGTTCACGCCGAGCGCGCCTCCGAGGTACACAAGGATCAGCCCGGCCTGGGTTCCGAGGCCGATCGCCGGGAAGACGTCGCTGATCGCGGAGAGCAGCAGGAAGATCGCGACGACTCCGAGCAGCTGGGGGAACATCTGCACGAGCAGCAGGCTGAGGAGCCCGATCCGCCGGCCGGAGAACCGCATGCGCGAGAACGCGTAGGCGGCGAGCGCTCCGAGGAAGACGGTACCGATCGCCGACACCGTTCCGATCACCATGGTGTTGAGGAACCACGCGGCGTACGGCTGCTGCGGGCGGTTGAACAGCTCGACGTAGTTGGAGAAGTCGATCGACCGGAAGAGGGCGTTGGACCCGACAAGGGTGCCCGTCGGGTTGAGCGAGGCCGACAGCACGTAGAGCAGCGGGAACGCCGCGAACACGACCATGGTCAGGCCGACGGCGTGGCGCCATCCGGTCGCGCCGAACCAGCGCCCGAAGCCGCGTCGGCGACGCGCCGCGGCGGGCCGGGGCGCGTTCGTCGCACCGGGAACGGGCGGATCCACCCGGGGGGCAATCGTGGTCGTCATCAGTTCAGATCCTCCAGCGCTCGGGTGCGTTTGAAGCCGTAGGCCGCGATGAGGCCGACGATGATGAAGATGAGGATCGCGAACGCACTCGCGAGCCCGTAATCGCGCCCGGTTCCGCTGCCGAACGCCACCTTGTAGACCAGGGTGATGAGCAGGTCGGTCGCCCCCGCATCCACCCCCGCCTCGATGTTGCGTGGCCCTCCCCCGGTGAGCATGTAGACGATGTTGAAGTTGTTGAAGTTGAAGGCGAACGACGAGATCAGCAGCGGCGCGACCGAGACGAGCAGCAGTGGGAACTTGATGAGGCGGAACACCGCCCACGGCCGGGCCCCATCGACGGTCGCCGCCTCGGTGAGCTCCTCGGGGATCGACTGGAGCGCCCCGGTGCAGATGAGGAACATGTACGGGAACCCGAGCCAGAGATTCACGATGAGCACGCTGGCCTTCGCGAGCCAGGGATCGGTGAGCCACGGGACGTCGGCTCCGCCGAGAAGCACCTGGTTGATGTACCCGAAGTCCTGGTTGAACAGGCCGAGCCAGACAAGCGCGGAGAGGAACGGCGGGAACGCGTAGGGGAGGATGATCGCGATCCGGTAGAACTTGCGCCCCTTCATTCGCGCGTCGTTGAAGACGATCGCGAGGAACAGGCCGAGCACGAACGTGGAGGCCACGGAGAGGATCGCGAAGGCGAACGTCCACAGGGTCACGCCGAGCAGCGGGCCGCGAATGTCCTCCTCGCCGAACGCGCGGGCGAAGTTATCGAATCCCACGTTGATCTTCCAGCCGGGAACCAGCTCCGCCCCGTCGCTCGCGGCGAAGGCGCCGTCGCCGAGGTCGCGGTACAACTCGCCGGTCTCGGAGTTGGTGAATGAGTCGTCCGCCTCGTCGTACTGCAGTGTGGACGCGTAGAGGTAGGCCCGGCTGCCGTCGGGCGTGCGCAGTGCCCCCGAGTTGGGGTCGTCCGACAGCGGCACCGACAGGGCCCCGATCTCGGACTGGTTGGCCAGCAGATCGGCGAAGGCGAGCGTGGTGTAGCCCTCGAGGCCGACGGCCTTGCCGGTGGAGTCGGTCTGCGCATTCGACGCGTCCTCGAGCGGGCGTTCGGCTCCGCCGACGCTTACGTCGCCGTCGGGGTCGGTGACGAGAAAGCTGTATTCGCCGAGCCGCTCGAGAACCGTGAGCTGGAACGTGGGCGAGTCGGGAACGCGGAACTGCGACGTCGAGATGATCGCGGAGACCGCGTCCTCCTTCGTGCTGTTGTGTCCGTCGCCGTAGTTGGTGAACGCGATGTAGCCGCTGTACAGCACGACGAAGATCTGGAAGATGACCAAGAAGAAGACGCCAGGCGCGAGGTATTTCGCGGGAAGGGCCCCCGGCTTCAGGTAGATGTAGTTGACGATCAGCGTGACGAGCGCGGCAATAGCGAAGACGAGCCACGACTCCTGCATGAACAGCACGAACAGCGCGAAGACGGCGAGCGCGTCGACCGCGCCCAACAGGATGATCTTCGCGAGAGTCCCCGTGAGCCCCGGCGTGCCGCGCTGCTCGGCGAGCCGGCCCCGCGGGGAGTCCGGGTCGTCGCCGGGTGGCACCACGGCGCGCGGCCCGGTGCCGGGAAGGGTGTTAACCATGATGTCCGATCGTCATTGTTCGAGATGGCGCCGAGGCACCGGGGAAGGGGGCCGGGCCCGCGCAATGCGGGCCCGGCCATCTCAGGCCGGGATCAGCCGGCGATCTTGGATTCGATGCTGGTGACCATCGCCTGCCACAGCGCGACGGGGTCGCCCTGTCCGTTGATGATCGCGACCTGCGTTGCTCCCCAGTCCGCCCAGACGGCGTCCATCGCCGGCACGTTGGGCATCGGCACGCCTTCGGCACCGACGGCACCGAAGGCAGCGACATCCGCATCGCTTTGCGCCGCCTCGAAGGAGGTAAGCAGCGCTGGGGCGCGGCCGCCGACCTCGTAGAGTGCCGTCTGCGCCTCCTCGGTGCCGAGGTAGTTCACGAGGAACTCGTTCGCGGCGAGGGCGTTCTCGCTCTGCGCGCTCACGTAGAAGCCCTGCACGCCGACGAACGGGGTCGCCGGCTGGTCGCCGGTGGTCGGGATGGCGTCGACGGCGTAGTTGATGCCCGCCTCCTTGATCGCGGGGAGGTTCCACGGACCGGTGAGATAGTACGGCGCCTTGCCGGCGTTGAACTCTTCGAGGGCGATGTCCGTAGAGATGTTCGTGTTGAGGACCCCGGAGGCTCCGAGTTCGGCGAGCTTGACGGCGAAGGCCTCGCCTGCGGCACCGCCGAGTGCGAGGTTCGCGGCGTCATAGGTGCCGTTCTCGTCGAGCCCGAACACCGGGGCGCCGAGCGAGGCCTGCAGCGGGTACAGGTGGTACGGGTCGGAGGCGGCCGGGTCGAGCCCGACGAGGAACGGGTATTCCGCGGTGCCGGCCTCGACCAGCCCGGTGCCGGTCGCGATCGCTTCGTCGAAGGTCACCGCCGCCTCGGGGGCGAGGTCAGTGTTGCGCACGAGGCCAATGTTCTCGACGGAGTAGGGCAGGCCGTAGGTCTGTCCCTCGTAGCTCATCGCGGTGACGGCCACCTCCTGGAAGTCGCCGGCGAGGTCGCCGAGCTCCAGGGGTGCCACGACCCCATTCTGAACCAGCTTGCCGAGCCAGTCGTGCGCCCCGACGATGATGTCGGGACCCTTGCCGGTCGGCACCTGGGTGATGAAGTCGTCGCGGATGTCGCCGAAGTCCTTGTTCACGAGCTTGACCGTGATGCCGCGGTCCTCCTTGAACCGCGCCGCGACGTCCTCGAGGGCGTCGACGCGGTCGGCGTCGAGCCACACCGTGAGGGTGCCCGTGTCTTCGGCAGGTGCTTCGTCGCCCGCGCCGGTGGCTCCGGTGGAGCAGCCGGCGAGTGCGAGCGCCGCGACCGCGGCGATGGCGCTCGTGGTGACGAGTCGCCGTGATCGGCCCAGGCTCGAGCCGTGTGATTTCACCGTCATTGGTGACACCTTTCCAGTGTGGATCGACCCCTGACGCGGGGCATCGGTTCGTTTCCGATCCCCCAGGTCGCGCGAGCGTGATCCACCCCGCGCTCACGAGGCCGTTCTCGCGAATTTGCTCACAAAGTTGCAAGCGCTTACAGATATACCCCGTCCGCTCCCGTTTGCCAAATGCCTAGGCGAAAGCGTCACACAAACGTTTCCTCCGTCCTCCCCGCCGCGCGACTGCAATCGCTTGCAGGAAAGCGAGAATGAACTAGAATCCTCTGATGACTTTAGAAAATCCTCGTGAAATCGTCGTGCCAGAGAGCGCCGAGGCCACGGCATCCGACCCCGCTGGCTCAGGCCGGGAATGGTGGCGTAACGCCGTCATCTACCAGATCTATCCCCGCTCGTTTTCAGACGAGTCCGGCGACGGAATCGGCGACCTGCGCGGCATCACCCGTCGGCTCCCCGCGCTCGCCGAGCTCGGCATCGACGCGATCTGGCTCTCTCCGTTCTACGTGTCGCCCCAACGCGACGCCGGCTACGACGTTGCGGACTACTGCGACGTCGACCCCCTGTTCGGAACCCTCGACGACTTCGCCGAGCTGGAGGACGCCGCCCACGCCCTTGGGCTCAAGGTGATCGTCGACCTCGTGCCCAACCACTCCTCGAGCGACCACGCCTGGTTCCAGGAGGCGCTGGCCGCACCGGAGGGCGCCGCCGAGCGCGCCCGCTACATGTTCCGCGACGGCACGGGCGACAACGGCGAGTTTCCTCCGAACAATTGGGAATCGGTTTTCGGGGGCCCGGCCTGGACCCGCACCACCAACGCCGACGGAACCCCAGGCCAGTGGTACCTGCACCTCTTCGACTCCACGCAGCCCGACCTCGACTGGGAGAACCCGTGGGTGCGCGAGGCGTTCCGTGACATCCTGCGCTTCTGGCTCGACCGCGGGGTCGACGGATTCCGCGTCGATGTCGCCCACGGAATGATCAAGGAGGCCGGCCTGCCCGACTACACCCCTCCGGCCGACTCCGGCAGCATGGGCGGAGGCGCGGTGGGGCTCGAGCCCGAGATCGGCACGCACACCGATGCGCCGACTCCCCCGTACTGGGCCCAGGACGGCGTGCACGAGATCTATCGCGACTGGCGCACGGTGCTCGACGAGTATGAGGGCGACCGCGTCATGGTCGCCGAGGCGTGGGTCGAACCGCTGACGAAACTCGCGCGCTGGGTTCGTCCGGACGAGATGCACCAGGCATTCAATTTCTCCTACCTCGAGACCACCTGGGCGGCCCCGGCCATCCGCCGCGTCATCGATGCGTCACTCGACGCGTTCACCGGGGTCGGTGCGCCGAGCACGTGGGTGCTCTCCAACCACGACGTCGTGCGCCACGCGAGTCGCCTGGCCCTCACCGCCGACAACCCGCAGGGTCACGGCATCGGTCCGGACTCCCCCGGGCAGCCGGTCGCCGAGCTCGGCCTGCGCCGGGCGCGGGCCGCGACCGCGCTCATGCTGGCGCTGCCCGGCAGCGCCTACCTGTACCAGGGCGAGGAGCTCGGGCTGCCGGAGGTCATCGACCTTCCCGACGACGCCAGGGAGGACCCGACCTGGTTCCGCACGAACGGCGAGCGCTACGGGCGAGACGGTTGCCGCGTGCCGATCCCGTGGGAGTCGGACGCCCCCGCGTACGGGTTCAGCCCGTCGGGCGCGAGCTGGCTGCCGCAGCCTGCGGACTGGTCGCCGCTGGCGCGCGACGCACAGGCCGGCATTCCGGGGTCGACGCTCGAGATGTATCGCCTCGCGCTCGCGCTGCGTGATGAGCACAACCTCGGCTTTGGTTCTCTCGAATGGCTGCCGGGATACGGAGAGGGTGTCGTGGCGCTGCGCAACGGCGCCGTGACGGTCATCGCCAACACGGGCGACGTCGCCGTGGAACTGCCGGTCGGCGAGGTTCTTCTCTCGTCGCAGGAGATCCACGAGGCGGCCCTCGCCCCGGACTGCACCGTCTGGATTCGCCTCTAGTACGACCGCCGGATACACGAAAGCCGCCCCGCGCACAGGCGTGGGGCGGCTTTCGGTCCTTCTGGTCCGGGTCAGCCCGCGTTGGCCTGGAGCCACGAGAACGGGTCGATCGGCGTTCCATCCAGGTGCACCTCGAAGTGGAGGTGGGCGCCGGTCGACGCGCCGGTGCTGCCGACCGCTCCGAGAACCTGGCCGACCGCAACGCTCTGGCCGGCGGTGACGTTGATCGAGCCGGCGATCATGTGCGCGTACAGGGTCTGCACGCGCTGGCCGTTGATGACATGGTCGACGATGACGTGGTTGCCGAGCCCGCTGCCGGAGGGGATCGCCGCGCTGACGGTGCCCGCGGCGATGGCCTGGATCGGCACGCCGGAACCGGGGGTGAAGTCGAGGCCCTGGTGGTAGGTCGAGCAGAATCCGCAGCCAGCCACCTGGCGTGGGCCGAAGCCGCTGGTGATGGGCGACCCGCCGGGGAACGGCCACTGCACTGCGGCCGTGGGGCTGTTGGTGAAGGCATAGCCGCGGGATCCCGCCTGAGCCTCCACCTGGCGCACGAGCGACACGACGGTGTAGTCGTCCCTGACCAGGGTGGGGGCAGCCGCGGCCTGGACTTCGAGCTCCTGCGTCTTGGCGCCCGACCCGGACGACACGGAAGCACTGATGGAGGCCTGTGGTCGCGAGAAAGCGTTGGCGGGCACGGTCGTGGAGATGAGGATGAGGCCAACGCCGGCCATAACACCGATCGTGGCGAGATTCGAGAACACCCGGCGCTTCACGTGGATTGTCTTGGCGGCGACCGCGCTGGCCGCGAGTGCGGGGGATGTCGACGTCCTCGGGCGCGTCGAGCGCTTCGGGGCCGACGCCGCGGCGAAGAGCTTGGGACGCTGGGTGGCCTTAGCCTCTTGCTCGCGCGCCTCGCGGCGGGTAAGACTCAGTGTGGAAGAGTCCGGCATGTTAGGACCCGCGGCCGAGGCATTCTGGCCGGGGGTGTTCGAGAGGCGCGACAATTACGATCTGACCTCGAATGCGGGCCCGGGTCTCGAAATCGTCGTGGTGCAGCATTCTCGGGTGGACAACGGGGCTCCTCAAAAAAGTAATGACCAGCTCAACTAGGCAGGCTGGTCCGAAATGTCACGATGGAATTCAGTCGGATTAGGGGTTCCGAAAGATCACGAACAGATAAAGGCTAGCGGAAAAGGCCCGATCCCGCCAAACCCCCGTCAAGGGGGTGCAGTCGCTCGAGCACTTTTCCGAGTGTTTCCGCGAGGCGCGGAGGGGCGGCGAGCACGAATTCGCGACCGGCCGGCCGGCCACGCAGGCCTGTGACGATCGCCCCCGATTCCTGGGCGACGAGGGCTCCGGCCGCGTGGTCCCAGGGGCTCAGCCCGCGCTCGAAATAGGCATTGACACGCCCGCAGGCGACGGAGCACAGGTCGAGCGAGGCCGTTCCGGCGCGACGGATGTCGCGGATCTTCGAGACCAGCTGGACGAGCACTTCCGCCTGCTGGCGCCTGGTCTCGGAGAGGTAGGAGAACCCTGTTGCGACCAGGGCCAGGGGCAGCTCGGCCTCCTCGACCTGCAGCCGCCGGTCGCCGAGGTAGGCGCCCCCTCCGACGCGCGCGGTGAACACCTCTCCGATCGCCGGGTTCACCACGGCGCCGGCCAGGGCCCGCCACGTCGAAGGGTCCGGGTCACCCTCGACCACCGCAATGCTGACGGCATAGTGCGGAACGCCGTACAGGTAGTTGACGGTGCCGTCGATCGGGTCGACGATCCAGGTCAGACCGCTCGTGCCGGTACCGGCGTCGCTCTCCTCTCCGAAGAATCCGTCGTCGGGCCGCTGCTCGGCCAGGAGTGAGCGGATGAGCGACTCGGTCTCGCGATCGGCGTGGGTGACGACGTCCTCGGGCGAGGACTTGCTCGCGGCGACCTCGACGCCCTCACCGCGGCGTGTCGCAGCGAGGGTCGCGGCGCGGATGGCGATGTCGCTGGCGATTCTCAGCAGTTCGTCGGCGGCCACGGTTCTCCTTCGGGGCGATACGAGTGAAGGCCCGGCGTGAGCCGGGCCTTCATCGCTGTGGCAAGTACAGGATTCGAACCTGTGAAGGCTGAGCCGTCTGATTTACAGTCAGATCCCTTTGGCCACTTGGGTAACTTGCCGGGTGCGCATCCGACCAAATGTGATCACCAACCGGAGGCGCGGACTAAGGATACATTGTGCGAGGCCCTGCAAATTCACGCTACCACCTGAGGAGACGTTCGTGCCGAGCATCAACGAGGTCGCCGCGCGAGCGGGAGTCTCCACTGCGACCGTGAGCCGGGCCCTGAGCGGCAAGGGACACGTGCTTCCGGCCACCAGGGAGCGCGTCGTCGCCGCGGCCGAGGACCTCGGCTATGTCGTGAGTTCGAACGCGTCGAGCCTTGCCACGGGGCGCACAAAGAACGTCGGCGTGGTCATCCCGTTCCTCAACAAGTGGTTCTTCTCCTCGGTTGTCGAGGGGGCCGAGAGTGCGCTGCTGAGCCACGGCTACGACCTGACCCTGTACAACCTGAGCGGCGGCGGGGACGAGCGCCGAAGCGTCTTCGAGCATTTCCTGCTGCGCAAGCGGGTGGATGCCGTCATCGCCATCTCGCTCGAGCTCACCACCGGCGAGCTGGCGCGGCTGCTCGAGATGAGGAAGCCCATCGTCGGCGTCGGAGGACCGCTACCCGGCGTGCGCACCCTCAGCATCGACGACGTCGAGGTCGCCCGGCTCGCGACCGAGCACCTGATCGCGCTCGGACACCGGCAGATCGCCTACGTCGGAGGAAACGAGGGTCCGGATGCGGACTTCCACCTCCCGATGAACCGCCGCGTCGGGTACGAGGCCGCCCTCGGCGCGTTCGGCATCCCCGTCGATCCCGCGCTGTTCCAGCCGACCGACTTCAGCATTCAGGGCGGGTATGTCGCGTCGAAGCAGCTGCTCGGCAACCCGCGCAAGCGCCCGACCGCGATCTTCGCGGCCTCCGACGAGATGGCGATCGGCACGATTCTCGCCGCCCGCGACATGGGTCTCCGGGTGCCGGAGGATGTCTCGGTCGTCGGCATCGACGATCACGAGCTCAGCGAGTTCTTCGGGCTGAGCACTGTCGCGCAGTTCCCCACGCTGCAGGGCCGCCGGGCGGTCGAGATACTGATGGACCAACTGCACCCGGCCCGGGAGCCGACCGGGACGCTCAACACCCCTCTCCCCTTCAAGCTGATCGTGCGGTCGAGCACGGCACGGCCGGGCCGAGCGCGCCGCTGAGCCGGGCGACGGCCGGGCAGCGGTCGCCATCCGCCCCGTCGTCTCCGGTTCGCCGAGACGTTAAGCTGCTGGCATGGCAGATTCCACTTTCGACATCGTCAGCAAGGTCGACCACATGGAGGCGGAGAACGCCGTGAACCAGGCCCAGAAGGAAATCGCGCAACGCTACGACTTCAAGAATGTCGGGGCATCGGTCGAATGGAGTGGCGAGAAGCTGCTGCTCAAGGCGAGCGCCGAGGAGCGCGTCAAGGCGGTGCTCGAGGTTCTCGAGGCGAAGATGATCAAGCGCGGAATCACGTTGCGCAGCCTCGACGCGGGGGAACCCTACGCGTCGGGCAAGGAGTATCGCATCGAGGTCGGCCTGAAGAATGGCATCGGTTCCGACGACGCCAAGAAGATCGCCAAGATCGTGCGCGACGAGGCGCCGAAGACGGTCAAGGCGCAAATCCAGGGCGACGAGCTGAGGGTCTCGTCCAAGAGCCGCGACGACCTGCAGGCCACGATGGCTCTGCTCAAGGGCAAGGACCTCGACGTCGCGCTCCAGTTCGTGAACTTCCGCTGATCCGGCTGCCCCCGGCCGCCGCCGGCGCTCGGCACTGACCGCGTGCGCCCGGTCGATACACTTCGCACAATGGATGCCGCCTGGATTGCCCCGACGATCGCCGGGATCGCGATCGCCGTCGATGTGGTCATTCGCGTGGTCGCGATCATCGTCGTGCCGATCAATCGGCGCCCGCAGACGGCCGCGGCGTGGCTGCTGGCGATCTTCCTGATCCCGTATCTCGGATTCATCCTGTTCCTGATGCTCGGCAGCACCAAGCTGCCGAGGCGTCGACGAGAAAAACAACGGGAGATCAACAAGTACATCATCGAGACGAAAACGGGCATGGACGCGGTGCTCATCGATCCTCCGTGGCCGGATTGGCTCGAGCCGATCGTCGAGCTCAACCGCACCCTCGGCGCAATGCCTCTCGTCGGCGGCAACACGGCGAAGCTGCACACCGTGTACGACGAGTCCCTGGCCGCGATGACCGAGGCGGTGGCCGGGGCCGAGAGGTTCGTGCACGCCGAGTTTTACATCCTCGCGCACGACGAGACGACGGCACCATTCTTCGACGCGCTCGAGGCAGCAGCGAAGCGCGGCGTCACGGTGCGAGTGCTGCTCGACCACATCGCCTCCCTGCGCTCCCCCGGCTACCTGCACACCATGCGCACCCTGAAGAGCATCGGGGTCGAGTGGCAACTCATGCTTCCCGTGCAACCGTGGCGGGGGCGCTACCAGCGGCCGGACTTGCGCAACCACCGCAAGATCCTCGTGGTCGACGGCGACGTCGCCTTCACCGGCTCCCAGAATATGATCGACCGCAGCTACAACAAGCGGGGCAACATCAGGCGCGGCCTGCAGTGGAAAGACCTCATGGTGCAGTTCGAGGGCCCGATCGTCGCCGGGATCAATTCGCTCTTCGTCACCGACTGGTACAGCGAGACGGACGAGCTGCTGCTGCGGGAGTCGAAGCCGGCGGTCGAGTCGCCGCACGAGCACCCGATCGATTCGCAGGTCGTGCCGAGCGGCCCCGGATTCGACGGGGAGAACAACCTCCGACTGTTCAACGCGCTGCTGTACAACGCCCAGGAGCGCATCATCATCACGAGCCCGTATTTCGTTCCCGACGATTCGATGCTCTATGCGATCACGACGGCGGCGCAGCGCGGTCTCGACGTCCAGTTGTTCATGTCTGAGGTCGCCGACCAGCCGGTCGTCTATCACGCGCAGCGCAGCTACTACGAGGCGCTGCTGCGCTCCGGCGTGCGGATCTGGCTCTACGCCGCCCCCACCGTGCTGCACGCGAAGCACTTCACGATCGACGACGACATCGCGGTCATCGGCTCCAGCAACATGGACATGCGCTCGTTCAGCCTCAACCTCGAGATCTCGGTCATGGTGCGGGGTGCCTCGTTCATCGACGAGTTGCGGGGCCTCGAAGCCGGGTACCGTGCTTCGAGTCGCGAGCTCGGGCTCGAGGAGTGGCTCGACCGTCCGTTCCGCTCGAAGGTGCTCGACAACCTCGCCCGGCTGAGCTCCGTCGTGCAGTAGGCGCCGTGACGCGGCGGGCCGCCCTCGTGCGGGACGCCCTGGCCCGCTGGCGGCCCCGCTGCCCGGACCTAGCGCGGGTCGGTGACGGCCGCGGCGAGCGGCGAGCGGGAGACGTGCACCATCTCCTCGCGCGGGACCACCTTGATCCGGGTGCGCCCCTCGGCCTGGCCGAGTGCGAGTTCGTGCTGGTCGAGTCTCTGCCAACCGGAGAGGTCGGTGTACTCGACCCCTCGGCTCTCGAGCAGGTCGACGACCGCTGCCTCGTCGGGCGCGGCGGGCAGCCACCAGTCCGCCTGGTCGTTGATGACGTTGCGGATCGTCTCCATCGCATCGCTCTTCGTGTGGCCGATGAGGCCGACCGGTCCTCGCTTGATCCAGCCCGTCGCGTAGACGCCGTGCACCTGCTCGTGGTTGTCGTCGATGACCTGGCCCTCACGGTTCGGGAGGACGCCGCGCCGTTCGTCGAACGGGACCTGCGGCACGGGCGATCCGAAGTAACCGACTGCCCGATAGACGGCCTGCACCCGGATCTCGCGGATTTCGCCCGTTCCGGTCACGCCGCCCTCGCCGTCGGGACGCGTGCGCTCGAACCGGAACGCCTCGACGCGGTCGG
>Ga0105047_10002178_pt1 | contig 34986 bp, 32 predicted proteins | sample MAT04_FD_78384 | JGI IMG/M metagenome (GOLD analysis project Ga0105047, IMG submission 78384) | Freshwater microbial communities from Lake Fryxell liftoff mats and glacier meltwater in Antarctica - MAT-04 (megahit assembly) | ecosystem: Environmental > Aquatic > Freshwater > Ice > Liftoff... | reverse complement strand
TACCACCAAACAAGAGCGCGTAGCTATATCAGAGCTAGAAAACTATATTTCTGCTAAACTTAAATAATGAAAAAAATTCTGCCCATTATTGCCATAGTTTTAGTATTCGTAATCTCACTCGTTCTTTTTCTCAAAAAGCCCAGCAAATCGCCCTCAGTAATAGATAATTCCCAGCCCGATCTCCCTATCAATACACTACCCCTTGCCGAGCGTCCAGTTATTACACTCCGTCCCGACTCCACTGGTCGCAGTCTAGATATCTCTCTTTCTCAGGCACCCACGACAGGTAATCTCGAATACGAAATGATCTACAACGCCAGTGGCAAACAAGAGGGCGCACTCGGAAGCATTTTCTTAAATAGTGAGAAACAGCCAATCATAAAATCAATTCTCCTTGGTAGTAAATCAGGTGGTGGCAAAGTGACGTACCACGAGGGAGTAACAGGTGGATCGATTACGGTAACTTATGCAGAGACTCGGCTCAAAGAAAGCTGGAACTATCTCCACTTCGACCCTGCTGACCCGGTGCTCAGCTCAACTGATGCCAAATTCCATGTGACACTTGCCAAGACTGCTCTTAAAAAAGATGCCGTGGTGATCACTATGAAGACCTTTGGCTATCCGACCATGGAAGGCAAGGTTGTCTCAGGACCATACGGCTATTTCGCTCAAACTGAAGTTAAAGGATCTAGTCAGGTAGAGCTCAAGCTCCCCGCCGGCGAGCACGTGAACCCTACTATCTACGAGTACATTGGCACTGCCTGGAAGAAATTACCTACCAAACTCGTAGGCGATACAGTCACAGCTACCGCAACAGGCTCGATTTTTATTGTCACCGCCGAGTAATATGAGATATCTCATCATGCACGGATCGTACGGTTCACCAGAGGAAAACTGGTTTCGTTGGCTCGAAAAAGAATTGCATGCGCAAGGTCATCAAGTTATTCTTGAGCAATTCCCAGTAGATGATTATGCCCAAGTAAAGTCGATCGGATTAAAAAAAATAAATACTTATTTGTCCAAACAATCTCTCTCTATCTGGGAAAACTATTTTGTACTACATATTTTACCCAAAATCAAAAATGAAACCATTAATTTTGTTGGTCATTCGATCGCCCCAATTTTCATGCTTCACATGTTACAAAAATACGATTTTAAAATAGGGCTTGCGATATGGGTTGCGCCATTTTTCAATATCCCTGACGAGTCGCGGATTTGGCAATTCTACCCGGTGAACAAAACCTTTTATGGATATGATTTTGATTTTGACAAAATCAAAAAACAATTAGGGGAATCAATCGTCGTTTGCGGTGATGACGATCCCTACGTCCCTGCCACCGAATTTCCACTTTTCGCCGAGAAATTAGGTGCCAAAATAATCGTAATTCCCAAAGGTGGACATTGCGGCGGCGTCTTTAAAGAATTCTCATTGCTCAAGGATTTGATAAATAATTCAAAATAAAACCCACCTCTACACATACAATTTTTCTAATCCTATAACATCCATTTCGGGTATAGTTCGGTAAATACCTCAAACAGTATTTTGCTAGTACAAAACCGTTGACAACTGTATCACTTTAGTCTTAAATGAACAGATAGGAATAAACAGGTATTAAGACTTATATGTTTGTCGGCACATACTACCACACCTTAGAAGAACAAAATCGCGTATCCGTGCCCAAAGCTTTTCGTACTGAGCTCACCCCTGGTTCTATCGTGACCAAAGGACTCGATGGTTGTCTTTTTATCTTTACGAGCGAGTCATGGAATAAGCTCGTGCAAAAATTACAATCACTTCCCCTCACCAGCAAACCAGCCCGCGATTTCCTCCGCCTGCTCACCTACAACGCCACACCTCTAGATACCGACAAGCTTGGTCGCACTCACTTATCTCAAAACTTGATTGATTTAGCTGGTATCAAAAAAGATGTTGTTTTTGCCGGTGCTCTCAGTCGAGTAGAAATTTGGGACAAAACTACTTATCACGTCTATGTCGACGGTCTCTCCTCAAGCGAAAGCGAACTCGAATCTTCTTTATCGGAATTAGGAATTTAATATGAATTACCCACTCCACACCCCAGTAATGCTTGATGAAGTGATCCATTACCTAGATCCCAAGCCGGGCAAACGATTTATCGATGCGACTCTCGGATACGCTGGACACTCTCTCGAGCTTTTAAAAGCAGGTGCAGAAGTTGTCGGTATCGACCGCGACGAAGACTTGTTACAAATTGCCATAGAGCGGATTACCAAAGCAGGATATATCAAGCAATTCACTCCCGCATACACTGCCTTCTCCGAAGCCTTAGACAAAGACAAAAACATCATCGTAGGTAAATTTGACGGAATACTTTTTGATCTAGGGGTCAGCTCGTATCAGCTCGACACCCCCGAGCGAGGATTTTCCTTTCGCTTTGACGCACCCCTCGATATGCGCATGGACAAAAAATTAGCAGTTACCGCCTCCGATCTCTTAAACGGGTTGGGTAAAAACGAACTAGTCGAACTCTTCACCACACTGGGGGAAGAAGGGAATGCCAAACGTATAGTCAACGAGATTTGTGCTCGTCGGCTCAAACAAAAGATCGAGTCTACCGAAGAATTGGCCAATCTCATTATCTCAGTCGTTGGTCGCTCCCGCGGTATCCATCCAGCCACCAAGGTTTTTCAGGCTCTTCGTATGGCCGTCAATAGTGAGAGACTAGAGCTCAAAGCCGCACTGCCCTCGGCTTTGAGCTACATGAAAGAAGGGGGTGTCATGATTACTATCTCATTCCACTCGCTCGAAGATAGGATCGTCAAACAGTGGATGAACGATGCCGAGTCGGCCGGTCAGATCGAATTGCTGGTAAATGGCGTCGTAGAGCCAGGGACAGCCGAGGTAGCCAAAAATCCTCGTTCTCGCTCCGCTAAATTACGTGTATGTAGGAGGATCTCATGAAGCTGATTAAAGCTCTATTTGCACTCATCGTAGTCCTAGTTATCACCAATGTGACGGTCGCCAATCGTAGTGTTGATGAGTCAATCATTGTCTCAGATTTATCCGCACAGATTTCTTCACTTCAGAACGAAAATACGATTCTTAAATCAGTTATAGCATCAATCGGATCCCTTGGTAGTCTAAGTCAAAGAATCGAAGAAGCTGGGTTTGTAGGGTCCCCCAAAATTGCTTCGCTTGAGACGATCTCTTCTGTTGCAACTCGCTAAGCTCTATATAATAGGAGATTATGCAGAGTCGTATTCAATTCATTTTTATCGGATTTCTTTTCGCTCTTTCTCTTGTTATTATCAGACTTAGCTATTGGCAACTCATTCGAGCCGATGAATTATCTGGAGCTGCTCGCGACCAATATGTTTCCAAAGATGTGGTAGAGGGTGCTCGTGGTTCGATTATCACTTCAGATGGATTCCCTCTTGTAGTTAATCAAGCGGTCTACTCACTTGGTGTCTATATGCCCGTCGTAGTTGACAAGCCAAATCAAATTGTTGATCAGGTCATGTCTCTGATTGATTTCAAGATTGACGATCCAACAATTGCGACTGATGAAGCAAAATTAAAAGTTGCCTTAGAAGAACTAAGGGTGAATACCAAATCAATTATGCTTGATCGCTTGGGAAAGTCCGGGTACTCAGTTTTAGCCAAAAGTCTCTCAGTTCAAGAAAAAGACTCAATCGAGGCACTAGGGATCAAGGGTTTAACTTTCGATCAGTCTTTTGAACGCTCCTACCCAGAGGCTTCAATGTCTGCTCAGATTACAGGTTTTGTCGGGCGTGACGACGTAGGTAAGTCAATTGGCTATTTTGGCTTAGAAGGATTTTATGATCGCGAGTTATCTGGTCGTTCTCGCATTGAAAAACAAGAAAAAGATGCAGGTGGCAACCCGCTACTCATTGGTGACTTTCAGCTGCTACCAGGACGGGATGGTCGCACCCTCAAACTCCATCTCGATCGTGGTACTCAGTACATTGTCGAGGCCGAGCTCAAAAAAGGCTTAGAGCAATATGGGGCTAGTTCCGGAGAAATTATCGTAATGGATCCATCAACCGGAGGGATACTCGCTATGGCTAGTTTGCCTACCTATGATCCCCAGTCATTTCATCTCTATGAAACTAGTTTATATAAAAATCCAGCCGTCGCTAACGCTTATGAGCCAGGCAGTACTTTTAAAGTTTTGGTCATGGCAGCAGCCTTCAACGAAGGAGTAGTTAAAGAAGATGACCGCTGTGATATCTGTACCAGTGCCTATTCGATCGGTAAGTATAAGATCAAGACTTGGGATGAGACCTATCAGGTTGATGCTACCCCGCAAGATATTATTGTCCATTCCGATAACGTTGGGATGGTTTGGACAGAGCAGAGACTGGGCGGAGAAAAAATGCTTGAGTATATTAAAAAATTCGGATTTGGCGAAAAAACCGGTATCGATCTTCAGGAAGAAATTACCCCCGTTCTACGTAATCGTTGGGGAGATATCGATTACGCTACTTCATCATTTGGTCAGGGCATTGCGGTCACTTCTATTCAGATGCTTTCCGCCGTTGGAGCTATCGCCAACAAGGGAACTCTAATGGAACCACACATTGTCGACGCTGTCATTGGCGAGACAGAAGTGAAGATCCCTCCAAAAATTAAGGGTCAGGTTATCTCACCTGATACTGCTAGTCGGATTACCAATCTCATGGTCCAAGCCGTTGAGCAAGGCGAAGCCAAGTGGGCAGCTCCCAAAGGATATGTAGTCGCAGGAAAGACTGGTACCGCTCAGATTGCGGTAGAAGGGCACTATGATAAAGAAAAAACTACAGCGTCATTTGTGGGTTTTGCTCCGGCCTATAATCCCAAATTTGTGATGTTGGTTAAGCTATCTGAGCCAAAAACTAGTCAGTGGGCTTCCGAAACAGCTGCTCCCCTCTGGTTTTCCGTCGCCAAGAAACTTTTACCACGGTACAACATCCCCCCTAATTTATAGAGTGTTACAATAGCAAAGTCTATGAAAATTAAGCGAATTTTTCTAAATATAGCCAGACATTTTAGACCACTCTTTCCTCAGTGGATTGTCAATTATCTTTATCATTTCCCCAAGGCATTTTTAGCCGCTAGGTTATACGGTAATCCCAGCGATGATCTAGAGATCATTGGGGTCACAGGCACTGATGGCAAGACTACCACCTCAACTATGATTTATCATATACTTAAGACAGCAGGCAAAAAGGTTGCCCTAATATCTACGGTTGATGCCAAAATTGGTCGCAAAAACTTAAAAACCGGTTTTCATGTCACTTCCCCCAATCCCTTTGCGCTCCAGGCATTATTACGCCGAATGAGATCGCAAAAAATCCGTTACGTCGTACTTGAGGTTACCAGTCATGGACTTGACCAATTTAGGGTATATCCGATTAAGCCAAAAATTGCCGTCCTAACCAATATTACTCATGAACATCTCGATTATCATGGGACTTTCGAAGCATACCGTGATGCCAAACTCAAGTTGTTTAAGCATGCCGATCATGCGGTCGTTAATAAAGATTTGCCGATTTTTAACGATATCAACGCCAGGTTACCCAAAGTCTTGTTTTCCACCTATTCATTAATGGCCGAGTCACAAATGAAGCCAGATTTTATCGATTACGAAGGGGATCGGACTATTTTTAAGCTTGGCAATATGACCTACACACTCCCCATGACCGGCGAGTATAACCTATACAATGCCTTGGCGGCGATCTCTACCGCTCTCTTACTAGACATCAGTCCTGCTGATATTAAGCGCTCACTCGTCAGCTTCAAAGGGGTTAGAGGACGTCTTGAAGAAGTGGAAAACAATCGCGGTATTCACGCCTATGTCGACTTTGCCCATACCCCCAATGCCTTGGAATCAGTCTTGACCAACTTAAAAACCAAGCTCAAAAAAGATCAGAAATTGATCGTAGTTTTTGGGGCTGCAGGGCTTCGTGACGCCAGTAAGCGTCCGATGATGGGCAAGATAGCCGCTAAGTTAGCAGACAAAATTGTCCTCACCTCAGAAGATCCCCGAATCGAAAATCCCCACGACATTGCCAAGCAAATCATGTCGGGTATGCCTCCCAAGAAACACAAAGACGTCACGATCGAGCTCGATCGTCAAAAAGCCATCGACATCGCCATCAATCAGCTTGCCAAAAAAGGCGATTGGGTAGTAACGTGTGGCAAAGGCCACGAAGAATCTATGAATCTGGATGGTTTTACCGAAACACCCTGGTCAGATCACGAGGCTTTAAAAAAGGCTTTGGAGGCAAAAACATGATAAGTGAAAATGTAGTCGCGGTAGTATTGGCTGCTGGTAAAGGTAGTCGGATGAAAGCCAAAAGTAAAAACAAAGTAGCTTTTAAACTCAACGGTCAACCCATGATAGCCCATACCGTAGATCATCTCTATCAAGCCGGGATTCACAACATTATTGCTGTTGTGGGATATCAAGCCGAATCTGTCAGAGTCGCCCTTGGGTCTAGCGTTTCCTATGCTATTCAAACAGAGCAGTTAGGTACCGGCGATGCCCCCAAGTATGCTATTCCTTTGCTTTCTAATGAGATAGAGACCGTCCTGACTGTATATGGTGATGATTCTGCCTTCTATCCCCCAGAGTTGTTCAAGCAAATGGTCGAGAGAAAAATTGAAACCAAATGTGATGTCTTGTTTTTGACAATTCACAAAGATGATCCCTCGGGTCTAGGTAGGATTGTTCGCGACAAGTCGGGCAAGATTCGAAGTATTGTCGAAGAAAAAATTGCGACCGACGTCCAAAAGCAAATTAAAGAAATTAATACCGGTTTTTACTGTTTTGATCGTGAATTTTTAGTTAACTACATCGATGAAATCAAAAAAAATCCAGTATCAGGAGAATACTATTTAACTGACATGATCGAAATTGCGCTCAAGCACGGTAAAAAGGTCGATGCTTTTTTTGTCAAAGATGATTCTATTTGGCATGGCGTCAACAATCGCTCAGATTTTGCCAAAGCGCAGGCAAAGATAAAAATTTGAATTATGCAAAAAAACCAAAAAATAGTTGCAATTGGAGGTGGAACAGGAACTTTTACTTTGTTGACTGGTTTAAAGCATTATTCAAATCTTGATATCTCAGCGATAGTTACCATGGCTGATGATGGGGGAAGTAATCGGGTGCTACGGGACGAATTTGGACTCTTGCCAACGAGTGGTATTCGCCAGGCTATGGTCGCACTCTCACCTGATGTTACACTTTTACGTCGACTCTTTGAGTACCGTTACTACCAGGGTACTGGGATCTCCGGCATGACTTTTGGTAATTTATTTATCGCAGCCGTATCTGATATTTTGGGCTCTCAAAAAGTAGCTATCGAAGAAACCTCCAAACTCCTTGGTGTGTCTGGTCACATCTTGCCTGTGAGTTACGACAAAACCTCTCTGGTTGCTACCTATCAAGACGGAACTGAGGTGATTGGCGAGCACTATATAGACTCCCCCACTGCCAAACTCGGCAAGCAAAAAATTGTCAATCTTCGCACTATTCCCAAAATTAAACTCGACGATGATGCCAAAAAAGCTATTCAGCAAGCCGATATGATTGTGATTGGTCCTGGCGATCTCTACACCAACACCGTTGCCAACTTGGTAGTTAGCGGGGTTAAAGAAGCGATCGAAGCCAGTATGGCCAAAGTTATTTTTGTGATGAACTTGATGAGTCGGATGGGGGAGACCTATATGTATAAGTCCAGTGATTTTTTGAATGATTTGAGTCTCTATCTCAACCCAGATCGTCTTGACTTTGTCATTATCAATGCAGAATCTTCACCCTCTCCCGCCGTTCTTAAAAAATATGCCGCTGAAGGACAATCTTTAGTCGAAGATGACTTAAGTGACAAGTGGCATATGGCCAAGGTGATTAGAGCGAGAATGCGTGGTAGTCATCGTCCTCAAATAGTTAAAGGTGATACACTGACGCGTAGCATGGTTAGACACGACTCAGAGTTGCTAGCCAAAGAACTGGTTAAATTATTAAACTAAATCAACTATGCAAAAAGCCTTTTTTATCGGGATCAAAGGGGTGGGGATGACTTCCCTGGCTCTCTCGATGCAAGATGCCGGCTGGTCGGTATCGGGATCAGACACTGATGAATCATTTATCACGGACGAAATCCTAAACAAACGCGGTATTAAAATTCAATCTTTGTCAGATCCAATCCCAAACGTCGACAAAATCATTTACTCCGCTGCCTATCCTGCACCCATCACTCCCGAAGTGTTTGTACCCATCTCTCTTGCCCAGGCTCTAGCCGAATTTGTAGTAGACAAACATGTCATTGCAGTCGCTGGGGTAGGTGGTAAGACCACGACCACCGCCATGCTAGCTACCATGTTTCATCAGGCTGGGCGCGACGTGGGCTACTACGTCGGTACAGGCAGTATCTCAGGACTTGATGCCCCCGGTCACTGCGGGACTGATCCCTATTTTGTGGTCGAAGCCGATGAGTACGCCATTAGCAAAACTGACACACGTCCCAAATTTTCACTTATCACCCCCAGGGTGCTAATTACTACTAATATCATCCACGATCACCCAGATATCTATCCAGACCAGGATTCAACCCTCGTAGCTTTCTCTTCCCTCATCACTCGTATTCCAGAGAGCGGTACTTGGATTTTTAACGATTCCGATCCTCTTTCCCTCAAGTTATACAAGGGTTTAACCCTTGTATGTAAAACTCTTGCCTACAACGGGGATCTGCCACGTTTAGATTTAAGTGTTTTTGGCGATCAAAATCAGCTCGATGCTCAAGCGTCCGTATTAGCCGCACAGGCAACTGGCATGAGTCATGAGCTAGCGTTGACAAGTATCAAGGCATACACAGGGGCAGGACGTCGCCAGGAGTTCCACGGGGAGATCGATGGTCGGTTGTTATATGATGATTACGGTCATCATCCCAGAGAAATTGAATTAACTCTCAATTCATTTAAAAAACATTTTCCAGGTCAACGAGTTCTGCTAATTTTCGAGTCTCACACGTATAGTCGGACCGAGGCGTTACTAGAAGATTTTGCTAAAGCCATTGCCATTGCCGATTTTCCCTTTATTATGCCAATTTTTGAGTCAGCTCGGGAAAAAGGGGTCCCGCACAAGATTACGCCTGAGTCATTTATCCAGGCAGTCGCTAAATATAACTCTCAGGCTAAATCTTTAACTTGGGACAATGCCGGGCAAACAGTCTGGGAGTCCTCTCTCCCTGGTGACATCATCCTTACAATGGGTGCCGGTTTCGTTTATAAATTACACGATTTATTTAAGCTAAAATAAATTTATGAATTACACTTTTCTCATTCAATCTCTTGGCAGTGATAGACTAAAGCTCGACGAACCTCTCTTCAAACATACTTACTTCAAGCTGGGAGGTCCAGCCGATTTGTTTTACGAAGCCAAAACCAAAGACGAACTAGTCATGGTCGTTCAATCAGCTATTCTTTACAAAGTTCCGTATCTTGTAATTGGCGGAGGCTCCAACATCCTTGTCACAGACGCTGGCTATCGCGGTCTCGTAATCAAAAACAGAACAAGCGAAATTCAGCTCAAAGGCTTTGCTGGGGGGGTTGATAAAGGTAAGTTAGATCTCAAGGAAGCTATTATTCAATCAGATTCCGGTGTCCCCGCCAATCTTCTGATTCGCTACGCTCTGGACCAGGGACTATCTGGACTCGAGGACATGTTGGGTCTGCCAGGATCCGTGGGTGGAGCGGTATATAACAATTCACATCATTTAGATAAACTATTTGGTGACCACATTGTAGAGGTAGATTCGCTCGATCAAGAGGGAAAGATCAAAAAATATACTCAAAAAGAATTACAATTTGATTATGACTACTCTATCTTTCACAAGAACAAAGAAACTATACTATCTGCCTCGTTTCAGCTGAAAAGAGGAGATAAAGATAAACTTTGGGAGACTGCCAATGTTGCCATCAAACGACGAGCTAGTACTCAGCCACTAGGGGCTTCAAGCTCTGGTTGTATTTTTAAAAATATACCTTTGGCCGATGCGATGAGGATTGGAACCCCAGATACGACCCAGTCCGTTGGTTACCTCCTGGACAAGGCCGGTCTTAAAGGTATGCGCATTGGTGGGGCATATGTCTCTGAAATTCATGCCAATTTTATCGTCAATGATGGCACAGCTAAATCTAGTGATGTCTTTGAGCTTATCAACGAAATTAAGCTCAAAATCAAAGAAAAGTACGGGGTAGATTTAGTTGAAGAGGTAATTGTGATTCCCATGTTACAATCACGCATATGACCTCATTTAAGATCATTGGTGGATCAGCTCTCAAAGGTGCAGTGCGCCTGGGCGGAGCTAAAAATGTCAGTTTTAAATTAATGATTGCAGCTGCCATGGCAACAGGTGAGTCTCGCTTGTTAAATATGTCAAAAATTGGTGATGTCGAAGTTACTTTTCGCACCCTAGAATCTCTGGGTATCAAATGTTCCAGGCCTGGCGACAACACTGTCTATATCCAGGGTGGAGAACTCTCAACTCACATTATTCCCAAGTTTACCGGCGAGAAAACTCGCGCCACCACACTTTTTGCTGGGCTCTTACTCAACAAAACTTGTCAAGCTTTTATTCCCTTGCCTGGAGGATGTAGTTTGGGTGATCGCTTAATCGATCGTCACCTCGATGGATTAAAAGCCATGGGTGCAGAAATAACTTATACCGATGATGGTATAGAAATGATTGCGCAAAGTGGCTTACACGGGGCTACATATCGCTTTGAAAAAAAATCCCATACTGGCACTGAGGCCTTGATTATCGCAGCCGTCCTGGCAGATGGCAAGACTGTGTTAGAAAATGTTGCTTTTGAACCTGAAATAGACGATATGATTATTTTCTTTAACAAGATGGGTGCTCAGGTTAAAAGAGTGGCTGACACCATCGAAATTGAAGGTGTAAAGGAGTTGTTTGGCACTACTCATTATGTCATGTCGGATCGCAACGAAGCGGTCTCGTATGCCTGCATGGCCCTGGCCACAAAAGGCGACATCATAGTCGAAGGGGCAAACCCTGTTTATATCCAATCCTTCCTTAAAAAATTGGACGAGATCGGCGGGAAGTATGAAATAGGTGATTATGGGATTCGCTTTTTCTACGATGGTGAGTTAACTGCCACAGATATCACAACCCAGCCAGAACCCGGTTTTATGACCGATTGGCAACCTCTTTGGACGACCATGATGACCTCAGCCAGAGGTATTTCGCACGTCAACGAACTTGTGCACAATAATCGCTTAGCGTTCACCAAAGAATTAAATGTGATGGGAGCCAAGATCGAGCTTTACGATCCAATTTTAGATAATCCTGGCGAGTTGTATCAATTTGCGTGGCCAGAACGGGTTCACAATTTTCATGCTGCCAAAATTTCTGGACCCACCCCTCTTCACGGCGTTACTATGACTGTCCCAGATTTACGCGGTGGAGCTACTCTAGTGATGGCCGCGATCATGGCAACTGGAGAGTCGATAATTGACAATGTCGAATTGATTGATCGTGGATACGAAAGATTTGACGAAAGATTGGGCAATTTGTCTGCCAATATTGAGAGAATCGATTAGTAAGTGCTATCATCAAGATATGCTCAAACACACTATTTCATTTAAAAACGCATTTATCGGCATTTGGACGGCGATTACTACTCAAAATAATCTCCGTATTCATTTTGTCATTGCCTTAATTATTTTCGGTCTTTCGATCTATTTCGAAGTTAATCAGGTTCAACTGCTAGTACTTATTTTAACTATAGGACTGGTCATGATTGTTGAAATGATTAATACTTCAATAGAGTTTTTATGTGACGCAATTACTACTGAGCACAATGAGTTTATAAAGTATGCCAAGGACGTAGCAGCTGGTGCAGTGCTCGTGTCGGCAATTTTTGCCAGTCTCGTGGGGTTAATAATTTTTATTCCAAAGTTTATATGAATAATTTATTAGGTTTTTTACTCTTTTCTTTTACGATCAATGCAGCCTTAATTGTGCCTTTTATTAACGTCCTCTATGATCTCAAATTCCAACGTCCTGGCAGAGGGTCCGCCGATTTTATGGGAACCATCAATTCCATTTTTAATAAACTTCACAAAAAGAAAGCTGGCACTCCAGTTGGGGGTGGACTCTTGATTATTATTACCACAACCATCCTTTTTACCCTAGTTATGGGGATGCTCAAGCTCGTTGGTGCTGACATTCAAAGCGTCTACAATTATAGGCAAGAAATCAATGTCATCTTTGCCACTTTTATTCTTTATGGTCTTCTAGGATTATACGATGATATTATTAAATTTTTTGGCAAAAGTAGTCATTTGATCGGGATCTCCTGGAGATTTAAATTTATCGTTCAGCTCGTAATTGGACTAGGTATAGGGTGGTATTTGTATTACAACATGGGTATCAGTATTATCAACATTCCTTACTTCGGAGTTATCGACCTGGGATGGGTATTTGTTCCACTCTCAGCCTTTATTATTACAGCCTTCAGTAATGCCGTAAATGTGACAGATGGACTAGATGGGTTGGCTGGTGGCCTCTTAATGATTAGTTTGTTTGCCTTGATCATTTTGGCGACCTCGATTCTCGATACCCCAATCACGCTTTTTATAGCCTTGTGGCTTGGTGGCATTTTGGCTTTCCTTTATTTTAATACTTTTCCCGCACGTATCACCATGGGGGATGTTGGCGCTTTGTCATTTGGGGCCACCCTCGCAGTAACTGGGCTTCTGCTAGGCAAAATTGTTGCCGTGACCATTATCGGTAGTATCTTTGTTCTAGAGATTGTCACGAGCGGTCTTCAAATGTTTGGGAAGAAGTTTCTAGGTAGAAGGCTCTTGCCTCTATCTCCTTTCCATTTATGGCTTCAGTCAATCGGGTGGGAGGAAACCAAGATAGTCCAGCGGTCTTGGTTGGCTGGGATTATTCTTGCCTTGTTTGGATTGTGGCTCGCATTTCTTTAATATGAATAAACAGCCGATCATTGTATTTGACTCAGGTATCGGTGGCATGAGTATTTATCGCCCACTCAAATTATCGCTACCAAAGGAAAACATCATCTACATCGCGGATTCTGTCAATTTCCCCTACGGTGACAAATCAGAACTCTGGTTAAAAGAACGCTTTATTGTCCTTCTAGATCAATTTCGCGATCTCTCCCCCAAGCTAGTAGTCCTTGCCTGCAATACCGCGACCACCAACATTATTTTTTATTTAAGGGATAATCTATCGTGCCCTGTAGTAGGGGTCGAGCCCGTTATCAAACCTCTCTCGCAATATGATCACTCTCTAGTTCTCATGACGGCAAGTTCTTCCACTTCAGTCTCCACTAAACAGCTTCTTCAAAAATATGGTCAAAATGTTGAGATTTTTACCCCTCAGGGTTTAGCCGTTGCCATAGAGTATCACGATTTAGGTCAGGTGAAAAAAAATATTCACGAGATCAAAGAAATTGCACAAAGCCATAAAATAAAGGCAATTGGTTTGTCTTGTACTCATTATCCACTCATTCTAGGAATGCTCAAGTCAGCGATGCCTGAAGTTATTTTTATAGAGCCAGCAGAGGCAGTGGTGAAAGAGGTCTCGAGAGTGTTAAACTTAGATCAAGTATGAACAAATTTGAGGGTCTTATTCAAGGTAAAAAAGTTTTAGTATTTGGTCTAGGGAGACAAGGTGGAGGAACAGGAGATAGGGATTATTTAATAAGACATGGAGCAATTGTCAGAGTTTCTGATACAGATTTGAGTTTGGCACCAGAAGGACAGACCAAGGAGCAAATCAATTGGGCGGATATGATCATCAAAAATCCTGGGGTTTCTGATGGCCACGAGCTAATTGTTTATGCCCATACTCTGAAAAAGCCAGTCCTAACCAGTATTGCTGTCTTTGTAAAATATGCCGGCATTACCACAATCGGGGTTACTGGTACGCGGGGCAAATCTACAACCGTCGCCTTGATCAAAGCGGTTCTAGAAGAATCATTTCCTGGCCAAATCATCGCTGGTGGCAATATTCCAGGCACATCTGGTCTTTCCTTACTGGATCAATTAGGGGGGAAGAAATATGCCGTCTTAGAACTGTCTTCTTTTCAGCTTCACAATTTTCATGATCTCCAGGTGAGTCCCAATATTTCTATAATCACCAATCTCTATCCTGATCATCTCAACCGCTACAAAACCATGGGGGACTATGCCTACGATAAACAGGCGATTTGCCAATATCAAGGGGAGGAAAATTTTTGTTTATACAATCAAAATAATCCTGGATCAGTGCAAATTATGACTGTTGGATCAGGCAAGAAGATTGCCTATAGCGCAACTGACTACTTCATTTGGGATACCAAGCTTCCAGGTCTCCACAACAAGGAAAATATTTCAGCCTGTGCCACCCTCGCTCAAGTTTTAAAGATTGACAATAATCTAGTTAAAAGAGTTATCGCCGATTTTACTGGCCTCAAATATCGTCTTGAGACTATTAGGATCGTAAATGGGGTGACCTATATCAATGACACTACCTCAACTACTCCCGTGGCCGCCATTAAAGCTCTCCAGTCACTCACTAGTCCAACTATTTGGATAACCGGGGGCGACACCAAAAATATCCCGCATGATGATTTACTCACCGAAGTAGAGAGTAATAAGTATCTAGTCAAAGTCATCATCTTAGGTTCCAAGAATATTCCAGATTATGTTGATAGTTTAAAACAAATTCTTGGGCAGAAAGTGATTGCTCAGGTATTTTCCATGGACGAGGCTGTCACTCTCGCCTCAGAGTCAAGCGACGACGGATACAATGTTCTACTATCGCCTGGGTTTAGTTCTTTTGATTTGTTTAAAAATGAATTTGCTCGAGGTGACCAGTTTAGTGAACTGGTTCACAAATTATGAAGCGGATCCAAGTCTCCCTTGCTACCAAAATAATCATTATGACGCTTATTCTACTAGGTTTTGGGCTCATTATGATTTATAGTGCCAGTGTAGCCGAAGGGGCCAGAGACTTTGGGAATAAATGGCACTTCGTGTTACTACAGTTCAAATGGACCGGCATTGGACTAGTTGGGATGATGATTGTAAGTTTCATTTCACCAAAATTTTGGCATAAACTAGCTCCTCTACTCATTGTAATAGGGCTACTCTTACTTTTTCTAGTTGCCGTTCCGGGAATTGGGACTAAAGTCCAGGGCGCACGGCGTTGGTTAGTCCTACCATTTATCAATCTCCAGCCTTCGGAATTAATCAAATTTATTGAAGTCATTTATCTCTCCAGCTGGCTTCATTCGCGCAGGGTGACACTCCTTCAGTTCGGATTTTTTATCGCCCTCATTGGCGGACTCATCATGCTCCAGCCAGACATGGGGACGACTTTGGTTGTCACCTTACTCTCAATTTCAATTTATTATTTATCTGGATATCCCATCAAGCATTTAGTTGCCATTGGTTTGATAGGAATTACCCTGGGGTCGATTCTCATCATTGCCGAGCCATACCGACTAGAGAGAGTTAAGACTTTCATAGATCCCCTGCACGACAGCCAGGGTAGTTCATATCACATGCGACAAGTTTTGATTTCTCTAGGATCCGGTGGTATATCAGGACTTGGTATTGGGAGGTCACGTCAAAAATATGCTTATCTACCAGAGGCTACAACCGATTCAATTTTTGCGGTAGTTGGGGAAGAGCTCGGATTTATTGGTGGAGTAATTTTGGTGCTCGCTTTTCTGTATTATCTCTCGCTAATTTTTAAAGTAGCCTCAGGGGAGAAGGATAAATTTGCCTCTGGTCTTGTAGCAGGGGTCGGGTCTTGGATAGGGCTACAAGTTTGTCTCAACTTGGCTGCTATGGTGGCCCTGACTCCCTTGACTGGGGTCCCTCTACCGCTAGTCTCCTATGGTGGATCCGCTCTGATCACTATGCTTGGTGGGGTGGGACTGGTCCTCTCCGTCGCCCGTCGCCAGTAATTAGGTATCCTACAAGGACAGTCTTCGTAGGGTGCAAACTAAATCAAACATGATAGAGTTAAACAATGCCTAGTAAGAATGCTCTCAAAAAATACGAAGCAGGTAGCTATTACCATATTTATAATCGAGGAGTAGCAAAACAGGTAATTTTTAGGACAGACAAGGATTATAAAACTTTCTTATCTTTTCTTACATTGTATCTGTCATCACCTCCTGATTTAAATCTAGGCACAAATTTGATAGACGGACAATCGCTACACGTCCCGCCAAGTAGGCAACTCAAGAACTACGCACAAGAAATCACACTCCTTGCATACTGTCTCATGCCCAACCACTTTCATTTATTTATAAGGCAGGAAAGCGAACACGGCATCTACCATTTCATGCAGTCACTCACTACCAAATATGTTCGCTATTTTAATTCACATTATGATCGAGTAGGACATCTTTTTCAGGATCGGTATAAAGCTGTCAAAATTTCTTCAGAAAATCAATTTACGTATGTTTCAAAGTATATCCACCTAAACCCATTGTCCTTATCAACCTACAAGGACAGTCCTCGTAGACTAAGAGATTATAAGTACTCTTCATATGGTAATTATCTTCATTTATTTACCCAAAATTGGGTATCAACAGGTAAAATTCTTAGTTATTACTCTACAAACAATCCAAATTCAACTTACGAATCATTTGTAGAAGGGTTAAGTTTAGATGATGTGGAAGATATTGCAAATATTACTCTTGATCAAGAAGAGCCTACAAAGACTGTCCTTGTAGGCTCGCAGACGACTGACCTTGGTATATCATAGATATATGCCTACAATCATCATCACTGGTGGTCACCATAACTCAGCTCTTGTTGTTGCCAAATTACTGCTCAAGCAAGATTGCAAGGTTGTCTGGATCGGGCACCGCTATAGTAGTCGTGGCGACACTGTGGATAGTGCCGAATATGTCGAAGTTAAAAATTCACTTATCAAATTCCATGATCTTGTGGCAGGGAAAATGGTCCTAAGTATTAAGGAAATACTATTATTCCCCCAGGGTATATATCGTGCGATCAAATTGCTTTACAAAATTAAACCTTCTGCGATTCTCAGTTTTGGCGGATATCTAGGTGGGACCGTGGCCATTGCCGCCAAGTTACTTGGTCTTCCAATTTACTTGCACGAACAAACAGTCACTGCTGGTCGTGCCAATAAGTTGATTGGTTATCTGGCTAAAAAAATCTATCTTACTTGGCCAGAATCCTCCCAGTATTTCTCTGCTCAGAAAACAAAAGTCGTCGGGCTCCCTTTGCGGAATGGTATCCTAGCCTCCCCCAAAAAGTCCTTTTTTACTCGTCATAAGCCCACTCTTTTGGTCATGGGTGGCAAACAGGGTGCTCACGCCCTGAATCAATTCATTTTTGCCAATCTATCTGATTTGCTCACGCATTTCAATTTGATCCACCAAACAGGTACTAGCTCACTCACCAACGACTACGACACCGCCCTTGCACTCAAAAATATGTTAGGGAGTCACTCAGATTGTTATCTCCCCCTTGGATATATCGGTGAGTTGGAAATCGGTGATTATCTCTGGAGCTCAGATTATTATTTTGGTAGATCAGGTGCTCATATTTGTTATGAACTCGGCGTTGTTGGTCTAAAAAGTATTTTAGTACCTCTCATGTTTACTCATGATCACGAGCAACACAAAAATGCCACGATTCTAGTCAAAGCTCTATTAGGTACGATTCTTAGTCAGACCAATTTAAATTTTTTTAATTTTTTAACGAGCTACAAAAAACTTCAAACTTCCAAGCCAATTAAGCTAGAACTTCAAGCTAACGCGGCAGATTTACTCGTTCATGATTTGTTGTTAGATTTAGAAAAATAGCTATGAAATCTCCTCACATTTTTGAACCAGGAAAATCCAAATACTTAGTTATCACTTCTGACTACCTTATACCTTTTTTACTCAGTATTGGCGTAATTTTTCTTTTCTATCTTTCTTTTCTTTCTCCAGTTTTTACGGTTAAAAATATCACCTGCTCGCTCGATTATTTGCCCTGCACCGATCAGTCCATAGTCGCCGAAATAGACAAGCTCAAAACCGAAAATATTTTTCGTCTCACCCCACATATTCTTACGCATAAATTAACTTCCGGCGATTTTACCATTCGCGAAGTGAGTATTAAAAAAACCTTACCTGATCAATTAACTGTCTCGCTTCAATCGGTCTACCCTGTTATTGCCATTCAAGTCGAGGGAGATACGACCTGGGCAGTTCTCGATCCAAAATTCCGCCTTATTGCCATTCGCGATCTCTATCCCAATGTCCCAACTCTCATTATTCCTGGTCCTCTAACTCTGGCTGTTGGTAAGCCCATCACTGATCATCTGCTAGAGAATAGTTTAAACCTGACTTTACGACTAGGAGCGGGGCTTGGTTCGATCAAGACAATTACTCTAGTCGACGATAACACCATCAAAATTATGTTGTCGAGTGGAGTAGTGGCCATTTTTAGTCCAAAATCTGATGAAACCGACCAATTAAAGTTATTGCAGGCAGTGCTATCAGACGATATAATAACACAAGGAGTTCGCACTATTGATGTTCGGTTTATCCAGCCTGTGCTAAGATAAATTCTATGAAAAAGATTTCACAAATTTCTGTTGTTGATTTAGGTTCTTCCAAAATTACTTGTGTCATTGCTACACGTGGAGAAGATGATACAAACCTACGCGTTGTTGGAGTATCTAGTGTGGCCAGTCGTGGTATCCGTAAGAGTCAGATTGTCGATATCGATGACACAATCGAAGTAGTCACCGAAGCAGTTGAGAGTGCCGAGCGAATGGCCGGACTTCAGGTCAAAGATGTCTCTGTTTCTGTCTCAGGACTCCACATTGAATCTCAGAATTCTAAAGGGCTCGTGGCCGTCCAAGATCAGGGTGGGGAAATTACGGGGGATGATGTAGTGAGAGTAGTAGAGGCCGCCAAAGCCGTTCCTTTGCCCACTGCCCGTGAGATTTTGCATGTCATTCCTCGTTTTTTTCTCGTGGATAACCAAGAGGGGATCAAAGATCCAGTGGGTATGTCTGGAGTTAGACTCGAGGCAGAAGCTCATTTAATCACTGGCTCATCCGTCAATCTCAAAAATCTAAGTAAAGTCATGAGTGAGATTGGCGTCGATACTCGCGGTGTTAATTTCGCCGGTCTCTCCTCTGCGGTGGCTACTTTAAATGATACCGAGAAAGAGCTTGGTGTGGTCATGGTCGATATTGGCGGTGGCACTACGAGTCTTTGTGTTTATATTGACGGGGCCTTATCTCACTCAGCCGTGATCCCAGTTGGTGCTAAAAATATTACCAACGATATCGCCATCGGTTTACGTGTATCTCTAGATTCTGCCGAGGCCATCAAGCGCAACCTTGCAGTTGATGACCATGTCGCCAAAGTACTTGATCCCAAAAATCCCAATAGCAAAAAACAAGCAGACGAAATTGATCTTCACAAACTAGGTTTAAAAGATGCTCCCCGTAAAATTTCCCGTAAAGCTGTAGTAGAAGGGATCGTGAGACCTAGACTCAACGAAATTTTCGAGCTAATCAAAGCAGAATTAATTAAAGCTGGCATGGGTGGCAAAACTCCCGCTGGTCTCGTCTTAACGGGTGGTGGTGCTCTAACCTATGGCATCTCAGAAACAGCCAGAAAAATTCTCAATATGCAGTCACGTATTGCTATCCCAACTGGATTAACTGGGCTAGTAGATGAAATCAAGACCCCTGAGTATGCAACCGTCGCAGGTCTCTTGATCCTAGCCGATCGTGATGATTTAGCTCCAGCCAAATCTGGCTTCAAGCTACCCAAATTCGGTGGCAAATTGCCGACTTCTAACTCTCTAAGAAAAGTGGTAGACTTCATTAAGAGTTTTTTACCTTAAAATTCTAGACCTGCCCAAATATAATGTGCTAAGATAAGAAGCCTATGGGTCTAGTAAAACCAGATTTAAATTCAGTTGCAAAAATTAAAGTCATTGGAATTGGTGGTGGTGGCAACAATGCCGTCGCCAGCATGGTCACAACTGGCAAGATTAAAGGCGTCGAATTTGTCGCCATTAATACCGATTCTCAAGCCCTTTTGAATAATCCTGCTAGCGTCAAAATCCAAATCGGCGAAAACTTGACCAAAGGGTTAGGTAGCGGTGCCGATCCCGACGTAGGGTCACAGGCTGCGCAAGAATCCAGGGAAAAAATTAAAGAATTGCTTATGGATACTGACATGGTCTTTATTACCGCCGGAATGGGTGGAGGGACTGGTACAGGCGGTGCTCCCATTATTGCCGAGTTGGCTAAAGAAGCCGGTGCCCTGACTGTGGCGGTCGTGACCAAGCCCTTTGCCTTTGAAGGAATCAGGCGCATGAGTGTAGCTGAAGATGGTATCGAAGAGCTTAAAGGCAAAGTTGATACACTCATCGTCATTCCCAATCAAAAATTGATGGATGTCGTCGACAAAAAAATGACCCTGCAAGAGGCTTTTCGTGTCGCTGATTCGGTCCTTGGTCAAGGTGTCCAGGGTATTTCTGACCTCATTACTGTTTCAGGTCTCATCAACGTCGATTTTGCTGATGTTCGGGCTATTATGACCGATGCCGGTACCGCCCTAATGGGCGTGGGTATGGGAACAGGCGAAAACAGAGCGCAGATGGCTGCTCGTACAGCCATTTCTAGTCCGCTCCTAGAGGTCAAGATCGATGGAGCTCGCGGTATTCTTTTTAATATTACCGGTGGTCCTAGTCTGACTATGAACGAAGTGTCAGAGGCTGCTGATATGATCAGTACTCACGCCGACCCAGACGCCAATATCATCTTTGGTGCCACAATCGACGAGGCGATGGGTGATCAGATCAAGATTTCGGTCATTGCCACAGGATTTGATAATACACGGGGAGGATTTAGCAATCTCCAGGGTATCGGCCAAACCGCTACCATTCAATATGATCCATCCGATGATGATACCGACACCAAAAATCCCCCCAAGCCACCCGCTACCGATTCTTCTGATCCTTTTGATATCCCAGCATTCTTAAGACAACAGTAACGCGCAATATCAAATACCTGGTATTTGATCCTATCCTATATTTTTTACAATGTACTCAATCTGGCGATCAGGCATCAGTACCAACGCTTTTTCACCTACTCGTTTTCCCAGTAGGGCAATACCAATTGGAGACTCGAGCGAGATCATAGCTTTTTTGGGATCTGACTCTTGGGTGCCCACTAGTATATAGGTGTATTCTTTGTCATTGATTTCGACCGTGACTTTATTCCCAAATCCGACTTTATCATTCCCAACTGCCGACTTAATCACGCCGTATTTAAGGTTGAATTCAAGTCTTCGTAGTTCCCGGTCCACATTCCCCAGTTCAAAGCGGGCAGCGGTATAGGCGCCATTTTCAGATAGATCACCCATCTCTCGGGCTCGTTGAAGAGATACTAAGACGATTTCTCGCTTTCTCAATAGCTCAGCTTGCACAATCTTCATGTTTTCGTAACCCTCTTTTGTAAAAGGTACGGGATCAGGTAGTTTCATATGTCTTACAATTGCACGTTTCGCCATCTGCATATCATACACTAGAGCTAATTATTTGCTAAAATAGCGGGTATGACCAGAACGAACTTAGTAAACCTCGACTTTAGTCAGCCTCTCAACCACGCTGGACACGAAGAAGAGGTCCTCAAATATTGGGACGAAACAGACGCTTTCAAGCGTTCAATTTCTGAGCGACCAGAATCAAAGCCCTACGTCTTTTATGACGGCCCTCCCTTTGCCACCGGCCTCCCTCACTACGGTCACCTATTAGCCTCTACCGCCAAAGACGTCGTCCCCCGCTACTGGACAATGAAAGGCTACCGAGTCGAGCGTACTTGGGGCTGGGATTGCCATGGTGTGCCAATCGAGAACATGATCGAGGGAGAGCTTGGACTCAAAGGTGGCAAAAAGGGCATCGAAGAACTAGGGATTGATAAATTTAACTCTGCCTGTCGTGCCAGTATTCTGCGATATGACGAGGAATGGAAAGTCTCTATACGCCGTCTTGGTCGCTGGGTCGATATGGAAAATAGCTACAAAACCATGGACAAAAATTTTATGGAATCAGTTTGGTGGGCATTCTCAGAGCTCTATAAAAAAGACTTGGTTTATCAGGGTCGCAAAGTCGTACTCTACTGCCCCCGCTGTTCTACTCCACTGTCCAACTTTGAGATTGCGATGGACAATAGTTACAAAGACGTCGAGTCACACTCTGTTTATGTCAAATTCAAACTCAAAAATGAGGACAATGAATACTTTGTAGCCTGGACTACCACGCCATGGACACTACCCGGCAACGTCGGTTTAGCAGTTAACCCAGTAGCCGACTATGTGCAGGTTGAGTCAGGGGATCAATTGCTCTGGTTTGCCAAAGATCTCGCACCCAGCGAGCTCAATATACGCAAAACCGTCAAAGGCACACAGCTTGTAGGATTAACATATGAGCCACTCTTCAACTTTTTGCCAGTAGGCGACCAAAAAGCATATGTAGTAGTGCCTGCCGATTTTGTCACCCTAGAAGACGGTACTGGTATCGTCCACACGGCCGCCATCTACGGAGAGGACGACTACACGTTATCAGTCAAAGAAGGTCTCCCCACGATCCCCATGTTGGATGATCAGGGCAAATTCCTAGACTTTGTCACACCCCTTGCAGGACAGTATTACACCAAGTCTCAGTCTTGGGTAATTGAAGACTTAACTAACCGCAATCTCATGTACAAGTCAGAAATGACCAGTCATTCCTATCCCTTCTGTTACCGTTGCGGCACCGCTCTCTACTACAACGCGATTCCCGCTTGGTTCATCAACATCCAAAAAATCAAACCCGATTTGATCAAGCAAAATGAAAGTATTAATTGGTATCCAGAATTCTTAAAGAAAGGTCGCTTTGGCAAAGGACTAGAGACCGCCCCCGATTGGAATATTTCCCGCTCACGTTATTGGGGTACTCCCATGCCTATCTGGATAGGAGAGAAAACGGGGGCAATCCGCGTGATCGGATCAGTCGAAGAATTGAACAAATGGGCTGTCAAACCAAATGAATCGCTGACCGATATCCATCGCGAATTTATCGACGATATGGATGTGTATGTCGACGATGACCGAAAAGAAATTGGGCATCGTATTCCTGACGTTTTTGATTGTTGGATCGAGTCAGGGAGTATGCCCTTTGCCAGCGTCAAATATCCCTTCGAAGGCAAGGAGGTTTTTGAATCTCGGTATCCCGCCCAATATATCGTTGAATATATTGCCCAGACTCGTGCTTGGTTCTATACGCTCCACGTCATGTCAGTTGCACTCTTTGGCAAGCCAGCTTTTGAGAATGCAGTGACAACAGGGACAATTCTAGCCGAAGATGGTACCAAAATGAGCAAGAGCAAAAAGAACTATCCCGACCCAACTATCTTGATTAACAAATACGGAGTCGACTCACTTCGTCTATACCTCATGAGTTCTGTGGTGATGAAGGCCGACAATTTAAGTTTCTCCGAGTCTGCAGTGGACGATATCCGCAAGAATGTCATGAACATCTGGTGGAATATTTTCGCATTTTACACCTCAATTTCACTACCTCCTGAGAAAATTCTCCAGATGCAATGTAGTCCGATAGACGACAAAGATGCTCAGCATCCGCTCGATAAATGGGTCCTGTCCAAAATCGAAAACCTCACCAAATTAGTCACCGATTCTATGGATAAATATGATGTCGTCACATCAAGTCGCAACATCATGGCATTTATCAAAGAATTCTCGACTTGGTATCTCAGACTTTCTCGTGATCGACTCAGGACGAGTAACGCCAGTCAAATAGTTTTGGTTTATGTCCTACGTAAATACTGTCTCTTGATGGCTCCATTTGCTCCCTTTATGGCCGAGCGAATTTATCAGAACTTGCCAGGCGCCAAAGATTCCATTCATTTAGAATTGTGGCCAACTTGTATCAACGATTTCATCTCACCCGAACTTGAATCCTCCATGCAAGTTGTCATGCAAGTTGTAGAAAAAGGTCACGCGGCTCGTAAACTGGCCAATATACGTCTTCGCCAGCCCCTTTCCAGTCTCGAGCTCACTACCCCAGAGGTTGTCAGTTCAGATTTATTGGATTTAATCAAAGAAGAATTAAATGTCAAAGCTGTCGTTGTCAACAATTCAGATCTGTTATCCGTCGAGCTAGATACCAATCTCACCAAGGATTTAGAAGACGAGGGGACTGCTCGCGACCTCATGCGTGATATCCAAGGGGCCAGAAAGAAATTGGGACTCAGTCCCAAAGATCTCGTCACAGTCGAATTACCAGCTTGGCCCGAGGCATGGACTGCGGAAATCAAGAAAAAAGTTAACGCAACTTCATTGACTGTAGGGGCGACTCTTGTGGTTGTTCGTATTGAACTATGAAATGGCTCCCAGATTCGTGGCTCTTGCTCTTTTATCTTTTAGCGGGTTCTCTCAGTCTTGTAGTTCTAACAAGCATTAGTCCAGAGCGTGTCGGCCAGCAAGCTCTCATGTTTGTCGTTGGTCTAGGATTTTTTATCTATCTGGGGAGTCAAGAATCATCCGTCTACAAAACTTTCGCCCCGATCGGTTATCTTATTTCCGTTCTTATTCTTCTAGCTACGATGATTCTTGGTGACCCTGTGCGTGGCTCAACCCGGTGGATTCCGCTTGGATCATTCCAGCTTCAAGCGGGTGAGTTTGCCAAACCTCTCCTGGTATTGGCATTTGCCTACTTTATTAAAGTTATGCCACCCAAAAGACTCAAGAATATCTTAATCAATACTTTACTATTTGCTGTTCCCACTTTTCTTATTTTTAAACAGCCAGATTTGGGTACTGCGCTTGTTATTAGCTCCATTTGGGTAATCCAGATGTATCTAGGGGGGATCTCATACTATTTAATTGGAGCCGTTGGTGCCTTCGGGATCATCTTTGCCGAGTTTCTGCCCAAATTTCTGCACGATTACCAGCTCAAACGTATAGAGACTTTTATTGACCCATTCCGTGATCCACTTGGGGCAGGGTACAACGTGATTCAATCGATCATTGCTGTAGGGTCTGGTGGATTCCTGGGCAAGGGACTTGGTCATGGTACCCAGTCGCACTTGCGGTTTTTGCCTGAGCGTCATACCGATTTTATTTTTGCCTCCCTAGCCGAGGAGCTTGGGATGATCGGGAGTTTTTTAGTTATTTTTTGTCTGGGTGGACTTTTGTACCGCTTACTTCATTTATCCACTCACACCCCGAGTACTAGCTCTAGATTGATTTATTCGGGTATTTTTGCCTATTTATTTTTCCAGACATTCGTCAATATCGGGATGAATATTGGGATCGCCCCAGTCACAGGCGTCACTCTCCCTCTCATCTCCTACGGAGGTAGCTCAGTGCTCGCAACCGCCATCACTCTTGGGATTGCTTCCTCCTGTTCCAAAGCTGATTCACGAAAAGCCTTGATAGAAATACGTTAAGTAGGGTATAATCCCCTGAGTTATGAAATACGCAGTAATCAAAACAGGTGGAAAACAATACAAAGTGACCGAAGGTCAGATAATCGAAGTGGAAAAACTCGACTCTGATGGCACGGCCTTTGTATTTGAAGAGGTATTACTAGTCGTTGACGGTGACAAAGTCGAGGTGGGTGCCCCCACCGTCGCCGGAATGAAGGTATATGCAGACGTAGTAGCCGAGGTCAAAGGTGAAAAAATCGAAGTTTTCAAATACAAATCTAAATCCCGCTATCGCAAACATACTGGTCACAGACAGAAATATACTCAAGTCAAAATCAATGGTATTGGCGCCGTAAAGGCGATTTCTTCCACGACGGTGAAGCCCAAAAAGGCTGTCGTAAAAAAAGTCACCGCTAAGTAAGCTATACTAATTTCATGCTCTATTTCTTTCTAGGTAATACCCCAGCACTCTCGCTACTCGAGCTTCAAACGCTATATTCTGGTGAGTTTGCTTTGGTTGGCAAAGATATTGCTACCTACGAAGACACACTAGATATTAATACATTTGCCAAACTCGGTGGTAGTCGCAAAGTAGCTATTGAGCTAGGTGTGGTCAGTGAGCGGTCACTCGAATCCAAGTTAATTGAGCTCATTAAATCCGATGATGGAGGCAAGAATGTGGCCATTACCAGCTACAGAGCCAAAGATCTACAACCAATTAGCTTGAGTAATATCAAGAAAGCAGTTGCAGAGACTCGTCCGATTCGTTTTGTCTCGATGGACACAGATGAGCACGAGCTTTTGATGTTGTCCCATCAGCACGTCGCTGAGTTTAATGTCATACCAAAAGACGACAAACTAGTTATTGCCAAAACTATTTGGATTTATAATGCCGAGGATTGGGTTTCTCGTGATCGCAACAAGCCCTATAGGGACATCAAGCGAGGGATGTTGCCACCAAAGGTAGCCAGGATCATGGTCAACCTAGCCACTGGCGGAAAAACAGGTATTACTCTAGCCGATCCATTCTGTGGTACGGGTACGATTCTATCCGAGGCTATCATGGTCGGGTGTAATGTAATCGGAAGTGATACCAATCCAGACGCTATCCCCGGTACCAAATCCAATCTAGAGTGGCTCCTCTCTACCCCGAATTTAAAGCCATGTAGCTTCCATCTTGCAATTGCAGACGCAACACACTTTAGCGAGATATTTGAGTCCTGTGACTGCATTGCTACAGAGCCTTTTATGGGCCCCCTCCTTGACGAACGGAACCCCTCCAGTCTGGACAAAATCAAAAATATCGCCAAAGGCTTAGACAAACTCTATCGTGGGGCCTTCAAATCATTTACCAAAGCGCTCTCTCCTGGATCCAGAGTCGTCATGTCTATTCCCGTTTTCCATGTTTATGGTCGAGAGATTGAAACAATTTCGATTGACACTTTGGACTCACTCGGCTACAATTACATCTCGGCTGTCCCTTACAGTAAACCTGGTGCAGCAGTTGTTCGAAATATTACTATACTAGAGAAAAAATAAACCATGTCACACGTCAAAGCAGGTGGTGCCACACGACAAGCAAGTCCTAGACCCGGCAAACGTCGCGGTTTGAAAAAGTTTGGTGGCGAAACTGCCAAAGTTGGTCAGATCATCATTCGTCAGGTTGGTACTCGTACGCGTCCTGGTGTTGGCGTTGGTCTTGGCCGTGACTACACATTATTTGCCATGACAGACGGATTCGTTAAATACTTCACCAAGCTCGGCAAAGCATACGTTTCCGTTATTAAGTAATTTTCTACTGCGATTCAAAGTATCACTTTGTACTCCTTTTCACGAACCGTTTCACGTGTTATTGTTAGGACATGATTGATCAATCCAACATCCATGAGCTAGATATCGACATGGTCCAGCCCAATCCGTTGCAACCTCGTGGCACAATCCTCGCCAATACCGTAATCGATCTGGTTGAATCCATCAAGGAGCATGGTATCTTAGAGCCCCTCGTCATCGCCCACACTCCCGCAGGATATCAGATTATTGCCGGGGAACGTCGCTGGCGTGCTAGTAAAATCCTTGGTCTTAAAAAAGTCCCCGTGGTTATCAAGGAGACTACCCCCAAGGGTATGCTCGAGATGGCGATCGTAGAAAATGTTCAGCGTCAGGATTTAAATCCGATCGAGCGGGGTAAAGCCTTTATTCGTCTTATGCAGGAATTCAATTTGGGCAATGCCGATATAGCCAAAAAAGTCTCAAAGTCTCCAGCCTACGTCAGTAATACTCTCAAGCTTCTCGATTTACCAGACGCTCTCAAAGACGGATTGATCGGTGGCTTAATTACCGAGGGTCACGCCCGCGCACTCTCTAGCATCGATGACACGAGACTCATGATCGAGGCTTACAAACTAGTCCTCAAAGAAGGGGCTAGTGTCAGACGTGCCGAAGAGATCGCCAGACGTCTAAAAAAAGAGTTTGACGAAAAGCCCAGGCAGATCGGTGGTCACCCATCTTTTATTTTAAATGACGAAACAACCTCCATGCAAAAGCAACTTACAATAGCGCTAGGCAAACTTTCGAGCGTCAAATTGACTCGCTCAAAGCGCGAAACAAAAGTCTTAATCAAGCTCAAAGGTACTCCCGAAGAGACTGACGCAACCCTTGCCAAGATTCTCTCCCTTGCTAACTAGTGTGGACGATGCTGGATTCGAACCAGCGACCTCTGCAATGTGAATGAAGCGCTCTAACCAACTGAGCTAATCGTCCCCTAGTACTTGCACTATTTTACCACGCCATGTATTCTTGACTCATGTTTATTTTACGCAATTTATGGCTATTTTTCCTTGATTTCCTCGAGACGATAGTGGTTTCATTAGCTATCTTTGCCGTCGTTTACATCTTCCTTTTCCAGCCACACCAAGTGGATGGTCGCTCCATGGAGCCCAATTTTCACAATGCCGAATACATTTTGACCGACAAGATCTCTTATCGTATTCATGCACCCAACCGAGGGGACGTGGTAGTTTTTCACTCTCCTCAAGACGAGCGAGTCGACTTCATCAAGCGTATTATTGGTGTTCCAGGTGACATGGTCAAAGTCGAGAGTGGATATGTCTATTTAAATGGTCTCAAACTACAAGAACAGTATGTCAATGATCCCGGACAAATTCTCTCTGGCAGGTTTATGCGAGAGGGGATGAATGTCGAAGTTCCTATTGGCCAATATCTTGTGATGGGAGACAATCGCAACCACTCCTCCGATTCTCGTGAATGGGGACTAGTCACAACTGGTGGGATCGTAGGTCGTGCTTTTTTCCGCTATTGGCCAGTATCAGAGTTTGGGATTGTCGAAACTGCCGAAGCCGAGCTCACCATGGGTAGCGTCAAGGGTGCGATTGCCAAATAATGCATTATTCACTCACTCGTGCCACTAGTTGGAACATTGCCGGATACATCTATTTAATTATTACTAGTCTGATCAGTACCCCCATTTTGGTGCACGGACTTGGTCTTGCTCAATTTGTCCAGTATGGCTTGATTATTGCGACTCTAGTCCTTGTGTCATCACTTGATCTAGGTTTGCCCCAGGCCGTCGTTCGAGCATTCTCTAGGGAGTACAAGTCATTTGCCAAGCGTCAGATTATTTGGGCTACGTCGAGCCTTTTGTTTTTGTTAACTGGTTTATTTGGGGGTGTTGTAGCTACCATTATCGTTGCGCGCTTCACACAAGATCCACAAATTATCCTCACAGTTTTTGCAATTGCTCTTATGACCAGCCTAGTGAGTCATTATTCGACGCTTCCCCATGCAGAGGGCCATTTTGGCTACTTTAACACCAAGACCTTCATCGTAGGCACTGGTAACACTTTATTTGCGGCCTACCTTGCCTACCACAGTTACGGCATTCTCACGATTTTGTTGTATCAACTCGCCTGTTATTTCCTTAGTCTTTTAGTTCTAGCTTATTTTTCACTTAAATTCTTCCCCAGGCCTTGCGATGGTAGACCATCGCTAAAAATTGCTAAAGCGCTCGTGTCATTTGGCGTCAAAAATCAGGCGGGGAAAGTAGTGGGTCAAATCCAGGCACAATACGCCAAATATATTTTATCCAGCATTACTCCACTCAATTTGTCGGCTTATTTGATCTCGACCAGTTTAGTTCAAAAATTATCTGGTGGCATTAGTCAGCTCTCAACAGCGATCTACCCGACTGCGGCCCGCAATCCTGACATATCACAGCTTCGCAGTCTCTACTACGCTCTCCAAGTAGGGCTATTTCTGCTCGCACTATTTGGGGTTGGGGTTTATCATTTTCTTGGATTTCCATTTCTCACTTGGTGGCTCCATGCCCCAGAGCTAGTCATCATTGTCGACTCTGCCATGAGAGTGCTTGTGTGGTATTTTGCGTTTTTGGTCACGACACCACTTGCCAGCTCAATTCTTGATTCTCAAGGTAAGCCAGAGATCACTTCTACTTTTGCTTTCATAACTACAGCTATAGAAATCTCTATCTCATTATTCCTGCTCAGAGACTATGGTCTCTTTGCTCCAATATATGCAAGTTTGATTGCTATCGCCTTCACGACACCATTTTTGCTCTACGTCACAGATCGGATAATGCTAAAATCAACTTTATGAAATACGGCTCAATTCCAGCAGGGGGACTAGGTACAAGGATCCAACCCATCGGTTTCTCCAAAGAATTATCCCCAGTAGCTCGTCGTGCAGTTATCGAATTTTTAATTGAGCGGATGGTTCTTGCCGGATTAGATAAAATATTCATCAATACCGCCGAAGATAAAACCGATCTTATCCGCTATCTCTCGACCAAATCGATCTATAAAGATATGTTGATATTTTTGGTCAGAGAGCGCAAAGGGTTGCTCGACGGTATCGTTCTACCTGAGCAGTATTTGCGTGAAGATGATGAGCTTTATTTCGGTCTTCCTGATACCATTTGGTATCCCAAGGATGGCTTTGCGCAACTCGATCAGTTTGCCGGCGAATTAGTGCTAGGATTATTCAACACCGGCACCCCGGACAAGTTTGATAGCGTCACCTTGGACAAGCAAAACAAAATTACGTCGATAGAAGTAAAAGTGGCACAGCCAAAATCCAAGTGGACCTGGGCTATTGGCAAGCTGACTGTTCGCGCGGCCAGACTCCTACGTCAGTACGAACAAAATTTGGGCGAACACCCGCTTTTTGGCAACGCTATGGATAGGTATTGTCAGGATCACGCAGGGTATGCTGTCGAACTAGCAGACTCCCATTGCATCGACATCGGTGTGCCCGACGATTACGATCGTGCCGACGCCTTTGTCAAACAATATGAAAAATAATCCCCTTGTTTCGATCCTTATACCTAGCTACAATCGGGCCAATTATTTAGGTTTTGCGATCGACTCAGCTCTAAAGCAAACCTACAAAAATATCGAGATCATCGTGCACGACGACGCCAGCACCGATGGTACTTGCGAGCTATTAAAGCAATATTGTGATCTTAGATTACGTATTATTCGTACCGAAAATAATCATGGCATGTTGGGCGGGTGGAACTATATCGTAACCAAAGCAAAGGGGGAATATATTAAATTTCTCGCGTCCGACGATCTGTTAGAACCCACTTGTGTCGAGGAGTTAGTCAAAGAAGCCACAACGCACCCAACCAGTGCTCTAATCACTTGCCAGCGAAAATTTATAAACGAACAGGGGAGAGTGGTCAAAAAAATGGGCTTTGCCAGCAAGGATACTGTCGTAAACGGCTTGGGTCACGCCCACGAGATCCTGACTACCTTACGGCAGAATAAAATCGGCGAGCCCACGGCTGTGCTCTATCCAACCAAGTTGGTGAAGAAGGCGGGGCAGTACGACAAAACATTTTCGCAGTTTGCCGACTTTGAATACTGGATCCGCCTGCTCCAGTTTGGCGATCTCGTCTACGTACACAAACCCCTGTGTAGTTTCCGTCTCCACGCAGGTAGTAATACTTCAGCCGCTATTTCTGATGGTCGCTTTATCACCGAGATCTTTGCGCTGATTGCCAAGTATTACAAGGCTCGTAACCTTGTAAAAGTCTTCAACTTATCTGATCAGGATCGTGAACATGTCACGAAAATAAAAACTCTCGATACCCTCAAAAATATCAAAGATCTATTTGTGCATGGCCAGCTTACCCAGGCTCGCCGCTACTTTACACGCTTATCTGCAGAGGTATCTCTCGACAACATGACTCGCTCTACGATTTCTTTTTTGCTTGGAAAATAAACCAAAGCACTCCCGCGATAGGGAGAAGGCCAAGACTCCACAAGTAACGTACATTCTTCCCTAGCACTTCACCCTCTGGGGAGGGTGTAGGAGTAACAACGGGTGGCAAAACAGGTGATACCGGCTCGTCTTTGATTACGCTTACTATCGCTTTACTCGTTGTTGCACCAAGCACTTGCAAGCTACTCGCAGGTGGACTCATAACAAAGTCTTTGCCTGCCTCTTCACTGGTATTGCCACCATGGTCATATGCAATTACTTTCACGCTATAGTCTCCATAGGGTGCATCGCTCAGGGTGTAGCTCCATTTATTCGTCCCTGTGGCCACTACCGTTATCTCAGATTTGTCTGGTTTGGTGATCCGCAATTCGACTTTGCTCACCCCAGATAGATTGTCAGATGAGGTGCCATTGATCGTGGATCCCCAAGCACTAATTTCGACACTTGGTTTGGTTAAGTCTATTTGGGCAGAATTAGAAATCAAAGGAGTAGTAAAACAATTTCCCGCTTTGTCACATACTTGGGGAGTCACACCACATCTGCTGGTGGATCCCTCGGTTTGTATCTCACACGAGGGTGCAAGGTAATCATTCATTAAATTTTCATCACTAAAATCAAAGTAACTCGTCACTGGCTCGTGTTGCCACTCATTTGTAAAAATTGTTTTAGCATAAAGAATAGGTATGTATGGATCATAGGTAATTGAGCACGAATTACTCCACGCAGAATAGTTGCCAGCCCTGTCTTGCGTCCGCAGTTTAAGGTAATGGATGCCCACATTTAAGCTTCCTCGGTAATGTGAGGTAGTAAAGAAAGTTGTCCACGATCCACGTGTAGTATTCAGAGGATAATCGATCATATATTCATATCCAGCGACTTGGTTGTTGTCGGTTGCATCATCCCAATCAAATGTAATATTTTTAGAATTGGTAAATCCACCACAACTCACGTCTGGGTTGGTAAAATGTAAATTGGTTGCTACACTAGGCGTGGTTAGATCGATTATTAGCGTATCAGATACAACCGGTTCACTAATATTTCCTGCTTGGTCACTCGCTTGGAGTGCCATTTTCCACAATCCCTCGCCCAGGGTTGTATTGGTCCCTAATACTTGCCCGATCCATAGCCAATCACTCAAATATCGTTGTGCTACGCTGTCATATATCTTAGTACTATATCCCTTGACTCCACTCCCGCTATCGACTCCAGCTAGCCAGCTCCATGTTTGGGTTAATAAGCTAGTTGGGTTGGGAGAAATGGTGGCAGCTGTGACAACTGGAGCAATTGGAGTGGTTGAATATTCCGTATATGGTGTTGGGGTTAGAATATTGCCGGCCAAATCATGCATATCTTGCACCCCCCATAGCTGTTCACTCGAGATGTACCAGTCAGGATTGGTAAAATTAACTCGCGCAGTATTACTGGCAATGGTGTAGGTAATGTTTGCGTCCCCCATTAGATTTCCACTCCCCCCAGCTCCTGGCCAATTACTCAAAAAGTATTTGGCACTATCAGTTGCCTCTACAGGATCAACGGGTTCAGAAAAGACGGCTTCAAAATAAGTACTACTTGTCCCGGGAACGGGGAAGACTAGGTCTACAGACGGGGCTACGCTATCTACGGTTAAAGTGCTTGGGCTCGTCCACAAACTACAATTACCCACGCGGTCACACGCTTGAACTTGCCAGGAGTAGGTTTGATCAGGGCTTCCAGATGCGTCAATATAAGAGTTGTTACCAGTACTGACGGGGCCGTACGAACCGCCTTCCCAGGCACTCTTGTAGTTGTAGGTAATAGAATCACTTGAATCTGTGACATCTGACCAGTCAAGCACTAGTCCAACTGTTTTTACATGTGACCCATTGACTGGAAAGAGCAGGATAGGTGACAAAGGCGGAGTCAAATCTTTTTCGATAATTGATTGAGTAGAATTTTCTGTTTTTAAGTAATTAATTTCAAAAATATTGTTTGTTTGGGTTAGGGGATAAGATTTTGGCTCAGTGACTCCGGCATTATCATATAAATAAATCGTAAGTGGGATGGTTTGATCGCCAGTTTTGATTATTTCTAGTTTATACTTCCCACTCTCTGGTTTTTGCATCAGACCCACATGGGTACCAGCATGTTGGGTCCCGTCCACATCATCACTTAGATACTCATCTTGCCAGTCGATTGACACTAAGTCGCCATTATCTTTCTGTAGGGTTGCAGATATTGTCGCATCTGTGACAAACATCATGTATGAGAGATCAGTATTAGATTCTACGAAGCGATTTACGCTTTTAATGGCAGTGGTTTTTGCGAGTGTTGTCTGGCTTGTATTGGCAGGGTCGTTTATGGTCCAGCTAGTCATGTTCTCACTGTGGGCTACTACAAAATGTGACCCCGTAGATAATATGGCTGGCAAGGTCGGTGGGGTAGGGAGATAAGATCGGATATATTCTAGTTTTTTTGGTGCCTTCCCAGCCTCAAAGCTTGCTTTAGCATACCTAGTAATCGCTAACCAGTTAAGTAGTCCTGGTCCGATGTATCCATCGGGTTGTGATTTTAGCCAGGCATTCAAATTGTCGGGGTTTACAGGATCACCGGCGATTGTTTTTACATTATAGTTTTGTAGTACCATCGCCACTGATGTCAGGGCGCATCCCCACCGGTCGATCCCACTCTTCTCCAACCCCGCCCACTGTTTTGCACTATCGTATTCTTCGTTCCCCCACCGCGTATCCTTCTGCGAAAGGTAGGGGAATGTTGACGGTAAATCTGGCAAACTTCTTACAGAAAATATCTTTAACGTTGGCCAATTTTTTGGTTCACCCAGATCAGAAGGGTGACCGATCCACACGTTATTAATGAGACGAGAAGTATTTTGAGATTCAAAAATCTGTCTAGAGTCAATAAAAACTTGATATGAGTATAAATTTGTGCCAACTTCGCTTCGTAGAACGCTAAAAGTGTGTGGAAGGGTATCAACTTTCGTTTCAGAATAATATGAGTTTGACGGTGTTGAGTTCGGGTAAATAAACCACCAACTGTAAGGGCATATAGATTCATATTTTGGGCATAGTGAAGTAACAAAGTGCAACTTTTCACCAAAAAAATATGCAATATTATATGTCAGGTAGTCAGAAACAGTATTTAAGTATGTAGGGAATACTGGCGCATTATCAGTAAACGAACCACCCACGCCCCAAGGTGACCCTGTAGATACAT
>Ga0105047_10002177_pt1 | contig 35011 bp, 29 predicted proteins | sample MAT04_FD_78384 | JGI IMG/M metagenome (GOLD analysis project Ga0105047, IMG submission 78384) | Freshwater microbial communities from Lake Fryxell liftoff mats and glacier meltwater in Antarctica - MAT-04 (megahit assembly) | ecosystem: Environmental > Aquatic > Freshwater > Ice > Liftoff... | reverse complement strand
TTGTGCATAATTGTGCATAATTGTGCTTTTTTGTGCCTGTCCTCTTCATAGCGCCACGTCTCTGACAGCCCTGCCAGGGCAACGCATTTATTGTAAATTTTCTCATGGATCTCTGCCGCTAGGGATGAATTTCTTAAAAACAACCTTCGCACCCCTCTTTTTGTCGTATCATTTAAGTATGAGTCAAAATTCACAAATACAAGGAACTCCAATGCCAGACATCCAATCCATACTCACTCAGATGACCCTCGAAGAAAAAGCCGCCCTTTGTACCGGCGCCAACCCCTGGGATACCACCGCCATCCCCCGTCTTGGCATCCCAAAACTCACCGTCTCAGACGGCCCGCATGGCGTCCGCCGCCCCATGGACCCCAATTCCATGACATCCCAGAGCTTCCCATCCACCTGCTTCCCCACCGCCTCCTGCCTTGCCTCCACCTGGGATGGCGACCTGCTTCGCGAAATGGGCCAGGCCCTCGCCGAAGAATGTATCTCCCTCGGCGTGGATGTCCTGCTCGGGCCTGGCGTCAATATGAAACGCTCCCCGCTCGGCGGGCGCAATTTTGAATACTTCTCCGAAGATCCCTATCTGGCAGGTGCGTTGGCCGCCGAACTGGTTGCCGGTATCCAGAGCCAGGGTGTCGGCACATCCCTCAAGCATTTTGCCGTCAACAACCAGGAATTCCAGCGCTTCACGATCGACGCCCAGGTCGATCAGCGCACCCTGCGCGAGATCTACCTGCCCGCCTTCGAAACCGTTGTCAAGAAAACCCGGCCCTGGACCGTTATGTGCGCTTACAACAAATTGAACGGCACTCACTGCTCAGAACATTACCCCCTGCTGACCGATATTCTCAAAAATGAATGGGGTTTCGAAGGCTTCGTCATCTCAGACTGGGGCGCGGTCCATGACCGCCCGGCTTCCCTGCGCGGCGGCCTCGACCTGGAAATGCCCGGACCCAAAAACAGCCGTGTGCAGGCCGTCGTTGAGGCTGTCCGTGCTGGCAAACTCGACGAATCCGTGCTGGACGAGTCCGTGCGCCGCATCCTGCGCATCGTCCTCAAAGCCGCCCAAACCCCCAAGGGCGGCAGCTTCGACCAGGATGCTCATCATGCCCTCGCCAGCCGCATAGCAGCCGAAGGCGCGGTGCTGCTCAAAAACAACGGCATTCTGCCCCTCAAACCCGCCGGGCATATTGCCGTTATCGGGCGCTCGGCCGAAACACCTCATTTCCAGGGCGGTGGTAGCTCGCACATCAACCCCACCCGCGTCTCCATGCCCTTCAAGGAACTTCAGAAACACGCCGGGGATGCCGAACTCACCTACGCCGAAGGCTACCAGGCTGATGATTGCTTCAATCAGAACCTCATCGACCAGGCGGTTGGCTTGGCCCACTCTTCAGACGTGGCTCTGCTCTACATCGCGCTGCCCGGTTACAAAGAATCCGAAGGCTACGATCGCACCGATCTCGACCTGACCATCCAGCAGGTCGCCCTCATTCGAGCGGTCACAGCCGTCCAACCCAATACCGTCGTTATTCTCAACAACGGCTCACCAATCACCATGGGTGCCTGGATCAACGGCACAGCCGCCGTGCTCGAAGCCTGGATGATGGGTCAGGCTGGCGCGCAAGCCATCGCCGATGTGCTCTATGGGCGCGTCAATCCCTCCGGCCGGCTCGCCGAAACCTTTCCTCTCAAGCTTTCCGATACCCCCTCGCATCTCAACTGGCCTGGTGGCAATGGCGAAGTACGCTATGGCGAAGGCCTCTTCATCGGCTACCGCTATTACGACCTCAAGGAATTGCCCGTTCAGTTCCCCTTTGGCTACGGGCTCAGTTACACCACTTTTGCCTATAGCCAACCCGCTCTTTCGGCCACAGACTTCAAAGATGTGGATGGTTTGATCGTCTCGGTCGATGTCACTAACACCGGCAAAGTATCCGGCAAGGATGTCGTGCAGGTCTACGTCCGCGACCCGCAGTCTGGCTTGGTGCGCCCCTCCAAGGAACTGAAAGGTTTTGCCAAGCTCGAACTACAGCCCGGTGAAACCAGGCGTGTCTCCATTGATCTCGATTTCCGAGCCTTTGCCTATTACCACCCCGCTTACGGGCAGTGGATCACCGAAGATGGCGCAGTCGAAATCCTGATCGGCGCCTCCGCCGAGAACATTTTCTGCCGCTTGAATGCCACTCTCCACTCCACCATCACTCTGTCCAGTGTTCTGGATGTGGAATCAACCATCCGCGAATGGCTGGCCGACCCGCGCGGCAAACTGATTCTGGAACCCATGCTTGCCATCATGCGCTCTCAATTGACCCAATCCATGGGCACCGATGACCTGGATTCAGGCATGACCCACGGCATGCATATGCTCACCTTCATGCTCGATATGCCTGTCCTCGCCATCTTGCACTTCCAGGAAAAAGCCCTGCCCCAATCCCCCGAAACCATTGTTGCCGGCATGCTCAGCCGGGTGCACGCAAAGTAAGTTCCAAAACAAACTCCCTGGTTTTCAGGCCAGGGAGTTTGTTATTCACCAATGATCTTTACCAGCACACGTTTGGCGCGCCGTCCGTCAAACTCCCCATAGAAGATTTGCTCCCATGCACCAAAATCCAGGCGGCCATTGGTCACAGCCACGGTCACGTCGCGCCCCATCACCTGCCGTTTCAGATGTGCATCCGCATTATCCTCGCCGGTGCGATTGTGCCAGTACTCACCGAGTGGTTCGTGTGGGGCCAGTTTTTCCAACCAGGCATCATAGTCATGCTGCAGTCCGCTCTCATCATCATTGATAAAGACCGATGCAGTAATGTGCATGGCGTTTACCAGGGCGAGCCCTTCTTTGATGCCGCTCTCCAGCAGGCAGGCTTCGACTTGCGCGCTGATATTCACAAACCCCCGTCTTGCCGGGATATTGAACCACAGTTCTTTGCGATAGGATTTCATGGCTGCTCCTAAATCAGGCGGCTATGCTTCAGGCACTACCTGCTTCACCCGTCCCACCTGTCCGCTTATCAGGCGCACCTTGATGCCGTGCGGATGGGTGGGAGAGTTGGTCAGAATGTCTTTGACCACTCCCTGGGTGAGTTTTCCCGAAGTCTGATCTTGCTTCAGGACAATGCTCACTTGAAGTCCTGTTTTGATATCGCTGCGGCGTGTTCCATCCATACCAACTCCTGATTGTCTTCCTTTAGACCCTGCCCAGGTATTCTTCCACCTTTTCCACAAGGTCGCGGCTGCCCAGGAAAACCGGCGTGCGCTGATGCAGGCTGACAGGGGTGATGTCGAGCAGCGATCGGTGCCCGTTAGAGCCGTATCCTCCGGCCTGTTCAGCAATAAAGGCCAGCGGTCCGGCCTCATACAACAGCCTTATCTTGCCATCCGGGCTTTTTGTCTCAGCTGGGTAGCCATAGATGCCGCCGTACAACATGTTGCGGTGGAAGTCCGCCACCAGTGAACCGATGTAGCGTTGTGAGAGCTTGGGCTTCTGGGTGTTGCGCAGCCAATCCGCGTAATGCTGGATGCCCGCTTCCCAGGTGCGGTACGATCCGAAGTTCAGGCTGTAATACGCGGGTTCTGCCGGGAAGCGCATATCCTCATGCGTCAGAACGAATTCGCCTATTTCCGGGTCAAGCGTAAAACCGTGCACGCCGTGCCCTGCGCTGTAAATGAACATCGTGCTTGTGCCGTAGATGATATAACCGGCGGCCACCAGATCGCGCCCGCAGCGCAGGCAATCTTCCAACCGCCCGCGGTTATTATCGTCCAGCGCGCGGTAGATGCCAAAGATGGTGCCGATCGTCACATTAGTGTCGATATTACTGGAACCGTCCAACGGATCGTAAACCAGCACATAATTTCCCTTAGAATAAGGCTCCGGAATCGGGATCCAATCCTCGCGTTCTTCCGAAACCATCGCGCACAACCGGCCCGTATGGTCGTTTAGCTGGAACATGACCGAATCAGCATACACATCCAGTTTCCGCTGGCGTTCTCCCTGGACGTTGGTGGTGCCCTCATAACCCAGCGTATCCATCAGGGCTGCGCGGCGTGTCTGGGTGGCGATCATCTTGGCTGCCAGTGCGATATCGTAGAACAGGGTGGTCAGATCGCCTTTGGCATACTCTGGCTGCTGGCTTAGCAAAAAACGCTCAATCGTGATCAATGGATTACTCATGGCATTCCTTTCGACGCATATAGAACGCAATTTGTGGCTGCGTTGGGTATGGAAAATTATAGTGTAGTTTCGGCTAAAATGGTTGCAGGGAATGGGGACGCAGTGAAATTAAGCTACAATAGAGTGTCAGGTATTAGCGCTATATGTTCCCGCCCTGTTTGGAGGCTCACCCATGTCACCCAGCCCACTGGCAGGCCGCCCTGCCCCCCGCGAAATTCTAGTCAACATTCCTCGTTTGGTTTCCATGTATTATACAGAACACCCGGATACAGCCAACCCTGCCCAGCAGATTTCCTTTGGCACATCAGGGCATCGCGGTACATCGGGTGATCGCAGCTTTAATGAAGACCATATTCTCGCCGTCAGCCAGGCACTGTGCGAATACCGCCAGAAGCAGGGCATCGATGGTCCGCTCTTCATTGGCAAAGATACCCACGCTCTCTCCGAACCAGCAGAAGCAACCTCGATTGAGGTATTTGCCGCCAATGGATTGGAGATCCGCGTCCCTTCCGGGCAGGTTTATACCCCCACGCCGGTAGTTTCGCACGCCATCCTGGCTTACAACCACGGACGCAGCACTGTACTGGCAGATGGGGTGGTAATCACACCTTCGCATAATCCGCCATCTGATGGCGGCTTCAAATACAACCCGCCCAACGGCGGCCCTGCCGGACCGGAAATTACCAAGGTTATCCAGGCGCGCGCCAATGAAATTCTGCGCGATGGCCTGCGTGCGGTCAAACGTTTGCCGCTTAACAAAGCGCTGCGTGCGCCTGGTACACAGATGCACGATTTTGCCACCCCTTACATCCGTGATCTGGCCAATGTGATCGAGATGGATAAAATCTCGGCCAGCGGGTTGCGCATCGGCGTGGATCCTTTGGGTGGCGCTGCGGTGGACTACTGGGATATTATCGCGGAAATGTACAGGCTGAATATAACCGTGGTTAACCGTGCCATAGACCCCTCTTTCAGCTTTATGAGCGTAGACCACGATGGCAAAATCCGCATGGACTGCTCATCACCCTTTGCCATGGCCAGTCTTATCCATTTGAAAGATGATTTCGAGATCGCCTTTGCCAATGATCCGGATGTAGACCGGCACGGCATCGTCAGCCCTACAGTCGGGCTGCTCAACCCGAACCATTACCTGGCAGTAGCCATTTCTTACCTGTTCCAGAACCGCGCCGGATGGGGAGCGCACGCGAAAATCGGTAAGACCCTCGTTTCCAGTTCCATGATCGACCGGGTTGCAACATCACTCGGTCGCGAGCTTTCGGAAGTGCCTGTGGGTTTCAAATGGTTTGTGGATGGATTGTTGGACGGTTCCTTTGGTTTTGGCGGCGAAGAGAGCGCGGGCGCATCCTTCCTGCGTAAAGACGGCACTGTCTGGACAACTGACAAGGATGGCATCCTCCTCAACCTGTTGGCTGCGGAGATTACTGCCAAAACCGGCCGCGACCCCGGTCAGCATTACCAGGATTTAACATCGCGTTTCGGCAGCCCTTGCTACAAGCGTATCGATGCTGTGGCAAATACCGCCCAGAAAAATGTGCTCAAGAACCTTACCCCCGAAGCCGTCAAGGCCGAGACAATGGCCGGTGAAAAGATCACCGCGCGCCTCACCCGCGCGCCCGGCAACAATGCCTCCATCGGTGGCTTGAAAATTGTGACCGAGAACGGCTGGTTTGCGGCGCGCCCCTCAGGCACAGAAGAAATCTACAAGATCTATGCCGAAAGCTTTATAGATGAAACCCACTTGGCGCAGGTTCTGGACGAAGCCCAGACCATCGTTAGCGCGGCATTCCATGCCGCAGGAGCATAATCCATGCAAACCAGGCGTTTTGGCCGTACCGGCCACATGAGTACAGTCGCGATTTTTGGCGCGGCGGCTTTTTGGGAGATTTCCCAGTCAGATGCTGATCGTACGATGGAACAGGTCATCGCAGCCGGGATTAACCATATTGATATCGCGCCCTCATACGGGCAGGCTGAAGACCGCGTCGGTCCGTGGATGCCGCGCACACGCGAGAAGTTCTTCCTGGGCTGCAAAACCCAGCAGCGCACCCGTGAAGGCGCATGGAACGAGATGCAGGCCTCGCTTAAACGTCTGCAAACCGAACGCTTTGACCTGTACCAACTGCATGCGGTCACCAGTTTTGAAGAGCTGGACCAGGTCTGCATGAAAGGCGGCGCGCTCGAAGCAATAGTGGAAGCTCAAAAAGCCGGGCTGACGCGTTTTATTGGCATCACGGGTCATGGCGTGCAAGCCCCGGCTATTTATCTGGAAGCGCTGCGGCGCTTTGATTTCGACTCGCTGCTTTTCCCGCTCAATTACGTCCAGATGTCCATGCCAGTTTATCGTCAGAACACGCTCGATCTGATCGCTGCCTGTCGCGCGAAGGATGTCGGCACCATGGTCATCAAATCCATCACCCACGGGCCCTGGGGTCATAAAAAGCATACCGCTAACACCTGGTATGAGCCCTTCGAAAAAATGAACGAAATCCAGGATGCGGTCAATTTCGCGCTCTCCTATGATGTGACCGGTATCTGCACCGCTGGCGACACTCGCATTTTGCCGCTGGTGCTGCGCGCCTGTGAAGACCTCAAACCTCTTTCCGCTGACGAACAGGAAAACCTGATCGAATCGGGCAAAGCGCTCGAGCCGTTATTTTCTTAGAAGATGAACCATGGAACAACGTGTTGAAAAACTTGCCAAAGTATTGATCCATTATTTGCTGGAAATCAATTCCGGGCAGCAATTGGCCATCCGCACCAACCCTTTTGCCGATGAATTGGACCTTGCGGTATTTGCTCATCGTTGGCGAGTTATTCTATAAAAATAGAAAACCAGTAGTAGACTGAACATCCCAAAATGATCGGCAATAACCAAACAACAAACAGCACCCTGGCTTGCGAGTGCTGTTTGTTATTACCCGATACACAGGGTTCTTCTATGGACAGTTTAGTGTGAAAGTTACCAGTTGCTCAAATTTCTTGGTACGTCCCACGACATCCCCTGTCTTGTTCATGCCCACGAACTGGTATTCAAACCATCCATTTGCGTACCGCACGTCCGGGTTTACATCCAGAGCTGAGAATTTGATGCTGTAATTTCCCTTGCCGTCGTTGGTCGTGTCAGCACCGCCGCTCCAGGGGCTTGCCATATTGTTCAGTTTGTCTACCATGCGGTAAAAGAACTGTACTTTAGTGATATATGCATTGATGCTTGTTGCGCCAAAAGTGAGTTCAGATGGCGAACATTTCAACGAAAAGGCGTCACCAGAGCGTGTGATGTTGCTTAAAACATCGGCTCCCACTGCGGGTTGAGATGTAGCCGTGGGGTTTGGTGCGGCAGTGGCGGTTGGCTCCGGTGCGGAAGCAGGTGGCACATCAGTAGCTGGTACTGCTGTAGGAACATCTGTGGCGGGGACAGCCGTCGCTGCTGGGGCATTTGTGGAAGCAGGCGCAACCACGGTAACATTCACAACCACTGGTTGTTGCGCAGCAGGTGTTTGTGCGATAGGCGCTGCGCAGGCTGTTAGCGCAAGCACAAGTAAGGCGGTTATCAGTTTATTCATTGAAAAATCTCCTTTCTTAAGATTATAGTGATATGTTTATCTAACTTGCATGCCCCTTTGGGACTATTTAGATCGAAAAACTGAATCAAAAAGAGATTTACCCCCATTTATCATGTCCCAATCAGAGATACTTACTCCAAATTTATGACAAATAGCAGTATTGCACTTGGCGCAGGGCGGGTATAATCTGGCGCATGATAACTCCAGCCGAAATAGAGCGTAAGCTCGACCAGATATTATTAAAGGTAGCTAAACCGGGTCGTTACGTGGGTGGTGAAATGAACATCACCATCAAAGATTGGAACCAGGCGCAAACGAAAGTGGCGCTGGTTTTCCCTGACATTTACGACATCGGCATCTCAAACGTTGGACTTAAAATCCTGTATGACCAGGTCAATCAGCGCAGCGATGCACTTGCTGAACGCGCCTACGCCCCCTGGCGTGATATGGAAGACCTGATGCGTGCCAATGGCATCCCCTTATACTCGCTCGAAACGTATCATCCGTTGAGCGAATTTGATATCGTTGGTTTTTCACTTCCCTATGAAACCCTTTACACCAATGCGTTGAACATCCTGGACCTGGCCGGAATACCCGTTAGATCGGTTGAACGCACCGCAGAGCATCCGCTCATTATTGCTGGTGGCCATTCCACCATGAACCCGGAGCCCATGCACGCCTTCATCGATGCGTTTGTAATAGGCGAGGGTGAGGAAGTCATCCACGACATTATCGATGCCGTGGAGCGCTACCGCAAAGCGGGCCATTCTGCGCGTGAAGACATGCTGCTCGAAGTGGCGCGTATCCCTGGCGTTTATGTCCCCCGGTTTTACGAAGTGAAATACCAGGATGATGGCACTATTGAAAGTGTGCGTCCCACCATTCCGGATGTACCTGCGATTATCACCAAGTGCATGGTAGCCAAACTGCCTCCTCCGCCCACCAGTTTTATTGTCCCCAATATTGAAGCCGTGCATAACCGGGTATCCATTGAGATTATGCGTGGTTGTACCCGTGGCTGCCGTTTCTGCCATGCTGGCATGATCAATCGACCTGTGCGCGAACGTTCCATTGAAGAAGTGGTGCGCGCAGCAGACGAAGCCATTCGTTCGACCGGTTTTGAAGAATTGGCCCTGCTTTCGCTCTCATCCTCCGACTATACTAATATCCTGGAGCTCGTCACGGCAGTTGGTGACCACTTTGCTGAAAAGCACCTCGCCATATCGCTGCCTTCCTTGCGCATCGAAACAGTCTCAGTCGATTTAATGGACAAACTGCGCGATCGGCGCGGAACCGGCTTTACACTCGCCCCCGAGGCTGCTACAGAACGCATGCGCCGCATTATCAATAAGTTTATCCCGGATGATCAGTTGATCGAAACCGTGCATGAAATCTACAGCCGCGGCTGGACTACGGTCAAGCTGTATTTTATGATCGGACACCCATCCGAAACACTGGAGGACGTGCAGGCCATTGCCGACCTGTGCAAGCGCGTGCTGGCAGAGGGCCGCAAAGTGATCGGCTTCAAAGCCAAAGTTAATACCGGGGTCAGCACCTTCGTGCCCAAGCCGCAGACACCTTTCCAATGGGTGGCATGCGATACTCAGGAACAGATCCTGCTTAAGCAAAACCTGCTCAGGCGTGAATTGCGGGATAAAAATATCAAACTCTCCTGGACCTCACCCGAAGATACCATGCTGGAAGCCTGGCTTTCACGCGGCGACCGGAAGATCAGTGAAGTGATCTACACCGCCTGGAAAAACGGCTCGAAGTTTGATGCCTGGCAGGAAGAAAGGCGCTATAACAACTGGTTGGCAGCCTTTGAAGAGCACGGTCTGGATGCCGGTTTCTATACCCATCGTCCGCGCCGCACTGATGAAGTTTTTGCATGGGATCACATCACTGCAGCAGTGCGCAAGAACTTCCTGTTCCAGGATTTCCGCCAATCACTCGAAGGCCAGATTCGCGTGGATTGCCGCCAGCAATGTTTTGCCTGCGGTATCCTCCCGGCTTTTAACGACAAGCGCCGTGAGCATCCAGGTGATTATTGGAAATGCCCCGAGGTGCCCAATCGCATCCAGGCGGTACCCGTCGTCAGTGTTTCCTGATCGCCAGTCATGCAGCCAAAGAAAGCGAAACCCTTGCTGGTGCCCGGCTTTTGGGATGTGGTTGCCGGGCTGCCGGCTGGAATGTTGATCTTTATGGTAACCGTACTCTTCAGTACCCTGTTCAGCGTTCGAGGAAATCTGCCGGTAGTGCTTCCGCTGCTCATTCTTGCCCTGGCTGCCCTGCTTACTGGCTTGCTGGCAGGCATCACTCGCTTGCGCCGCGGACCTGCCACCGGGCTTTTGGCTGGGTTTGTTACTACCGGTCTTTTAGGGTATTTGTGGTTTGCTGCGCGCCCGGGCGATAACTTCAACCCGTTGGTAATTGGCCCGTTAGGGATGATCACTGCACTCAGTCTCACTCCGCTTGGCGGTTGGCTGGGTGCCAGGTTAAGAAAGGCTTTATGAGAATCCGAATTACGTTTACTAAATATGGCGCCTTGCGCTACATAGGGCATCTGGATTTGCACAAATTATGGGAGCGCACCACGCGCCGCGCCGATCTTGCGCTGATGTACAGCCAGGGTTTTCATCCGCAGCCCAAAATTCAGCTGGCTTCGGCCCTGCCTTTGGGGTTTTCTTCACGCTGTGAACTTGTGGATATGTGGGTGGATGCTGATGTTGAATTGAGCAGCCTGCCCGCGCGTCTTGCCAAAGCTGTGCCGCCGGGTCTGGCGATTTTGCACGTGGAAAGTGTTGATGAAAAAAGTCCTCCACTTCAAACTCAGGTGATTTCCGCCGAATATGAAGTGACCTTGTTTGATGAAACTGACCTGCAAGCGTTGACCGAAAACATCCAATCTTTGCAAGCCAGTGAGACCCTGCCGCGCGAAAGACGCGGCAAAGCCTACGATTTGCGACCACTGGTTGAAGCAATGCGCATGCTTGAACCGGATGCTCAAGGGCATCCCAGGTTATGGATGCAGCTGGCCGCTCGTGAAGGCGCCACTGGCCGCCCCGAAGAGTTGCTGGATGCCTTGGGCTTGCGCTACGAAGGTACCCGGGTCGAGCGCTGCAAGTTCTTATTTCGATAAGTCTGCTGATGGCACCCTTTGAAAGTGGAAGAAGGCTGACAGTTGCCCGCCCGTTTTCCCCAGATTAATTTATGCTATAATCCTAATGTAAGGTATTCCCGGGGATGCCAGGCTTCGACGGGGGAGGTTGGCTCCGGAATGCGAGCCGAGAGGTGCCGTTCTCGAAAAATCAGCACAAAAAATCAAGTGCCAATCGCACTTCCTACGCCGCTATGCCCCTCGCTGCCTAATAAGCAGTAGAGAGTAAACGGCCCGTCTCATGATGAGGCGGCGTTCACCATTCCCGCTCTCTGCCCGGCGAATGAGTGGGCGTCAAAATGGCTGAGTGCCGCACCGCCACGTCACTAACGGTGTGAAAGAGGGCTCTCGGGCTCAAGTGAATGGCTGCAGGTGGGTTTTGTCGGATGAGTTCCCCGCGGCGACATTTTCAACCGACTACGCTCGTAGATTTTCGGTGGTCGAATCTTTCGGACGAGGGTTCGATTCCCGCCATCTCCACAGAATGATGACGCTCACTTCAAATTATTGAAGTGAGCGTCATTTATTAATACCTTCCATTGCTGAAATCGTCGCTTTCAAATATTGAGTTTACACTTTGGCAATGAGACAAAGTTCCTATGCTTTCTCTATGTTGCATTAATCCTTGCATATGCTAAAATGTCTGTGTAATATTTATTACACCTTATTATTTCAAATAGTATCAACCTAGAGGAGAGAGCAATGAAAGTCTTACGTCCATTTTTCATGATTGTATCGCTTGTGCTGGTCGTTGGAATGGCCTGCAGCCTGTTTTCAAATACACCCTCCGAAAATGGCAATAATGGTAGTTCTGATAACCCCACCAGCGCACCAGCCAACACCTCGGCGCCGGTGGCAACAGCCGATAACAGTGGCGGCAGCAACGCCAGCGGCGGCGGTGGGATCAATTCCCTGAGTGAAGCCCAGAACGCAGTGATCCAGATTGAATCGCAGGGTACCTTTGTTGATCCGCAGGTGGGTCTGGTGGTCAACGGCGCCGGTCGAGGTTCGGGTTTTATTATCGATCCCTCCGGTATCGCAGTCACCAATAACCACGTTGTGACTGGTTCCGCTCTACTCAAAGTATGGGTAAACGGCGAACAGCATAATGCCCGCATCCTGGGCGTTTCAGAATGTTCTGATCTCGCTGTGATTAAACTTGACGGTGGACCTTTTCCTTATTTGAACTGGTTTGATGGCCAGATCAAGACTGGCTTGGAAGTATATGCCGCCGGGTTCCCTCTGGGCGAACCGCAGTTCTCGCTGACCAAGGGCATTGTTTCCAAGGAAAAAGCCGATGGTCAGACCAGTTGGGCATCCCTGGATCATGTCATCGGGCATGACGCCACCATCAACCCCGGCAATTCCGGCGGCCCATTAATTACCAATGACGGTCAGATTGTTGGCATTAACTACAGTTCACTCGCCTCTGCCAATCAGTATTTCGCTATTGATGAAAACACCGCCCGCCCGGTAATTGATGAGTTGACCAAGGGCAAGGATGTTGACTCAATCGGTATTAACGGTACTGCGGTAATCTCTGATGACAGAACCTTCTCGGGTATCTGGGTTTCCTCGGTCAAGTCCGGTTCACCTGCTGACAAAGCCGGGATCAAAGCTGGTGATATCCTTTATCAAATGGAAAGCCTGGTACTGGCCACTGAAGGCACCATGAAGGATTACTGCAATATCCTGCGCACCCACAAGCCCGAAGACACTCTTTCGCTGACTGTGATCCGTTACGCCACTGGTGAACTGCTCGAAGGCCAATTGAATGGCCGTGAACTCGCTGTGACCGGCATCTTTGATGTGAGCGGCGGTGGCGGCGGTGGAAACAGTGGTGGTAGTTCGGGCAGCAGCACTGGAATGGACTTTTTTACAGAAGAGTTTAATGCTGATCTATCAACTACCGACTGGACAATGACTTTAGCCGGTGATAATCAGAAAAAAGCCTCTTATGGTGTTGAAAATGGTCAATTTAAAATTGATCTGGAAGGCGCATTTACCAAGGTTTATGCAGAATACTTGCCTTTCACTTATGATGATGTTCGTTTAGATGTAACCACTTTCAATAGAGGAAAAAATACCGGTGCTGTCCTATTGTTTTGTCGTGCCTCAAGCGATGGTTGGTATCAAGCTCAGATAGCGAATGATGGGCGCTATTGGATCCATGCATTTGATGCAATCGGAGCAGTTAGTCAGGGCCTTAATCTTATTGCCAATGGCGGATCAAAGTATATTAAATCTGGTCGCGAACAAAACGACTATACTTTTATCTGCAGCGGTGATAGCTTAACCTTGGGCGTAAATGGAGTGGAAGAGCGAACTGTTAAGGATACAAAATTCCATTTCCTAACAGGTAGCGTTGGCTTTGGCCTTGAATCTGTAGATTTATTGCCAATCATCACCCTCTTTGATAATTTCGCTATCCGCCAGCCGTAAGGGAAAACCCAAATCAACAAACAGGCCGCCAATTCAGGCGGCCTGTTTCTATTTTTTCTATAGGACGTTAACGTATTTCTATTATTGATGGATTATCCTACAGATAATTAGAAACCAGTTTGAATAAATTAGGAGAACACTATGGGAAAAATTATTGGCATAGACCTCGGCACCACAAACAGCGTTGTTGCAGTTATGGAAGGCGGACAGCCTACCGTCATTACCACTGCAGAAGGGGGGCGATTATGCCCTTCCGTCGTCGCCTTCAACAAGAACGGTGAACGTATGGTTGGCCAAACTGCCAAGCGCCAGTCTGTTATCAATTCAGAAAATACTATTTACTCTATCAAACGCTTCATCGGACGTCGTTTTGAAGAAACCGAAGGTGAGCGCAAGATGGTACCGTACACAGTTATGGAGGGCCCGGCTGATGATGTGCGCGTAAAAGTGCCGATTAACGGCAAGGAGTACAGCCCGCAGGAAATCAGCGCCATGATCTTGGGCAAGTTAAAAGCGGATGCAGAAGCCTACCTGGGCGAACCAGTAACCGAAGCGGTAATTACCGTCCCGGCTTACTTTAACGATACCCAGCGTCAGGCCACCAAAGATGCTGGCCGCATCGCTGGTCTGGATGTAAAACGCATTATCAATGAACCAACCGCTTCTGCGCTCGCTTACGGACTCGATAAAAAAGCCAACGAAACCATTCTCGTTTTTGACCTGGGCGGCGGTACGTTTGACGTATCCATCCTGGAAGTTGGCGATGGTGTTATTGAAGTGAAATCCACCAACGGTGATACCCACCTGGGTGGTGATGATTGGGATCAGCGTGTTACCAGTTGGGCCGCAGATGAATTCCAGAAAATGGAAGGCATCAACCTGCGCAATGACCGCCAGGCTTTGCAGCGCTTGCGCGAAGCGGCTGAAAAAGCCAAGATCGAACTCTCCACCATGATGGAGACCGAAATCAACCTGCCTTATCTCACCGCTGATGCCAACGGCCCCAAGCATCTTGTGCTCAAGCTAACCCGCGCGAAATTTGAGCAGATGACCGACGATCTGCTTAAGCGCTGCGTGCATCCATTTGAAAATGCTTTGAAAGATGCAAAGCTGAAGGCCAGTGATTTGAACGAAGTGGTTCTGGTGGGAGGTTCCACCCGCATGCCCATGGTCTCTGAACTGGTTCGCAAACTGACCGGCAAAGATCCAAATAAATCCGTCAATCCCGATGAAGTTGTTGCGGTTGGTGCTGCTATTCAGGGCGGCGTGTTGGGCGGCGAAGTTCGTGATATTCTACTCCTGGATGTAACCCCACTCTCTCTGGGTGTGGAAACACTGGGCGGAGTAACGACCCGGATGATCGAACGCAACACAACTATCCCGGCCAAAAAGACGGAGACTTATTCCACCGCTGCCGATGGCCAGACCGCTGTTGATATTCATATTCTTCAGGGCGAGCGCCCCATGGCGGCTGACAACATGTCTTTGGGCCGTTTCCGTTTGGATGGCATTCCGCCATCACCACGCGGCGTTCCGCAAGTCGAAGTAACTTTCGATATCGATGCCAATGGTATTCTGCATGTGACTGCGCGTGATAAAGCCAGCGGCAAGGAACAAAAGATCACTGTTACTGCCTCCACCAATTTGAACAAAATTGAAATCGACCGCATGGTACAGGAATCAAAGGCCAACGAAGCCGATGATAAGAAACGCAAAGAATTGATTGAATCACGTAATATTGCAGACAACCTGATTTACCAGACTGAAAAGGCAATGCGCGATCTGGGTGATAAAATCAGCTCAGCTGAACGCGGCGATATCGAAGCCAAGATCAATGATTTGAAGGGTGTTTTGGATGGTGAAGATGCTGGGCGCATCACCAAACACAGCGAAGACTTGCAAAAAGCATTCTATGCTGTCAGTGAAAAGCTTTATGGTTCGCAGGGTGCACCTCAACCTGGCGAAGCTGGCCCAGCCACTCCGCCTTCACCCGATGGCGATGTGATTGATGGCGAAGTAAAAGAGGCCTGATCTAAAAACCAACAGCGGGTGTTCATCCACAAAATGAGCACCCGCTGTTTCATTTTACGTTTCCTGTGTTTCGTCTTATACAATACCCACGGGCACAAATTGCGGTTTTCCGCTCGAAAAAGAACGCAACATAGTGCCTTGTGCATTTGTGGCCGCGTTGGGTATAATCCTTTTATGTTGAATAAAATACCTTTACCTGCTCGTATTTTGCTTACCATTACTGGTACTCTTATCCTGTTAGTTGGGTTTTACAAAATTCCTTATGTAAACGACAGGCTCTCCTGGCGGCTGGATGATTTGCGCATACAAATTAATTATTTCTTGCATCCGCCATCCGAAGCTGTTTTTGTGCCCGACCAACAGGCCCAGATTGATGCCATGGTCTCCGCTACCCTGTTGGCCATGCGCACACCGACTCAAACCCCCACACTACAGGCCACAGCAACACTCGTCGGCCCAACCAGCACACCTGCCCCCACGCTGCCTCCCACGGTTACGCCTACCCCACTGCCTGCCACCGTTAACTTAAAAGGCGTTGTCTATGTGGATCAGACCAATGGCTACAACCTTTGCGGCCCATCCAACTTGACCATGGCGCTCAAATTCTGGAAGTGGAATGGTACTCGTGGCGACATTCTGTGGGCGATCAAACCCGGCATCAATGATCAATCGCTTGATTTTTTAAACCGCGGCAAGACCGACAAAAACGTCATGCCGTATGAGATGGTCGATTATGTCAATAATAATACTAAATTCCGCGCCCTCTCGCGTTATGGTGGAAAGCTCGATGTGGTTAAGAGCCTTCTTGCCGCCGGATACCCGGTTATGATCGAGAAAGGCGAGGTTCAATGCGAATCATTCTATGCCTGTACAACCGTCAGTTGGATGGGGCATTACCTTTTCCTGACCGGATATAACGATGCAGACAAAACCTTCCTTACCCAGGATTCTTATCGCGATGGTCCTAATTTCAAAGTACCCTATGATAAGTTTTTTACTGAGTGGAGAGCCTTTAATAATATTTTCATCGTAGTTTATCCTGCGGAGAATGAAGCCCATGTTCTGACTTTGCTCGGCAATTGGGCCGATACAAAATGGGCCAACCAGACTGCTTTGGATATCGCCAACGAGGACATAAAATCTTTGAGCGGGCACGATGCCTACTTTGCCTGGTTCAGCAAAGGCACCAGTCATGTTCAATTACAACAATACGCCGAGGCGGCCAGCGCTTACGACCAGGCTTTCCTCATTTACGGGAAGTTGCCTGCTGATAAAGAAAAATTACCCTGGCGTATGTTATGGTACCAGACCGGTCCGTATTGGGCCTATTTTTATTCGGGTAGATATCAGGATGTTATCAACCTTGCAACATTAACTCTGGATAATATGCCCAGTGGACCAACCCTGGAAGAAAGCCTGTATTGGCGCGGTATGGCGGAACAGGCGACTGGTCAAACGAATAGCGCTATTGCAGATTTTAGTGCGGCCAACCATCTTAACCCCAAAATGACAGCCATTATCCAGGCTCTCCAATCCCTGGGTATTACACCCGAAACACCGCTCAGTAAATAGAAAGATACTCAATGAAACTCCTTCACTTCGCTGATGCGCACATTGATATGGCCAATTATGGCCGCCACGATCCGGAAAGCGGGCTGCCCTTCCGCGTTCTGGATTTTCTCAAATCGTTGGATACGATCGTGGATACAGCCATCGACGAAAAAGTCGACCTGGTCATCTTTGCCGGGGATGCTTATAAAGACCGTACACCAGCGCCTACTTTCCAACGCGAATGGGGCAAGCGCATCATGCGCTTGTCGGTCGCCAAAATTCCAACCATCCTGCTGATCGGCAATCATGATCTTTCGCCTTCCATTGGGCGCGCCAACGCGCTGCATGAATATGACACCCTGCAGGTCCCCTATGTGCGCCTCATCGCCAGACCGCAATTGATCGGCGCGCAAGAACTCGGCATTCCAGTTCAGGTAATTGGTCTCCCGTGGGTTTCACGCTCCGGCTTGATGGCTGCGCTCGAAACAGATGAAATGGCTCCGGGGGAAATTTATGCTCAAATCGAAGAAAAGCTCGAGGCCCTGGTGCAAGGCTATCTGAAGTCTGTCAATCCAACGCTGCCAGTGATCCTGACTGCTCACGCTTCGGTACAGGGTGCCACCTTCGGCGCAGAACGTATGGTGATGCTCGGCGCAGATTTAACCTTGCCCGGTTCGTTGGTACGAGATCCGCGCCTGGATTATGTGGCCCTCGGGCATATTCATAAACCGCAAAACTTGAACGGTCCTGGCCCAGACCCGCAGGATACGGCTCAATACCAGCATCCGCCGGTCATTTACCCCGGTTCGATAGAACGGGTCGATTTCGGCGAAGCTGCGGATGATAAGTTTTTTATAGTCGCGGAAGTCGAGCGAGGTCATACCAGTGTGGAATGGCGCAAATTGGATCAAGTGCGTCCTTTTGTACAGGCTTACCTGAAGCTGACAACTACTGATAATGTGACTGCCCAACTCAAAGCAGCCCTGCCAGGCGCGAGAAGGCTTAAGAACGCCATTGTAAAACTGATTGTGGATTATCCTCGCGATTTTGAAAAGTTGATCAATGAAGCTGAACTGCGTCAACATACAACAGATGCTTTTGAATTTCACCTGGTGCGCCGTCCACAGGCCGAAAACCGTGTGCGCCTGCCAGCCGGTCAAAATATTGCCAGTTTGACACCGCTGGAACTGCTGGAAAAATACTGGCAGGCCGGGCATACCGATCCGGATGAGATGGATGCCTTGCAAGTCCTGGCCGGGCATGTGCTGACCGATAACGATTTCGAGACTGAGTAACGACATTCGTTTGCTGGCAAGCCAACCCTGTTACGGAATTGCCATGCTGTTTGGCCTAAAAAGTCTTATGCTTGAGGGGATTATGCGATGGATATATATATCACCTCACTTTGACGATGCCGTGCTTTCCTGCGGCGGCCTGATTTGGGAACAGACGCACAGCGGAATCCCAGTTGAAATTTGGACAGTTACCGCTGGCGACCCGCCTCCCGGTCCTGTCTCTGATTTAATCACCCGCGTCCATACCATGTGGAAGACCGGTACTCCGCAGGAGACGGTCGCCTTGCGGCGTATCGAAGATCAAGTCGCTGCGCGCCGGGTAGGTGCGACAGTCAACCAATTGAACTGTGTGGATGCGATTTACCGCCGCAATACTACTGGCTCACTCATGTACACTGATGATGTTTTTGATCCAATCCACCCGGACGAGAGCGGTATTGTGCAGGATGTGGCGCGCATGCTTGCCCGTGACCTGACCTCGTACGATACGCTGGTTTGCCCTCTGGCCCTGGGTGGGCATGTGGATCATATTATTACCCGTCTTGCAGCTGAAACCCTTGGACGCCCACTCTGGTATTATGCAGATATCCCTTACCTCTTTCGGCACCAAGAAGAGCTGGCTCCGGCGGTTGCCGCCATGGCTGGCAAGGTCATCCTCATTTCTTCACAAGGCCTGACTGCCTGGCAGGAGAGCATTTCCGCGCATGCTTCGCAATTATCATCACTTTTTGTAGATGCGCAGGATATGCAGGATCAGATCAAAAACTATTGCCAATCCTGGGGTGGCTTGCCTATCTGGGACCGGTCTTGATGTGCGTATAGAAGTCTCTGCTAGCATCTGTTGAAAAACGAAAAACAATAGGGGTTTTGGTTAATTCAACAAAGAGCTTTGAGTTCATCTGGGTCGAGCGCGGGTGATTATCTTGCATGGTTTGTTCTGTTTTGCTCTCCAGATTCGACCAACCTTATCTCCCAAATTGTGCTAAAGTAATAATGACACTTGCAGGGGAACTCAATCCTCAGCTGTAGCGTCATGGATTGGAGAGGAGAATTTCAATATGACAAACAATCAAAAGCATTTATCCGGCCCAAAGTGGCTGATTGGTTTGGTGATTGCATTTTTTTTGGTCTGTGCCGGAGGTTTGGTTTATCTCTACCAGAATTCTTCGGGAGGCTTGTTTCCTGGATTGGTAACTGCTGTGCCAATTCCACTTAGTACAGGCGCAACAGGTTCATTTACATCCACTGGGCAGGCCGTTGCATCTTCTGTGGGCAAAGGAGTTGAGTACAACATGGCTGTTAATATCAGTGCTGGTCAGGAAATGCCTCAGACTTTTATACCTCTTCCTTTAGCCACCGGATTACCGTTGGACGCTGGGCAAATTGAGCAGATTTTATCTCGATTGCCAACCTTACAGCCTGCATCCCAACTGGATTTCAATTTACCCCAGGACGTTTTGCCTCCACCACGGCCAGGGCAGATCGTTAAAGAGAATTTTCCTCCGCTCGATACTTCACCAACACCCCAAGTAAGTGCTGCAGGTCCGTTGCAGGTTTTGCGCTTTGCGCCTGAAGGCGAGATACCGATTGCGCCATTTGTCAGTATCACTTTTAACCAGCCGATGGTTCCAATTGGCACATTGGCTGACCTGGCTGCCAGGGATGTGCCGGTGCGCATTGAACCGGCTTTGCCCGGAACCTGGCGCTGGTTGGGCACCAAGACCCTCACTTTTGAATATGATTCTGCGCTGATTGATCGCCTGCCCAAGGCTACTGAATACCATGTCAGTGTGCTTGCAGGAATCAAATCCATCAGCGGCGTTATGCTCGACAAAGATGTGACCTGGAGTTTCACCACCCCGCCCGCGAAAGCGGTCAGTATGTTCCCATCATCTTCTCCTCAGCCGCTTGCGCCGCTCTTCTTTATAACTTTTGACCAGCGCATTAATCCAGCTGAAGTACTTAAAACCATCCGGGTGCAGGCTGGCAGTCTCAGTGCTAACCTGGTCCTTGCCAGCGATGCAGAAATCCAGAAGGATCAGCAGGCCAGTGAGCTTGTCAAGAGTGCCCAACCTGGGCGCTGGCTGGCTTTTCGCGCACCGGAACCCTTCCCAACCGGAACCGATATTATGATCACAATTGGCCCCGGAACCCCTTCTGCTGAAGGGCCGTTGCTGACCACTCAAGCCCAATCGTATAGTTTTTCCACTTATGCTGCACTTCGCATTGATGAATATCGCTGTGCATGGTACGGTGATACTTGTCCTCCGCTGTCTCCCTTCGAGATTCGTTTCAATAACGCGATTGACCTGGCATCTTTCCGCGAGGATATGCTGCATGTTGAACCGCCAATTCCGGGTGTCAATGCTAATATTTACGGCAACACAATGCAAATTCAAGGTCAGACAAAGGGGCAGACCAATTACACCGTCACAATCTCAGGCGAGATCAAGGATGTCTTTGGACAGACTCTGGGCAAAGATGCCCGCCTGACATTCAAGGTGGGCAAAGCTGAATCTGTCCTGGTAGGTCCGGGGCAAACCTTCCTGACCATTGACCCACAGGCTGTGAAACCGGTCTTTTCAGTGTACGCCATCAATTACAACAAACTGCGCACCAGAGTGTATGCTGTTCAACCAACAGATTGGCATGCGTTTAAACAGTACTTGCAAAACTGGCAAGGCACAGATATGCCGCCCGTTATGCCCGGTACCCTGCTTGTGGATGAGACCATCAACCCCAACCTGCCAGCCGACACACTTACCCAGGTGGATATTGACCTGGCAAAATATCTAAAAGGCAAATTTGGGCATTTTATTGTTATCGTAGAGCCGCCAGCCGGACTGTTCGAAAGCGATAATGCTAAATGGCAGCGCTTCTCGCAGACTGTGATCTCCTGGGTGCAGGTGACCCAAATTGGGCTGGATGCTGTCAGTGATTATAGCCAGATGCTTGCTTGGGCCAGCAGCTTGAAAGATGGTTCGCCCTTGTCCAGTGTCAGTATTCAACCCGGGGATGGTTCCCGGCAGTACACCACAGGCGCAGATGGCACAGTGCGTTTTGACCTGCCCACCAGTGCAACCTACCTGCTGGCACGCCAGGGCGATGACCAGGCAATTTTGCCGCATTCCAATTATGTATGGGGAGATGACCCCTGGTCTTCCTACCCCCCCACTGACAGTTTGCGCTGGTATACCTTTGACGACCGTAAGATGTACCGCCCGGGCGAAGAAGTCCATATCAAGGGCTGGTTGCGCCGTATTGGTGGCCGTCAGGATGGTGATGTAGGCCTGCCGGATGGTGTGGGACAAGTCACCTATCAGATTACAGATGCCACCTACAATGCCATTGGCAACGGTACAGCAAACGTGAACACTCTGGGCGGTTTTGACTTCATCTTCAAAATTCCTCAAACGGTCAACCTCGGCAGCGCCCAGATACAACTGAACGCCACCGGTAATTTTGGCGGTCTGGATGGCACATCCTGGGTTCATTCATTTGAAGTGCAGGAATTTCGCCGCCCGGAATTTGAAGTGACGGCGCGCAATGAGACCACCGGACCCTATTACGCAGGCGGCAGCGCCACGCTGGCTGTGGATGCCAAATACTATGCTGGCGGCGCCCTTCCAAACGCAGATGTAACCTGGAATGTAACCAGCACACCAGGCAATTACGCACCCCCTAATTGGCCCGACTTCATCTTCGGCACCTGGAAGCCCTGGTGGTTTATGGCTGACTTCGGTTATCCACCGAATGGCAACCCCGGCACAACCGAAACATTTACGGGAAAAACCGATGCATCTGGCACACATTATCTGAAGCTTGACTTTAATCAGCAGGGTGACCCGGACCAAAACCCGCATCCCGCGAGTGTTTCTGCAGAAGCAACGGTCATGGATGTGAACAGGCAAGCCTGGACCAGCAGCACTTCATTGCTTGTGCATCCAGCGGATGTTTATATTGGTCTGCGTAGCGACCGTTATTTTGTGGAGCTGGGCCAGCCGCTCAACCTGAATTTCATCGTCACCGATCTGGACGGGAAACCCGTGGCAGGACGCCCTGTACAGCTCACTGCAGTTCGTATGGAGTGGAAATTCCGCGATGGAAGCTGGACTGAGGATGAAGTTGACCCACAGATCTGTTCCAAGACTTCCACAACCCAACCCCAAACTTGCAAATTTGAAACGCCAGTCGGCGGAAGTTACCAGATCACTGCCAGTGTAACGGATGACCAGGGCCGAAAAAACCAGAGCCGCATTACGCGCTGGGTGAGCGGTGGGCAGTTGCGCCCCTCCCGCAAGGTGGAGCAGGAGCAGGTGACCCTCATCCCCGACAAACAAACCTACCAACCGGGTGACACTGCGCAGATTCTAGTGCAATCGCCTTTCAGCCCGGCTGAAGGATTGCTGACCATTAGCCGCAGCGGAATCATCAGCACCACGCGCTTTAGCATCGAAAATGGCTCAACCACGTTGAGTGTACCCATTGTAGAGAAATACATCCCCAATTTGAATATCCAGGTCGATCTGGTGGGCTCTGCGCAGCGCACCGATGATCAGGGCCAGGTTTTGAAGAATGTTCCGCCTCGCCCGGCGTACGCCAGCGGGCAATTGAATTTGAGCATCCCGCCCTTGCAGCGTACCCTGAACGTTGCAGTAACCCCCGATAGCAGCAAATTGGAACCGGGTGGTGAAACGACTTTGACCGTAGTGGTGAAAGATGCCAGCGGCCAGCCTGTGGCAGATGCTGAACTGGCGGTGGTGGTGGTGGACGAGGCCATTCTGGCTCTAACCAATTACCAGTTGACTGACCCTCTGAGCGTTTTTTACTCTGGCCGCGCGCCTCTGGTTGAGAATGTATACGGTCGCGCCAGTATTGTGCTGCTCGACCCGCTAGCCCTGGCCCGCGATGCCAGCCAGCAAAAAGCGGTCAATGACTCATTCGCAGGCGCCGTGCCAGCAGCAGCCCCGGCAGCTACGATGTCGTCTGCAGCGGAGGCGCGAGGGGGTGGTGGGCAGGCAGCACAGGCTCCCATTCGCATACGTTCCGATTTCAACCCTCTTGCTGCTTTTGCTCCCTCGGTGCATACAGGTCTGGATGGTACGGCGCGTGTGCCAGTCAAACTGCCGGATAACCTGACCCGTTACCGGGTCATGGTGGTGGCAGTGGATGTGCCCGGTACCAAATTTGGCGTAGGCGAATCCAATCTGACAGCGCGCCTGCCGTTGATGGTACGCCCCTCTGCTCCTCGTTTCTTGAACTTTGGCGATAAATTTGAGTTGCCGGTCGTATTACAAAACCAGACCGATCAGCCGTTGGATGTCAACGTAGCCGTCCGCGCCTCCAACTTGGAGTTAATCACTGCCGGACTGCTCGTCACTGTGCCTGCCAATGACCGGGTGGAAGTCCGTTTCCCGGCTGGCACCATTCAAGCAGGCACGGCACGCATACAGATCGCCGCAGTTTCAGGCACTTATGCCGATGCAGCCACCGTGGAGATGCCGGTTTATACTCCGGCCACCACCGAGGCCTTTGCAACCTACGGGGTAATTGACAACCCTGGCGCGCTTTCCCAGCCTGGCCAATACCCAACGGGCGTCTTCCCGCAATACGGCGGGCTGGAAATCAGCACTTCTTCCACTGCACTGCAATCTCTGACCGATGCCGTGTTGTACCTGGTAGCCTACCCATACGAAGGTTCCGAACAGCTTGCCTCGCGCATTTTGGCGGTGGCCTCACTAAAGGATGTGCTTACCGCTTTCAAGGCGGATGGCCTGCCTTCTCCCACAGAGATGGAAAGTGCCGTCAATCGTGATATCGAGCGCCTGCAGGGGTTGCAAAACCCGGATGGCGGGTTCCCCTACTGGCGGCGCGGATTTGAATCCAGCCCCTTTAACAGCATTCATGTAGCGCACGCCATTTACCGCGCCGGGCAAAAAGGATTCAGCGTGCCAGTAGATATGCAGCAAAGCGCGCTGAATTACCTGCGCAATATTGAAAGCTATTACCCGGCCTGGTACGGGACTCAAACCAGGCGCACGCTCAGCTCCTACGCGCTCTATGTGCGCAACCTGATGAATGACCGCGATGCGCCCAAAGCGCACTCGCTGTTGAAGGAGGCTGGTCTGGACGGGCTTTCACTGGATGCAATTGGTTGGTTGTGGCCGCTCGTCGAAGATCCTGCCCAACTAGAGAGTTTGCGGCGCTATGTGACCAATCACGCTGTTGAGACTGCTGGCGCGGCTAATTTCACCACCAGCTATGATGACCAAAACTACCTGCTGCTCGGCTCTAACCGCCGCACGGATGCCATCCTGCTGGATTCCTTGATCGCAGACAACCCGCAAAGTGACTTGATCCCCAAGCTGGTGGCGGGATTGATGGCGCATCGCACCAAAGGGCACTGGGGTAACACACAGGAAAATGTTTTTGTCCTGATTGCGCTGGATAGGTATTTCAACACGTTTGAGAGCCAGACACCGGATTTTGTGGCACGCATCTGGCTGGGCAATACTTATGCCGGCAGCAGCGAGTTCCGCGGGCGCAGCACTGACCTGCATGAAACCAACATCCCCATGACGTATGTGCTGTCAGAGACTGCCGCGGGCGGCGGCACCCAATCGTTGATTCTGGAAAAAGACGGTGCAGGCCGCCTGTATTACCGGCTTGGGCTGCGCTATGCGCCTACAGACTTGAACCTTCCGGCATTGGATATGGGTTTTGTTGTCCAACGCCGCTACGAGGCGCTGGATGACCCGCAGGACGTTTCTCAAGACAGTGCAGGAGTTTGGCACATTAGAGCTGGCGCGCGCGTGCGTGTGCACTTGACCATGGTTGCCGACACCCGCCGTTATCATGTAGCCCTTGTTGACCCGCTGCCTGCCGGGCTCGAAATCGTTAACCCGGCTCTTGCTGTTTCGGGCAGCTCACCGCAAGATCCGTCCAGCAGCAGTTCCCGTTACGGATGGTGGTGGTGGGGCACCTGGTACGAACATCAGAACATGCGCGATGAGCGTGCTGAAGCTTTCACATCGCTGCTTTGGGAAGGTGTTTACGAATATACATATATTGCCCGTGCTACCACTCCCGGTACATTCATAGTTCCTCCAGCCAAGGCTGAAGAGATGTATTCTCCCGAAGTTTTCGGCCGCAGCGCCAGCGACCAGGTGATTATCCAGTAATAAAAATCTACCTGCCCCAAACTGTAGACGCTTCTGCAGTTTGGGGCAGGGCAGCCACAGGCAAACAGGTATAATAAAGGTAAACAGCGTACTACCCTTCAGGGTGACAATCTATTTTAAATAGGTAGAGTACCATTTTTGAGTACACTATAAAAGGTCAGGAGGTGTTCTCATGCAAGAACGCAGAAAACTGGATCGTAAATACCTTGCAGTGTATTCCCGGGTCTTTGATCGTAGCTCAAGTCGCGTGCTGGGATATCTTTCTGATCTTAGTCAAAAAGGTGCCATGATCATCAGCGATGATCCCTTGCCCGAGAAAACAGACTACTCATTACGTTTTGACTTGCCCGATGCGCCGTTTTTTTCAACAGATCACCTCGATATGGCAGCAAGTGTGGCCTGGTGCAGTCCAGACATAGACCCGGCTTTTTATAATATTGGGTTTGAGTTTAGCAGTCTAAGCGAGTCTGAAAGCCATATCATTGAGGGAATGATCGATGCTTATGAATTTCGCCGTGAACCACCCAATTACCCACCTTCTCCGACAATGTTGTAAATTTCACCGATTAATGCAGCCAGACCCTTTTGCCAGTCTCCATTCTGTAACCGCACCACTGCGACCCATCCATGATGCTTATTGGGTAATTCCTGGCCGTTTGTTGGCTGGCGAATACCCTGCTGTAACTTTTAATCCTGAAGCAACCAATCGGCGGTTGTCTGCTTTTCTAGAATCTGGTTTTGTCACATTTATCAACCTGGTTGGCCTGGGAGAAGCGGAAGAATACGCTCCAATCCTGGCTGAAATGGCTGCAGTGCGCGGTGTGAAAGTGGAATGTCTTAACTTCCCGATTGGAGATTACGGGCTGCCCAGTGTGATGGATATGCACGCGATTTTGAATGCGATTGACAAAGCTTTGATTGGGAAACACAAGGTTTACCTGCATTGTTATGGCGGCATTGGACGGACTGGCACGGTCGTAGGATGTTACCTGGTGCAGCACGGACAGACTGGGCAGCAGGCCTTGACACAATTGGCAGCCTGGTGGCGTAATGTACCCAAATCAATGCGGTTTCCAAATTCACCAGAGACAGTAGATCAAGAAAATTTTATCCTGGGCTGGCACCAACCCAAAGAATAGAGTCGTTTCATCATTGAACCCCGGGCTGGACTTTAGTCTCCAGTTTTTTTTAAACCAGAAGTCCGCATTTTGCGGGCATTGACATATTATAATGGGGGTATGGATTGGCACGCTCGATATATCCAGCAGGCTGGTTGGACGGCGCAATTGCGCGCCTTTTTATTTAATCAGGCAAACTTGCCTGCTGCGCGCCGTATTCTAGAAATAGGGTGTGGAACCGGTGCAGTGTTGAATGATTTTGGCTCGCGAAGTGGGTTGCATGGATTGGATATTGACCTGGCAGCGTTGGGACAGGCTGGTCTGCACGTCCCTTCAGTAATGCTCACCTGTGCAGATGCTGTGAGCTTGCCGTATGCTCAATCCGTGTTTGATGCAGTTTACTGCCATTACACGCTTTTGTGGCTTGAACACCCATTTAATGCTCTGCTTGAAATGCGCCGCGTAACTCGCCCAGGCGGATCATTATTAGCCCTGGCTGAACCAGATTACGGCGGGCGTGTGGATTATCCGGATAAATTGGCCGAGTTGGGACACTGGCAGGCAGATTCCCTAAAGATGCAGGGTGCAGACCCGCAAATTGGACGCAAGTTGGCAGCGATATTTTCGCACGCCGGTCTGAAAAACGTACAAATTGGAGTTATTGGTGCACAATGGCAGAGTTCTTTATCTGCGAGAAATTTGGATTTGGAATGGAAGACACTTTCCAGCGATCTGGCCGGACATGTTGCAACAGATCAACTTGAAGGAATGCGCAATTTAGATGAAATTGCCTGGGCGCAGGGTGAGCGTGTGTTATATGTGCCCACCTTTTATGCCTGGGGTATAGTCTAAGCGTTGGAATGGTATAATCGTGCTACTCTTGGAGGTAGTTTGGAAGAACCTATCGTTGAATCCCTTGTGACCGCACCCGAAGCCGAAGTAGGTGAGACAGTAGAGATTACTGAACCCGCATCCCCAGGTTGGGGGCGCTTCTTTTTAGACGTTCTTGAGACATTGCTGCTCTCTGCAGCGTTGTTTTTGGCGATAAATGCGCTTTCCGCGCGTGTCAGGGTGGATGGCTTCTCGATGAAGCCCACCTTGCAAGATGGTGAGTTTGTGCTGGTTAACCGCCTGGCTTACCGTTTTGGCGTTCCACAGCGTGGCGATATCATCGTCTTTCACTTTCCGCTTGATCCTGCCAGTCAAGATTTGATCAAGCGAGTAATTGGTTTGCCTGGTGATAATGTCGTTATCCGTAATGGCGATGTGACCGTTAACGGGCAGGCATTGCGCGAGCCCTATATCGCTGCGCCCCCTCTTTATTCCGGTCAGTGGACGGTGCCGTCCGATGAATTGTTTGTATTGGGTGACAACCGCAATGATTCATCAGACTCTCATTCCTGGGGCATGATGCCGTATAAAGAAATAGTTGGCAAAGCCATTTTTATCTATTGGCCTTTCCCCGAATGGAAAATGATAGATCATTATGACTTTGGGAATGTGACTCAATGAACACAAAATTGGATGAAATCTTATCTCTTGCAGATCAATATCTGGCTGAGTTGCCGCCTCTAACGCCCACATTTGAGCAGGCATCAGGTGTCAGCCTTGCTTTCATCATTGATCATACTCTTCTGAAACCAGATGCATCCGCACAACAGGTGAAAAAATTGTGCGAAGAAGCTCGCCTTTATCGGTTTGCCACAGTGTGTATCAACCCTGCCTTTGTTCCTCTCGCGGCGCATTTGTTAATCGGCTCTGGCGTAGGCGTATGTTCTGTTGTGGGTTTTCCACTTGGAGCAACCTTCCCGGAAGTGAAAGCATTTGAAGCTCGCCAGGTTATTGAGAACGGTGCAACAGAAATTGATACTGTAATTAATGTTGGTGCACTCAAGAGTGGAGATTATGCCCTCGCCCTGCGCGATGTGCAAGCCGTGGTACAGGCAGCTGGCGGCAAAGCACACGTCAAGGTGATCTTGGAAATGTGCTTTCTGGATCAACGCGAAAAAATTATTGGCTGTCTGCTGTGCAAGGCCGCTGGTGCTGATTTTGTGAAAACTTCCACCGGCTTTGGGCCGGGAGGTGCGCTCATGGAAGACGTAGCCCTGATGCGCCGCGTAGTAGGCCTGGAAATGGGTGTCAAAGCCGCAGGAGGCATTCGTACGCTGCACGATGCGAACCAGATGATTGCAGCTGGCGCTAATCGCCTGGGCGCCAGTGCAGGAATCTCTATTTTACGAGAAGCTGGGGCGGCATGAGCGAAGGTCACGACCTGGCAACATTTGCATGCAATGAATGTCCTGCAGGGATGATGCATTTGCAGTTCATTACATATTTTACTTGGCTCGACAAGGAATTGGTGACAGTGCCCAATTTCCCCGCCTGGGTCTGCGATGTTTGCGGCAAACGAGAATATGATGAGCGCGCTGTAAACTGGCTCACCACTTTGCTCAGCCCGAATGCTGGTCAGACAACAATTTCGCATCCCAGGCATCGCCGCATAACACCGGTAAAACGCGGACAGAACCGTCCCAGTTCCACAGAGTAGGCCATGGGTTACGAGGATCCTTCAGTAACTCACAGGGTTTTGACTGCTGATTTTTATACCCCCAGTTACCGGATTGTCGGCAAGGTTATGGTTCCAAATACTGGTATTGTCGGTTTGATGAACGATACCAACAACTCGTTTATGGAGATTTTGGATGCACGCCTCGCGCGTTTACATATGCCATCCAAACTGGTGGATCATTACGAAGTTGTGCGTGTTGTAAAATCGCAAATTTTCGCAATTACAATGGCGCGACCAGAAGACCTGGTACCGCAGGCCTTGGCGCGCGGTGGTTATGTGCAGGTCAAAGAAATACCAGTACGCATTACTTCGCCAGTTTATGAAATGCTGGGTATGCTAGAGTGGAGCGGCCGTTTTGAGTTTTCAGCAGTCATGCTGGAAGGCAGTCGAGATTTTGTGCCGATTTATAATTCCACACTCACTGCGATCTTGATTCCTGCACTCAAGGCTGAGAGTCAGGCCGCTCTGTTCAACCGTCGTCAAGTTGATATGATGGCCCTCAGCCACCAGCGCATTGATGATTGATTTTTACCCGCAACAAAGTCTAATGAACTTTGAAACTGGCATTCAAAATGCCTTGACCTGAGCGCACGGTGATGATAAAATCCTGCCCGCTCAAGAAATGCCCCCATCGTCTAGTGGACTAGGACGCAACCCTTTCAAGGTTATGACCAGGATTCGAATTCCTGTGGGGGCACAAAAAAACCGCCGTAAGGCGGTTTTTTCGTGCTAACTTTTTGGTGGACTATTTTTCACCAGGTGCTCGAATGGGATCATAATCAGCATTCCAAAAGCAATGATGGTCATACCAAGTTGAACTCCAGCAGCTTGCCAGGGGCCAAAGAAAGGCACCTTAACATTTTGTTGAAATGTCATTCCGAATATATCAGCCATACCAGAGAAGACCGAGACGACATAACCTGTGCTTATTAAACGTAAGCCGATATCAGCAATAATCGTTTTTTGCATTCGACCCCATAATGCGCCAAGACCGATATTCCCACCCAGGCAAATGACTGCCAAACCAACTAGAATGACGGTGATTTGCACAAAACCAACTACCGGGCTGCTATTAAGCCAGATCCATTCCGGCTTGGCGCCGATGAACAGGATAACGAGCCCACTGAAACTAATCACCAGTCCAACGTTTACGTGTTCTATGGTTATATTGTGGCTTTTGGTTTCAGCAGGGAGTTCATCATTGTTCATGCTGGCAGGTTTCTCCTCAATGTTCTGATCCAGTTTCCACCCATTATGGCACTAATATCGTTTTCTGAATATCCACGTGCCTGGAGCAGAGGTACAACCAGTTGCAAATCAGCGATTGTGTCTAATCCTTCGGGTATCTGTTGCAGTCCAAATCCGCCATCAAAATCAGTACCAAAACCTACATGGAAGGCGTTGCCAGCTTTTTGGCATATGTAATCCATTTGTGCCGCAACCATATCAATTGAACAATCGCTGCGTGAGTCCTTGTTTTTCCAGCCTTGAATAAGAAAGCGGTTAAAGGGTACGATTCCAATTACCCCATTGCGCTGCAAAATCCCTTCTATTATTTCATCGGTTAGGAATCGATTCATAGTGCCGTTTTTGACCTGTTTGAGAGCATTAGCGTGACTTGCAATCACAGGCCCTTCATAAAGGTCAAGAGCCTGTAGTGCGGCTTCCCATGCCATATGACTCAAGTCAAGCGTGAAGCCAAGTGGTGCCATAGCCTCAAGCAGTTCACGACCTTCGTTGGTCAGCGGGCCAGGTTCGCGTGTTCCACCGCAAAAGCGGGTGGCCATCCATGCCGGGCCAATGATTCGTACTCCACGATCCCACCATTCTTCCAATTCATCAATATTGCGTACGCCATCTGCACCTTCCATTAATGTGACCAGTCCGGTAGGGGCAGGCTGATCTGCCACATCCCACTTCGCAAGCAGGGCTTCTAATTCGGCTTTAGTACGAATGGGGGTAAATTTATCAGGATGTTTGTCAAACATTCGCTCATAGGCATCCAGGTGCCCGCTATATACTTTGTAGGCCTCCTGGGTGTTGGCATATACCTGGGTATCCCACTCGGCAACTTTTACGCGAGCAGGCGCGGCGAACAGAGTGGCAAAAACAACAGCAATATGTCCGCGCTGGTATTCCTGCCAACTAATGGTTGTGTCACCGTTATTTTCAATGATGTAACTGCCATTTTCGCGCTGGCGGGTTTCTGCAATAGACTGGCTGTAATCACGCCCAAAAGTGAGCATGTTCCACGCCAGATCCTGGTGCGCGTCCACGATAAGATGGGTCATGTTTTTTCTACCGTCTTTGAAAGAAAGATAATGGAGAAATATAAAGAGAGCGCACCGGTTGGTGCGCTCTCTGGTTGGACGTTTTATTCTTGTTCGTCTTGCGGGGCGTCTTCCGGAGCGAGCTCTGCAGCCAGGGCTTTCATATCCATGTCTGCGTAAGCTCCTGAGTCTACTTTTCGCAGGCTCAAACCGATACGTCGCTGGTCTTCGTCGATACGGATGACGCGCAAAGTTAGCACATCACCTTCTTTGACGGATTCCTTTGGATGGTTGATGCGGTTCTCGCTTAGTTCGGAAATGTGGATAAGACCTTCCACATCGCCATCCAACCGGGCGAAAGCGCCAAACTTGGTCAGGCGGGTGATGCTGCCTTCAACAAGCTGGCCAACTTTGAACTTGGCAACTTTTTCATTCCACGGGTCACCCTGAAGAGCACGGATGGAGAGACCAATACGTTTCTTCTCTTTATCCACGCTGATGACTTTGACTTTAACTTCCTGGCCAACTTCCAATACTTCACTGGGGTGTTGGACACGTTCCCAGGAAAGCTCAGAAAGGTGGACAAGTCCATCTGCACCGTTGACGTTAACAAAAGCGCCAAAGTCGGCCACTGATGTGACACGGCCTGTATAAGTCTGGCCTTCTTCCAAACCCTCAATCACACGTTCCTTGAGAGACTGGCGGCTTTCCGGGTTGGCAGCGCGTTCAGAAAGGATCAGGCGGCGGCGGGCACGGTCCACTTCAATAATACGGACACTAATGGTTTCGCCGATCATCTTAGCCCAGCGGTCGGGGGTATCCCCTTGAACAAGGCTGCGACGCGCCATACTGATCTGAGATGCAGGGATGAAGCCGCGCAGACCGTGAACGAGAACGATCAGACCGCCCTTGTTATAGCCATCGATTTTGCCCTCAAAGGCTTCGCTGCTTTCCTGCATCTTCTCTACTACTTCCCAGCCCATTGCTTCTCGGGCTCGGACGTAAGAGAGAACGACGTTCCCGTTTTGGTCTTCTGGGTTGATAACGTAAACGGGAATTTTCTGCCCAACCGTCAATGCTTCGCGATCTGAGGCAGGAATCTGCTCGAGTTCCCGACCCATAATCACGCCTTCGGATTTAGATCCGACACTGACTAAAATCTGGGAGGCTGAAATGCTGGCTATTACACCCTGGCGAATTTCACCTTGAATGGGAAATTCCAACCCGGCGTCTTCGGACCGCATGAGACTTTCCATCGTTTCATGGTTCTCATTCTGGAACTGCTCATCGCGGCCCCCTTGCCCCTGAAGGGCGTCCTGTTCATCAATCATAACTAAATTGCTCCGATACAAAGAGATTAGTCTGAATTATACAGGCGAATGCCCCAGTTGACAATACTAAAAGATAAAATGAAGTAGACAGAACAGGTGACAAACATCTCATGAAAGAATTGACAACACTGATTTGTTTTTTCGGGAAGATTATGTCTTGCTCAGTAGTATAATTTTGCTCGAGGAAACGTTATGCCTAATATCTATCCATTTACCGCAATTGTTGGCCAGACGCGTATGAAACGCGCCTTGATACTAAATGCTGTTGATACCCGCATTGGCGGGGTTCTAATCCGTGGCGAGCGTGGTACTGCCAAATCGACCGCGGCCCGCGGTCTGGCAGCCCTGCTGCCCAAGGTGCGCGCGGTAAAGCAGTGCCGCTTTGGTTGCGACCCTGATAATCACACGAGTTGGTGTACAGAGTGTAAGGAGCGCTCCTTGATCACCCAGGAGCTTCCATATGATGTGCGGCCAATTCCTTTTGTTAACTTGCCGGTTTCTGCTACCGAAGACCGCGTGGTAGGCACCCTTGATATTGAGCAAGCCATTCAGAAAGGTGAGCGGCACTTTGAACCGGGTGTGCTTGCCAATGCCAACCGGGGGCTGCTGTATATTGATGAAGTTAACCTCTTGGATGATCATGTGGTCGATTTACTGCTTGATTCTGCTGCGATGGGTATGAATATTGTGGAACGCGAAGGGATATCTTTTTCGCACCCGGCGCGTTTCATCTTAGTCGGCACCATGAACCCTGAAGAAGGGGATCTTCGTCCGCAGCTTTTGGATCGCTTCGCTTTTTCAGTGGATATTACGGGTATACGTGATGCGCGCGAACGCGTGGAGATCATGGAGAATAATATTGCTTTCGAAGCCGATCCAGTTGCTTTTCGCCAGGTATTCCTTCAAAAGGAAGAAGAATTATCACATCAGATCGAAATGGCGCGCAAGCTGGTTGCCAGGGTCACGTATTCAAAGCGCGATCTACTTTCAATTGCGGCCTTGACATCTTCGTTGAATGTAGACGGCCACCGCGCAGATCTGGTAATTTTGAAAGCCGCTCGCGCTCAGGCAGCGTTTGAAGGCCGTACAGCTATTACCGATCATGATATCGCTCTGGCTGCTGAGTTGGCTTTACCGCATCGAATTAAACGAGGACCTTTTTACCAGGCTCAAATAACAGCAGAACAACTTCAAGAACGCATCGAGAACCTTGTAGGGCAGTCTACTGAAGGTGAACCTGGCGAAGAATCGCAAGATCAAAACGACGCACAGGAAAAAAAAAGTCGATCGTAGAAGATCGGATTGATGACGATACGCAATCGTCCACGTCAGAGCCCGCCCGCCAGGACGTGTTCGCTTCCCAGAATGCAAATTGGTGGGATGGCGGACAAAAAGTCAAGACGGGCGAAACTTTTGCCCCCCGCAAGCTCGACACCCCGTTGGATAAATTAACCCGCAAGAATGCCGGTCGACGTTCAGAGACCCATACCGACCGCAAGCGCGGGCGCTATGTTATGGCTCGTCCAGCCAACGGTAGTACTGATATCGCCTTCGATGCCACCTTCCGCGCTGCAGCACCTTTTCAAATCAATCGCAAAGAGCAGCGCAAGAAGGTCGCTTTTGCGATTGTTAAAGGCGATTTGCAGAAGAAAATCCGTGTAAAGCGTACTTCAAACTTGGTATTGTTCCTGGTAGATGCGTCCTGGTCTATGGCAGTGGCCGAGCGAATGAATGCAACCAAGGGTGCGATCTTATCTCTTTTAACAGATGCTTACCAGCGGCGTGACCGTGTAGGATTGATTGTCTTCCAAAAGGATCGTGCAACTCTGGTACTCCCGCCTACAAACAGCGTACAGCTTGCCCAACGCGCTCTTGTGGATATTCCTGTGGGCGGCAAGACGCCTCTTTCTGCCGGTTTGCTAATGGCTGCAGACGTTTTATTACGAGAGAAACATACCCATCCCGATGTGGAGCCATTGTTGATTGTGATGACCGATGGAGCCGGGAATGTATCTGTTGGCCCGCTGCCTCCACAGGAAGAATCATATCAGTTTGCCGAATTGATCGCCAATGGAAATGTCAGGAGTCTTGTGATCAACATGGAGCACGCTGCTTTTGACCAGGGGCTGGCCCAGCAACTGGCCAACCATCTGGAAGCGCCGTGCTTTGCATTAAGCGAAATAAAGGCAGAGAACCTTTATCAAACTGTCCGACAGGAAATGGGAAAATAAAATTTGCCTGGTTAAACATGAAGGTCCTACGAGAAATCCCGTAGGACCTTCATGTTTAACTAATATGT
>Ga0105047_10002176_pt1 | contig 35029 bp, 27 predicted proteins | sample MAT04_FD_78384 | JGI IMG/M metagenome (GOLD analysis project Ga0105047, IMG submission 78384) | Freshwater microbial communities from Lake Fryxell liftoff mats and glacier meltwater in Antarctica - MAT-04 (megahit assembly) | ecosystem: Environmental > Aquatic > Freshwater > Ice > Liftoff... | reverse complement strand
GGGTCTGGTCGGTTTTGTTGAGAGCGGTAAAGATGGCGAAACAGCCCGAGGCGACGAGCAGGCCCAGGACCGAGGCCATGACTACTTCGAGGATGGTGAAGCCGCGCGGCGCCGGGCGACGATTCCCGTGACGAGGCCCAGCCTGCACATGACTCCGGCAGACGCTCACTTGCTCTTGCCTTTCGTGCCGCTGGTCGTACCGCTGGGTTTGACCTGCTGAGTTGGCTTCGAGCCAGACTTGCCGCTGCCCTCTCCGGTGAGAAGATCGCGGAAGCGTTGGAACCCGTTGGGGGTGTTGCGAAGGTTGGCCGCGGAGTCAGGGTTTCGGCTCAGGGTGGGGTAGACGATGCGAGTGATCGTGACGTTGGGAACAGATGAGTCCAGTTCTGTCGAGCCGCCCGACTCTTCGCTCAGCCAGGCTCGCATGGTGACCTGGACGGTGTGATCGATGAGCATGTTGGAGCTGCGTGCGCCAGCCGCGACGGCCTGAGGGTTGGCGGGCTCGACAGGTTTGATCTTGACGGGAGTTTGCACCTGGTCCCAGCGGTAGCGGTCGGGGCCGTGCTCGACGGCGAGGCCGGCGGCGGGGAGAGAGTCGGGGTCGTCGAGGAACTGGAGCATCAGGCGGTTGGCGACCTCGGCGGCCCCGAGTTTTTGTTGCTCAAGACGCTGGCGGCCCATGAGGTAGCTGAAGGCACCGAAGACGGTGGAGGAGAGCAGGGCGAGCAAGGCCACGGCGAGCGTGACCTCGATGAAGGTCATGCCGCGGCGAGAGAGAGAGGGTGAGGGACGAGGGAAGGGCATTGGAGTGGGCAATGGGGGGTGGGGAATGGGGAGCGGGCTGTTGGCGTGCGAAGATTGGCAGGTTTCGCTCGTTACTGCTTCATCATGGTCCAGACGTCGATGTCGTCGGCGGTGCCGGAGGTTTTGTCTTCGCCCAGCGACACGAGCTGGTAGGGCTTGTCGCCTAGGCCGGTGGGTGAGTAGAAAAAGTCGGTCTGCCAGCCGTCCTTGAGAGGCTTGGTCTCGTCGAGCAGCTTGGCGGTGACCAGCGTGGCGAGGGTGGGCGGGTAGCTGCTATTATCGAGGTTGTATTGCGAGATCGCGTTCCGAATGACGTCCATGCTGGTGATGGTCGCGCGTTTCTTGGCTTTCGCGCCGCCCCCGGCGACGTTGACGGCCACCACGGCGGTCAGCACCGCGATGATCGCGATGACGAGCATCAGTTCCAGGAGCGAGAAGCCGTGCGCGGTCTGGACGGCGCGGATGGTTCGGGTACGGATCAGGGTGCGGGGCATGCGATTCCTTTCCGAGGCGAGAGACAGTGGGGAGTGGGCAATGAGGCGTGGGGAATGGGGAATGAGAATGGGTTAGCCGACTTGGTTGGCCAGGCTCATCAGCGGGATCATGATCGAGAGCAACAGCGAGCCGATCATGAGGAACATCATCACGATCAGCAGAGGTTCCATGGCGGAGAGCAGGCGGGTCGAGCGACGGTCCACCTCGTCGGCGTGGTCGGCGGCTAGGTTGTTGAAGACGGTCTGCAAATCGCCCGAGCGCTCGCCCGCGATCATCAATCGGCGCGTGGCGAGCGGGAGCGTGTGGACGTCCTCGATCAACTGACGCAGCACGCCGCCCTCGACAAGCCGTGTGCGCAGGCGGACCAGTTCGCGGCTGAGCTTGGGGTCGCTGACGGCTTGCGTGGCTAGCACGAGGCCGTCGGAGAGCGGGACGCCCGAGTGGGTCATCGACGACATGACATTAAAGAAGCGTGCGGATTCCTGGGCGAGCAGGACGTCCTTGATAAACGGCAATTTGCGCACAAAGCGGTTGAAGGCCGCGAAGATGAACTTGCGGACGAAGACCGCGATGGTGCTGAGCACGAGCACGGCCAGCCCGCACCACAGGATGTTGTCGCGCATGAACTCGCCGGTGGAGAAGACGATCGCCGAGTAGGTCGGGATCTCGACGCCCGAGGCCTTGAGCGACTTGCCGATGCTGGGCACCACGACGGTGAGCATGAGCACCGAGACGATGACGCTGATCGAGAGCACGAGCACGGGATAGATGAGCAGCGTGATGGCCTTGCCGGAGATGGCGAGCTGTCGTTTGAACGTGATGGCGAGCTGGGCCGCGGCGCCGGCGAGGTCGCCGGTGCGCTCCGAGGCGCGGTAGATGCCGATGGTCACGGGGTCAAAGACGTTGGTGGCGCGGCAGGCGTCGGCGAAGCTGGTACCGGCGGCCACGGATTCGCGAAGGCGCTCGACGATCGGTCGCACGGCGGGGGACACGGCCGAGGCGGCGACCTCGAGAGCTTCGACGAGCGGCACGCCGCGGCTGAGAAGTTGAGAGAGTTGAAAGTTGAGTTCGGACTGGTCCTTGAGCTTGAGCTTGCGAGCGGGCTCGTCGCCGCCTAGGCCGGGCACGGACCAGTTCTTGAGCGGGACCAGCTGCTCGCGGCGAAGCTGCTCGGCGAGGTGGCGCGGGCTGGAGGCGCGGCGGAATCCGAGCTTGCGGTTGCCCGTGACGCCAGCGGCGACGTAGAAGTACGCCGACTGGGAGTTGCTGGATTTGGCGAGAGCCGTAGTCATGGTGGAAGTCTATCCGAACAGGTGCCGATATCGCGGAGAATAGAGGTGCCAGAGATTCAAGGCGGGGGGCGCAAGGAGAGCCTTCCGCACACTCTGTACGTTCCTTCGGCGTTGCGTGTTGGCGAAAGCGTGGCAAGGTCTGAAAAACGGCGTCGCGTTTGGCGATCGCTCGAATCGTGGTTTTCGGGCATTGATCGGCGGGGAACGGTCACGGACAATACACCCGCTCAACGCGGTCGCGGGATCGGCATTGCGTCCGTTGTTTTCACACTCATCAGGCACTCATTGGCGGATCGCTCATGACTATTAAGGTAACCACCAAAGTGACAACGAAGACTCAGAACACCAAGACCCAAGTCAAGGCTGAGACCAAGGCTGAGACCAAGGCCGAGACCAAGGCCGCGGGCAAGGCTTCGAGCGAGACAATGCGGGCGCTGTACAAGCATCACGCGGGGGTGGGGCTGAAGTTTGACGGCGCGAGGCCCCGGCCCGTGTGCGGGCCGCGCGATGTCTTGATCCGGGTGAGCAAGGTCGGCATCTGCGGAACCGATCGGCACATCTGGGAGTGGGACGAGTGGGCGGCCGGTCGCATCCCCGTGGGCATCGTCACCGGGCACGAGTTCGTCGGCATCATCGAAGAGGTCGGGTCGGCGGTGACCAAGTACAAGCCGGGGCTGCGCGTGAGCGCCGAGGGGCACATCACGGCGTGGGCCGATTTCAACAGCCGCACGGGCAACGCGCACATCGCGAGCGACACGAAGATCGTTGGTGTCGATCGTGACGGCTGCTTCGCGGACTATGTGTGCGTGCCCGAGGAGAACGTTTGGCCGGTGCATCCAAAGATCCCGGACAAGGTCGCGGCGGTGCTCGATCCGCTGGGCAACGCGGTACACACCGTGATGGCGGCGGGTGTTTCCGCCAAGAGCGTGCTGGTGACAGGCGTGGGCATCATCGGGCTGATGGCGGTGACGGTGGCCAGGGCGGCGGGAGCGTCGCGGATTTTCTGCACAGATGTAAACGTTTCCCGCTTAGCGCTGGCCAAGAAGCTGGGGGCGGTCGAGGCGTTCAACGTCGCTGCGCCGGCTTCAAAGTCCCCCACCGCTTCGCGCGGCGGGTCGGCTAATGGCGTTGCGAGGGACACTGCGGGGAGTGCGGCGGGCGCGATCCCCGACTGGGTCCACGAGATCCGCAAGCAGACCCGGGGCGACGGCGTGGACGTGCTGCTGGAGATGTCGGGCGCGCCGTCGAGCTTCGATCATGGGTTCCGGGCTCTGCGCAACGGCGGCACGGCCGCGATCCTGGGGATCCCGTCGCGGCCTCTGACGCTGAACTGGAGCGAGCACATCATCTTTAAGGGCGCGAAGGTGCTGGGCGTGAACGGCCGGAAGATGTTCGAGACGTGGTACCAGATGGAAGAGCTGCTGCTGTCAGGCCGGTTGGAATTGGACGAGATCATCACGCACGAGGTGCCGATCGAGGACTTTGAGAAGGGCTTTGGGATGATGATCTCGGGGGAGGGGATCAAGGTGGTGATGAGCGTGAATGAGTAGGCTGTCAATTCACCTTGAATTTCAAGCCTTTTTCATAACTAATAACAAAACAAAATTTGCCAAGTTTGACAATTGGCGATACCACCACAGAACTTTGACCTCAATGCCCCGCCCGATCCTCATGGCAGCACAGATCGATCACCACCGCTGACGCCAAGATCCAGACCGGGTCCCAGCCCGCCGCGATCTCGATGCCGTAAGAGTCCGCGATCGTGAACCAGCGCCTCGAGACCGTGGCAATAGCGCCGTGATTGGCCGTCATGAACTCGTACTCCATATCCAGAAGATTACCTTTCGCTTCAAGGTCGTTGTGGCCCGCCAGATCGACATCAAACTTGCAGGTGAAGGGTGTGAAGAGGTGCTTGTGTACTGTGGTCGTCTTGCCCTGGTACTCGATGTCATAGGTCTTGCCGATCGCCAGCAGCCGTTGGCGGATGGTCGCCAGCTCGTGCTCGTTCATGTCCTGAAAAGACAGTGAGTCGCGGATCGAGAGGACCTTGCCGTCAACGTAGTACGCCTCGTTGCTGGCGTGATCGCGGATGATGAAGTCGTCGCCGAAGCACAGGATCTTCTGCTTCATCTGGTACAGCACGCGTTGACCTCATTCGAGACCGGACCATGCCGGCGCTTTCGAAGGACGATAAGGCTCAAGAAGGCTCTCAGCCTCGTGATTGTTCCGAAAAGCCGTCGTCCGGTTCCGCTCGCTACTCTCGCGAGCGTGCTGATCCACTCGGACATTCTGATGCGCATCGGCGTGCCGCACGCGTTCACAACGCGGCACGGCGGGGTCTCTTTGCCGCCGTTCGATTCGCTCAATTTCGGCAACCCGGGCGAACTGCCGGCGCACGTCGCCCGCGATTCAAAGACCAACATCGAGCGGAACTTTCAGATCGTGCTCGACGAACTTGGGTGCGAGGAGCGCCGCATCGTGCAGGTCCACCAGGTCCACGGCCCGGACGTGCTCGTGGTCAAGCACGCTGGCACGTCACACTCATCACACTCTTCAACTATCACGCCCACGCACGCGGCCCTCACCATCAAATGGGGCGAGACGAAGGCCGACGCGATCGTCAGCGATGACCCGGCCTGCGTCGTGGCCGTGCGTGTCGCGGATTGCTGCCCGGTGCTGATCGCTTCGAACGATGGTCGAGTTGTGGCGGCTGTACACGCGGGATGGCGCGGGGTGATTTCAGGCGTCGCGCCAGCGGCCGTTGCAACGTTGAAAGAGCACGGTGCCAAAGGGATCGTCGCCGCGATCGGGCCTTGCATCTCGTCGGATCACTTCGAGGTCGGGCCCGAGGTCGCGGCCGAGTTTCGCAGAGTTTTCGGCACATTCGCCGCGATCGTTCGTAACGGCGCCGGTGATCGATCGCTCGTTGATCTCAAAGAAGCCTTGCGCGTGCAAGTGCTCGGTTGCGGCGTGAGCGCGGTGGACGTTCTGCCGCACTGCACGGTGCGCGACGCGAGTCTTTTCTTCTCGCACCGGCGCGAGAACGGCATCAGCGGGCGGATGGTCGGGGTCATCGGGGCGAGCGCCCGGTAGCTCTCTCGGACACCACGTGAGGGGCGGAAGCACAGCCGACGGTTCGGCGAAAAGCCGTTTGGAGTTGTGAAAATAAAGGAGCAGGCGGGACGCCTGCTCCACACAAAGTCATGAGGTTGAGAGCCGTGCGGTTCGAAGACCTTGGAGGCAATTTCAGAGCCAAGAAGTAGAAGTGGTAGAGGCAGGTTGAAAACCTGCTCCCCTAGGTTGAGAAGGTTCTGAAACAAGAAACCGACTGACTTTTAATCCTCTGGCACGCGCGGGCCTGTCACGATCTCGCGGAACTTCAGGCGCAGCTTCTTGGTGATCGGCCCCTCGCCGCTGCTCACGTGCGTCGCCTGGGTGATGTTGCCCTTGCCGTCGTGCTGATCGATCTGGCTGACGCCGATAATCTCGGCCGCGGTGCCGGTGAGGAAGACCTCGTCGGCGGCAAGAACTTCGTCGAGCCGCAGGTTCTTCTCGACGCACTTGAGACCCAGCGCCGGGGCGAGCTCGCGAGCGACGAAGCCGCGCGTCACTCCCTCAAGAATCCCCGCGTCGCTGGGGGGCGTGTAGAGCGTGCCGTCCTTGACCGCGAAGATATTGTCGCCCGAACCCTCGGTAACGAAGCCGTCGAGGTTGAGCATGATGCACTCATCGCACCCGAAGTCGATGGCCTCGACCTTCGCGAGGATGTTGTTGAGGTAATTCAGGCTCTTGACGCGAGGGTCGAGGCACGCGATGGGCGTCTTGGGCCGATTCGCGACCACCACACGCATGCCGGTCTCGTACTGCTCGACAGGGAAGAGGCGGATCTGGTCGGCGATGCAGATGACTCCGGCCGTGGGGCAGCGGCGCGGGTCGAGCCCCAGCGTGCCAAAGCCGCGCGTGACGACGAGGCGAATATAGCCCTCGTCGATCTTGTTCACCTCGATGCAGCGGCGCTGGATGCGAACCATCTCTTCCATCGGCACGGGGATGGTCAGGCGGATCTGCTCGGCGCAGTGGTAGAGCCGCTCCATGTGCTGCTTGCACTTGAAGATCTTGCCTTTGTAGATGCGGATGCCCTCGAAGATCCCGTCGCCGTAGAGCAGCCCATGGTCGTAAACGCTGACCGTGGCCTGGCTCTTAGGGACCATGCGGCCGTTGACGTAGATGATCGGGAGGTCGGTGGGTTTGGCGTTGCCAGCGGTGCCGTTAAGATGAGCCGGGGCTTTAGATTTCACGGGGGCCTTGGTCGCGGATTTCAGAGTTGTCTTCAGCGCGGTTTTCGGCGCGGCCAGAGCTGGCGAGGCCTTGCGTGCCGTGGGCTTGGCAGCGGGGCGACGTGTGCTGGTGGAGAGCTTCTTGCCGACCTTCTTGAGCGTGGAAGCGCGGGCCTTGGAACGCGGGGCAACCTTAGTCTTCACGGTCAAACTCCCTAGATTACGGCCCGAAAATCGTCGGGACGTGCTGGCTGAATCGTCACGCCGAGCCGGTGTTGTCGGCACAGAGCCAGATAGTACGCGCTCAGAGAGGCGGGGGTTGCAACGCAGAGATCTGAACGAGAGCGTCACGAGCTGGCGCGGCCGCCTCTTGAAGAAAAATCTCGAGAACGTACAGAAACGCACGAAGCCTACGCGGAGCGCGAGATATGCCCAAGACGATAACCCAGGACGGCCACTCACACCGTCCTCACCTCGGCCCCCACGCGCTGCTTCATCAGCTCCACCACCGACGCCACCTGCGGATCAACTTCCTCGTGCCGCAGCGTGCGAGACGGGTCGCGGAAGCGCATGCGGAGGGTCATAGATTTCTTCCCGGCCCCCACTTGCGTGCCGCGGTACGTGCCCACGAAGTTCGTGGCCTCGAGGCGTTGAACGTGCGCACCGCTTAAGGCCTCGGCGACCGTGGCCCACGTCACAGCCTCGCCGACGATCAGCGAAAGGTCACGCTCGATGGCGGGGAACGCGGGCAGCGGCGTCAGGTGCGTGCGCGGCGGGTAGAACGTGAGCAGCGATTCGAGATGCAGCTCGGCCGCGACCACCGGCATTTCGAGCCCGAGTTCTTTGAGCGTCGCGGCGGAGACGAGGCCGAGCGTGCCGATGAACTTGCTGCCGAGCTTCAGGCCAGCGAACGCGGCCGGTTCGAAGGCTTGGCTTGGCGGCTCCATGGCGACGACATCGAGCGGCATCACGGGCCCGGCGACGGCGCGGCAGATGGATTCGATCGCGCCGCGCAAGGCACGGACGCCCGCCTGTTTTTCGGCGAGGCCGACTTTCGAACCCGGACCAGCGTTGGGCACGTCGATCAGCAGGCCGAGGTGGCGGTGCTCGACGCTAACGCCGGGCCTTGATGGCTTGACGTTACGCGCGGCCGCGTCCTTGGTTTCATGGTTAAGCGTCTGGCCGAACGTGGCCGCGAACTCGAAGAGGCGCACGCCGCCGTCGGGCCTGGCCCCCGCGTCCTGGTTCGCGCGACGGCACACCAGCAAGCTCGGGATGATGCTCGGCCGAAGCACCGGCTCTTCGCCGCGCCGCTCGTCGTCCACCTCGACCAGATCGATCTCCGCAACCTTGAACATCTGCGCGTGCTTGCGGCCCACAAAGCTGAACGTCACCGTCTCAAAAAATCCCTGCCCGATCAAGATCGCGCCAACTTCTCGCATCGCCACCTCGCTGGGCTGAGGCGGGCTGACACGCACCGGGAGCATCTCGCCGGTCGGGATCGATTCCAGCCCGCGCAAGCGAGCGATCTCTTCGATCAGGTCGATCTCGCGCGTGAGATCAGGACGGTGCGCGGGGACGATGCAGCGGATCGCGTCGGTCGTGCGGCCGATGGGCTCGACCTCCACGCCCACGGCCCGCAGATGCTTGGCGATCTCCTGCATCTCCACTGGCGTACCCATGATGGCCTGCACGCGCGCGGGGCGGAGTCGGATGTCGGTCGCGTCGGCGGGCGGCTGACCTTGCGACAGAACACCCTCGCAGAGTTTCCCTCCCGCAACCTTCACGATCATGGCCACGGCACGGCGAGCCGCAAACTCGATCGTTCGCGCGTCCACGATCCGCTCAAAGCGGTGACCGGCATCAGTACGGACCTGCAAGCGGCGGGCGGCCCGGCGGACCGTCACCGGGTCCCACGTCGCCATCTCGAAGACGACATCCGTCGTGCTCGCATCGACCTCAGATTCCTGACCACCGATCACGCCAGCGAGGCTTTGAGCCCGCTCGGCGTCCGCGACGACCAGCTCGTCACTTCGCAGAACCCGCTTCTTGCCGTCGAGCGTGATGAGCGGTTCGTTGTCCTTGGCCCAGCGAACTTTCAACGTCGCGCCCGCGAGCTTTTTCAGGTCGAAAACATGGCAGGGGTTGCCAAAATCGAACGTGATGAAATTGGTGACATCAACCACGTTGTTGATCGAGCGCTGACCGACCGCTTCGAGGGCTTTCACAAGCCAGTCAGGGCTGGGGCCGACCTTCAGGCCTTGGATTACGCGAGCGGTGAAGAGCGGGCAGACGTCGTGGAGCGGGTTCTCGAGGATGAGTGCGTCAGCGATCAAGCCGCCGGTGGTCGGCGGAGGATCGAAGACGGGCAGCACGAGCGCTCGGCCGGTCTTCGCGGCCACCTCGCGCGCCAGCCCGATATGGCTGAGGCAGTCGCCGCGGTTGCTGGTGATCTCCACGTCGAGCTTCACGTCGCCGTTGACAAGAGTTTCGCGCGACTCGATCGGGAACCCGGCCTCGATCAGCGCACGCTGGGCGTCGTCGGCGCTGACGCCGGTGGGCTGGAGGTACTGGTTGAGCCAGGCGAGACTGATATTCATGGGGCGGAAGGATAGCGGGCGAGCCTGCGGGCGGGGGGGGCGGGGCTTGCGGCTGGGCGTGCAGCCAGGGGCGGTACACTGTGGCGATGCGACGCCACACCACGCCACTGACCGCCTCACTCCTCGCTCTGGCCGCCGCAGCGTTCGCGGTTTTTCAAGGGTGTGCTTCCGCGCCGACCGCCACGGACGGACCGCCGCCAGATTTCGCCGTAAGCGTGACCGTCGCGGACCGCTTGCGCGCGGCGGCCGCGGCCGAGCGGCCCCGGGCTTTGCGAGCTGCACGGTACATCGTCGAGCCCGACGGGCTGTTGCGTGCCTCGGTCGGGCCGGGGTCGGTGACGAGCACGTTCCCGCCGCCGATGCGGCATCTTTCTGCCATCCAGGTCGCGGAGCTCTGGGCGCTCGTAAACCAGGCCGGGTATCTACAGCAGGACCGCTCGACGCAATCGGCCGACGCCGAGACAATGCCCACGGCCGTCACGAGGCCGACCGCGATGATCTACGTCGCAGGCAACAAGGATCGACGCTCTTTGGTCGTCTCGCTCGAATCAGCCCAAGAGGCGGCCACCCGGTCGCTGGTCAATCGGCTGGCGGAACTGGCGTGGGTCCGCGACACTGCCAGTCCGGGTCGATAGGAACTGACGCGAGAGAGACGGGCGTAAGAGAGACGGGCGCGAGAGAGACGAGGCTCTCAAGGCTACGATTTTTTGTGCTAACTCCCGAATTTTACCGTGCCAAGTTCGAGCCCGCGCTCTCGTACCAGGCCTACGTCGCCACCGGAAAGCTCGAGCAGCAGGTCAACTGGAACAACGCTCACGCGCGAGTCCATCTGAGCGACCCGCAGCGGGCGCTCATCGCCGGGTTCACGCGGCGGATGCCGGTGCTGGTGATCTCGGGCACCTGGTGCGGAGATTGCGTGCAGCAGTGCCCGATGCTCGACCACATCGCCCGGGCCAACCTCAAGGCGATCGACCTGCGCTTTCTCGACCGCGACGTAAACAAGGATTTGTCCGAGCGAGTGATGATCTGCGGCGGGCTGCGGGTGCCGACGGTGATCTTCCTGAATGAGGACTTCGAGTTTGCCTCGATCTTGGGCGATCGAACACTTTCGCGTTATCGGGCGATCGCCATGAAGACCTTGGGGGCCGCGTGCGCTCTTCCGGGGGCTGAGGTGCCGGTGGACGAGGCGGCGGCGACGGTCGCGGACTGGATAGGCGAGTTCGAGCGGGTATCGCTTATGTTGAGACTTAGCAATAAGTTACGCCAGCGTCACGAGGACTGAGAACTATCACAAGTTGGTGGGAGTGTCCGAAAAATTCGGTGCTGGTATGACAAACGGGTTTATTCGGACGGAAAACAGAAAGATTTTGATCGAAACCGCTGTTTACCATTGACAGCAAGGCCGGATTGCGGCATACTCAATTTGTTCGAGAGACAAGGCTGGAGAGAGTGTCCGCGATCTTCTCGTTGGATAGATCGATTTCGTGCGAGCGATTCAGCCCATTTCCGTGGGTGCTTGCCGGGGTCGGTCTAGGTGTCAGCCGAGGCGAATGCCAAGGCGTGTGCCAAGTTCAACGTTCGCGCCGCCCCCTTCCAGTTGAAAAGATGCGTGTTTCCACCCGGGTTTGTGCTCGGGATTTTTTCCCCGTGTCCTCATGTAGGAGGGTTTAGACAATGCGTATGACTTTTGGTATTTTGGCTTTGGTGGCTGCGGCCGGTTCGGCCTCGGCGGCTGACACGATCGCGACGGCGACTCTTCTCAGCTCCAGCGCCGCCAACGTGGCGACGCAGGGCACGACGGTCGTTGATCCGTCCGCTCGCTATTCGAACGTGACGAACTTCTCGGGTTCGGCGTTCAGCCACGGTGGCGCCGCGGTCCAGGCGGGCAACACGATCACCCGCCTCGTTGCGGACGACATCAACATGATTGCCGCTCTGCCGACCGTCACGCAGATCACCTTCAGCGTGACGAACCTGAACACGGTCGCCGTGTCGGCTCGTCCCCGTCTCCGCTTCTACGCGGCCGACGGCCCCGCTGGCACGCCCGGCACGCTCCTCGGCGGGTTCTCATTCGCTCCGATCAGCTTCGGCGCTAACTCGGTCAACCTGTTCTTCTTCAACCCCAGCGCTACCGCAAACTTCGCGCTGCCCCTGAACTTCTGGGCTGCCGAGACGTTCGACAACAACACCGGCGCTACCGGCGCGACCCTCGCTCAGATGAATAACCTCGGCCAGGGTATCTTCGACCCGGTCGACGTCGGCATCAGCGGCGACCTCGCTTTCCAGACCCAGGCCGCCGGTTCGTTCTTCGCGAACCTCCCCGCGGGCGCGACGTTCAACTTCGGCGGCGCGCCAGCCGCCAACTTCGGTTGGGAAATCGTCCCGGCCCCGGCGTCGATGGCGCTCCTCGGCCTCGGCGGGCTGGTCATCGGCCGTCGTCGCCGCTGAACCGCACGAGCTCAGGTCTTTCTGAGCACAGTTCGCTGATTCGAGTTTCTTCCTGAATCGTTCCAGGTGAACGAACGAAGCCTGACCCAACAGACCCCGCGTCCCAGACGCGGGGTTTGTCTTTTTTGTGCGCCCACGAGGCGTCACCCAGTATGGAAGTTCTTTCGATCGAGGCCCTCGCGGGCTGTTCGTTCTCGGCGATGTCTATTGTCCGGTTCGTCGCCGTCGTGGTCATGTGAGCTCGGACTGGTCTCGTTTATACCGAGGTTCCGTCACCAATGATCTGATCCAACCTCCCGTACACCGCCCGCCATGAATTCTCACTCTTGATCGGAGCATCCGCGTGCCTGAAGCTCAAGCAAGAATCAACCGCCGAAGAGCGATCGCGCGGATCGGCTTTGGCGCGGCGTTGGCGGGAGGGCTGGCGGCCGCCGGGGTGTGGCGCACCGTCAACCGGCACGGCGACAAGCCAACGCTCCTGACGTGGGACGAGGTCGCGATGATGCTGGTGCCGCTCGATCTCCTCAATGTAAAAAATCTCGGCCAACGCTTCGCAGCTCAAGAGTTCCCAGGGAGCACGGCCGACGCGATCATGAGCACACTTCCCGATGTGTCGGGTGTTGCGTGGAGCGTGGCGGGCGTGCGCTGGAAGGGCGCGGCATGGACCGTTCCGCCAGCCTTGGACTCGGCGGTGCGGGAAGAGTTCGCCGCGGGCCGCACGGTCGTCGTGGAGAGATGGGTGCTCTCTCGCCTCGAAGCGACGCTTTGTGCGCTCGCGGCGCTGCACGCGACAAGCGCTGGCTCGGGCGTTCCGAACCTCGTGGGTGGCTAAGACATGTTCCGCGACTTCCGATCTGATCCGCTGCCCGACGGCTACTGCTGCGACCTGTGCATCATCGGCGCAGGCCCGGCCGGGCTCACGATCGCGCGGCGCTTTGACGACACACCGCTCGAAGTCTGCCTTGTCGAGAGCGGCGGGTTCGAGCGCGAGCCAGCGACCGATGCGCTGCACGAGGGCGAGAACGTCGGGCACGAGTACTCGATTTCCGGCTCGCGGCTGCGGTTCTTCGGCGGTTCGAGCAACCATTGGGAAGGGCTGTGTGCGCCTCTCAACGAGCTCGATTTCGAGAAGCGCGACTGGGTGCCAGGCAGCGGCTGGCCGATCACCAGAGCGGCGCTCGACCCGTATTACGAGCGTGCCCACGAGATCCTCGACCTCGGGGCGTTCCAGTACGACCCGGCGCGGATCGGGCCCGGGGCGGGGAGCTATGCGCGGTTCGATTCTGGCAAGCTGGTGACCCGGCTTTGGCGGCACAGCGCCCCGACGCGCTTCGGCACGAAGTACCGCGCCCAGATCGAAGCGTCAAAGAACATCACCTGCCTGCTGCACGCCAACGCCGCGGAGTTTTCAACGACGGCCGACGGCGCGAAGATTCGGTCACTCGGCCTGCGCTCGCTCGCCGGTGACCGTGCGACAATCAAGGCGAAGCGATACGTGCTGGCCTGCGGCGGGCTCGAGAACCCGCGCATTCTGCTGAGCAACGGCCTGGGTAACCGCCACGATGTCGTCGGCCGATACTTTCTTGAACACGTCCACATCTTCACGACAGGCACGGTCGTCACGTCCGCCACCACCGACAGCCGGGGAACGAACGGGCGATGGTGGGAGGCGTACCAACGCTTCACCCGCGACGGTACGGACTTCACGCCGGGCGTGTGCCTGAGCCCCGACGCTCAGCGCCGCGAGAAGCTGCTGAACTACGCAGCGATGCTGCCCAATGCCCTGAGCCCGGAGGGGGTTCGGCCCGGGCACGCGAGCGTGCGGCTGTATGTCGTCGCGGAGCAATCACCAAACCTCGAGAGCCGCGTGATGCTCGCCGACTCGGTAGACGCGGTAGGTATGAAACGGCTGCGTTTGCAGTGGAAGCTCGCTGAAACTGAGCGAGCGACGGTCGAGAAGGGCGCGATGCTTGTGGCGCAAGAACTAGGCCGGCTGGGGCTGGCGCGGTTCACCGTCGATGCGGTGATGGACGCATCGCGCTGGCCCTCGGGGGTCTGGGGTGCGAGCCATCACATGGGGACGACGCGCATGAGCGACGACCCGGCCACGGGCGTTGTTGATCGTGACTGCCGCGTGCACGAGCTGGAGAATTTGTACGTCGCGGGCAGCAGCGTCTTCCCGACCGGTGGGTACGCGAACCCGACGCTCACGATCGTTGCGTTGGCGCTGCGTCTCGCCGAGCACTTGAAAGAACGGCCTGAGTAATGCGTTACACCGACCACGTTTCCGTCTACGCCATTCATTCGGTCGTGCTCTGCGCAGGACTGGCGCGATAACGGCGGTGTTCATGGCGCGAAAAAAACCCTTACGCGGTGCGTGAGGTTCCAAAGAGGGCTCGGTCTCAACAATCTTTTCACTGGGCCAGGAATCCGCCGTCAACGAGCACGTCAGAGCCGGTTACAAAGCTCGACAGATCGCTGAGCAGTAACAGGACCGGCTCGGCGATCTCGCGCGGCACGCCGATGCGACCGACGGGGTGCAGCCCGGTCATGTAGTTCACCGTGTCAAGGGTTCTTGTTGCCGCTGAAGCGATCAAACATCGCGGTGTCGATCACGGCGGGCGAGACGGCGTTGACGCGGATATTCTGCTTGGCGACCTCGAGGGCGGCCGTCTTGGTCAGCTCGAGCACGGCGTGCTTGCTGGCGATTAAGATGCTGGCGCTGGCCATGCCGATGGAGCCAGCGATGGACGCGGTGTTGACGATGGAGCCGCCCGGGCCGCCAGGGTTGGCGAGCATGGCGCGGATCTCGTTCTTGAGGCTCAGCAGGACGCCCAGCACGTTGATGTCGAAGATCTGCCGGTACTGTTCGAGGGTGGCGTCCTTGATCTGGACGCCGATGATCTCGAGGCCCGCGTTGTTGTACGCGAAGTCGAGCCGCCCGCCGCCGAACTCGACCGCCTGTGCGACGGCGTTCTCGACATGCTTCTCGTCGGTGATGTCGCCCTGCACGAAGAGGCCCTATCCGCCGAGCTTGCAGATTTCTTCGGCGACCGCCTCGCCCTCTTTGGCGCGGCGGCCGGTGATCACCACGCTCGCCCCGGCCTTGGCGAGCGCAAGCGTGGTGGCGTGCCCGATGCCGCTGGTGCCGCCGGTGACGAGCGCGGATTTTCCCTTGAAGTTGAACGAGGCGTTGGAGGTTGCGAGAGCGTGAGCGGTCTTGAGTAGCCTTCCGAAAGAGTGGTGCTCGGGTTGGTCGAGCTATCGACAAGAATCGATACGCTTTCTATCGATGCTTGCACTATGAAAAGGTGGCAGTGTATTTCAGTTTAAGACGAACTCGCGAAATATTGGGAACGGCGCGGGCTCGGTTCAAGCGCGACCAGCACCGAAGTGAACCTCGCGCCTCGGCGAGATTCGATTGGTGTCGGTGCTTTCAGCGCTTCGCGACGATCGTTTTCCGCGCCGGAGTGGCGCGAGACGCACGAGCGGCGGGCTTGGGCGATAAAGCTTCGCCCGACTTGGCCGAAAGGTGCCCCGAAAAACTCGCGAGGACTTCCTCGTTCACGGTCAGCCGATGGAACTGCCCGTCCTTGCGGACCGTCAGCAACCCCGCGTCTTCCAAGGCCCGGATGTGGTGCGAGATCGTCGGCTGGCTGAGCGGGAAGCGCTCGCACAGGCACGAGCAGGTAAGCTCGCCCGCGTCGCGTACGTCACGGAGCATCTTGAGACGGGTGGGGTCGGCCAGAGCCTTAGCGATCTTGGTGAAGTCGGTGTCTTTCATGAGCGCGGTTCGGAGACGCGATGAAGCGAATCCGTTGCCAGAGGATACGCGCGCTCACGAGGGCGGCATTCAGCGAGAGCGCTGCCCGACAATGGCGAGTTCAGCCACTCTCTTTGCACACTCCCTTCGCACCCTTCATTCGCACACTTCATCAGGGCGAAATCAGCACCCCACCTCGAACGACACGATGTACCCGTCAAAGTCGTCGCCGGTGACGAACCCGTCGCCGTTGAAGTCGGCGCTGATAACCCCGGCCACGAAGGCGGTGACATAAGCGTCGAAATCGTCGCCGGTGACAAACCCGTCGGCGTTGAAATCAGCGCGGCACGTCAGCGCGAGCGGGCCCGAGACCGCGAAGAAGATCTTCGCATCGCCGTCAACGCGGATCCGTGCTGGCAACGTCGATGAAGCCGCGGGCAGCGTGACCGACGCGGACCCAGTATTAGGGAACGTGCCCAGCACCACCGGGAACGTTGATCCGTTGTCGGTTGAGAGCCGGATGGTGACCGTCGCGCACGAGATCGGCGCCGCGTCGGTCCCGCCGACCGTCCAGGTCACACTCCTCGGCCCGGGCGGCAAGGTCGCTCCCGCGCTCGGCGACATCACGCTGAACGAAGACGTGCCAGCGGGGATCGCGAGCTCAACGAACGGCGAGATCGCCACGCCGCCCGCGCCAGCGTGGTTATCGCGCACGATCACGCGAAAACGGCGCGTCACTCCGGTCACCGTCGGCAGCCGCTCGCCGGGAATAGGCACGCCCGAGAGCACGTCAGCCATCTTGGGGAAAGTTCGTTGCGGGCTAAGCGTCGGGACGAATACGCGGAACAAAGAACCGGCCCCGTTGTCTTCAGAACCGGTGCCGCTGAGCGGGCGAGAAACGCCCGAGTCGAACTGTTCCCAGGAGTAAGTAAGCGGCTCGCCGTCAGCGTCGGTGGCGTTGGCGCTGAGCACGAAGGGCGTGCCCGGCGGGATCGCGGTGCTGCCGGTCGTGGACGTGATCACGGGGATGTTGTTGCCCGACGAGCTCTGGGCCGGGCACGAGATGGTCGAGAGGAACGTCTGCATCTCGGCGACGCTGCCGTGGTGGAAGAAAGGCTGGGCGAACTGCACGATGTTGTCGCTGGGGGCCGCGTCGCCAACCGGGCAGGCGCCCGCGTAGGCCATGGGCGACGAACCCGAGCCTGCTTCCCACGCCGACGCGAGCCGCACATTCCCCGCGCAGCGCCCGCGCGACCCGCTGAAGGTGTGGTTGGCCCCGAACTGATGGCCTAGCTCGTGGATGACGACCAGCGCCGAGAACGGATCGACGTCGCCACCGCGTGGGATGCCCGAGACAGCGCCCGCTTTAAACCCGTCGTTGCAGACCGCCGAGAGGTACGCGACGCCGCCAGCGATGCGTGTGACCACGTGCCCGACGTCGAAGTTCGCGACACCGATGACCGACGCGAGCAGGCTGATGTTCTGGCCAAGCAGGTTCCCCGAGCAGTCCGAGCCGCCGCCGCCGTCGCAGGTACTGCTGTACGGGTCGGTCGCGGGGTCAAAGAAAATCAGCAGGTTGTTGTTGGCGACGAGGTTGAAATGCACGGCCAGGTCCGCCTCGTACACCACGTTGGCGCGCCCCACGACCGTCACGATCGCGGCCAGCGGGTCCGCCGCGTTCGGGGCGTTCCCTTGGATCGTGCTGTGATAAAGCCCGTACTCGCCATTGCACGCCATGGCGAGGCGAACTGTGCGCAAGGTCTGCACGGCCCGATCCGAAAAATCTTCCGTGTGACCCGCGGGCGTCCCCAAGCCGTGAACACCCTCGGTTGTCTCGCACACCCAATCGCCGCCGCCGGGCAGATCGCCGAGCCAGTACGCGACGACATGGTTCGGGTCGGCCGACTGCCAAGGGTCGATCATCCATACACCACCAGAAGCCGCGCCCTCGGTCGTGCGGAGCATGCCCGTCAGCCCGCGCGGCGAGAGTTCGATCCGGCCGTTGGCGGTCTCGTCGGCGGACCGCACGACGAACGCGCGGATGAACGAGAACTGAGCCGCAAGAATCGGCTCCATCACCGGCGAGTTCGCGATGAAGCAGGGCACCATCGCGCCGCTCGGCCCGGGCAGTTCGACCGCGAGCCCGTAATCGCTCAGCGGTCGATCAAAGCGCTGAGCCGGGGCCTGATCGAGCAAGGCTTCGAGCGCGGCGTGGTCCATCGTGAAGACTGCGGCGGCGCTGGGCCGAGGGCCAGCGACACCGGTCGTCGGCGGTGCATCGGCACGCGGCGCGAAGACCTGTCCACGAACGACCGACGGAACGAGACACAAGAGAAGAAGAAAAAGTTTCATCAAGGATCCTCGTGTGGGGGCTTTCCGCGGCCTGTTCGGCCCGGAACGAACTCTGGTTCCATGCTACAGAACCGAGGCGAGAGCAACAACGCAGAATCAGGCCGTGGAAGGAAAAATCCTGCGAATCTGGCACGAATCTGGCACGAATCTGGCATGAATTCGGCACGAATCTCGATCTCGCCCTCCGAGAACCGGCCGCCGCGAGCGTGAAGATCCACGACCAGACGGACGAACGAACGGACACTGACGTGGAAAGAGGTTGCGAAGAAGTTCTCGCGGACTTCAGACGCTGCGCACGCTCCAGAGCTTTTACATCTTCCCGGGCTGCGTGAACAGGAAATTGTTCGAATAGGTTCCCTGGCCGTAGACCTGGTGAACGCTCGCATCGAACTGAGAGACGAGGGTTGCTCGGCCGCTGGCGGGGAAGAACCAGCCGTCGTACCCGCTATCGCGCAAGAGTTCGGTGATCTCACGCACCGGGTCCGCAGGCTGCGCCGCATCGCTGGCATGGTGGTGCCGCGCTTCGATCTCGACCAGCAGGCTCGGGCGGAAGCGTTCAATCACTCGTGCGGCACCGGACAACACGGCCCGCTCGTGGCCCTCGGTGTCGATCTTGATGAAATCAACTCGCGTGAACTTGTGATCCTCGGCCACGCCATCGACGGTCACCACCGGCACGCGCACGTTCTCGACGCCCCGGCCCTCTATGCCCGTCAGCGACGCGCCGTGCGTGGACCTCGTTCGCATGGCGATCTGAGACTCGCCCGGCTGATCTGACGCGGCGGCCTGGATCACTCGGACGTGCTTCATGCCCGCGGCCGCGAATGCTCGCGCGGTAGGCCCGGTCACGCGCGACTGAGGCTCGATGGCGATGACCGTGCCGCGCGGGCCGACCGCACGAGCCATGCTCCACGAGAAGCCGCCCTTGTGCGCGCCCACGTCGATCGCCACGCCGCCGACGGGCAGCAGCTCGCACATGGCCGCGATCTCGGGGCGGCAGAGCTTCCACTTGTACCGGTACGCACGGCAGACCAGCCGCGCCATGAGCACCAAATCCGGCACGGTCGTCGCCTCCGCTCAAACACTTCGCGATCCTGTTCGTACGCGCGAGATGCTAGGCGTAGGTCGTGCCGACCGGTCTCAGGGGCAACGTGCGATTCAGCAGCCCGCTTCGAACGCCAGCACGTACGCGTCAAAATCGTCGCCGGTTACGAACGTGTCGCCGTTGAAATCGGCCGCAGCATCGCCGAGTTCGAAGGCCTCGACGTACGCGTCAAAGTCATCGCCGGTCACGAACCCGTCTTGGTTCAAGTCCGACAGGCAGTGCGCGGCCGCGAGCGTGACGGTGAACGGATCGCTGGGCTCGTAGAGCCTCGAGAGATCGCGCGCCAAAAAGGTGAGGTTGAACGACGCGCCGCTCGGGCCTTTGATGATCTGCCAGATCGGGTGATAGTCAAAGAACGGGTTGCCCACGAGCAGCGTGTCGCCCGCGTTCATGGCGACGGTCGGGCTCCAGAGGCGGCAGCCGGGGTCGAAGGAGACAAGGACGATCTCGACGTTGGCCGAGGAATCGGGGACGAACAAGCCTTCGAGCGGGACATCGAAGGCGACCGACTCGAACCCGACCACCCCAAAGGCCCAGCCGGGCTGCTGAGAGAAAACAGAGAAGGGAACCACGAACGAGGGCGCATCGATCACGACCTTCAGCTTCCCCGCGCCGTCCTGGCCGACCTCGATGCCGTCGCCAGCGCGAGCCATGGGCACGGTCGCGAAGGCGGCGAGTGTCGCCGCGATCAAGGCGAAACGATTGATCGAGCGTCCTATGCGCTGCATGGAGAACTCCTCATGTGACTGAGTTTGCCTGAGCGCTGGCGCCTGCCGAAGTTGGTCGGCCAACACGAAGAATGTACCGCGAGATTCGCTCGAACTCAATCGAAATCAGAAGTGATGAGAGCGCGCGGTTGTTTTTTAACGCGATGCTCACAAGGCCGACACACTTCGAAATTCTTCGCAAATCTGACAGGATCGTGCAAGTCCCGACGCATGGATCGACATCAAACTTGTAGCCGCGCGGTCGGTGCGTCGTTGTCGCGCCGCTAAAGTGCTTCGTGACCGGCGGATCGTGCGAGTTCTTCGTGCACTTGTCCGAATCTGTGAACGTCCAGCGAGCGAAGTGACCCGTCTCGCGTCCCTCGTTCTGTGTTTTCGGTTTGTGTTTTCGGTTTGTGTTTTTTGCTCAATGTTCCCTGTTGCAGTTTTTATAGAGGAAATCGAACATGTCAATCGTTTCGTACCGTGCCTCGGGCACTCTGGCGTCCGTGGCGGCCCTTATCGCGTTGTGTGGGGCCAGCGTCGCTAGCGGCGCGCTCATTACCTGGACCGCGTCGCTCAGCGGCGCGGCCGAGGCTCCGCCCAACAACTCGGCTGGCACCGGCTTCACGCAGGTGGATTACGACACGGTCACCCACCTGATGCGCGTCCAGGCGTCGTTCACCGGGCTGACCGGGCTGACGACCGTTGCGCACATCCACTCGGCGACTGCCATCGCGGGTGTGGGCACCGCGGGCGTCGCGAGCCAGACGCCGTCGTTCTCGGGTTTCCCTGTCGGCGTCTCCGCGGGCAGCATGGACACGACCTTCGACATGACGTTGGCCTCGAGCTACAACCCAGCCTATATCACCGCCAAGGGCTCGGTCGCTCTGGCCGAAGCCGCGCTTATCCAGAGCTTTGACGACGGCAAGGCCTACTTCAACCTTCACAGCAGCGTCTTTGGCGGCGGCGAAATCCGCGGCTTCCTCGCTCGCATTCCCGCTCCGTCCAGCCTCGCGGTCCTCGGTCTGGCCGGGCTCGTCGCGGCGCGCCGCCGCCGCGCGTAAGTTCTCTCAATCGCCACACTCGTGCGTTGAACACGCACGCTGACCTCACGCAGCGCCAAGGCCTCGCCCTTGGCGTTGTTCTTTTTGCATAGATTTATCGGTCCTTCCTTTGCCCGAAGAACTGGGCTCCAACGTCTCTCTCGTCCGAACGTAATCCTGACCCTGGTTCACTGCCTCCCTCGGCCTAGATTACACTGCCGCGAATGTCGTCCGATGCAGATTGCCCCACAGTCACGATCCTGCTCAACGACCGGGCGGGCAGCGCCGACCGCATCAAAGCCCTGCTGCCGCTGGTGTATGAACAGCTCCGGGCCGTCGCTCAGAAACACCTCCGCTCCGAGCGCCCCGACCACACGCTGCAAGCAACCGCGCTGGTCCACGAGGCCTACCTCAAGCTGGTCGGCCCGCGCGAGATCCCTTGGCAGAACCGCGGCCATTTTTACGCGGCTGCGGCCCAAGCGATGCGACGGATCTTGGTCGATCACGCTCGGTCCAAGGCGGCCGCGATCCACGGCGGCCCGGCCCGGCGTGCGGCGCTAGGGCTCGCCTCGCTCCCCGACCCAGCGTCCGAGGCCGAATCCGCCGGATTCCTGATCCTCGACGGCGCGATCGCCCGCTTGGAGAGCGTGGACAAGGACGCCGCCGCCGTGGTCCACCTCCGCTATTTCGCGGGGCTCAGCATCGAACAGACGGCCGCGGCCCTGGGCGTCTCAACGGCGACGGTCAAGCGGTCGTGGGCGTTTGCTCGTGGCTGGCTGAAAGAAGCGATCGAAGCGGGGCGGGTTTGAACCACGAGTGATGAGTCCGAGCGAGAGGAACGAGATCATGGCCGAACAGACGCACGAGGAACTTCGACGAATCTTTGGGCTGGCCTTCGCCGTGCCAGCCGCCCAGCGCGATTCGCTGCTCGACCGCGAATGCGGAGGCGACGCCGCGCTCAAGCAACGAATCGTCGCGATGATCGCGGCCGCCGAGGACGATCGTTTCCTGGCCGAGCCGACCGCCGACGTGATGCCCACGGCCGAAGTCGATCCCAGCGCTAGCGCCCCGCGCATCCAATCCAACAGCGCGGGCAGCAGTCGCGGTTCGAGCGCCGAAAACTTTCAGCGCGAAAGCCCGGGCACGAAAATCGGTCCCTACAAGCTGCTGCAACTCATCGGCGAGGGCGGGTTCGGATCGGTCTTCATGGCCGAGCAGGATAAGCCCGTCGCGCGAAAGGTCGCGCTCAAGATAATCAAGCTGGGCATGGACACACGGCAGGTCGTGGCCCGCTTCGAGCAAGAACGCCAAGCGCTCGCGATGATGGACCACCCCAACATCGCGCGCGTGCTCGACGCTGGCGCAACCGAGGCAGGCAGGCCCTATTTCGTGATGGACCTGGTCAAGGGCGACCCCATCGCGGCCTACTGCGACAAGAATAACCTGAGCATCGAAGCACGGCTCGGGCTCTTCGAACAGGTCTGCGCCGCGGTGCAGCACGCCCACACCAAGGGAATCATCCACCGCGACATCAAGCCGTCGAACATCCTCGTCGCCACGCAAGACGGCCGGCCCAGCGCCAAAGTCATCGACTTCGGAATCGCCAAAGCAACGCAGAGCAAGCTGACCGAGAAGACACTTTTCACCGAGCACCAGCAGTTGATCGGCACGCCCGAGTACATGAGCCCCGAGCAGGCCGAGGGCTCGCTGGATATCGATACGCGGACGGACGTCTACTCGCTAGGCGTGCTGCTCTACGAACTGTTGACAGGCAGCACGCCCTTCAGCAGCAAAGAGCTGCGCTCCGCGGCCTTTGGCGAGATCCAGCGCATCATCCGCGAAGTCGACCCGCCCAAGCCCAGCACGCGGATCTCGGAAGCGACGGACACCATCGCGACCGTCGCGGCCAAGCGTCAAACCGAGCCGCGCAAGCTCGGGCTCGTCGTGCGCGGCGAGCTGGACTGGATCGTGATGAAGGCGCTCGAGAAGGACCGCCAGCGCCGCTATGAGACGGCCAACGGTCTCGCGATGGACGTGCGGCGCTATCTCAGCGGCGAAGCGGTGGTCGCCGCGCCGATCAGCCGCACGTACCGGTTCAAGAAGTTTGTCCGGCGCAACAAGGGCGCGGTGAGCGCGGGCACGGCGATCGCGGCGGCGTTGCTGGTTGGCGTGGTTGGTTTCGCGTGGCAGGCGGCGCGGGCGACGCGGGCCGAGGGCGTGGCGAGAACCCGGCTGGCCGAGTCGGAGGCGACGGTCGGGTTCCTCGATCAGATGCTGGGATCGGTTGATCCCAGCGCGATGGGCAAGGACGTGACGGTGCGCGCGGTGCTGGACGAGGCGTCCAAGACGGTGGGTGAAAAGTTCGCGGATCGGCCGCTGGTAGCGGCGCGGCTCCGCGGGACGATCGGACGTACCTATATGGCGCTCAGCGTGTACGACGTGGCCGAGCCGCACATGCGCGAGGCGTTGGCGATCAGGCAGCGAGAGCTTGGGGCTGCGCACCCGGACACGAGCCACGCCGTGAACGAGCTGGGCGCGTTGCTCATCAAGAACGGATCGCACGCCGAGGCCGAAGCGCTCCTTAAGAAGGCGATCGATGACCACACCAAGCTCTTCGGGCGGCGTGACCTGGTGACGCTGGAGAGTCTCGATCTTCTGGCGATGCTGTACGGGTCGCAGTTGCGTCCGGAGCTGGCCGAGCCGCTGCTCAAAGAAGTGCTCGAGATCCGCACGGCGACGCTGGGCAAGGAAGATCCGACCACCGTGGCGTCCATGAACACGCTGGCGACAATCGGTACGGACCTGAGGAAGTTCGACGAATCTGAACGGCTATTTGAGACTTCGATCGCGATCCAGGATCGTCTCACCGGGCCCGATCACCCGCGTGCGCTCGAATTGCGATCAAACTACGCCTGGATGCAGTATTGGGCCGCGATGGACGAGAATCTGCAGGATCTCGCGGTGAAGAATAAGCGCCTCGAATCGGCACGCACCATCGGCGAGCGGGTGCTCCGAACACGAGAGCGGGTTCTGGGCGCGGACCATCAGGCGACCGCGACCTCAATCAATAATCTTGCCCTGGTATATCAGCAACTGGGGATGATGCTCGAGTCCGAGGCGCTGCGGAAAAGAGACCTAGAGATCACGCTGCGGACGCTGGGCGAATCGCACCCGGACTCGGCCGTGTCGCTCGCGAACTTCGGGAGTTTTCTGCAGAGGCAGAGGCGGTACGAAGAAGCAATCACCTATCTGGAACGGTCGGTGAAGATTTCGCGGCAGGTGCTGCCGCCAGATAATCCGGGGCTTGGTTTCACGCTGGGTTGGTACGGCAGTTGTCTGCGCGATGTCGGACGGTTCACCGAGAGCGAGCCGGCGCTGATCGAGGCTCGCGGGGTCATCGGGCGATCGATGGGCGAGGATCATCCCATCGCGGCTCAGATGAGCGAGTCGCTCTTCACGCTCTACGAAAAATGGAACAAGGCCGAGCCCGGCAGGGGCTACGACGCCAAGGCCGCAGAGTGGAAGGCGAAGATGCCCGCTCCACGGCCCGAGGGCACGGAACCCAAGTCGGACGAGAAAAAATAAATCAGGCCTGCTCGACCTCGGCCGTGGGGCCGGTCGTCAGCCAGCAGGTGCCGACTTTGAAGTAGAGTTGAATGGCGTGATGGTCGGCATCCGCCGCGGTCACAGCCATGGCGATCGCGCTATTCACGGCGTAGGCGCTGAGGCGTGTGGTCTTCCTGGGACTGGGCGAGGTTCGTGAAGCGCCAGCCGTCCAGCCCGAGCGCCGTCCAATAGACCACCGGCTCGCCGTCGAGGTTGAGCCCGTTCCACGGCGTGACGTACGTGACGAGGTCGCCGCGGAGATCGAGGTCAGCGACTCCGAACGCTTCGCGAACTTCTCGAGTGAGATTGGCCGTGGTCCAGAGTGTGTTGATGTCGGGGTTCGGGGAGCGGCTGTGGAAGTAGATCAGCTCGTTGGCGTCGGTGAGGCCGGTGAGATAGATATAGCCGTCGTTATCGCGGATGAGTCCGAACCCGCGAGTGATGGTGGGGAGGTCTTTGGAGAAGAGGTCGGCGATGTTCACGGCGTCCCACGTGCCGTCGGCTTTGCGTGCGAGTTGGATGACGCCGCGGTCGGTGGCGAGGGCTGCGCCGTCTCCCCAAGCCACGGCCCCGTGGACGGTGGTGAAATCAAACCAGCTCGAGACCGAGTTGGGTGAGAACGCAATGACTTTCCACTGAGCGGCTTCGTTCTCGCGGCGGTAATAAAGAATCTCGCCGAGGTCGCTACGTCCGACGATGACGCTGCCGGATTCTCCGATCGGTGTCGTGGCGAGAATCTGCGACGGGTCGACCTCGGGGGCTCCGACGTTGGCCAAGCGCAGGTGGCTGAGCGAAAAGAGCGAGCCGTCGTGTAGGGCGTAGATGCGTCCGAATGCGCCGATCGCGAGGCGACGAGTGGTCTCAGACTTGGTGTGGAAGTCGGGGGAGTGCCGCCAGTCTTGGGTGGTTGGTTTGGTCACGCTCCAAATGAGCGGCCCGTCAAAGTGGGAAGTTGGCGAGAACAGAACCGCTTGAGGGCCGTCGGCGGTGGTGATCGATGCGAGGATATCTGCGGTAACATCGTCGCGCGAGATCGGTGTCACCGTGAGGCCATCCACCTGGGGTAATTCGTCGACGAACAGCTCCTCGAGTGGACGGCGCATGAACGAGAAGTATCCGGCGACGGCCGCGGAATCGGAGCGGTGCACTGCAGCAAGGCCGTCTCGGCTCACGGCTATGAAGTCGATCCCCGGTCGGGAATACGCGTTGTAGTTGTCGAAGGTGCCAAGGGTTGATCGCTCAGTCACGAAGCGTGATGGATCGGAGCCGGCTCCGTTGATCCCGAACGAGCGTCCGTTGGCCGAGATCGCCCCCGGTTCGCCGTCGAACAGATAGACCAGCTCGTAGTCAGTGTTCGCGGCGTTTCTGCGTAAGAGCCAGGTGGTGGCGATTGTGCCGTCGCGAACGATCTTCACCAGCTCGGCCTTGGCGTTCGACGCGAGCTTGAGCGCGATCGGGAACGTGTACGTGCCAGCGGGTTTGATGAGGAAGTCCGTGCTACCAACGATGAACTGATCGATGCGCGCCAGCGTGGAGAGTTCGATGCGCACGCTGCTGTCGAGAATGAACCCGCTGCCGTCGCCAGCCGTGTTGGTGCCGATCGCTATCCCGAGGTTGTTGCGGTCGAAGATGGTGTCGTTGGCGATGAGCCCGCGTAGCTCGGCGAAAGTGGTGGCCACGCCGTTGACCGTGACGAAGGGCTTCTCGTCGACGGTCCCGAACACGACGCCAGCCGCGTTGACGCTGGTGACGATCGGCTCGCGAAACTTCATGCACGAGATGATCGTGATGTAGGGGTTGACCGAGCCCTTCCCCTCACGCGGCGACTCGGCCTGTTGGACGCCGACGAGAAGCTCGGAAAACCTGTCGCCGTCGAGGTCGGCCGAGGCGACCGAGGAACCGAAGAAGATCGTGCCGGTGGTGCGGCCTCGATCAGCGACGACAGAAGTTCCGGCGATCTCCTGGATCATCGCCCCGTTGCGGCCCGAGCGGATCTGCAAGCTGCTCTGGCGCGACGAGGGGTCGGCCATGACGGCGAGATCGGCGACACCGTCGTTATTGAAATCGCCGATGGCCTTGAACCCGATCTGGTTGAGCCCGGTTTCGTTCGTCCAAGAGATATTCTCTTGGACCCAGACCGAGGTGACGAGGCTAGAGTTTTTGAGCGAGTAGACGGTGATCTTCGCGGTTGGCGCGGTGATATCGCTCGTTCGTTCATAGCCGACGACCGCGAAATCGCCCGTGCCGTCGGCGTCCACGTCGCCGAGGTAGGCGATGCGATTTCCGGCGACGTTGGTTGATGTCCCAACCTGCCACGCTCGAATGACAGAGCCGTTGATTCCGGAGATGAGAAAAACGGCCCCGAGCGCGTCTGGGGCCGCCCCGAGGTCGTCCCCGCCGACGAGGATGTCGGTTCTTCCGTCGCCGTTGATATCACCGACAGGGATAATCGTGCTCATCAAGCGGTGCAAGAAGTAGTTCGATCCGGGCGCGGGCGCGGACCCCCAGAACAGCGTGCCGGTGCGCGCGAAGCATGCGCGAAGCAACACGTTGTTGCCGCCTACCTGGGTCGGGAAAAGTCCGCTGACGATAATGTCGGGCTCGCCGTCGCCGTTGATGTCGCCGACGCCAGCGAATGTTCCATTCGTGAGCGCTGAGGAGGCGACATCGAGCGAGAACATGGAGATCTGGGAACCTGTCTTGGCCGAGTATGTGTGAATCGAAACGTTCGTGCCGAAGAAGTAGTCCGGCACGATCAGGTCGCGCACGCCGTCGAAGTCCAGATCGTCACCGAGGACGAATTGATTGTCATACGGCCATTAATTGCCGTAATAATATGAGCCCGGGAAGCCGAGTGAATAGATCACTGAGCCGCTCTTGCCGTCGAAGACTTGGACCACGCTGTCGGTAAAATACTGTTGAGTTTTTTTCTGAACCCTGACGGCCCCGCTGGCGGAAAACTCCCTGACGCCGTCGTTGTTCAGATCGTCGAGCACGGTGATGTTGCCGTTGACCCCGAGCCCGCCGATCCGATCCGACGGCAACTTGAGAATGCTCTCCGACTCGTTGTAGAGATAGGTGGCGTCCAGCATCACACGCTGCTCGATCGACTCAAGAATTGCGACAGATTGCGTAGTACCGCCGGGACAACTCAGACGATTCAGCATCGACGCTCTCCTTGATGAATCGCGGACAGCAGCGATTATCGCGCCTCGCTCGAACACGGCCCTTCGGCTTGTTCGCGTAAGCGACGGTCAGTTGCTACTCGATTTTGGCGTCCGTGCGCAACCCTGTCATCATCTTTCTGAGCAGAAAATTTCTGCATATATGTTGCAAGGAGTTTCGCTCGTCGCGATCCTCGGCCCGCGATCAACTTAGATCTCCTCACGAAGATCTCTCGCAAGCATGTCGTGCGTAAATTCGCCGCAAATCACCGGAAGATCTATATATGAAGGCGAAATAATCTCGTAGTCACGACCTCTGAACCCGAGGATTGTTGTCACCATCAAAAAAGGTCCTCGAGCAGATGCTCGAGGACCTTTACGCTGCTTCATTCCTCGACCGGACCGTTTCCGATCAAAGTTGATGGGTTACTTCGTCTCGTTCGTGCCCTTGGTGTTCTCACCGAAGAAAAGCCCGAACGGGAAACCGCCGCCGCCGATCTTGTCGGTGTTGTAGATGTACTGCGCGTCGAGAGCCTTGGTGATGCGCGTGCGAGCTTCGTCGAGGTGCGCGAAGGAATACGGATCAAGGTTCCCCTTGCCGTTGCCGTCGCAGAGCTGGTTGAGCTTCTCTTTGATCTGCTTGAGCTTCTGGCTCGAAAGGTTCGAGATCGGGCTCGCGGCCGCCCCGGGCGTGCCGGGCAGCGTCAGGTCGATGAGACGGTCCAGGTGCTCGCGCTGCAGGTTGCGGCGGAGGCTGGAGATCATCGGCTGTCGGGCCGTGAATTTCTGGCTCGGTTGAGCCTCAATCTCGCCCCAGATCGAGGTGGAGATCGTGTCCATGACCTCGGGCAGCGTGATCATGTCCACGCCGCCGTCCACGCGAAGCTCGTTGTCGAACACGCGGCGAAGGGTCGTCGGGTTCATCAGCATCGTCAGCGCCGAGGCCTGCATGCCCATGATCCGATCGTGGATCGGGAACGGTGCGTCCTGGAACAGCTCGCCCATGCCGCCGTTGTCGGCCCACTTGTCCACGGTCATCTTCGCCAAGAGGTCGGCCTTGAGCCCGAAGGCTTCATCCTTGAACGAGTTGTCGATCACGAACTTCAGCGCGTCGCGCTGCTGAACCGCCGGGATCATCTGGATCGGGTCCGTGCCGTTGGGATCGCCCTTGCGTCCGCGGTTGATGTGCACGCCGCCAACCCAACCAGCCATGATGCTCACGGCGTTCAGCTGCGACCCGAGCGTCGCTTGGTAGCCGCGACGAAGCTTGGACCAGCTCTCGCCGTCCTTGACGAACTTCTCCACCAGCCGCTCGCGGTGATAGTTCGCGAGCTTCACGAGGCTCTTCGAATAATCAAGCGGGTTGGCCGAGAAATCGTAACGACGCGCCAGCGGATCGCCGCCCCCGACGTCCTCGTCGGTCAGATACGCCAGCTCGGGCTCGGCCACCCGCGCGAGAGTCTTCTTCGGGTCGTCAAGCGTGTACCCGTACTCGATGGCCCAAAGGTCATAGGCACCGATGTCGATCATCGTGAAGTCGCCCTGGAGCTTCCCTTCGTTCATGTTGATGTTGACCGGGTTGTAGTCCATGACCGAACCGGTCTGGGGCACCTTGCCCTTGACCTCTTCGCTGTTGATCTTGGCGAGTGTGTAAATGCTCGACGCCTTGAAGTTGTGACGCAGCCCGAGCGTGTGCCCGGCCTCGTGAGACACCAAATCGGCGAGCAACGGCCCCACGAACCACTCGGGGACGCCGTCGAGCATCTCGGTCTTGGATTCCTTCTTCTCGTCCTTCTTATCATCCTTCTTCTCGCCCGGCTTGTCGTCCTTCTTGTCATCTTTCTTGTCATCAGGCTGCGACGACTCGAGATACGAGGAATCTCCAAGCAGGTCGTTCACCTCGAGGTTCATCAGGAACAGCCCCATGTCCATGGACTTGCCGCGACCGGCCATGCATAGGCCGTTGGTCTGGCTGATGCGCCCCAGCAACCCGCTGAACTCGCGGTCGCCGATGACCTTCGGGTCACCCTCGGCCGCCGCCGCCAAGCCCAGCCCGCCGTACGCCTGCACACCGCGACGAGCCCGCTCGGCGATGATTTGGTTGCGCTTCTCCGGCGGGGCCAAACGCACCCGCGGATCCCAGTTGGGATGGTTCTCAAGCCACGAAAGAGTCTCGGCGCCGAACCCTTCCGTCGCAATGTCAGGAAGTATTTCGTTGTACTGCGTCCAGAAGTGACGGATCCAGCCGTCGGTCAGCACGATGTCGGCGTCGAGAATCTGGCCGGTCATCGGGTTCACGCGGCTCGGCCCGATCGCGGTGCCAATGTCGTTGTTCAACCACCGCAGGAAGTTGAAACGAACGTCCTCAGGGTCCTTGTCCATGTGAGCGCCAGACTCGGCGTCTTGGTAGTACACCTCGATGGCGTCACGGATCCCGATCTTCTCGAAGGCCTTGTTCCACTTCAGCACGCCCTCACGCAACCAGTGGCGGTAACGGACCGGCGTCGTGTTCTCGACGTAGAAGATGATCGGCTCTTTCGGCGGGCTCATCTTCAGGCTCGCGTCACGCTTCTCAACGTGCCAGCGGTTCACGTAACGAACCCACTTGTCCTTCTGATTGTACTTGCCCAAGTCCCGATAGACCGTGGTGAAGAAACCAACCCGCTCGTCCGCGACCCGCGGCTTGTAGCTCGGGTCCTCACGCAGCACGCTGATCGAGTAGTGGACCTTCTGTAAGCGCCCGCTCGCGTTGGGCATCTCCCACGCGATCTCGACGTTCTCAGGGAACGACTTGGCCCTGGCGATCGACGCGAGCGCCAGGTTCGACCCCCGGCCCGGGCCCCCGATCGCGCCAGCACGCACCGTCAACAATTCTCGCATGTCGATCACCGGCTGACCGCTGGGACCGATCGCCAGGATCGGCAAGTCCAGCACCACGCGGTCCGTGAACAACCGCTTGACGCTAGCCTTGCCCTCCTGATCACCAGTAGCGCGAGTGCCAAGCTCGGGCTCGATCAACAACATGCGGTTGTTCTGACGCTTCCAGTAGCAGTACGTCTCCGCGCCCTGAAGTCCGGCGAAGAGCTCCCCGCTGGCGACCGTCACCGCGAAGAAGTGCTTCTGACTCTCGAACCCACGCGGGAGTTCGGCGATCATCTGGTTGTCCTTGGCGCGAGTCCAGATGGTGTACAGGCTGGCCGAGCCGTCGGCCGTGGAAACCACCTTCTCGAAGTCTTTGGAGATTTCAGCGAAGGGTTTGAAGTCTTCCTGCTTCTCGCCCGGCCCGCCCGGGCCGCCGCCGCCGATCAATTTTTTCAGATCCTCGAGCCCAGCTTGGCTCCTCGGGCCACCGTTGCTGCCTTCAGCAGGCGGCTCAAACGCCGAAGCGTTCACCGGAGACCAAGCAAGACCCGCCGCCACGACCAAAAGCCCGGCCGCCGAAAGCTTCAGCAGCCCGCGATTCGAAAAACCACCCATTCGTAAGCACTCCTGATGAGAGGACGGGACAAGCCGTCGGGGAGAAAATCGAGACCTCAAATCGTCACAACAGCAGAACTCAACCGTAAACGCCAACCCGAGCCGGAATAGAAACTCGGCCGAATGAACCAACGGACGCCAACCTTCGCCCAATTCCGAAATCTAGTAAACAGCCTACCGACTTGCGGTCGGTTTTTCCGTCTCGATCAACCATTTCGACTCGAGAAAGTTGCGGATTCAGATCGAGCAAGCCTTTCCGCGTTCCTGAAGCCGAGGGGTATTCACCTGGAATCTAGATCTGTCCAACCACGTCCAGACCACCCCGGAACCTTCCGCAATCTTCACATCCCGATCACAGTACGAACACATTCACCGCTCGCGACGTTTGGTATTCTGCGACCATGAGTACCACATCAACCATTGAAATCAGCCGCCGTCAACTCCTCGCCGCCGCCGGGGCCGCCGCCGCAGGCCTCTCACTCGAGGGCCCTCGCGCTCTCGCCGCGTCCCTGCTCGCCCGCCCCACCTCGAACCTGATCGTCGCGCGCCCCGACCGCAAACGGTCGATCCGCATCGGACACCTGACCGACATCCACGTTCAGCCCGAAAAACGCGCCGCCGAAGGCCTGACCGCCTGCCTCGCCCATATCGGCTCTTTGAAAGACAAACCAGAACTGATCCTCACCGGCGGCGATTCCATCATGGATTCCTTCGCCTCCGACCGGACCCGCACCGATCTTCAATGGGATCTCTGGCACAAAGTCTGGAAAGAAAACTGCACCATCCCCGTCCGCTCGGCCGTGGGCAACCACGACGCCTGGGGCTGGAACAAAAAGGACAGCAAAACCACCGGCAACGAGCCCCTCTACGGCAAGGCCATGGCCGAAGAAATGCTCCGCATCCCCAAACGCTACTACAGCTTCGACCAAGCTGGCTGGCACTTCGTCGTCCTCGACAGCACCTTCCACGTCGGCGACGGCTACATCGGCAAGCTCGACGACGAACAGTTCGAGTGGCTCCGCGAGGACCTGGCCGCGGTCGATCTCAAGACCCCCGTGCTGGTCCTCTCGCACATTCCCATCCTCTCCGTCGCCGCGATCATGTACGACAACTTCATCAAGAACGGCCAGATCACTCTCCCCGGCAGCGAGATGCACACCGACGTCTACGCTCTCAAAGATCTCTTCCTCCAGCACCCCAACGTCAAGCTCTGCCTCAGCGGGCACATCCACCTGCTCGACGACGTACGGTTCAACGGCGTGGCGTACCTCTGTAACGGCGCGGTCTGCGGAAAATGGTGGAAAGGTCGCGTCCAGCAGTGCGGCGAGGGATACGCCGTTCTCGATCTCTTCGATGATGGAACCTTCACCAACGAATACCTCGAATATGGATGGAAGGCCAGCCTGGAGAAGTAAGCTGGCGATGAATCGCCAGCACGGGCGCCCACGCGAGCGATCGAACGCCCAACCACGAATGCCCTAGGCCTCGACTCGGCGTTCGTGTCGCGGCGGACGTACCATCGCGCTCGGTCCCAGTTCAGCTTGGGTCGAGGGTTCATCGCGGGTTCCTGAAAGGTGGCTATGGCACGTTCTCGGAAGAACTTAGGGGAAATTCTCATCGGCTGGGGCGTCATCACCGCCGCCCAAGCTGAAAAAGCCACCACCGTCGCCAAGGGCTCGGGCAAACGCCTCGGGGATGCCCTCGTCGAAATGAGCTTCGCCAAAGAAGATCAAGTCGCCAAGGCTCTCGCCGAGCAGTTCGGCATGGAGTATGTCGACCTCGCCGCGCCCGACATCGCCAGCAAGGTCAACCTCAAGCTCGTCCCCGACGACCTCGTCAAAAAACACCTCATCCTCCCGCTCTCCAAGGTCGGCTCCAAGCTTCAACTGGTCATCCACGACCCCATGAACCTCGAGCTGCTCGACATGCTCCGCTTCCGGCTCAACACCGAGATCGAGCCCCGGCTCGCCGCTCGCACCGCTATCAAAAACTTCATCGACGGCGGCGGCAAGGGCGGCAGTTCCGCGGCCGCCCCGCGCATGGTCAACGCCAACGAGTCCCTCGTCAGCGCTTCCATCGACAGCTCGGTCGATAAATCCGTCGACCGCTCGATGGATAAATCTATCGACGTCGCCAGCGACGACGCCCCCATCGTCAAGCTCTGCAACCGCATGCTCATCGAGGCTGTGAAAATGCGGGCCTCGGACATCCACATCGAGCCCATGGCCGACCGCGTGCGGCTCCGCTATCGCATCGACGGCGTGTGCATGGAACGCGACAAGCTCCCCAAGCGCATGCAGAACGCCGTCCTCTCACGCTTCAAACTCATGGCTGGCATGAACATCGCCGAAAAACGCATGCCCCAAGACGGCCGAATCAAAATCCAGGTCGATGAAAAGATGGTCGACTTCCGAGTCTCGGCCTGCCCCGCCTACCACGGCGAATCGATCGTCCTCCGTATTCTCCGCCCCGACAGCGTCCGCATCGGCCTGGTCAACCTCGGCTTCGAGCCGGAAAACCTAGCCATCTTCAACAAAATCATCCGCCGCCCCAACGGCATCTTCCTTGTCACCGGGCCCACCGGCTCGGGCAAGACCACCACGCTCTACTCCGCGCTCGCCGTGCTCAACCGCCCCGACAAAAAAATCATCACCGCCGAGGATCCTGTCGAATACGCCTTCGAGGGCATCAACCAGTGCCAGGTCCGCGAGGCCATCGGCTTCACGTTCCCGGCCATCCTTCGCTCGATGCTCCGTCAGGCCCCCAACATCATCCTCGTCGGTGAAATCCGCGATCACGAAGTGGCCGAAATCGCCATCCAGGCGGCCCTCACCGGGCACCTCGTCTTCTCCACCCTCCACACCAACGACGCACCCAGCGCCATCACCCGACTCGTGGACATGGGCGTCAAGCCCTTCCTCGTCGCCAGCTCCATCCAAGCCGTCATGGCCCAGCGCCTCATCCGCGTCCTCTGCAAAAACTGCAAGACGCTCGCCGCACGCGAAGACCTCGACCCCAAGTACATGCAGCTCGTCGGCATCGAGTACGAAGAAGGGCTCGGCAAAATCAACAAGCCTGTCGGGTGCGACAACTGCAACCGCACCGGCTATCGAGGCCGATTCGGAATCTTCGAGATGATGGTCATGAACTCCACCATCCGCGACCTGGCGTTCAAGATGGCCCCGCTGTCAGAGATCCGCAACGCCGCCCTCGCCAACGGCATGAGGCCTCTGGTCGACGACGGCAAGGTCAAGTGCTTGAACGGCGTGGCAACACCTCACGAGATCGCTCGCAACACGCAGGTTGACCTCGACAACAAGTAGAACCAAACAGCAAGGCAACAACGAACACAGACGGTGCTACCTCTGGCGCTGCGCCAACAGCCACGCCGCCAGCCCCGATTCGCGGTACGTGCGGTCCCAGCTGTTATGGTCGAGGTCGGCGTAGGTCGTGAAACTCACGCCGTGCCCCGCCGCGTTCAGAGCCGCGACCACGTCGCCAGTCTTGCTCCACGGAACCACGTTGTCCTTCAGGCCATGGAACGCCCACACCGGCGTGCCCTTCCAGCGCCTCGCGATCAACGCGGCATCGCCGTACCCGCAGATCGGCACCACCGCCGCCCACAGCTCCGGGTGCCGCACGCCAATCTCCCACGAGCCGTGCCCGCCTTGCGACAGCCCCGTGAGCGAGATGCGTGCTTCGTCGATCGCAAACTCTTTGCGAGCGGCCTCGACCATCGCGAGCACCGCATCCTCGTAGTCCTCCCACTGCGACTCTCGCGTCGGCTTCTGCGGAAAGATCACCACGCAAGGCCAGGCCTCGGGCCGGAGCAAGATCGCCGGTGCCAGCCCGACCGTGACCTGCTTGGCGTTGTCTCTCCCGCACTCGCCGCTGCC
>Ga0105047_10002175_pt1 | contig 35029 bp, 31 predicted proteins | sample MAT04_FD_78384 | JGI IMG/M metagenome (GOLD analysis project Ga0105047, IMG submission 78384) | Freshwater microbial communities from Lake Fryxell liftoff mats and glacier meltwater in Antarctica - MAT-04 (megahit assembly) | ecosystem: Environmental > Aquatic > Freshwater > Ice > Liftoff... | reverse complement strand
CTGCGACGCGGCATCCGGTCCAGCACGCGGTCCCAGGTGCTCGCGAACACGCCGCTCACGGCCCCGGCACCACCCTTGAAGGCGCCCGACGCGGCGCCCGCGGCGCCCATCACCGAGTCGCCGCCGGGGATAGGGCCCCGCGGCAGGTCGCCGTACGGGTCCACCATGCCGGGCTCCGGGATCGGCCGACGCTCGGAGCGGGACGCCGCGACCTCCGTCGCCTCCAGGGCCACCACCGCGTCCGAGCCATCCCCGCCGGCGGCCACGAACAGGTGATGGAGGTGCTCCACGGCCGACTGCGGGTGGAGCGTCACGACCGCATTCTTGAGCTCCTCCGTGCCCACCGTCTGGGTCAGGTTGCGGCTGACCAGGAGCAGCGAATCGCCCACGGCCAGCTCGCCCCGCCAGACATCGACGCGCAGCGCATCATCCGCCGGGATGCCCGGCAGTTGCGACTGGTCGGGCATCAGCAGGCGCGCCGCGCGCACCAGGTATGCCTCCGCATCGCCGATGGTGGCCACGTACAGCTCGCTCTGGCGCACCACCGCGATGGCGATGCCCAGGATGCCCGGCGGCATCCCATTACCTTCGCGGCTGCCACGCAGCTTGCGGTTGGCGGCACGCACGGCCTTCTCGAGGCAGATGGGGATGCCCGCGGATTCGTCGTAGTAGTACTCGCGGCGGATCGTGTCTGCGACCATGGCGGTCGCCTCTCGCGCCCGGCCACCGGCCTTGCCGGAGGCCACCACGAGGTACAGGTTCCCCTTGGAACGGCTCTTGGAACCGGTCACCGGCTCCTCGACCAGCATCGTGTCGGCCGAGGTCGCGATCCGGTCGGCTTCCGCGACCAGGCCGAACTTCAGCTCGAGGCGTGCACCCATGCGGGGGAGTCTACCCGAGGGTGCCCGGACGGCCTTCCGGGGCATCGGCCGCTGGGGGGGTGGCGGCCGCGGCGGACCAGGGTGGCCCATGCGCGCGACCCGGTCACGCTCAGCGCGGCGGACGGACCACGACTCGCAGCTCGCGTCGTCGGGCGCCCCCCGGCGCGGTCGCGAACGCCTTGAGCAGGAGGTCCGCCTGGAGGCGCAGCTCCTGCCCGGTCATCGGGTCGTCCGCGCTCACCAGCAGCTCCGAGGGACGGATCTCGAGCAGCCGTGAGGCCCCCGCTGCAGGCGGCACCAGCTCCGCGACGAGGCGTTCCCAGGAGCTCATCGCGATCGCCTGCTCCAGCTGCGCGTGGAGGCCCAGCTCGCTCGCGAGGCCGGGCAGCAGGTCACCGACGCGACGCATGGGTCGGCGCGGCTGCGTCACGGGCGCACCGGGTCGCACATCAGGCGCGCTCGAGCGACCCGGGGGTCACCGTCCAGGCCGTGGACGCGGCGACCAGCGCCGGGTCGAGGTCGTCCAGTGTGGTGGTCGTGACGAACGCCTGGGGCAGCACACCGATACGCCGCACGAGGTGGGAGCGGCGATCCGGGTCAAGCTCCGAGAACACGTCGTCCAGCAACAGCATCGGCGGGCGCCCGTCGATGGCGGTCAGGATGTCCAGCTCCGCGAGCTTGAGCGCGAGGATGGCGGTGCGCTGCTGGCCGCGCGACGCGAAACCCGCCAGGTCCCGGCCGTCGAGCTCGAACGCCAGGTCGTCGCGGTGCGGCCCCACGAGCGTGGCGCCGTTCCACAGCTCCTTGTCGGCGGTCTCCGCAAGGCGTCGGCGCAGCGCGGTCTCCGCATCCTCACCCGGCTGCGGCTCGGCGTTCGTGATATAGCGCAGCGCCAGGCGGCCCTCGCCGGGCGCGATCTCGCGGTTGGCGGCGGCCAGCGGATCCGCGATCGCCTCGAGCGCCTCGCGCCGCCAACGCACGACACGGCCGCCCTCGCCGGTCACCACCGCGTCCCAGTAGCGCAGCTCATCGCGACCCGCCTGCTCCTCCCGGATGCGCCGCAGGAGATTGTTGCGCTGGGTGAGGGCGCGCCCATACGTCGCGATGACGGCCGCCGCCTCGGGCTCCCGCTGGACGATGATCGCGTCCAGGACCCCGCGCCGCAAGGAGGGCGATCCGACCACGAGCAGCATGTCCTCCGGCGCGAACACGACCGCCCTCAGGATGCCCGGCAGCACGGTGGTCCGCCGCGGCACCTCGTTGATGCGCACCCGCTTGCGCGCCCCCGGCATGGCCCCCGGCTTCACCAGCACGACCTCCACCCGGTCGCCGCCGGAGCCCGATCCCGCGGATGGGCCAAGCGTCGCCTCCAGGCGCGCCAGGCCAGCGTCCCAGCCCACCAGCTCCGCGTCCGTGCCGGTGCGATGGCTGCCGCCCCGGCTCAGGACCACGAGCGACTCGAGCAGATTCGTCTTGCCCGCCGCGTTGGGCCCCACCACCACCTGCGGCCCCTCGGGGAAGTCGACCTCCAGGGTCCGGTAACTGCGGAAGCCGGCGAGGGAGAGATGCCTGACGTGCACGATGCGCGCTCCAGACGGGCGGCCACGGGGCCGACCCTTGCCCGATCAGGAGGGCGTGCGGACGGGCATGATCACGTGGACGTACTGGTCGTCATCCGTGGGCTTGAGCACGCCCGGGGAGAGCGGGCCGCTCATCTCCAGCGCGAGCGTCTCCCCTTCAACGTTCTGGAGCGCCTCCACGAGATAGCGGGCGTTGAACGCGATGGTCACCGCGTCACCCTCCACCTGCGCCTCGACCTCGCCCTCCGCGTCACCCACGTCCGCGGCGGCCGCGATCGTGATGCCCGACGAGCCCTCATCCCCGACGCGCAGCTTGACCACGTTCGCCGCCGAGCTCGCGATGAGCGCCGACAGGCGGACCGCCTTGAGCAGGTCCTCTCGGTCGACCAGGGCGCGCGTGGCGAACGACGCCGGCAGCACCTGCTGGTAATTGGGGAACTGGCCGTCGATGAGCCGGCTGACGAGCTCCGTCCCCTCCACGTGGAAGATCACCTGGCTCTTGGCGGGCGCGAGCATGATGTCGACCGTGGCGTCGGTCTCCGTGAGGATACGCATCAGCTCGTTGTAGGACTTGGCGGGGACCACGATGCTGGTGTCCTCCACGGGCTGGAGGATGGGCAGCGTCTTGACCGCGATGCGGTAGTTGTCCGCAGCAGCGAGCGTCAGCCTGTCCCCCTGGAACCGGGTCAGGACGCCCGTCAGGATCGGGCGTGCCTCGTCGCTGGCGGCTGCGAAGGCGACCTCCGCGAGGGCGTGGCGCAGGGCCTTCTGGGACACGCGGGTCGTGGGCCGCTCGCCGGCGGCCGGGATGACCGGGAACTCCTCTGCATCGATACCGCGCAGACGGGCCTGGGTCTTGCCGGCGCGGATGTGGAGCGTGGTGCCGTTCTCGATCTCGAGGTCCACGCGTTCCCCGGCGGGCAGGCCACCGATGACGTCCGTGAGCAGGCGGGCGGGGACCGTCAGTGACCCCTCCGCCTCGATCTTGCCCGGGACCCAGGTGGTGATGCCGATCTCCAGGTTCGTCGCGGTCAGCTTCAGCCCGGCGTCCTCCGTGCGCAGCAGCACGTTGGCGAGCACAGGCAGGTTGGGCCGACTGTTCACGGAACGGCTGACCACGGACAGGCCGCGTGCCAGGTTCTCCTGCATGACCGAGAGCTTCACGTCCGTCGGACTCCTGCGCATGATGGTGGCCGGGCGGGCCCGTCAGCGGGACCGATGGATGGGATCCCGCTGGTTGCGGGCTATCTTCGCACCTCGCCCTGCACAGCGACATCCCGGTGTGCGCCACGGGGATCGGGCATCCCGGGCGGGAGTTCCCCACACCGTGGTTCTTCTTCGTACGTTCTTGATTCTTTCTCCGTCATCATCATCATCACGTGGACCCTGTGGATGATCCAGGAGGCGCGGAGCGTGGGTCGTGCACGACGGTCCCGACGAAGACGCGTGGACGGATGGCCACGACCGCGGGCTTCTCCGTGGACTGTGGCGAACGGGCTGTGGACGACGCCGGCCGCGCGCACGTTACGACCACCGACCGTCCCCGGCGGCCGATTGGTTCTCCACACCCTCCCGGACTAACTGTGGACAGTCCGGATCCGACCGAATCAGCTGCGCGCGATCTCCTCGGTGACCACGGACCATGCGGCCTTCGGGTCCCCCAGGCCGTCCCGCTCGAGCAGGAGCCGGCGCGCGATGCGAACCACCGTGGCCGCCGCGACCGTCCGTGCCGACTCCTCGAGCGTCTCGATATCCGTGACGTGCGCGAAGCCGATCATGCGGCGGACGGCCTTCGCGGCGGCGTAGCCGAGCGCATCCCCCCAGACGGACGCCAGCCAGCGCTCCAGGAACGCGTCCGTGAGGAAGGGGTCCACGCGGCCCGGCCAGCGCTGCCACAGCTCCCCCGTGAAGGCCGCCCAACTCACCGGCAGGATGTCCGCCACATGCGCCCGGAAGTCCGCCGGGCGGTCCAGCACGGCAGCCCGCACAGCGGCGATGGCCGCATTCGCCCACAGCGCGCCCAGGTCGTAGGCCACGGGCCCGTAGAAGGCGAACTCCGGGTCGATGGCCACGGTGCGGCCGCCGCCCACCATCACCGATCCCGTGTGCAGGTCGCCGTGGATGAGCGCCTCGGCGGTGGTCATGAAGTGATGCTTGAGCGCCGCGACCTCCGTGCGCACCGCGACGTCCGCACGCAGTCCGGCCACGACCCGGTCCATGCCCGGGTGGTGCCAGTTATGCTCGTGGACCGTATACGGCTCGCTGAACACGAGATCCTCGGTGATCCGGCAGAGTTCGGGGTTGGTGGCCAGCGCGGCCTGGCGCTTGAGCGCCTCCGGCTTCATGCCGAACACGGACGTGTGGAACGCCAGGCGCGCCACGAACCGGCCCAGGGCGCCCGCGGCGCCGGCGTGGACCTCCCCGTCGTTGAGGGCGCCGCGCCAGACGCGCAGGCCGGCGAGGTCCTCCATCGCGATCACGTACCAGGTCGGATCGAAGCCGTGGTAGGCGGGGATGACATCACCCGCGAACGCCTGGTAGGCGGCGTACGCATCCGCCTCGTGGCGCGCCCGCTCCACGGTCAGCGGCCACCCCTCACCGAAGACGCGCACCCAGGGCAGCGACTGCTTGAGCACGAGGCCCGCGTGAGCGGGGTCGTCGCGCACGATGAACACGAGGTTGAGGTTGCCGTCCCCCACTTCCCGGACGTGCAGCGGCGACCCGGGAACGGCGGCACGCAGCGTGGGGTGGTCATCCAGCCACGCCTCCACGGTGTCCGTCGTGAGCGGCCGGTACGTCGTCACCCTGGTGGCTCCAGGCCGCGGGCCACCCGGCGTCAGTCCGTGCCGGGTGTGGGCTCGTCGATCCAGACCCGGTCCTGGTTGTCCGGGTCGTCGATGGGCGAGGAGATGAACAGCACCTGCGGCGCGTCCTCGAAGCGACCGCCGTGGGGCGTGTTCCTCGGGATGACCCACACGTCGCCCTTCTTGACGGGTCGGGTCACGCCGCCGACGTGCACCTCGCCGGTGCCTTCGAGGACGTAGCCGATCTCATCGTGATCCACGTGGACGTGCGTCCGGAATGGTCCCGGGTGACCCTGGAACACGAACACGCTCGACTGGGTGCCGTGGCCGAGGTAGGTGCGCTTGAACACGTCCGTCTCGCCCAGCTTGTCCGCCTCGACCGCCTTCGCCACATCCACCACATCGATCCGCGCGTGCGGGATGTGCTGCTGGCACGTGGGGCACACGTGGTGACCGCTGCCCTCCTGGTGGGCGTGGCTGGTCATGGTCGTTCCCTCCTGCGGCGATCGTGCCGCGCTACGGTGGCCTCGAACAGGAAGTGATAGGTCTCCGTGTGGCGCTTGGCCTCCCACACGTCCTCGCCCCAGATGTAGACGCCGTGGTCCTCCACGACGACCGCGAAGGCGCGCCCGAACCGGGGGTCCGCGAGGGCCGTCGCCACGTTCTCCACGAGTTCGATCTCGCGCGGCGTGTTGCGGATCACGGGAACGTCGTGGACGTCCGTGTTGGCGAAGCCGCGGATGCCCTTGAGCATCTCCAGGCGCTCCACCCGCACGTGATCGCCGCCCTCGGCGAGGTCGCCGAACAACACCGCGGACAGCGCGTGGGTGTGGACCACGCTGCGCACGCGTCGGGCGCGCGCGATGTGGCTGAAGATCGGGCCGCACTCGCTGGGCCGCAGGCCATCGCGCGCCGGCGCCGCGAGCACGGCGTTGTCGGCGGGGTCGATGGTGAACAGCTCGTCGGGCTCCACGAGCTCCTTGTGGACGCCCGTGGGCGCCATCAGCAGTCCCGGCCCGTCCGCCGGCCCGCAGATGCCGCCGCCGGTGCCGGAGACCCAGCCCCGGGCGTGGAAGTCGCGCAGCAGCCGGACCAGCAACTGGCGGGTCTCGAGCTCGGTCATGCCGCCCCCTCGGCGAGCGCCGCCGCGATGGCGGGCCCGAACGGTGCCCGCAGGATGCCCGCATCGGTCACGAACCCGGTGATGAGCTCCGCGGGCGTCACGTCGAACGCCGGGTTCCAGGCGCGCACGCCGGCGGGCGCCCAGACGACGTCCCGGAACCCGCGCACCTCCGCGGGCGAGCGCTCCTCGATGACGATGTCCGCCCCGCTTGCCGTACGCGGGTCGAACGTGGAGCGCGGCCCGGCGACCCAGAACGGGATGCCGTGGCGCGCGGCGAGCACGGCGAGGTTGTAGGTGCCGATCTTGTTCGCGGTGTCGCCGTTCGCGGCCACCCGGTCGCAGCCCACGATGACCGCGTCCACCATGCCCGCAGCCATCGCTGCGCCCGCTGCTCCGTCCACGATCAGCCGGTGGGGCAGCCCGGAGCGTCCCAGCTCCCACGCGGTCAGCCGGCCGCCCTGGAGCAGCGGCCTCGCCTCGCACACGAGGACCTCGTCGATCTCACCCGCCGCACCCATGGCGTAGATGACGCCCAGCGCGGTGCCGTCGCCGGCTGCGGCCAGGCGGCCGGTGTTGCAGTGGGTCAGGATCCGGCGGGCCCCAGCGAGCGCGATCCGGCCGTGGCGGCCCATCGCGGCGCTGGCCGCCGCGTCCTCCTCGTGCTGGGCGATGGCGTCGGCGAGCGCTGCCGCCCGTGCCGCCGCGCCGTCCGGAGCGCCCGCGGTCGCGGACACCACCCTCCGCACGGCAGCCGACAGATTGACCGCCGTGGGCCGGGCCTCTCCCACGGTCACCGCGAGGCGCGCGATAAGCGCCTGGACGGCTGCCGCGTCGAGCCCTGCCGCACCCCCTTCGTCGAGGCCCACGACCATGCCGTAGGCGCCCGCCACGCCGATCGCCGGCGCGCCCCGGACAGCCAGCGTCTGGATCGCCTCCACCACCGCGGCGACCGTCTCCAGCCGCCATTCCACGAGCTCATCAGGCAGCCGGCGCTGGTCGATGATCACGGGTGCGCCACCGTCCCAGCGGACGGCGGCGACGGGCGCGGCGTCAGGCGGGATGGCAGCCGGCAGGGCGGCGGGATGGGGGGTGGGGGAGTCGGTGGGGGTCGCCTGTGACACGGCATCAGCCTCGGGTACGGGAGGGAGGCGGACCGGGGTGGGCGGGGCCTCGCATGGGGTGGTGTGCGAGACCCGGGAGAAGCGGAGCTACCGGATCACTGTCCGACCGAGCCGCGCGCCGCACCTCGCGGGTCCCGCGAGGGACACCTGCGACAGGACAAGGGCATGGACGTCATCAGACGGCGATGGTACCGGCCACCCGTGTGGCTGTCGACCCCGACCACGCGTCAGGTACGCATCCCGAGGTCTGTGAGGGCGCCCGGCTCCTGGACGGATGTCGCGGATGGCGACCGTATCCGGACTTCCGTCACCCCCGCCGGGTCCGCCTGCCCCGATCCGAGCGTGGTGAAGCGAAGACCGCATGACATCGGACGCACTGGTCCGACGGTGGCCGGGGCGCCTCCCGGCATGTGTCGCACCAGTGCGGCGGTCGTCAGGGTGATCGGGGCCGGAGGCGCCCATACGGTCGCCATGAGCGTCCGATGTCCGGGAGACGAGGGGATACGGTCGCCACCGGCGACGCTTGACCGGGGTGGGGCCCGCGCCGGGGGTCGCGGGGTGGGGGCGGAAGGGCACGCCGGGGTTGCCAGGCGGCTGTGGGCGCCGCCTGACCGTCACAGACGAGCGGATGCTTCCACGCGTCAGTCCTGGTAGATCATCTCGCGCACCGCGGCCAGCTCCCGGCGAAGCTCCTCGTTCTCGTGCATCTCGCGGTCGATCTTGTCGCACGCATGGAGGACCGTGGAGTGGTCCCGGCCGCCCAGCTCCGCACCGATGCGCAGCAGCGAGACGTCCGTCTCCGCGCGCATCAGGTACATCGCGATCTGGCGGGGCGTGACGATGGCCCGGTCGCGCTTCTGGCCCTTGAGCGCCTCGAGGTCCACGGAGTAGTACTCGGAGACGGCCTGCGCGATGCGCTCCGGCGTCACGGCGCGCTTGCGCGGGTTGTAGAGCACGTTGCTGAGCACGGCCTGGGCCAGGTCCGGCGTGATGGGCATCCCCTGCATGCTCGCGTAGGCGGCGATGCGGTTGAGGGCGCCCTCCAGCTCCCGGATGTTGCTCACGACCTTGCGCGCGATGAACTCCAGCGCCTCCGAGCCGACAGGGACGCCCTGCTCCTCCGCCTTCGCTCGCAGGATGGCGATGCGCGTCTCCAGGTCCGGCGCCGTGAGGTCCGCGATGAGGCCCCACTCGAAGCGGCTGCGAAGGCGTTCCTCGAGGGTCACGATCTGCTTCGGCGGGCGGTCGGACGAGAGTACGACCTGCTTGCCATCGTCGTGGATCGCGTTGAACGTGTGGAAGAACTCCTCCTGCGTGCGCTCCTTGTCCGCGATGAACTGGATGTCATCGATGAGCAGCACGTCGATGCGCCGGTACCGGTTCCGGAAGTCGTCGATCCGGCCCTGCTGGATGCTGGTGATGAACTCGTTGGTGAACTTCTCGCTGGTGACGTACACGACCTTCTTGCGCGGGAAGCGCGCGGCGACCGCGTTGCCGATGGCGTGCATCAGGTGCGTCTTGCCCAGGCCCACGCCGCCGTACAGGAACAGCGGGTTGTAGGCATGCCCGGGACGCTCCGCGACCGACAGGCTCGCGGCGTGCGCGAGGCGGTTGGCGGAGCCGACGATGAAGGTGCGGAAGGTGTAGCGCGGGTTGAGGCTGGCAGAGCCGCCCTCCGGGCCGCCCACGCGACCGGCCTCCACGCGCACGGTGGTCCCGGCGGGGACCGGTGCCGCGGGCCGCTCCACGGGCGCCACGGCTGATCCGGCCACGGTCAGCTCCCGGGGCGCATCGTCCGCCTCCGAGCGCTCGGAGGCCGAGAACTCACGGACCTCGAACTCCACGACGACGCTGTAGCCCACGACGCGGGCGAGCGTCTGGCTGATCAGGGAGCGGTACCGGGATTCGAGCCAGTCCTTGGCGAAGCCATTGGGCACGGCGATGCGGAAGTGGTTGTCGTCGACCGCCACGAGGACCGTGTCCTTCAGCCACGTCTCGAAGTTGGCTGGGGACAGGGAGACCTGCAGCTCGCCCAGGGCGGCGCGCCAGACCTGCTTCGCATCCATCGATCGCAGACTCGCCCCGTCTTCCCTGGCCATGGCGCGGCCCGCGGTCAAGCCTGACGGCCCCCTCGGTCACGCCCTCGATCCGCCCCTGCAAGGCCCCAAAGAGGCACGCGCGATGGCGGCCGTCCGGTGGGCTCCGGAGGTGCGTCCCCGTGCCGCTCGGACACCGGGCGGCATACGTTAGCGCCAGAATCGGACCGCCGCAACCGCCATCCGGAATACCCCCTGGGAGTATCGTGCACGGCCACGCTCAGCTGCGTCGAAGGGGCCCGGCGGGGGTTCGGGCTCACCCGATCGGATCGCCCGGGGACGCCCCCGCATCGACCGACAACAGCGGCATCGACCCGTCGGCGGGCACGGCGGCCAGGATGAGCACGTCGCTCATGAAGCCGGCGATGCGGCGCGGCGCGAAGTTGACCACGGCGATGACCAGGCGGCCCACGAGGACCGCCGGGTCGGGATAGGTGCCGGGCAGCTGCGCGGATGAGCGCCGGATGCCGCCGGGACCGAAGTCGATGGTCAGCTGGTAGGCCGGCTTGCGCGCCTCCGGGAAGCCGCGCACCTCCAGGATCCGGCCCACGCGCAGGTCGGCGCGAAAGAACTCCTCGGGGGTGACGCTGCCCGGCGGCAGGAAGGGACGGGGGTCGGACACGGGGTCTCCTTTCGTGGTATATCATCCGCCGGACGTGGACGCGCCACGGCGCATCGGCACGGTCGTGACCCGTGCTCCAGGCGCCCGGCGCGTCTCGTGTTCTGGTCGGCAAGGGGGATACGATCCCGCCCCCGATCCCCGACCATCGCCGTGAGGAGCCACCAGGCTTACCGATGACCAAGCAGACCTTTCAGCCCAAGAAGCGCCACCGCGTCAAGGAGCATGGCTTCCGCGCCCGCATGAAGACCCAGGGTGGTCGCCAGGTGCTCGCCCGTCGGCGCGCACGGGGACGCAGGAAGCTCACCACCGTCTAGGACGGCGTTCCCCGTGGCCGGGACCCTCGAGATGCTGCGATCGCCGCGGGACTTCTCGACGCTCCAGTCTCGTGGACGCGGACGTGCCCACCCACTGGTGGCCGTGCGCGGCCGTCGGAATGGTCTGGACCAAGACCGCTTCGGCATCTCCACGGGGAAGCGCGTCGGTGGCGCCGTCGTACGCAACCGCGTGCGCCGACGCCTGCGCGAGATCCTGCGCGCCTGGGACCACACCGGGACCGTCCGCTGGGACATCCTCGTGGTCGCCCGGCCGGGCAGCGCCGGGGCATCGTTCACGGACCTCCGTGCTGCGGTGCTGAAGCTGCTCTCGCAGACCATCACCAAGGAAGGGGCCACGTGAAGCGGATCGGGGTCGGACTCATCCACCTCTACCGGTTCACGTTCGCCTGGCTTCCGTCCTCCTGCCGGTTCGAGCCAAGTTGCTCGCGGTATACCGAGCAGGCGATCCTCAAGCACGGGTTGATCAAGGGGAGCTGGATGGGCATGAAGCGGATCGCACGGTGCGGGCCATGGAACCCCGGCGGGTTCGACCCGGTCCAATGATGACCCTGCCCTACCGACTGCTGTTCGCCCTCTCGCGCGCCTCGCGCGGGAACCTGTTCACGGCCGCGCTGTTCGCGATACTCGCGGTCACGTGGCTCATGGGGCCGGTCGTGGCCCAGAGCCCGGCCGCATCTCCGGCGCCCAGCGTCGCGGTCGTCGCCACGGTCGCTCCCACCGTTGCCCTGAGCCCCGCCCCGACGGCCGCTCCCACGGCGTCACCCACGCTGGCGCCCTCGGCCGGACCGTCCGCGGCGCCGTCGGCCGGTCCCACGGCGGCACCCAGTGCCGCGCCGAGCGCACTCGCCGCCTCGCCTGCCGCGAGCGGCGCCGTGGTGCCGGTCCCAGCGCCCTCCAGCAGCGTCCCGCCGTGCCCCAACCCGGTACCCCCAACGCCGGCCCCTGGAGCCACGCCGGCGATCACCCCGCACCCCAACCTGTGCCCGGCACAGCCGAACGGAGCGGACCCCTTCAGCCTTATCGCGTGGGCGTTCACGCCGGTGTTCCAGGTCCTGTTCATGGGCCTGGCGTTCTTCTACAACCTGTTCCACGACATCGGCATCGCGATCGTCGCGCTGACGATCGCGATCCGGCTGCTGCTGGTGCCGGTGTTCCGGGCGCAGATCGTGTCCCAGCGCCGGATGCAGATGCTCCAGCCGGAGCTCAAGGCCATCCAGGTCAAGAACAAGGGCAACCGCGCCAAGATCTCTGAAGAGCAGATGAAGCTCTACAAGGATCGGGGCGTCAATCCGGCGTCCGGCTGCCTGCCGGCGCTGCTCCAGATGCTGCTCCTGGTGCCCATGTACCAGGTGTTCAGCCAGGGCCTCAACGCTCCGGACATCAGCTCCATGCTGTCGGTGTTCGGCAACCCGGTGCTCAGCGTGACCTGTCAGGACCCCGGCAACGCGATGGTGCCGTGCATCGATCCAGGCATCCCCTGGCTGGGCTGGATCCCGCAGATCACCTCCGCCGGCTTCAGTCTCCAGCCCAACGGCGTCCTGCCGTCGAACCTGCCGGAGATCCTCATCATGGTCTTGCCGGGCCTGTTCGGGCTGTCTCTGCTCGCGCTCGTCGCGGCGCTGCTCCAGCTCGTGCAGACGCGCATGATGGCCACCCAGACGGATGACCCGCAGATCCGCACCCAGCAGCGTATCTTCCTGATCCTGCCGCTGTTCTCGCTGTTCTACGGCTGGTTCCTGCCGGCCGGCCTGTTCATCTACTGGATCACGACCACGATCTTCTCGATCGTGCAGCAATACCTGATCAATGGCTGGGGTGGCCTCTTCCCGCTCTTCGGGTGGATGCCAGGGTTCGCGGTGAACCACAAGCCCCGGTTCCCTGTCAAGCCGATCACCCCGCGCGTCGATCCGAACGCGCCTGGCACCAGCGGTCTGAACGACAGTTCGGCCCCTGTCTCCGCCAAGCGCACCACGACCGATAGCGCGGCTGGGACCATCAAGCCGGCCCGCGGGCGAACCAGCCGGCGAGGGAGGCGCCGATGACCGAGTACCAGGAGTTCACAGGCAAGACCGTCGAGGAGGCCCTGCGCACTGCGCGGGAGAACTTCGGCGTCACCGGCCTCGATGACCTCGATTTCGAGATCCTGACCCCCGGCAGCCGTGGGGTGCTGGGCATGGGCGCGGAGCCTGCCCGCATCATCGCGGCGCCGCGCAGGGCGCTCGGTGGCGCGGCGCCCCGTCGCGACGCTGCCGCCCAGGCGCCGCTGCCGCCCCCGCCCCCGCGCCCGGACCGACCGCGCGACGATCGCGGACCCCGTGACGACCGGGGACGCGGCGGCTACAACGATCGGCCCCGCGACGATCGGCCGCGAGATGCGCGTCCGCCCCAGGACGCCCGCCCGCCGCGACAGGACCGCCCGGCCGAGCCGCGCCCACCGGCCGAGCCGCGCCCACCGGCGGAGCCGCGTCCCGCAGCCGAGTCGCAGCCAGCGGCCGAGCCTCGCCCGGCAGCGGACGCCAGGCCTCCGCGCCAGGACGGCCAGCGCCAGGACGGCCAGCGCGATGACCGCGGCCGTGGCCCGCGCCAGGCCGGTCCCCGCGACGACCGCCGTGGTGGCACGGTCTCCCAGCGGGAGGCCGCCGAGGTCGCCAACGCGCGCGCCTCGCTCGTGACCGAACGCGAGGAGATACAGGCCGCGGAGGCATCCCAGGAGGCGCTCGCCGCCGGCAAGGACATCCTCGAACAGCTCGTGGCGCTGATGGGCTTCAACGCGACCGTCACCGTGCACTCGGGCGCCACGTCCAAGATCGACATCACGGGCGCGGACGACGAGGAGCGCGAGGCCCTGGGTGCCCTCATCGGGCGCAAGGGTGAGCGGCTCTCCGCCCTTCAGCACCTCGTCAACCTGATGCTGTCGCGCCGGATGGGCGAGTGGACCCGCGTCCTGGTGGACGTGGAGGATTACCGCGGCCGCCGCGAGCGGCAGCTGGGCGAGATCGCGCGCCGTGCTGCGGAGCGCGTCATCGAGACCGGCACGATGCTCCAGTTGGAGCCCATGCCCGCCCTCGAGCGCCGCTGGGTGCACATCGCGCTCAAGGACATCCCGGGCGTCTCCACGCAGTCGATCGGTGAGGAGCCGCAGCGTCGTATCGTGGTCCTGCCCGCCAACGGCTGACCCGGCGACCGGCGCTCCGGCCCATTCGACCCCGCTCCCGGAAGAGGTTCTCCATGCTGACCCTTGGGTACAAGGCGTCGGCCGAGCAGTTCGGCCCCCGCCGCCTCCTGGACCTTGCGGTTGCCGCCGAGCAGGCCGGCTTCGACAGTGTCTGGACCAGCGATCATTTCCAGCCCTGGCGGCACACCGACGGCCACGCCCCCAACGCCCTCGTGTGGCTGGGTGCGGCCGCCGCTGCCACGCACCGGGTGATCCTGGGCACGTCCGTGCTCACGCCCTCGTTCCGGTACAACCCGGCCATCGTGGCCCAGGCGTTCGCAACGCTCGGCTGCCTCGCGCCCGAGCGGATGATCCTGGGCGTGGGCACCGGCGAGTCGCTCAACGAGGTCGTCGTGGGGGTCGACTGGCCGGAGCAGTCCGAGCGCTTCGCCCGCCTCAAGGAGTCGGTGGACCTGATCCAGACGCTCTTCCGCGGCGAGTTCGTGAGTTACGAGGGTCAGTTCTACAAGACCCACAACGCCACGATCTACGACCTGCCGGAGAAGGAGGTCCCGATCTACATCGCGGCCTCCGGGCCCGCCGCCGCCCGACTCGCGGGCCGCATCGCGGACGGCTTCATCTGTACTTCGGGCAAGGGCAAGGAGCTGTACACGGACACGCTCGTGCCCGCCGTGGCGGAGGGTGCCGCCAAGGCGGGCCGCAACGCCGACGACCTGGCCATGATGATCGAGATGAAGGTCTCCTTCGACACCGATCGCGCCCAGGCGATGGAGGACACCAAGATCTGGGCCGCGCTGGCGCTGCCGGGCGAGAAGAAGATGGGCGTCGAGGACCCCCGTGAGATGGAGCGGCTGGCCAAGGAGGTCGAGGACGTCGCCCACAAGCGTTGGCTGGTATCGGACGACGTGGACGAGCACGTCGAGCAGATCAAGCCCTACATCGACTGGGGCTTCACGCACCTCGTGTTCCACTTCCCGGGCGACGCCCAGGAGGCGGCCATCGCGCGTTACGGCGAGATGATCCTGCCCAGGCTCCGCGAGCGGTTCGGCTGACCGATCGCGTCGCGCGGCTCTGCGCCGCTGACACGCCTCAGTTCGTGGCGCCCTCCAGCGCCCGCAGCGCGACCGCCATGTAGGTCGCCACGCCTGCGGCCAACGGCTCCTCTTCGAACACCACCCGGTTGGAGTGGTTCGAGGGGGCCATCTCGGGGTCCTCGTGCGCAGGTCGCGCGCCCAGGAAGAACATCGCACCCGGGACCTTCTGCAGCACGTAGGAGAAGTCCTCGGCGCCCATGATCGGAGCGGGCATCTCCTTGACCGCGTCAGCTCCGACGACCGCCACGGCCTCCTGGCGCGCCAGCTCCGTGAAGGCCGGGTCGCACATCGTGACCGGGTAGCCTGGCTCCAGCACCACGTCCGCGGTGGCGCCGTGCGCGGCACACACGCCGTCGACGACCTGCTGGAGCTGCCGCCGGATGGCAGCCTGCTGCTCATGGGACACCGCGCGCGTCGTGCCCTCCAGGACGGCGACCTCCGGGATGATGTTGTACGCCGTCCCCGCCGTGATGCGTGACACGTTGACCACGGCCGGGTCGAACACGTCCACCCGGCGCGTGACCATGAGCTGGAGCGCGATGATCACCTCCGCCGCGATCGCGATGGGGTCCAGCGCCCGGTGCGGCGCCGACCCGTGGCCGCCGCGGCCCTTGATGGTGACCAGGAAGCGGTCATTCGCCGCCAGCAGCGGGCCGGGTCGGTAGTGCAGCTCGCCCGCCGGGTAGCTGGTGGAGATGTGCAGCGCGAACGCACCGATGGGCGTCTCCCCGGTCTCCGCGAGCAGCCCATCCTCCAGCATGAACCGGGCGCCGTGGTAGTTCTCCTCGCCCGGCTGGAACATCAGCAGCACCGTGCCTGGCAGGTCCGCACGGCGGGCCTGGAGGAGCCGCGCGGCGCCCAGGAGCATCGCGACGTGGGTGTCGTGGCCACACGCATGCATCCGGCCGGGCGTCTCCGAGGCGAAGTCGAGCCCCGTGTCCTCCGTCAATGCGAGCGCGTCCATGTCGCCGCGCAGCAGCACCGTGGGCCCGGGGCGGCCACGGATGATGGCCGTGACGCTCGTGGTGGACGTGCCGGTGCGGGGCTCCAGGCCCAGCGCGCGCAGCTCTCGGACCACGACCGCCTGGGTCCGCGGCAGGTCATTGCCGATCTCCGGGATCCGGTGCAGCTCGCGCCGCAGGGCGATGACGTCGGGGAGGATGTCGCGGGCGGCCGCCAGGAGCGCGGCCTGCGTGGTGGTGCTCATGGCGTCGAGTCTAGGTCGCCTCGTCAGGCGTCGGGGATCAAGGACCGGACCCGTGGCCTCCAGGTCATCGGGGTGCGCGCACGCCGGCGGCATCATGATCAGCGATGAGCCGGCGCAGCGACGGAGTCCGACTCGCCCTCGGGTCGGGCTGGAGCCCACGCGCCACCTCGCCCAGGGGCCCCATCCGCGCGAGCCGCAACGCGAGTCCCATCTGCTCCATCTTTCGGCGAGCGTGATGGCGGTCGATCCCCGCCATGCTGCCCGACGGCGCGATGCCGACCCGGACCGATCCCCGCCCCCCGGCTTCGGCCGCCAGCGCGGCCGCCCAGAGCAGCATCTCGGGATCGTCCAGCAGCTCGGACGCGGCGTCCACGGCGCCCACGATCACGCCCCGCTCTGAGGGCAGGGCGGCCAGGTACGCCCAGCCGGCCGGGCCTGCGGTCACGTCCACCAGGTGGCTGGCGAATGGCGACGCCGCGAGCGCGGCGTGACCCGCCGCGTCCGGTGCTCCGCCCGTGATCGCAAGGCACAGGTGGAGTGCCGCCGCAGCGTCGAGGCAGGCGGCCTCCATGGTGTCTGCCACATCCCGCCACGTCCGCCGATCGCTGCCTGCCGCGACGAGCGCAGGCTCCGACAGCATCACCATCGGGCAACCGGCGTTGCCCAGAGCCTCCAGGCTCTCCGCGATCAACCTCACGCTCCGCTCGCGTGCCGCGCCCCCGGCAGGTCCCCCCGGCCAGCCTTCCGCCAGGGTCCACGGACCCGGCAGCACCGCCTTGGTGCGGGCCTCGACACCAGCCGCGAGCGACTGCCACGCCACTGCCAGCGCCGACGGGGTGATCGACCCAGAGCGGAGCCCGCTCGCCAGTCCCACCACGCCCGTCCCAGGAACACGGGCGAATGCATCCTCCACCATGTCCAGCCCTGCGTCGACCTGCTCGGCGGCCACCTCGCGCACGTAGGCATCCGCCGCGAGCGTGAACGCGGGCGCTTCGAGACCACCGTCGGGCCACCGATCACGGACGGCGTCGAACCCCTGTGTGCGCCCAGGGAGAGGCCCGAAGGGATAGCCACCCGCCAGTGTCGCGAACATCAGCCGCCGGGAGCCGGCAGGGCCCCGGCTGCTCCATCGCGATGCGAACGCGGCACGACCGCGCCCGACACGCGCCGGGAATCCCGGAACCGGGCCCAGCCGATCACGCGCTCGGCCGTCGTTTCATCAGGGCCACTCTCCTGCTGCACGCCGCCAGCGGCCAGGGCGGACCCATCGGTCCAGGCCGCGTGATGTGGTCGCGAGATTGTAGACAATCGACCCGGCCGGCGACGTACAATGACCGCCCTTTCCGAGTTGGAGACCAGGTTGACGCGTGTCACAGCCGCCATCGGCGTCCCGTTCGGGCGCTTGAGCGGCCGCATGGACCGGCTGTCGGAGCGTTCCTTCGCCCTGCTCGTGTCGATCCCCAGCCTGCTGCTCGTGGCGTTCGTGGTGTTGCCGCCGACCCTGTCGGTGTTCGGGCTCAGCCTGTTCCGCATCGAGCTGGCCAAGGATGACCTGACACCCTTCGTCGGACTCAACAATTACACAGTGCGGCTCCCCGTGGACAAGGTCGTGCTCGCGTCGATCCCGCGGACGATCCTGTTCGCGGCCGCGGTGACGCTGGTGACGCTGCCCCTCGCCCTGATCACGGCGCTCGTTCTCAACCGGGCGTTCCGGGGAGCGTCGATCCTGTTCATGGCGGTGCTGATGCCCTGGGCGGTGGCGTCCATCGTGACGGGCATCTTCTGGCGGTTCATCTTCGACACCCAGTTCGGCATCGCGAACGGCATCCTGATGGGTCTCGGCATCATCCGCGACCCGATCAACTGGCTGTCCGATTCCGCGTCCGCCGTCAGCCTCGGCATCGTGGCGACGGCGTGGCGCTCGGTGCCCCTGCTGGCGCTGCTGCTGCTGGCTGCCCTGCGCACGATCCCATCCTCCCAGTACCGGGCGGCACGCATGGATGGCGCGGGCGGCTGGTCCACGTTCTGGCACATCACGGTGCCGTCGATCAAGGGCACGCTGCTCATCGTCGCGGTGCTCCAGGTGATCATCGGACTCCAGGTGTTCGACCTGCTGTACAGCCTGACCGGCGGCGGTCCAGGGCGCGAGACCTACGTGCTCATCTACGCCATCTTCGACAAGGCGTTCCAGGAGCTGAGCTTCGGCTACGCGTCTGCGCTCACGGTGGTGCTGTTCCTGATCATCGCGGCCTGCAGCTTCCTGGTGGTGAGCCTCCGCCTCCGGCGAGGCGCTCCCCACACCGGCACGGACGATGAGCTGGACACGGGCCGGCCGGCGCTCGCCCAGCGGGACCGGATGCTCGCTGCGCGGGCGGCCATCGCAGCGCAGTTGCCGCCACCCCCGCGCCGCCGGCTGAGGCTGCCGCCGTGGGTCGGGCGCGTCGGATTCGCCGCCCTCGCCATCGGGCTGCTGGTGTTCTTCGTGGCCCCCATCGCGTGGATCGGCGTCGCCAGCCTGCAGCCGTACGAGGCCCTCGCGCGCACCCCACCCGCCCTGACCGCGAACCTGTGGCTTGACGGCTACTCGTTGATCATCGACAGCCCGCGGTGGTCGGGCTCGCTGGTGGTCAGCCTGCTCACATCGCTTGGAACGACCGTGCTCGTGCTGCTCATCGCGGCACCCGCGGCCTATTCCCTGGCGCGCTTCAAGCTGCCGCTCGCAGGCTTCATCATCGGGGTCCTGGTCTTCACCCAGATGGTGCCCGGGGTCGTGATGGCCATCCCGGTCCTGCGCATCTTCCAGATCGTGGGCCTCACGGATACGGTGGCTGCGCTGGTCATCGTCAACACCGCGTTCTGGCTGCCGCTCATCGTCTGGCTCCTGCGCAGCTTCTTCCTCCAGGTCCCGGTGTCCCTTGAGCGTGCCGCGCGGATCGACGGCTGCTCCCGGCTCGGTACCCTCTTCCGGATCACGATCCCCGCCTCCCGGCCGGGCATCGCGGCAGCCTCGGTCCTGATCCTCATCGGCACCTGGAACGAGTTCCTGTTCGCGGCCATCCTGAGCAGCCGCCAAGCGGTGCCCATCACCCGGCTCATCACCCAGATCCAGAACTACCCCAGCCCGATGAACCAGTCGCCGCCTCCAAACCTGCTCGCAGCGGGCGCCATGGTCGCGGTCCTGCCCTGCCTGCTCCTCGTCCTCCTCTTCCACCGCCGGATCATCTCCGGCCTTACGGAGGGCTTCGTGAAGGGTTGAACGGCCGCCGACGGTCCATCCACCGATCCACGCCCGGTATTCCGACAGGAGGTCCACGATGGCCCACGATCAGGGAAGCGACGCGCTGTCGCGACCGATCAGCCGACGAACGCTGCTCAAGTCCGGAGCGGCCGCGGGCGGCGCGGCGTTCCTTGCCGCCACCGGCGCGGGGATCGCCGCCGCGCAGAGCCCGAGCATCGAGCCCACGCCCACGCCCGTGCCCACGGGCGACGGCAGCTTCGCCGGCGTCACCCTCAACACATTCTCCGGCGGGTATTCCATCAACGCGGAGATGGTGGGTCTGGCCACCTGGGCCGCCGCGACCGGCGGCAACGCCATCTTCGACAACGTGCCCTTCGACGAGAAGCCCATCAAGCTGGCGGGCGTCATCGCCACCCAGGACCCTTCCTGGGATGTCATCTACACCTACGACAATTTCATGCAGCGTTTCGGGGCACGGATGCTGCTGCCGCTCGAGGGCAGCTACACCCACGACCTGAGCGACTTCTCGCCCTCCATCCTGCCGTCGTTCACGAGCCAGTCCGACCAGGTGCTGCGCGGCCTGCCGATCCACTTCGGCGGCTTTCAGTGGACCTGGAACAAGGACGTGTTCGAGGCCATCGGCGCTGATCCCGATAGCCCGCCGAGCACCTGGGACGAGCTGATCGATCTCACGCCCAAGTTCCTGGAGAAGGGCTTCAAGGCCTGCGTCCAGCCATGGCTTGGTCAGGGCGGCACGTTCGGCGCCTTCTACTACAAGCAGATGTACAACTCCTTCGGCGTGCCGTTCCTGAGCAACGACCGGACGCAGGCACTGTTCGGGGGCCCAGAGGGCCTGCGCACGTTCGAGGTCATCGAGAAGGGGCTCAAGGCTGGGTACTGGGACCCCGACTCCCTGAACATCACCAACGAGCACGATGCGTTCCAGCTCTGGAACCAAGGCGGCATCGGGTCGCTGGTCATCGGATCGGACAACACGCCCACCCTGCCCAACTTCGGGTTGAGCAAGCAGCCGGGTGTCAACGCCGGCACGACCGGCTCGGTGGAAGGCTCGGATGGCCTGGGCATCAGCAAGTACGGCGTACAGCAGGACGCGTCGTGGAGCTTCTTCAACACGATGTTCTCGCCGGAGGTCGCCCGGTCTGTCGTGCTGGATACGGAGGAGCACTACCCGCCCGCGCGGCTGTCGCTCCAGAATGACCCGGAGGTCCAGGCGCTCAACATCTTCATCCCCGTCTGGGCGGAGCAGTCCAAGGGTCAGGTCAACCTCTGGTCATCCCCCTATGACTACGCACCCGTCTTCGACGAGGTCATCAGCAAGCTCTCCCGCGGAGAGTTCAGCGCGCAGCAGGCCCACGACACGGCGGTGACCGGCGTCCAGGACCTGATCACCCAGTGGCTGGTCTCGTGATCCGGAGCTGATCGGTCCGACCGATCACGACGCGGCGGGTTCGCTGGGCGACCCGCCGCGTTCCTGTGTCAGGGTGCCGGGCGCACGATCGAGCCGGATGGCACGTCGGTCAGACGCGTGGTCCGCCCATCGGCCCACACGACCTCGACAAGATCGGCTTGTTTCGCCGTGCCAAGCCCGAAGACGGCCTCCATCGGCGGGCCGGAGAGGTAGCTCCCGCCGGCCACCACCACCTGCGTGACCCGGCGACCGTCAACCTCGACGGTGACCCGTGACCCGGGCGCGGCAGCCCCGCCAGCTCCCAGATCGACGGTCACCGACCGACCCTTGGGCGTCTCGTTCCGCAGCAGCCGGACCGGCAGCCCGACCTGGGTCACCAGGAGATCCTGGTCGCCGTCCCGGTCGGCGTCGAACGCGACGACCGCGCGCTGGTCTCCCGGGATCTCGCAGCCGGTGCCCTTGCTCGGGGAGAACCCGCGCCGAGAACCCAGGAACAGCCGGGACCTGCCGTCGCGCACCGTCGGGCTCAGGTCGCCGACGAACTCGTCCATGCCCTGGACGGCGTACAGGTCCAGGGCGCCATCGAGGTCGATGTCCAGGAAGACCGCTCCCCATCCCCATCCCGTGTCCTCGACGACGGCCGCCGCTGGATGATCGACGATCCGGGTCCCTTGCGCGCCGCGCTCGAACGTCACGAGAACGTTCCCTCCCCCCGTGCCGAGCTTGCCCTCGGGGTCGGTGATGTTCGTGGCGAACATATCCAGCTCGCCGTCGGACCCGAGGTCGGCGATCGCAAGACCCATGTCGTTGCCCTTGTGCGTGGCGCCCACATCCGACCATCGGTTCCGCCACCGCATCGGCTCGAACTGCTCGTAGTACAGGTCCTCGCGGTGGTCCATGGCCACGAACAGGTCCAGGTCGCGGTCGCCGTCGAAGTCCGCGAACAGGGAGCTGAAGGCGTCCAGGTTCACGCCCCCCAGGCCGCTCTCCAGGGAGATGTCCGTGAACCGGAATGCGCCGTCGTTCCGGTAGAACGCGTTGGTTGCCGGATAGGCGCCCTTGGCATCGCGCAGCGCCGGATCGCCGCCAAGCTGCTCCGTCCAGTAGGAGATGTAGATGTCCAGGTCGCCGTCCGTGTCGGGATCGGCGAGCGACAGCCCTCCGACGATGTATCCCGCGGGGTGAAACCCGGACCCTTCGGTCACGTCCGCCAGCGTGCCGTCCCCCTGGTTGCGGTACAGGCGCGAGGGCTCGGCAGGATCGGCAGGATCCGTGTCGTTGATGACCACCAGGTCGAGCAGCCCGTCACCGTCGAGGTCAGCGAACTGCGCGACCCGGGAGAGCGCGGTGTCGCCGACGCCGGCGATCCGCGTCACATCCGTGAAGGCGAGGGATCCACCGGGCATCAGGTCGTTGCGGTACAGACGGTCGTCCTGGCCTCGCTGCCCGAGCAGCAGCACGTCCAGGTCGCCGTCATCGTCGTAGTCGCCGACCGCAGCGCCGTTCCCCATCGTCCGTTGCATGACCGGCCCCAGCGGTGACGAGGCAAAGGTCGTCCCGCTCGCGCCCACGAAGTCCATGCCGACCCTGGCTGCGATCTCGACGCAGATCCGGCCATCGGCGGCATCGGCTGCGTGGCGGTCGCCGATGATGCCGCCGATGGCGAGGAGGACACCCAGACTCATGAGGCTGGCCGTTCTGGTAGCGCCTGCCTGGGGAGTCCCCGATCGCACGTCCAACACGCACCTCATGACAGCGGCCCTCCGAGCGTTCCGGAGTGGCGATCCCGGAACGGAGGGATGGGGTCTCCGCTCCCGGGTTCGACCTGGCGAATGACCCGACGACCGCCCTCCGTGCATGGCGATCGAGGGCTCACGCCGACGGTAGCAGCGCCCGACGCGGTGCGTCAATGATCGTTGATCTGGGATCGCGGATACGGGCCGGTCGCGACCCGGCGCGTGCCTATCATCCGTGGATGGCCCGCGCCCGCGGGCCGCTGGCACCAGAGGTGGGACGTGGCGTTCGTGGTCGTCCAGGTGGATCGCAGCTCCGAGCTGGGGCCGTTCACGTACGAACGCGCCGAGCTGGCCGCAGCCGGCGGTGAGCTGCGCGAGTTCGAGGTCACCGACCCCGCGGACGTCGTGGGCGTGGCGAAGGACGCGGACGTGCTCTGGCTTGCCTGGTCACCCGATCTGACCGGTGAGCTGCTGGCCCAGCTGCCCCGCTGCCGGCTGGCCATCCGCTGGGGCGTGGGCCATGAGCAGATCGACTCCGCAGCCGCCACGGAACTGGGCATCGCGGTCGCGAACACCCCCGCATACGGTACCGAGGACGTCGCGGAGCATGCCATCGCGCTGCTCATGGCCAGCGCCAAGCGCCTTGTCTGGTCGCACGAGCAGATGCGCACCGGGGGCTGGCCGGCGGCCGTGGACGGATCGGTGCACCGCATCCAGGGACGCACGCTGGGCATCATCGGTGTCGGGCGCATCGGGTCGGCGGCGGCGCGACGCGGCCTCGGCCTGGGCCTGCGCGTGATCGGTTACGACAACGCGCGGCCGGACGCCGAGCTGCGCGCGATGGGTGTGGAGCCCGTGGACCTCGCCACGCTCGCCGCGCAGGCCGACTACGTCTCGGTCCACACGCCCTACTCGGCGAGCTCGCACCACCTCGTGGACGCGGCGCTCATCGCGGCGTTCAAGCCCGGCACGATCCTCGTCAACACCAGCCGCGGCAAGGTGCTCGATCAACCAGCGGTGGACGCCGCGCTGCGCTCGGGACACCTTGCGGCTGCCGGCCTGGACGTGTTCGAGACCGAGCCGCTGCCCGCAGACGATCCCATCCGCAGCGCACCCAACGTCATCCTCACGCCCCACCACGCGTCCTTCAGTGACGAGGCGATGATGGACCTGCGGGCGGAGATCGCGTCCACGACGATCGAGTTCATGACCACGGGCTGGGCCGACGCCGTCGTGAACCCCGCGGTCCGGGACCGCCTCAAGACGCCTGACGCCTGAGGCCCCAGGCACGGCCGGCACCGTCAGCGCGGCAGGCTCGGGGCCACCGCGTCGAAGGTCGCCGTGAGGCGCTCGGCCAGCTCGCCCAGCTCGTCGTGGGTGATGGTCAGTGGCGGGTAGAGGCTGATGATGTCGCCGCGGGCCCCATCGGCCATGCCCGTGCCCGGGTAGACCACGATGCCGTTCTTCAGGCCCGCCTCGCGGAACCGGACCGCGACCCCGTCGGATGATTCGAAGGGCTCCTTCGTCGCCTGGTCGCGCACGAACTCGATGCCCGCCATCAGGCCGCGGGATCGGATGTCGCCCACGAACGGGTAGGCGCGGAACGGCTCCAGCAGCGCCCGGAACTCGGCGTCCAGGCCGGCGACGCGTGCCGTGATCCCCTCCTGCTTCCAGGCATCCAGCACGGCCACCCCCGCCGCCATGGACACCGGGTTGCCACCGAACGTGAAGATGTGCTCGAAGGCGGCACCAGCCTCGCGGAAGGAATCGCGGATGCCGGCCCGCACCGCGACCGCGCCCAGGGGAGCGTATCCACCGCTGATTCCCTTGCCCATGGCAAGGATGTCCGGGACCACGCCCCAATGGTCGACCGCGAAATCCTTGCCGGTGCGACCGAATCCGGTGACCACCTCGTCCACGATGAGCAGCACGCCGTAGCGATCGCAGACCTCGCGGATGAGCGGCCAGTAGTCCTCTGGCGGCGAGATGGCGCCACCCACGGACGCGATGATGGGCTCCGCGATGAACGCGGCCACCGTGCGCGGCCCCACCTGCAGGATCGCGGATTCCAGCTCCGCTGCGTACCGCTCACCGCAGCCGTCGTGGTCGGCGTGGCCGTCCCGATAGCAGTAGGGCGGGCTGATGTGGGGCACGTCCAGGAGCAGCGGCTCGTACTTCCTGCGGCGGGCCCGGGCACCCCCGACAGCGAGGGTCGCGAGGGTGGCGCCGTGATACGAGGTCCAGCGGCTGATGAACGTGGACCGATCGACCTCGCCGCGCTCCACGCACACCTGGCGCGCCAGCTTGAGCGCGACCTCCACGGCCTCCGATCCGCCGGACGTGAAGTGCACCCAGTCCAGGTCTCCGGGGGTGATCGCGGCGACCTTGGCGGCGAGCTGGTAGGCCGGTTCCGAGGCGAAGATGTTGCCCACGGCGAAGGGCAGCCTGGTCGCCTGTTCGGTGATGGCGGCGACCACGTCCCCGCGGCCGTAACCCATGTTCACGACCGCGATGCCCGCGATCGCGTCCAGGTACCGGTTGCCCTGGTCATCCCAGACGTACACCCCTTCGCCCCGCGTCAGGACCGGGTACGTCCGCCGCGCGTCGAGCGTGAAGAGATGGTTCGTATCCAGGGTCACCGGAACAGACCCGTCAGGCGCCGATGCGCAGGCCACTGGCCGCGTCGAACAGGTGCGCCCGGCCAGGCGCCACGGCGGCCGTGACGGGCTGGCCGATGCCCAGCGGCAGGTCGGGGCTGACGCGCGCCACGATCGTGGACGTGCCCACAGCGAGCTCCACGAACGTGTCGGACCCGATGGGCTCCAGCAGCGCGACCGTGGCCGGGAAGCCACCGGTCAGCTCGCCGCCGGACGCGTCGATACGCACGTCCTCCGCGCGCACGCCCAGCGCCACGAGCGCCGGGGGTCCGCCCACCAGGCCCAGCGCGGCCGGCTCGCCCAGCGGGATCAGGAGCCCGTCGCCGATGAGCGCCGCGACGCCGCTCTCCACGGCCAGCGACCCCTCCACGAGGCTCATGCGTGGCTTGCCCACGAACGTCGCGACATAGGTCGTCGCGGGCCGCCGGTAGATCTCGTCCTGGCCGCCGAACTGGACCAGCTTGCCGTCGCGCATGACCGCGATCAGGTCGGAGAGCGTCATCGCCTCCTCCTGGTCGTGGGTCACGAACACGGACGTGGTGCCCAGCGCCAGGTGAAGATGCTTGACCTCCGTGCGCATCCGCGACCGGAGCGCGGCATCCAGGTTGGAGAACGGTTCGTCGAGCAGGAACACGAGCGGCTGCTTGACCAGCGCCCGACCGAGCGCCACGCGCTGCTGCTGGCCTCCCGACAGCTGGCCCGGCTTGCGACCCAGGAGGTGGCCGATGTCCAGCATCTCCCCGACCGCCTTGACCCGGGTCTCGACCTCCGCCTTGGGCCGGCGTGACAGCTTGAGGCTGAACGCGATGTTGTCGAACGCCGTCATGTGCGGGTAGAGCGCGTAGTTCTGGAACACCATCGCCATCCGCCGCTCGTTGGGCGGCATCTTCGTGATGTCGGTATCGCCCAGGTAGAGCGCGCCCGTATCGGCCACATCCAGGCCCGCCACGATGTTGAGCGTGGTGCTCTTGCCGCAGCCGGAGGGGCCCAGGAGCGTCACGAACGCGCCCGCGGGGATGGTCAGGGAAAGCTCATCGAGGGCACGGACCTTCCCGTAGTGGCGGGAGATCCCGTCGAGGCGGAGAGATGCGTCGTCGGCCATTCAGGGAATCCTCACGCGTGCGATCGGTCGGCGGGCTGGGTGGTCGGGGCGAGGCGCCGGGTCAGGCGTTCGAGGGTCCAGGCGAGCTCCTCGCGGATGATCGATTCGGCGGCGGGACCATCGTGCGCGGACGCCGCCGCGAAGAACCGGTCATGGAACCCCACCTCGAAGTCCGGCGAATCGCCGAGCGCGAGGCGCACATAGCGCTGCGCCGCCTGGCGGTGGCCCTGGACGAGGTGCAGCAACCGCGGCCGGCTCGCCGCGCGGTAGCACTCGTCCTCGAACTCCGTGGCGATGCGCAGGAACTGGTCCAGGTCGCGACGCGCCGCGGCAGAGCGGAGCACTCCCAGGAGCTCCGCCATGCGGCCCAGGCCCCATGCGTCGATACGCCGGGCGCCGAGCCGTGCGGCGAGGCCCTCGATGCCCGACCGGATGGCCTGGATCTCCTGCACGTCCTCCACCTCCAGCGGCGCCACGATGGCACCTCGGCGCGGTTGTTGGCGCACCAGGCCGTCCGCCTCGAGGCGCATGAGCGCGGCGCGCACGGGCATGGTGCTCACGCCCAGCCGCTCCGCGATCTGGGCGAGGGGCAGCGGCAGGCCGGGTTCCATCGTGTGCACGATCTCATCGCGGAGGACCTCGTAGACCTGATCTTCTGCGCTCTTGATGACGAGCGGCGTGGTCCGCAGCACGGCGGGTGCTCCCCTGTCGGGTCCGCCGCGGCCGATCGGCCGGGGCGTCCGGGTGAGTCTACGGCACGATCGTGGCCGCGGGAACGGGTCCAGATCAAAGATCAGGGGTGCCCGTCGCGGAGCGCTGCGACTCGTATCATGGCCGGGCAGCGCGAACGCCCGGGATGGACCCGAGCGTCTGCGCCCGGACGGGAGCGGGATGGCGATGCGGCGGATCTTCGCACGTGGCGGACACGCGATCATCGGCGAGGTCGACGTGCCGACCCTGCGCCGCGGCGAGGTCCTGGTCCGGACCGCCTTTTCCACGGTGAGCGCGGGCACGGAGATGTGGATCCTGCGCAAGAGCGCGGAGGGGGACGCGAGGGACGAGGAGTACCCCGGCGACACGCCCTGGGTGGACCCCCATATCCGGGCCGGCATCCTCCATGCGGAGAAGCCGCGCCGGCCCGTGCCGGGCCACATCTCCCTGGGCTACAGCCTGTCGGGGATCGTGGAGGCCGTATCGCCGGAGGTCACCGACATCGCGCCCGGCGACCGCGTCGCATGCATGGGATCGCAGTGCGCGCACCACGCGGAGGTGGTCGCGATCCCCCGGAACCTTGCGGTGCGCGTGCCGGACGGGCTGGGCCTGGAGCAGGCTGGCTTCGTGACCCTCGCGGCCATCTGTGAGGAGGCGCTCCGGCGATGCGCCATCACGTTCGGCGAGACCGTCGTGCTGTACGGCCTCGGGCTGCTGGGGCTGCTGGCCGGCCAGATCGCGATGGCCGCCGGCTACTACGTGATCGGGCTGGACATCGACCCGCGGCGCCTGGACCAGGCGCGAGCGTTCGGCATCACGGACGTCCATGACCCGCGTGCCATCGACCCCGTGGAGCTGGTCCGGTCGCGGACTGCGGGCTTCGGCGCGGACGCCGTCGTGCTGGGCATCGTCAACGAATCCAGTGAGCCCACCAATCTGTCCCTGCGCATGACCCGCCAGCACGGCCGCGTCGTGGGCCTGGGCCTGTTCGGCCTGGACGTGCAGCGGGAGTACCTGTCCGATCGGCTGCTGATGCGTTCGATCGCCTATGGCCCCGGCCGGTACGACCCGGAGTACGAGGAGGCGAGCGTCGACTACCCCATCGGCCTCGTGCGCTGGACGGAGAACCGCAACGCCCAGCACGCGCTGCGCATGATGGCGGAAGGGAAGCTGTCCACGGTCGGGCTCGCGACCCAGTTCCCGTTCGCGACCGCGCCCGACGGCTACGCGCTGCTGCACACGCCGGAGCGGCCGCCGACGATCCAGTTCGTGTATGGCGACTGACGCCGTCCGGGACGCGGACGACCGACGGCCGATGCGCGCGGACGACGTCTTCGCGCTGCGTTTCCTGGCGGAGGTCGCGGTCTCGCCGGACGGCGTCCGCATCGCGTACGTGGAGCGGCGCGTGGACGAGCGGTTGGACGGCGTCCGGTCCCGGATCCTGGTCGTGTCCACCGCGGATGGGACCGTCTGGTGGCCCAGCCCCGTGGACGCCACGGATTCGGCGCCCTGCTGGCTGGCCGACGGCACCGGACTGGTGTTCCGCGCCGGGCGGGGTGCTGATGGCTCTGGACCGAGGGTGGTGGAGGTCGACGGTGGTTCGGGCCGCCCGTGGCCGGGAGTGCCGCCGGGTACGGGCGCGTTCACCCTGGCACCGGACGGGTTCCAGATCGTGCTGGTCGTGGAGGCGGACGATGCGCCCCCGCCGGACGAGCCGCTGTGGGAGGTCACCGGGCCGGGCTGGCACCAGGACTCCGCGCCGACCGTGGAGCGCCGGACACGCAGCGCTCTCTGGGTCGCGGACCGCGACGGAGCCTCGCGTCCCCTCACCTCCCAGCGCTCCGGCGTCCATGACCGGGCGCCGCAGTGGTCTCCGGACGGACGCTGGATCGCCTTCCTCTCGGACCGCCCGGTGGCGCCAGGCGCTGGGCCCGCAGGCCCGCCTCCCACCCATCCCCTCGCCCGACCGACGCGCCTGTGGCTGATCCCCGCCCGGGGCCGCGAGGCGGCGGAGCCCGTGGCGTTGCTGCCGCCCGTCGCCGTCTCCGCCTTCGCGTGGTCGCCGGACGCTACCGCGATCGCGTGGCTCGGGACCCCGGAGCCGGCCGTGCCGGGCGTGGCGGCTCGGCTGTGGGTGACGACGATCATGGACGGCGCGACCCGGGGCGTGGCGCTGCCCGGCATCCCTGCGCCGGGGGCTGCGGTGCGCTCGGACGATCCGCGTGGCATGGGCGACGCGACGCTCGCCTGGGCGCGGGACGGCCGGCTCTGGCTGCGCTGGGCGGAGGGCGGCTCGAGCCATCTCGGCTGGGTGGACCCCGCCCAGGACGCGGCACCGGTCACGACCGTGGTGGGCGGCGATCGGGCGGTGCTCGCGTTCGGGGTCTCGCCGGATGGGCGCGTCGTGGCGCACGTGACGAGCACCGCGGAGCACCCTGGCGAGCTCGCCGTGTGCGCGAAGGATGGCTCGGGCGAGCGGACCCTCACCGACGCCAACGCCGCGCTGCGGGGCATCGAGCTGGGTGCGACCCGGCGGGTCCGCGCGACCGGTCCGGGTGACCTGCCACTCGAGGGCTGGGTCACCGAGCCGCCGACATCGGTCGTTCGCCCACCCGGCGGCTTTCCGCTGGTGGTCTCCGTCCATGGCGGCCCGCACCACCCCGTGGGCTGGCGCTTCTCCCTCGAGCATCACCGCCTGGCCGCGCGCGGGTATGCCGTGCTTGCCGGCAACGCGCGCGGCTCAACGGGCTACGGCGATGCGTTCGCGACGGCCATCCACGGCGATTGGGGTGGCGCCGATCTGGGTGATACCCACGCGCTGGCGGACGCGGCGCTCGCGCTCGCCGGCGGCGGGCTGGACGCCGAGCGCGTCGCCCTCACGGGCGTCAGCTACGGCGGCTTCCACACCCTGCTGGCCATCACGCGCAGCGACCGGTTCCGGGCGGCCATCGCGGAGAACGGCATCAGCGACCTCGTGTCCGCGTTCGGGTCCGCGGAGGACGACGGCGGGTTCTGGGTGGCGGAGATGGGCGGCGCGCCCTGGGAGTTGCCTGGTCTGTACCTGGAGCGGTCGCCGCTCACCCACGCGGATCGGATCCGGACGCCGCTCCTGCTGCTCCATGCGGAGGAGGACCACAACTGCCCCATCGCACAGAGCGAGGAGCTCTACTCGGCGCTGGTGCGACTGGGCCGGCCGGTGCGGTTCCTGCGCGCCCGCGGCGTGGGCCACCTGATGAACTTCACCGGATCCGGCCGATTCCGGCTGGCCCGGGCAGCGGCCATCGACGAATGGCTGGACCGCTGGCTCCGGCCGACCCCGCACCCCACGCACCCAGGAGACGCCCCATGACCGAAGTCCGCATGAGCGCAGCCCGACGCGACGGCCTGATCACCCACACCCGGGGCACCGGTGGGCTGGAGCCCGCCGTGGGGGCGGACCTGGACGGCCACCTGCGCCGTCACCGGAACGCGCTCATCGGGACCGCCTCCGCGGACGGCGCGCCGCAGCTCACGCCCGTCTGGTATCTGTGGGACGGCGAGGCGCTGTCGGCGAGCGTGCCTGGCTGGACGGTGAAGGTCGCCAACCTCCGCCGAGACCCGCGCATCGCGATGTGCGTGGATGACGAGGTCGCCGGCTGCTACGCCACGCTCACCGGCCGCGCGGAGATCGTCGACGGTGCCGCCGACGACCGCGAGGCGGTGCGCGCCGCCACCTGGCCGCTGCTGCTCAAGTACCTGCCGGAGGGCGAAGCGGCCGTCCGCTGGTCGCGCATCGACGCCGACGGTGACCGCGTGGTGATCCGCTTGGTCCCCACGCGCATCCTGTGGCGGGCCGGGGTCCGCTGAGCACCCTGCCGCCCACCCGGGTGTAGTCTGCCGGGGTCCAACCGCACGCCGTGCCCACGGCCAAGCCTGGGTGTCGCCATGTCTCGTGGTTCCGCATCGATCGGTCCGGCCTCCCGCATCCTGATGAGCGCAGGGCTCGTGGCCGCAGGCATCGTCGGCGCTCGGGACGCGCCTGTCGCCGCGTGCAGCAGCCAGGCGCCTGAGCTGGCGGACGTGGCGGTCGCGGCCCAGGTCATCGTGCGTGCCGAGATCGCGGCGGTCCACGGGCGCAGGTCCGTTCGGCGCTACGACCTGCGCGTGCTGGACGTGCTCAAGGGCCGCGCGCCGGCGGTGATCCGCGGCTTCCCGGCGGGGGGTGATGTGCGCGGCGGCGTGTGCGACGAAGGGTTCGGCGGCAGTCCGGGCGACCCGGTGTTCCTGTTCCTGGGCGCGCCCGACACGCACGGCACGCTGTACCACCCGCGGCTCCAGGGACGCTCATGGTCCGAGATGAACGACGGCCTCGTCGCGCGTTCCCTCACGGGCACCGGCATCACCGCCGAGATCCGCGAGACGATTCCGACGCGGCGGTCGCTCGTGCCGGATGCCCTGTACCTCGCCGAGGGTGTCGACGGCGCGCGCATCGAGCTGCCGGGCAGCCCGTCGGAGGTGGAGTCGTACGTCCGGGTCCTTCACCACGATGACGGGCAGCTGTCGTTCCGGATGTGGCGGCTCGGTGGGCGGCGCACCGACCGGTTCGTGATCCGCGCCGGCGATCTCGCCACGCCGGGCCCGATCCTCTTCAGCGTCCACGCCCAGAACTCCGAGGACCAGGCGTGGGCGGTCGGCCGGGCGCGCGACGCATTCGCACCGTCGACGGCCGCGGGCAGCGTGCGGGAGGCGATGGCCCTGCTCGACGCAGGCCAGGCCGTCGTGGAGGTCTGGCCGGTGAAGGCGACGTCCGCCACGGGTCCGCGCGTCCACGGGCTGATCCGCCGCGCCGAGCTCCCCGTCGTGCGCTTCACGCCCGGCCGGAGGGGCACCGTGGTGCTGACGCTGGGCGATATCGCCCGGGACGCGGGCCTGACGGCGCTCGCGTGGCTGCCCGTCGTGGGCGTCCCGATCGCTGCGGCAGCTACCGCGGGATGAGCTCAGTGTAGCTCGCGTTCGCGCGCAGGAAGCCCTCATCGATCTCGATGCCCAGGCCGGGCCCGGTCGGGATGGCGACGTAGCCATCGGCGTCCAGCGCCAGGGGGTTCCCGACCGGCAGCTCGTCGCGCCAGGGGTTGGGGTCGGTGCCCACCTCCAGGAACGGCGTGTCCGTGCAGGGGGCCGTCGACTGGTCCGGGATGGTCGCGATGGCATGGAGCGCCGCCGCGATACCGATGATCGACCCCGACGTGTGGGGCACACAGCCGATGTTGTGGAGCCGCGCCAGCTCGCCCACGAAGATGGTCTCCGCGATGCCGCCGATGATCACGGGTTCCGGCTGGATGATGTCCACGCCGCCGCGCGCGATGAGCTCCAGCGCCGCGTGGCGGGATTGCGAGATCTCGCCGCCCGCGAGCGAGATGTCCAGCGCCGCGGCGACCTTCTCGTAGGACGCATAGCCGCCACGCTGGGGCATGGGCTCCTCCAGCCACACGAAGTCGAGCGCACCCAGCGCTCGGCCCATCTCGATGGACTGCGCGATGGTGTAGGCCCCGTTGCCGTCCGCCATGAGGGCCATCGTGGGGTGGTCCGCGCGGATGCGCTCCAAGATGGGCGCCTCCCGCTTCACGGCGTGCTTGCCGATCCTGTACTTGGTGGCCGTGAAGCCCCGCTCCGCGTGGGAGGCGGTCTCCTCCGGCCATGTCTCCTCGGGGTCATGCCCTTCGATGTAGCCGGTGCTCGCGCCGTACGCTCGCACGCGGTCGCGCACCGCGCCGCCGTACAGCATGTGGACGGGGACGCCCAGCTCGTGGCCCCGCAGGTCATCGATGGCGATGTTCAGCGCGGATGCTGCCCACGTGTGCTCGGATGACAGCCAGACGCTGTGCTGGAGCTGCCGGGCGGAGCGCGCGTCCTTGCCCAGGACCACCTCAGCGAGGTCGCGGATCACCGATGCGATGCCCGGGATGAGGTACGTCTCGCCCCAGCCCACGTGCCCGTCGCTGTCCGTCAGCTTGACGTAGCAGAAGTCATGGGTGGGGATGGGCGCGATGGACACGGCCCGCAGCGGCTCCACGTCGAAGTGGACGACGAACACCTCGAGCTGCTCGATGGTCACGGACGCCCTCCTGGTGCACGACCACGAGCGGGCCGCTGTGGTCACCTATCCTGGCACCGCGCACGGCGCACCGGGCGGCAGACTCGACGGGTGTGCGGAGGCATCGCGGATGCGCGCCAGGTGGCCACGGATGACGGTGAGATCGGCCGGGCCGCAGGCTTCGATGCCGACGCGGCCCGCGGCAGGCTCCATGCCCGTACTATCCGCGAAGCCATCCGCACCCGCGATCATCGCGGGTGCCGCTACCCTTGAGGAACCGTGTCGCCTGCGCCTGATCACCCGGTCGTCTCCCTCGCCGCCCGACTGGTCCGGACGCCCACCGTGAATCCGCCAGGCCACGAGCGGTTGTTGGTGCAGCTGCTCGCTGGGGAGCTCGGCCCGGCTGGCTTCACGCTCGTCCCCATCGACCATGGAGATGGCCGGGGCAGCCTGCTGGCCACCGTGGGCCAGGACGGTGGTCGCGCGCCCCTGATCCTGTCGGGCCACCTGGACACCGTGCCGGTGGGGGGCGTGCTCTGGCAGGACGACCCGTTCGGCGCGCTCATCCGGGACGGGCGGCTGTACGGGCGCGGCACCACGGACATGAAGGGCGGCGTGGCCGCGATGGTCGTTGCGGCCATCCGCGTCGCGACGGACGCACGCTCCGGAACGCCGCTGCGGGGCCGTCTCGTGCTGGCCCTGAGCGCGGATGAGGAGGTGGGCACGGCCGGCGCGCGCAGCCTTGCCGCCCACCCCGATCTGCCGCGCACCGGTTCGCTCATCGTGGGCGAGCCCACCGGGCTGCGGCCGGGTATCGCGGAGAAGGGCGCGCTCTGGATCGAGGTCCGGTTCGCGGGCAAGGCCGCCCATGGCGCGTACGCGCACGAGGGCGCGAGTGCCGTCGCCGGCCTCATCCGGGCGATGCCAGACGTGGCGGCCGTGGTGGAGCCGCTGCCGGCGCACCCGCTGCTGGGCGCCACGACCGCGAACGTCGCCATGATCGGCGGCGGATCGGCGCCCAACATGGTCGCGGACCGGGCGTGGGCCAAGGTGGATGTGCGGTCGACGCCGGGGGTCAGCCACGCCGCGGTGCTGGAGGCCATGCGCGCGGCCCTCGCCGGCGCCGCGCTCCCCCCGGGCGTGACCGCGGAGATCGTGGTCATCAGCGATCGTCGCTCGTTCGAGACGGCAGCCGACGCGCCCATCGTGGCGGCCGCGACCCGGGCGCTGGTCGCGGCCGGCGTCACGGACACGGGACCGATCGGCCTCAACTACTACACCGACGCCGCCGAGCTCCTCGCCGGTGGTGACTACGAGACGCTCATCCTGGGACCCGGCGTGCCGGGCATGGCCCATCAGGTGGATGAGTACGTGCCGCTCGATGACCTGATCCGCGGTGCAGCGACCTACGAAGCCCTCGCCCGCGAGCTGCTCGGCTGATGGTGTCCCGCCCATCCGCCCTATCGTCCGCATCCGTGCCGGCGGCCGTCTGAGCCGCCCGTCGCAGATGCCCGCCCGCCCGCGCCTCCGCCGATGGTGGCTGCCGGTCGCCCTCACCGCCGCGGCGCTGCTGCCGGCAACGTCGACCGCCTCCGCGACGACGGCCGGCGATCCACCCGACCCCCGCCGCCCGAGCGGTCCGGGGACACTGCCGCCAGGCGTCGCGCGCCCGGACATCGTCGTGCTCGTCATCGATGACCTGCCACAGATGGACGACCGTATCTGGGTGCGCCTGCCCACCATCCGTCAGCGGTTGCTCAAGGGCGGCGTCCGGTTCTCGGACGCGATCGCCAACGATCCCCTGTGCTGTCCCGCGCGTGCCACGTTGCTCACCGGGCAGCGCGCCATCCACCACGGCGTGCTCTGGAACGATGGGCGCCTGTTCGATCCGAGCGTCACCATCGCCACGGAACTCCAGGGTGCCGGCTACTGGACGGGCATCTTCGGCAAGTACTTCAACCAGACGAACCGACTGGCCGATCGTTCGCCACCGGGCTGGGATCGGGCATTCATCCACGGTGGCGGCTACTGGGGGTTCGACGCGT
>Ga0105047_10002174_pt1 | contig 35029 bp, 14 predicted proteins | sample MAT04_FD_78384 | JGI IMG/M metagenome (GOLD analysis project Ga0105047, IMG submission 78384) | Freshwater microbial communities from Lake Fryxell liftoff mats and glacier meltwater in Antarctica - MAT-04 (megahit assembly) | ecosystem: Environmental > Aquatic > Freshwater > Ice > Liftoff... | reverse complement strand
TGTGGCGAAAAACTAAAAATCAGCGTTTATTTATTGTTTTTTTTGAGAATTGCCGATTTAATTTCAAAAAACATCCGGGGTTTAAACCCCTGCTGTTTAATGTGGCGAAAAACTAAAAATCAGCGTTTATTTATTGTTTTTTTTGAGAATTACCGATTTAATTTCAAAAAACTTCCGGGGTTTAAACCCCTGCTGTTTAATGTGGCGAAAAACTAAAAATCAGCGTTTATTTATTGTTTTTTTTGAGAATTGCCGATTTAATTTCAAAAAACATCCGGGGTTTAAACCCCTGCCGTTTAATGTGGCGATAAACTAAAAATCAGCGTTTCTAAAGTGTTTTTTTGAGAATCGCCGATTTAATTTTACCGCTTTTCCGATTTTATATTGAGTAAACATAGAATCAACCCCAGTTTTTAACATTTGCCTAGGCATTTCACAAAGCAAATCTGGGTTTAAAATGAGCGAGTAAAATTTTGCCAGTACTATTATTTGATTGATACTACCGAATTCATCCCCAGATTAACTTCCTCCATAAAAGTTAATACCCAATTTTCGTTCTGAAGGATTTTTTTTGTTTTAACCTTTGTGCCATTTAGATATACGACCGGGTTTTTGGATGATATTTGTTGAACAGGAACAGTTAGTGACTTAATCTTCATTATCCCGGTAAGTATTTCAATTGATACTTGTTCCTTATCCTTACGATACCTTGCAGTGCCATTACCGAAGGAAAAAAATATTTTGAAATTATCCTTTTCAATTCTTGGATTGAAAATATAGTTCCCGTTCTTAATACCCAGACCAAGGTAGCCATTAATGATCGACCAAGCCGATAGCGGGCGGTAATAATGACCTCCAAATTCCTGATGATCCCAGTATAACCCAGCTTTTCTGTATCGGTCATCAACCGTTTTTATGACATTCAGAGCATCAGTAGTTTTGCCTTCATAAAGTAATAAACTGGCGAATCCAAGTTCAACTCCCGACCAGCAGGTATTTGCCTGGTCTACCCAAAGATCCGAATCCTGTATAGGAAAAAGGTCAGGATATTGAGGCCAGGTGCAATTCCTTAGTCCGAAATTAGTGAAATAGGATTTAGAAATTATTGTTTCTAGGCTTTTTGAAACATTTTCTTTTGGAAACAAATACCCCATCCCGGTTTGATGTGCAACCCATTGTCCAATAATCTGATCAGTAAGAATGCCTTTATCTACGCCTCTTGAGCCGGAATAATCATTTGAAAGCGAGTAGTAGCTTCCGTTCCAGAGTTTTTGATTCATCAGGGCAGTACCTTTTTCAAGAATATCTAAAGTAAGGGCATAGGTTTTCTGATCTTTCATAATTAATGCCGCTTCACTTGTCAACTTCATTGCGGCAAGCCATTGCGACTGTATATAGGATGCCAGTCCGTACATTGGAAAATTATCATAACTGCACATAATTCCTTCCATATCAGGCATAAGGTTTTTGTCGGCATCCCGCTCAGTAAGAATATAATCAATTCCTTTAACTACTGAAGGCCACATTTCCCGCAGGTAATTCTGGTCGCCTGTCCAGAAAAAATCACGTAAAACAAGCTGGATGTAGTTCGGAACTAGATCTACACGATGGTATACACCTGCGGTTCCATTTAGAGTTTGCTCAAGATCAGAACTTAATCCATGGTTTATTTCTCCTTTGGGAGATTGCAAGCATTTGTGGATACGCATCAGATTTTTTTGCAACTCCGGGAAAAGAGCAATGGTAGAGGCAGATCCATATAATGTTACATCAATAGTTCCGTTAGGACCCCATGGCTGAGAAGGCGTAAGTCCCTCTCTGATAGCAAATTTTCCACTTTTTGTGAGAGTTGAACTTGTAATAAAAGTATTGAATTGTGAATTTATCTGGTTGAGGACAAAAGGTTCAATGTCGGTGTCATAGAAATTATCAAGGAATTCTTTTGTTTTTCCGTAAAGCGATTCCTGGTTTTCAACAAGATAACTTGCAACCTGAAAAGCTGAATTAAAGAATTTATTATAATAATGGCCTTGGATCTTCGTTAGGCGGTAATCAAGGGAATAATCATCATTTATCAGTTTTGACTCTTCATTCAAAGCTCCGTAAAGATTGGGGAAATTCCAGGCAAATATAACGTTGGCATTCAAAGTATCTCCCTTACTTAGTTCTGCATTAAAGCCTAATGAACTGAAGCAACGTTGGTCTTTGTTCCCTGAGGTATTAGCTGTCTTTTTACCTTTTTTGTTAGAATTCCTGCTTTCAGTGTCATCAATATTTTCGAATTTTTCCGATAGGAGTAATTTTTCGTAATAGGGGTGTTTATGTTCCCAACCAAGATAATAGCTGCAGTTTGGAGAAGAGGAAAAAAGGCCCATCTGACCCCATGAACTTGCGGTTGTATCCATTCCATTTGATTCCATCGAAAACCCATGAAATCCTTCTGAGTAATAACTGTCGGCAGTAAAGAATTTTTCCGTAGTATCATAACCGCTAAGGTTTCGAAGAGTTCCTACCAATAAAACTTTAACGGGTTTTGAGGAATGGGAAATTATTTTAAAATCGAAAAATATTCCGGGAAGAGATGAGTTTTTGATATCATGAGGGATAAATGGAGAGTAGGATTGCATTTGAATATCAAAAGGCATTTCCCTATCGCTAAAATTAAGTGTTACAAATGGGAAAGTGCCGTTGTATTCAATTTTTTCAACAGTGGAAAGCCATGGGAAATAGTAGGTTATGCTTTCAAGAGCAGCTTCTGACAATCCATCGTTTATCTGGAGCAATTTCAGTTTAGGCGTTTCTCCCTCTACCTGATAGCGAACTAAAAAGAAGAGAAATGAATCATCATCGGAGTTGTGCGGAAATGTGCGCACAACAAGCGGATCACCAGTGAAAACAGGCCAGTTATTCATTATGCTCCAGTTATAAAACTGACCATTTTTCCTCAGTTCAACAGAGCCTGAACCAATACCGCCCAAAGCGATGCCACTTCTATTACTTGAACTTCGATTATAGGTTTCTGAAAATCCAGAACTGACCTGTGCTTTTATCCCTGTAATCAGAATCAAAGTGACAAAACTAAGTATTAAAATTTTTTTATTCATGGGAAAATAAGAGTTCCAAATTATTGTCTATTTAAACCATTGCTGGGTTCTGAATGAAAAACAAGATTGAACTCATTGCTCTTTTCTTTTGTGCTGCATGTGGCTAATTTTTCAGTTGTTCATTCAATTCCATTTTTTCCAGCAATTCATAAATCGGGATTACTTCACATGAGCAAAGCTATTCACACAGCCTGATTCAATGGGACACTATTTTTCCAGAAAGGTTAACTATTTTCAGAATTTGATTAAAAAAGATGATTTTATGATTTAAAACCTGTTAAATCATAAGAAATGTCAATAGAAACAGGATACCTACCAGAAATACGGAAAGGGTAATTTCGAGCAATACTATTTTAGAAGGGCGTTGATATACCTGCTTAAGGAATTTCATGCAGAATTTTTCATAAATATAGCGCCTGCAAATGTTTAACAGGTTTGTTTATTTCTCCAATAGTTTCGTGATTTTAATTCTGCATATATTCTTTAGGCGACATATCAAAAAACTCGCTAAAACAGGTGGAAAAATATTTCGGGTTATTAAAGCCGACAGCGTATGCAACTTCGCTAATATTATAATTGCCTTTTTTAAGAAGTTTGGCGGCAGTTTTTAATCTTATATTCCGAATGAATATGTTCACAGTTAATCCAGAAAGCGCCTTTAGCTTTTTATAAAGATTCCCTTTACTTACCCCTAAATCACTTGCGAGACGATCACCGCTTAGATAGGAATCATCAATATTGTCTTCAATTATTTTAACCATTTTTTCCAGAAAACCATGATCGATCTGGCTGATTTTGATATTTGCAGGAATTGAATCAAGCTCACTTGAAAACTTTTTTGCCAGTTGGCTTCTATTTTCGAGGATATTTCGAATCCGTAATTTAAGAATGCTTGGGTTAAAAGGTTTGGTAATATAATCATCAGCCCCATACTCAAGCCCCTGAATTTGGTTTTCTTCTGAACTTTTAGCTGTTAAAAGTATAATTGGAATATGACTGGTTAATTCATTTGATTTTACATTTTTGCATAATTCATAACCATCCATTACCGGCATCATAATGTCAGAAATTATGAGATCTGGCATTTGATTTTTCACCATTGTCAGACCTTCCAACCCATTTGATGCAATGTTTACGTGATACTCCTGTGATAATTCATCAGCAAGATATTTTTGCATATCAGGGTCATCATCAATTACAAGTGCCCGAAATGAATCGATTGTTGCGGCAGATGGCTTTAGAACCGGGTCGACAGAAGTGGGAATATCAATATCCAACATCGAACGTGAATAGTTCAGAAGTAGCGAGCTATCTGCTTCTTCAGCAAAATTTTCGGGGTCATAGTCATCGGTACATAAAGGCAATAAGACTTCAATAGTAGTTCCTTTTCCTATTTCAGAACTAGCTGAGATCTTTCCTTTATGCTTGTCGATCATGTCTTTACAAATTGATAAGCCGATTCCAGAACTGATTTGCCCGGTTTCGCTTTTTGTAGATAATTGATAGAATCGGTCGAAAATGAAAGGAAGATGTTTTTCTGAAATTCCATTTCCTGTATCCACAATGCTAATTTTTATCCAGGTTTCTTTTTCAATTTCTATATGCTCCAGGAAAAGAATTATTGCTCCCCCATTTGGAGTATGGTTAAATGAATTGGATAAAAGATTGAAGACGATTTTTTCAATTTTGTCTGAGTCGAAAAATAGCTTTACAGAGTCTGCTTCAGAAATGAAACTGAAATTGACATTATTCTTTTTAGCCAGTCCCTCAAAAAGTTCACTGATACCCAGCAAAAACGGGACTATATCCTCATCCCTGAGTTTTAACTTAAGTGAGCCCGTTTCAATCCGGCGAATTTCGAGCAACTGATTTATTAGGCGGAAAAGCCTTTTTTCATTTTTATAAATGAGAGTTAAGGATTCTTTTACTTTTTGGGTATCTGCATAAGAATCTCTTTCAAGGAGTGATTCGGTTGGGCCTAAAATCAATGTAAGTGGAGTGCGGAATTCATGCGAAATATTTGTAAAGAAACGAAGCTTTAATTCATCTGCTGCATGCAGTTTGGAAGCCATAGTTTCAATTTCATCTTTTTGTTTTTCTAAAACATTATTTTGTTCTTTCAGGTTATCTCGTTGTAGAGCTATTTTTTCGTTTTGTTTGATGATTTCCTCCTGATGATTCTCAAGTTCAAGATTCACTTTCTTTAAATCTCGGGTTTGTTCTTCTACCTGCTCCTTGAGGTATTTCTTTTGCCGGGTGAGAATACGGGTTCGAATCTGAAGAATGGACAGAAACAAAATGAGTATTGTAAAAAACAGTAATGCTTTAAACGATATCCTTTCCCAAAACGGTGGCAAAAGTGTTATTTTTAGAATTGCAGGTTCTGGTGACCAAATCCCGTCGCTATTGGTAGCCCAGACTTTAAACTGATATTCTCCAGTAGGAATATTTGTGTACGTTGCGAAACGTTTTGTCGCATCAACAAGGTTTTCTGTTGTTTCAAATCCTTCAAGTATATATCTGAATTGCGTTTTATTAGATGAAACATAATTAAGTGAGGAAAATTCAAAGGAAAAAATTCTGTCTTTATGAGTAAGAAAAATCTTTTTTTGCGAAGAAATACTTTCATTCAAAACTACCTTGTTTCTGATCGTGTCAAGGGGAAGAACTGGAGTATTAAAAATATTGAATTTTGTAATAACCGGCTTAGCATCGAATGGATTGTTTTTCAAGCTAAGAGGGTCAAACCATGTTAATCCATTAACACCACCGAAATACATAATCCCTTTGTCATTTTGGAAATATGCACCTTCATTGAATTCATCACTTTGAAGGCCATCTTCGGAAGTATAGTTTCGTACCTTTAGTGTTACCGGGTCGAAACAGATGAGACCTTTGTTGCTGCTTATCCACAGATATCCGCTCTTGTCTTCAAGAACTCCATGAATGGTATTGCTGGGAAGCCCGTTATTCTTGTCGAAGGTTTCGAAAGTGCCGGTCTTTTTATTGAATTTTTGTAAGCCCCCATGTGTCCCAATCCACAAAATATCTTCTCCATAGATTTTAGGCTCTAAAATGGACTTAATTAAATTGTTTCCGATTGATGTGGCATCGAGTGGACTGTGCTTATAATGCTTAAATGCCCCATTTTTGGGATCAAATCGGTTTAGGCCTCCCTGGGCGGTTCCAATCCAAATTGTTCCCTGACTATCTTCATATATTACATTTATCCAATAGTCGCTTGTGCCACCTTCATTGGTTTCAGAAACCGGATAGTAGTTAAAATTCTTCTCTTTTGGATTATAGTGTGCAAGTCCGTTTCCTGTGCCTCCAAAATATACATCGCCATTTCGCGTAACACAGATGGTCCGTAACGACCATGTTTTAAATGAGTTTGGATCGGAAGGATTATGATGAAAGCTCAGGAATTTGCCACTTTCCGGATCAAACAAACTGATTTTATAATCAAAATAGCCTAACCAGATTTTACCGTCTTTTTGAGGTTTGATGACTCCAATAATATTTCCCTGAGACTGATTCGAGACTGTATAAGTAATATTTTTTGGGTTTTCAGTAATCTGTTTGTAAACTTTTATCTTAACGGAATTATGAGGGATCACATTAAGTCCCTCTTTAGTGCCAACATAAAGATCTCCATTTGGATTTTCGTAGATTGAATAAATTTCTCTGTTTGATAGTGAATACTTTAAAAGGGGATTATTTGTAATCTGATGGAAGTTTTTAGAATTTAAATCTGCTTTTAAAATTCCATCTTTTTCCGTTCCCACCCATAAAATTCCAGTGCTGCTAATATAGAGAAATTGAGTTTTGACATTTTTTCTTTCTCCAAAAGACTTCACATATAACGGGATTTCCTCACAAAATGACATTTCCGGGTTAAAGCGAAATAAATTTTTGGATAGTTCAGCAGATACCCAAACATTTCCAAATGCATCTTCTGTGATATCCTGAATTGAATAAAATGCTGTTGTTTCAAAAGGGACAGTGGCCCAGCCTTTTTCCGTATTTCTGATTTCATAGAGACCATCAATCATCCCTATTAATAATTTGCCGGTACGGGTTTTATAAATCGAATTTACTGATGCTTCCTCATTTTGGATGATAGATTTACTTAGGAAACTGGTGACCATTGCCTTTGCAGGATTATCTGGGAATTGAATAAGATTTATTCCGCCTAAAGGGGTGCCAACCCAGATTGTACTATCATTTTCTAAAAAAATGGTTGATATGGTAGAGTCGCTTAGATCGGTTTCATTACTTCCTTTTAAAAATCTGATGCACTTCCCTGTTTCAGGATTCATGAGGTTAAGTCCGTTTCTAGTGCCCGCCCATATTCTTCCTTTTGAATCTCCGGTTAATGAAATAATTCTATTATCGCTGAGAGAAAATATGTCGGTAGAATCGTGATGAAAACTCCTGAAACTATCCTGTTGGCGATCATAAATATTAATTCCGTTTTGAGTGCCCACCCAAAGATTATTATTCACATCCTCATAAAAAACATTATTGATATAGGCATTAAGTGGTTGTATTTGTATGTCTGAAATTGATCCGGGTATATTTGGGTCGGAATGATAATCGTAAAATATTTCCGTATTTGTGTTATACCTGTTAAGTCCCTTCCCCTGATACATAATCCATAGTTGAGCCTCACGGTCCATATATATGCTGTTTATCCAACTGCCCGAAGGAAATCTTGGACCGCTGCCGGGTTGGAAAATTTTAAATTCATAGCCATCATAGCGATTCATTCCATCCTGAGTCGCAAACCACATAAAGCCCGTCTTGTCTTCAGCACAGCCTGTAATCAGACTATGCGATAAGCCATCTGCGAGATTCAGTTGTTCAAAGTTTATTTGATTTTGCTGAGCGCTTGATACTAGTCTGCAAAAAATAAGAAGTACAATCAGAGAATAGTTTTTACTGACCATGAAGAATGTCGTTAATCAACCGTTTCGGTAAAGATATAACAATTTATACTGTCATCGAAAAGATTGATTTGGTCTTTAAAAGAAGCAAGTCTGCTATTGGAATTGATTTCCGCAATTTCTAAAACAAGAAAAAGGGGTCCCACAACAGGCCCCCTCTTCCTAATAATTTACACAATACTAACTAAAACAATGATTAACGAATAATTTTACGTGATTCGTTGTTTGCACGAATGATATAGATTCCTTTTTCCAGTCCGGAAAGTTCGATCTGACGAACATTCTTTCTCATGGTAATCAGCTGACCTAATGTGTTATAAACAGCAACATTAGCGTTAACGCTGAATTGAATCTGGTCAGGAGTAACTAAACTGAAAATAGTACTTTTTACTTTGTTGTCAGAAATTCCAACAGGATGCATTACACCTTTTGTATCAAGTAATCCTGCATAAGTTGTAAGTGCATAAACATCGTTATTTGTAGTGTTCCACCAGTATTCAGCAGGTTTCTGAACTGCAGGAGTGCCATCTAATGCATCATCAGCATCCACATCATTTACCTTCATATCAAATGAAATACCTTTTCCACCATTAAGAGAGGCCCATATTGCTGGAGTAAATTCAGGACGGGCAGCACCAGTTAAAGCAGGATATCCAATGGTATAAATGTGTTTGATTGTTTTTGATCCAATAGCTGTATGGTCATCAATGAAAAGATTTGCGGTAAGGATTTCGTTTGTACCGCCCCAGTTAACATTTGCTGTTGCGCCAGTTACCATCATAGCTGCATCGAAACCTGTAGTTTTAAAGGTTGCTTTGTAAGCACCAAATTCAACATAACGCATGTACTGAGTTACGGGTGCGCCAAACATTGCAGGTGCATTAACAGCCAGGTAAGGTGCCCAGGCAATTTCAACAGTTTCAGTTCCGGTAACATCATCATCGGTGTATTGCAATAATACATACATGTTACTTGCATCATAAACTACTTTGAATGCAGCGTCAGTAAAGTCGTTTGCACCTTTATTGGAACCAGCTAATCCAAGAATATGACCTTCAGCTCCTAAAGCATTGCCATCTCCAACAATACTATTCCAGGCAGCATCAAAATCAACTGCAGCAGGATCGAAAGAAACATTTTCTGCAGCAGAAGCCTGAACTCTTACAGGTTCGGTTGCAGGTAATGATACCCATGAAAGAGCGTTACCTGTCCAAGTTGAAGTAAATGCAGCGTCGCCTGCGTCAACAGGAAGTTTAATACCAACCAATCCTGCATAAGTTGTAAGTGCATAAGCATCGTTATGTGTAGTATTCCACCAGTATTCAGCAGGTTTCTGAACTTCAGGAGTGCCATCTAATGCATCATCAGCATCCACATCATTTACTTTCATATCAAATGAAATTCCTTTTCCTTCATTTAGTACTGCCCATATAGCAGGAGTAAATTCGGGACGGGCAAGGCCTGTTAAAGCGGCGAATCCGATGGTGTAAATTTGTTTAATTGTTTTTGCTCCAATTGCAGTATGGTCATCAAGGAAAAGATTTGGAGTAAGGACTTCGTTGGTTCCACCCCAGTTAATACTTGCTGTTGCGCCAGTTACCATCATAGCTGCATCGAAACCTGTAGTTTTAAAGGTTGCTTTGTAAGCACCAAATTCAACATAACGCATGTACTGAGTTACAGGTGCGCCAAACATTGCAGGTGCATTAACAGCCAGGTAAGGTGCCCAGGCAATTTCAACAGTTTCAGTTCCGGTAACATCATCATCGGTGTATTTCAATAAGACATAGATATTGCTTTCATCATAAACTATTTTAAAAGCAGCATCTTTAAAGTCTTCAGCACCTTTATTTGAAGCAGCTAAGCCAAGAATGTGGCCATCACCACCTAAAACATTACCATCACCGGGAATTTTAGCCCATTCAACATCAAAGTCACTTCCTGCAGCATCAAAAGCAGTAACGGGCGTAGCTAATGCTTCAGCTCTTACCGGTTCAGTAGCGGGTAAGGAAACCCAGGATATTGCATTTCCTGTCCAGCCTTGAACAAATGTAGAATCGCCTTCATCGGGATTCTGCGCATACAATGTGGTTACACCCAAAAGTGTAAGCCCTAAAAGTGTAAATAAATTTTTCATAAGCTTTTAATTAATTGGTTATTAAAGAATGTAATTGATTGTTTATAAAACAGTAAAATAATTGCGATATTTTTTTCCTTTCAGATTATTTAATATTAACGGTTACAACATACTTATCACCTGCAGTAGTTCCTTTATAAAAAGTGTATGTTAATGGGGATGTGAAATTATTAACACTTACTCCGTTGGTCTGTGCAACAGTACCAATGGTCACTTTTCCCGTTGAGCCTGTCCAGAGTGCAGTCAATTTTGTAACATCAGTTCCGCTTAAAACATCAACAGAAATGGTCTTGGCAGCTTTATTAATTATGCCTACCGGTGCTGGTACCAGACCTGTAAAAGTGAAAGTGCTAACGGGATCCTGTGTTGTAATAATGATAGCATAGGTAACTTCAGAATTGTTTTGTGCAACAACCTTTATTGAGGTTATGCCAGCAGGGGAGATGTTATAGTTTTTTTTGTCAGAATAAGCTACATTGCTCAAGTAAACTTTGCTTGCATAGGAAAAACCTAGTACTAACCTAACTGCTGTGAGGTTAGTTGCGTAATTTGCATTTATGCTTATTGTTTTCGCATCTTCATCAATTACTGCAACTTCACCATTGCCCCCAAGGCCTAGTACGAATTTGGTTATTGCCTTCTCACTCGATGAAGGAAATGTAGAGAATTTTACTGTGTACAATTGTTCATTTCCTTGAACAGAAACAACTTTATATACAACAGCATTAGTAAAATCATTAATCGTAACACCTGATGTCTGCTTAACGTTATTCACATATACCTTGGCTGAATCGGATTGCAAAACAAATATGGCTGGAAAATTAAAATTGGTAGTAATGTCAGGAACACTGAAAGTAATTTCATTATTCGCCGATATTAAACCATCTACGCCATTAATATTGAAAAGTGTAATGCCGTTTCTTTCATCCACAACATTGACTTCAACAGTTTTTACTTTTCTACTAACTTCTTTTCCAAAATCGCCGGCGCTTGTTGCAACAAGTGTCAGCTGGTATTTGCCAACGGCATTATACTGAACGCCTAGAGAATCAGCTCTTTCAAGATCAATACCTTTTGCGCCTGGCTCGCCCCAAACACGACCTGGAGCACCATCAAAAAGAGTAATGAACTCCCCTGAACCGGTGGGAATAACATAAAATGCCGTACCTGCAAGGGCATCAGTCTTTCCATCTCTTTCATAAGAAAGAATAAAAGCAGGATTCACTTCAATCATTGCTTCCTTTACACAGGAAACAGAAAGAACAAGAAGAAGTGCTATTGCAAATGATTTATAAATAAATTTCATATTAATCTTTTTAAAAATGTTTCAAATAAATTACCAACCCGGATTTTGAATCAGACTGCCACTATTGGCATCAATATCTGATTGCGGTATTGGGAAGTACTGATTTTTACTGATGTTAAATTTGTTTCTGAACAAAATTCCCAAATCGATAGGGAAGGTTGGGTCAAACGACCAGCGGATAATATCGTTATAGAAATGACCTTCTGTAGCCAATTCAACAGTGCGTTCATGAATAATTGCAGCGGGGGTTAAAGCTACGATTGCTGGCATATCAACACGTGCTCTGACCTCGTTGAGGGCAATAAGACCCGTGCCATCAGCGTCGTTATCAAGTTTAAAAGAAGCTTCTGCATACATAAGCAGAACGTCTGAATAACGTATAACCCTTACATTAAATGGAGCTGAGTTAGGAGCCGCTTTAATCGTAAACTGAGGGTAACCGTATTTTTTAAGTCCAATTGCAACGCTGGGAACCGGACCTGCATAAAGATTGTTTTTTGATACTACAGATTTTGCATTCAACGCACTTTGGAAACCGGTTTTGTATCCTGATTCTTCTCTCCAGTCTAGCGTATCTCCATCTAAATAGCAAGTAGCATAAGCTCTTGGATCTCTGTCGTAGCCAGCAGGATGACCCGTTACCGTTTCAAATTCATACCATAATGTCGGGTCAATTTCATGATTTCTGTAAGATGCCAGACTTGGTGAAAAATACAAATAGTTTAGATTACCTCCCCATTGCCATCCGGGTAACCAGCCACCTGCAGCCCGGTTATCGTCGTTATATTGAATTTCCCATACTGATTCAGCGTTATTTTCAGAATCGTATAAATTATTTCCAACGGGGATATCAAGGTAGGAGAAATTTGAAAGGAGCGCCGCCTGATAGTTTGCTTTTGTTTTTGTTATTGGTAAAATCAGGTGATATACGCCACTATCCATTACTCTCTTAAATGCAGCTTTTGCCTTAGTAAGATTTTGGATAGCTTCGGCTGTATTTCCTTTACTAAAACGAAGGTAATAATGATAGTGTTTATAAAGCAATGCTTTACCTAAAGCAGCATTTGCAGTTCCTCTGGTAAGACGCCCCAATTCGGTTGACGGCCAGCTATCGGGTAAATTCTCAGAAGCAAAAGTCAGATCTTCTTCGAGCTTATTCCAGAATTGTTCGGGTTCACCATTTGAATATCCAATAAGTGGATCTGTAGGCACATTTGTTTCATCGTAGTAAATCGGCTTATTGAACCAGGTAACCAGGTAAAAATAGTACATTCCGCGAAGAGCTCTGAGCTGGCCTTCATATTCTTTATACTTGGCGGGTTCAATAATGTCTTTTAACCTGATGATGTTGGCTAGAATATCTGAGGTTCTGAATAGCCCCCTGTATAATTCGTCCCAAAAATCATTAAAGTCATTAATATTAATGATCATCTGATCAAGACCACCTTTTGGATTTTCGAACCAGATATAGGGATCGAGTGTATTTAAACGGAAGAAATAGCTGTTTCCAAACATTCCACCGTGAGCAAAAGGTGTATATGCTGCGTTGGTAGCTAGTAACAGATCATTTTCCGTTCTAAAAAAGGATCCAACATCCAAACCGTTTTTATTTTCAGTATCCAGAAAATCATCTGAACACGCCGAGAGGATCAGGGCTGAAATGATTATATATAGTGTTTTTTTCATATTGATTGATTTTAAGCTTTTCTGATTTGTTTTTAGAATCCAATTTGCAGTCCACCTGTATAAGAACGGGGAATTGCAAAATCTCCATTATCAATTCCTGATTCCAAAGGATTTGAAGACATGAATGCTTCAGGATCCCGTCCCTGATAATCATTGAAGCAATATAAATTGGAAGCGTTAGCAAATAATCTGATACTTGTAACACCAAGTTTCTGGCATTTATTCGGCGGGAGATTGTATCCAAACTGAATGTCTTTTATTCTAAGAAAAGAACCATCTTCAATCCAGAAAGTCGAGAGTTGGTCATTAAAATTTCTGTTGGACGGATCTACTCTTACAAAACTTGTTGAGGGATTATCTATTGTCCAGTAATTCTGAGAAAAAGAGTTTAACTTATTATGATCCATATCCTGAGAGTTCATGCTGGATAAATGAGCTCTCTGACTGTTGTAGATATCGAAATCATTAACCCCGAACAGGAATATGTTGAAATCAAAACTTTTGTAGGAGCAGTCAAACCCAACCGTGTATGTGAAACTTGGAATAGTTTTTCCGATAAGGGTTTTATCGAGTGCAGTTACATCTCCATTGCCATTTAAATCGCTATATCTAATATCTCCGGGCTGTGGAGTATTCCCAAGATGGGTTGCATGTTTGTATCCAGTATAAAATCCGCTTGCATCTTTCATCCAGTTACCATCATTATCTTTAGTATAATTCGATTCATTAAGCTGGATTATACCTTTAGAAACATATCCGTAAAGCTCACCAATAGAATACCCTTCAGTTGTCCTGTTGTATCCGCTTTGACCTGGAATATTAGGTTTTGGCAGGTACATAACATCGTTTTTAATAGTTGTAAAGTTTGCATTAATGCCATAATGGAAGTCTCCAATATTATCTTTAAACTGGAGAGAAAACTCGATTCCCCGGTTCTGCATATCTGCGATATTATACCATGGATCTCCTAACCTGCCAAATATCGAAGAGGCAGGTACTTGAACGAGCAAACCATAATTAGTTTTCACATAGTACTCGAGACTTGATTGGATTTTACTGTCAAACAAACTCACATCAACTCCGATATTGAACATATTTGCAGATTCCCATTGAATCTCTGGTGAACCAAATCCATTAAATACATACTGTGCTCGAGCGATATGCTGGTCATTTCCAAAAACGGGAGAAAATTCTGTGTTTTCGGAAATCTTATCGCGATACTGGAACCCTCCTCCTATATCTGAATTACCTGTTTGTCCCCATCCTAAACGAACTTTCAGTAAATCGATCTGATCTACATCCTGCAGAAATACTTCATTAATTTTCCATGCTACTGATGCAGCTGCAAAATTACCTCGTCTGAATCCCCGTGCAAATGTGGAAGTACCATCAGAACGATAAGATGCCGTCAGAAAATAGGTGCCTTTATAATCATATATTACCCTTCCGAGGTAAGATATCATGCGAGGTTCAGTTGATTCATAACCTTTTAGACTTGTTGAGGCAGTACCCCCATTAGCAAGCGTATTCAATTGCTCAAAATCGAAGCCGTTTTCTGCACCATTTATCGAATGATTTTGTCCTGAACGTATTGAGGTAACAGCAGTTGCCTGAACATTGTGAACATCATTGAATTTTTTATTAAACATCAACTGGTTATCCAGATTGAGGGTTATTCCTTCATAAAAATTTTCGCTTAATTGTGCTTGACCGGGAGTTCGATTGCCTTCAAAAAACGGCAACCATGATTTGCCACGGCCAGCATATATTTCTGCAGATGGTGTTATTTTATAAGACAGCCATTTGGTAAAATCAACCAGCATATAAACACTTGCAAGAGTTCCCAATCCATAAGATTTATTCTCACCCAGAGAGGGTGCTGCAAGCGGATTTGGTTTATCATTACCAAGGGTATTGGAATATACCGGTCCGGTGTAACCGGCGGGAAGTCTTCCCTGCATTAAATTCCCATCAATATCTTCCCAATAATTTGCCTGATAATTTTCATATCCCCCTTTATAATATGGATTGTAAATTTTCATTAATGGGGAAGTATTTAATTCCCAGATTGAGGTCTGAACCGTAATCGGGTCCTCACTTACACTGTAATTCATGCTAAAACTCTCACCGAATTTAATGTGATCGTTGAGTTTAAAATCAGAATTGGCGCGAAGATTATAACGTTCAGCGTTGCTTTTGATAACGGTTCCTTCATCTTTTACATACCCAAAAGAGACACTGTAATTACTGTTTTCTCCACCACCTGAAATCGACAGGTTATGATTTTGAGTTAAGCCATTATGAAATAATTCACTCTGCCAGTCGGTACCTTGTCTCCATCCAGCACCATAATACTTTTCGCGGAATGCCTGTTCATATTCAGGCTTGGTGCCATTAATTTTGGTATAGAAAGCTGAATACTGATCTGCATTCATAACATCGTATCGTGCTGGAGCACGACTCAATCCAACATAAGAATTGAGATTAACAACCGGCTTGCCCGATTTTCCTCTTTTAGTGGTTACGATAATAACTCCGTTTGATCCGTTTGCCCCATAAATTGCAGAAGCTGAAGCATCTTTGAGAACCTGGAAACTTTCGATATCCTGAGCTTGAATGTTGTCGATGCTTCCACCCCAAACTCCATCTACAATAACTATAGGATCAGAGCCTTTACTTATAGAACCGACTCCACGAACTCTGATTGTTGGGCCTGCACCCGGTTTCCCGCTTTGAGTAACAAGCACTCCCGGAGCTTTACCCTGAAGCGCCATTGCAGCACTTACAGATGGGTTTCTATTGAGGTCTTTGCTTGATACAACCGCAACGGAACCTGTTAAATCTGATTTCTTAACTGAACCGTAGCCAATAACGACTACCTCATCCAGACTTTGTAAATCTTCAACAAGTGAAACATCCACAATTGTTTTACCGGTTATATCAGCTTTTAGACTTGTGTAGCCTATAAAAGAAAAAGTAAGCGTACCTGAAGGGCTTAATAAATCTATTGAATAGAACCCGTTAAGATTTGTAATGGTTCCTTGAGTGGTTCCTTCCAAAACCACATTAACGCCAGGAATTGGCAAACTGGTTTTGGAATCAATGACAGTACCCGTAATAACTGTCTGAGCATATAGGTTTACAGTAAAAAGACTTACTGTAAACCATAAACTCAATAAAAGAGTAGTTTTTTTCATACAATCAGTTAGTTTTTAAGAGAATTCTTATATTTCTCAGAGCATAATAATTAGGTATCATTTACTCCTTGAAATATGTCTATTATTTCAATACCAAAACTATTCAGATTTAATAGTCTTGAGGTTCAATATAAAATCAAAAAGGTTTGCTATTTTATCAATTGTTTTGGGATACATTTAAAAAGCCAGTGAATTAGCTGATTCACTGGCTTTTATAAAAATGGTTAGAAAGGATGGTTTGCTGCTGATTGTTAAACTCTGAAACTATTGTTTTACAAATCTGAAAACCTGATTTCCTTTTTCAGCAGCTACTTCCATAAAATAAACTCCGTTTTTTAAACTGCTAAGATCAAGAACGGACTTTTCAGTATGCACTGCTTTCTGCAACACAATATTCCCTAAAACATTCCTGACAGTGATAGTAGCCTCAGAACTTAATCCACCAAGTTCAATATTCATCTTGTCTTTTACAGGATTTGGATAGACTTTGAGATTAAGGACACCGGGATTTTCAATACCTACTAATTGGTTGGTAACATTAAAGGTAATATCACTGAATGTTCCACTTCCATCGGTAGCAGTTGCACGAACTGTAACGGTTCCATTAGTATAACCATCGGCTTTAACATTTCGGTTTGCCGCTAAACTTGCATGTGCTGAATTCTCAACAATTGCGAATTTAAGTGTTTGGTAGAATGCATCTGTCGGACTTACCGTATAAAGAATTCGCTTAAATTCAGAAGGAGTGTCCAGATCAGTTGAACCATCAGCGGTATACAGATCGATACTTGTAACTTTTTGGTATTGGTAATCACCAAGCACTGGCATAGGATCGAAAGTTTTGGTGCCGGCTTTAAAGCGGATAAATACTGCACTGTATTTTGGAATTGAAACCAGCATACCGTCTGTTACATTGATAACGGAATCATTAATTGTTACATCCAAAGCATTATAATTACTTCCGCTTACAATAACCATCTGACCATCGGTGATTGTACCAATGTCATCAGGTAAATCCAACTGAACAATATAATCATGCTCAAAATCTCTGCTGTATAATGCAACGGCATATTTATCTTCATTGCTGAAGAAGTATGTGCCAACACTGTTAAGTTTGAGCTGAATTCCAGTGTAATCAGAGATTTTATCAACCGACTGATAATTGCTTTTTAGGAGAACTCCGCCTTTACAGAACTGATTAAAATATTTAACCATATAAAATAATGGACGTTTTTTGAGATTTATACTATTATCCAGAATTCTCCATTGCCCGCCTTCCAAACTGAATACATCAGGTAGCACAACTCCATATTCCATTACTGCTGTAAAATAATCAGCAAAGGATACGGCCTGACCAACAGTTCCATGATAATCGTTTGTAGTAAGATTACCTTCATACATATAAGATGGCACTCTTTTTCCCATATACTGAATCATTTCCTTATTTACACTTTCAAGTCCTTTGAGCTTGCTGTAGAATACGGAGTAAGAGTTTTTATGATAATCGAGTTGCGATTCACCCGGATCAATTGCAGGATCATATTTTAGGTTTCCACCCAGATATCCGCTGATTCCCAGCATGTCCATTTCACCGGCATCACCGTTAAACAGGCTTGAGTGGAGGCTATAATTTTCTTCCGGACTACGTCCGCTAAATGCAACCCACATTTTCTCCGGATTATAGTAAGGAGATGTTTTAATGTAATTCTTGGACATGTTTCTTGCCCAGGGTGCATAGTTATTGTAGCTGCTGCCAAATGCGTTGGCGCCATGTGCATCAAAACCCCAGACTTCATTGCCCATTTCAATGATAGTGCCTTTAAGTTGCTCGTTGAATGGTAACGCATAGCCTTCAGAAATACGAACATCTCCCCAGGTTGTACCTGCAGGACCATTTAGATATTCAACGAAGTTTTTAAAGGTATTGGCGTTTGTCATCCAGTCGGTAGCTGAATTTACACCCACTGTTAAAAGGGCATATCCGTTATATCTTGCACTCAGTGCTGCAAAATCGCCAAGGGTCATATTGGATTTCTGATAAGGGCCAACTGATTCTGAAAAAGACTCATAATTTGCATCAATACCTCCCCAGCGAACACCTGCAGGTTGCAGTTCATCCAGAATATCGAGTCCGGCCTTTGAGAATTTTGTTGTAGGATCATACCATTCCTTGATATGAAGCTGAATATCATCAAGATAAACTGTTCCAAGAGCGTTAAAAGAGAATTCTACAATCCAACCCGTCGAAGCATCTTGTATTCCTGGAAATTCAAGTTCATGCATTGCCCATTCAGAACCAGGTGTTACGGAACCAGTAAATGCAGTTACCACACCACCGGTTTCCCGGAAAACCTTGACAGTTATTGTTCCTGGGTAAGAAGTTCCTTTTTTGGCGGCAAATCTTACAAGATAGTTGTAGGAAGGAGTCATCACAATTGATGACTGATTTCTGAAATAATCTCCGGGACCTACTTCAAGTTTGGCTGCTTTCTTACCATGAAACACACTTACCGTTTCGGCAAAATAGGTGACACCAGATGATTTACTTTTCTCAACAGTGGTAAGTGCTGTAGAGTTCATATTATTAACAAAAGCAGGCCCTTCAAATGAGTTGTATGATACTTTATTTGAAAGAAATACTGATTGTAAACCATAATCTCCTTCAACTGCAAAACCAGTTGAGGGAACAATCGGATCCCAGCTCATGCTTACCTTTCCAACATAAGCATCTTCCTTAACATCATCCCATGTAAACACATTTGTGGTGCCTGAAATGGAGGCTGTGGCTGATTCATTGAGTGCAGCATCTACTGCGGAAACTGAAATGGTATAATCGCTTTCTGCTTCTAAACCGGTTACTTTATAAGTAGTTGAAATAACAGGAACCGTATTAACAGGAGTTGCACTGCCATTTACATAAATATAATATCCAAATACTTCTGTCTCGGCATCCGTTGAGGCAGTCCAGGATACCGTTGTACTGAATGCGGTCTTTTCTGTAACGGATAGATTTGTTGGAGTTTCCGGGGGATTAACATCCAAACCCCAGGTGGTAAATTGTATTCCGGCTGAAGGTTTAGAATAGTTTTTCAACATATCGGAAGCCATAACAAATACATCATAGCTGGTAGCCGGATCCAGGTTTTCAATCAACAAACTGGTAGCCTTAAGAGGTACTGTATTATAGAGAATTCCATTTACAAAAATGTAATACCCATTTACCTTTATATTATCAGTTGATGCCTGCCACTGAACTAAAGCTTGATTTGACCCTTTTTTTAGTAGAGTTAAATTTGCAGGTGAACTGGGCAGTATCATGTCAAGCATACTAAAGACGTAGGGTTGTTGAATTACTACTGGAGTTGATATTCCTGGGTAAACCCATTCGAGTCTCAGAAAATAATCATTAATAATTTCTTTGTGATAAGCTTCGAAATAATATGCCTTTCCTGCTTCAAGATTTACGAAGGAAGAAGCCTGTTCGTTTATTGCTGTGGGGCTTCCGATTGCAGGCAATCCGCTTTGAGTAGCATTTGTACTAAGGTAGAAATTACCTAATCCTTCTCCTTCAGTAAATGAATAGAATTTGTAACTACCTGTAACAGGTGCAATGATGTATCCCCACATTCTTCCCCAGAAGAAATCATCTTTACATACATCCAATACATTTGCCTGAGGATAGATTACCGGATACCCATCTTTATAAACAGGATCCTGTTTGTAAGGCATATCTTGCCAGAATGCAACCTGTGTTGCGCCATAATTTACACCATAGGTTTCATATATTCCAAGGGGAATATCAAAACTCATTGTGAAAGGGGTTTTGCCAAGTAATTGATCAGTTTCATCAATGCAACTTACGGTTACATTTGCATTTCCTGTAGTTCCTTTATCATGGAAGTAGAGTAAAGCATAGGAGCTTCCAGTGATGTAGGAGATAGAATCAATGATAACTTTGTCGCTTGCGTTGTTAGTAAACCCAAAAGTTATTTTCTGAACCACATCTTCATCTCCATCATCAACATTACCCAAAACAACTACATGCTGATGACCAGCTCCAACATTATAATGTGTGAAGTTCACCGATCCAAAAATGGCAGCATCATTTATACCAGGAGTAGAATCTCTGAACTCGGCTACGAATGTAAGTGAATAGCTATCTGACTCGTCGCTGTAAACGGTTCCCTTATTATCTTTAACTGTAACTGTTATAATTGCGGTTCCATTGGTGGTACCTGTATAGGATAATATTGCAGTAGGAGAGGAACCATCGTAAGATAGACTTATGTTTCCGTCTGCCACAACAGCCTGATTGCTGCTGCTTGCCGTAATAGTTAAGGTTTCTTCTCTCTCCAGATTCCCATCGCTAATTCCTTTTAATTGGACTAACTGCGCTCCATCTGAAACATAAGCCCATGCAGGTTTACTAATCGGATCTGCCATAGGTTTTTTATTGGCGTATGCATCAACTCCAACTCTGAAATCATCAATCCTGACATCACTAAGTGCTGCACTGACGGTACGGTCAGTACTCAAAACAAGATATTTTACAAGGAATGGATTAATAGTTTTCATTTTCCCGGTAAAATCCCAGATGGCTTCATGAAACTGACCATCTGCGGCTACTGGCATACTAAGACTTTGTGAAGAAACATCAAAGTTACCATCATTCAGAGGAGCATTTGAATCCTGAAGTTTTGCACCACAATCAATAAGTGCGGAGGCCGATTTAACTCTGAAACGTACTTTTGGGCTAACCAAGCCAAGGTTTAGGTTTTCAGGAAAAGTAAACCGTATGTAGTCGTTTGTTGAAGTGTTTTTAGTAATTTTCAGGTTTCCATCTGCCGCCGAATGGCTGATCGTGAAAATATTTCCATCTCCGCTATTGTTCCAGTTTCTTACAATCCAATTGCTAAGCCAGGTATTTGCAGTAAAGTCGTCCATAAAACCTGCAACACCTGCAATGTTATTATAAAGTAGAGTATAAGTTTTTATTGAACCGTCCTGAGCTGTTATTGCAAGAGAACTTGCAGTTGCAAAGGAAATAGAGGTTCCTGACGCAATTGATCCCAGCGCAAAATAGTCTTTCGAGAAATTAAAAGCTGCTGTGCCTGCTAAACCGCTGTAAATATCAAAACTAATAGTATTTAGAGTATTATTGACTGTCCCGGTAATGCTTACCTGTGGGAAAACAAGTACAGGACTCGAAACGGTATTATCAGTTCTTTTTGCATCCACAATTACGGAAACTGTGTATACTTGTGTGTGATTACCATCAGCTGATTTAACTGTATAAACTACCGGAGAAGAAAAGTTTTGTGCGATTCCGGAGGCAGGACTTGCTGTTGTCCCAAAAGATAGTTTTATTTCAGGGGAAAGTGAACTAAGATTTGTTCCAAAAGGGACATGAACCTGAACAGTACCCGCTGTTGTATCAACGACTCCAATTGCAGGAACTCCAAGGGTATTAAAGCCGAAATCTTTTATTTGTGTGAGAGTTGAATCAATAACGGCTTCACTGGAAATAAACGATGAACCTATTACCTGAATCGTAGAACTCCCTGGTACTTTCCATCCCACAGAAAGGTTATCCCCACCACTTCCTTCTATCATCATGGCTTCAAAATAGTAGTAGTTACCAGCGACAAGCGAAATAGGATCCGACATTTGGTTATCAGGTTCCTGATTCCATTGATATTGGCTTGACCAGCTGGTTAAGAAACTTATTTTAACTGCATTAGCAGGTAAGATGTTCGTGCTTAGCCAGAGTTCGCTCTGATCATCAGACGCTACATAAAATGTATAAAGTCCCGTTTGTGCAGGTACTATATAACCTCTGATTCTTGCTGCATAGCCATCATCAGTGTTTAGAGGAGCATCGAGAGATGTTAGTTCCAGTGTAGCAGATGGACTGGTTGCTGCGCTAATTAATGGGAAAGTGGCCGGAGCCGGTTTAAACTTTTCCCATGTCACATGCCCGTTCTGAGCCATAAGCACAGAGCTGGAAAATAGAAATGCCGATAATAAAACTAAAGTATTTGCTTTCATAACTTGTTTAGTTTAGTGGAGCTTAATTTTTACTAAAAATTTCATTATAATACTTATGCCCAATTGTTAATCTGGCCATGTAATTGCCTGATTTCAATCCGCTTATATTTATTTGAATTTCACTTCCTGATTTCGTTTTAGGGAAAAGTTCAGTTTGTAAACTTTTGCCACTCATGTTGAATATTTCTAATTTACAATCCTGATTCTCCGTAGATAATGGCATTTTAATCCACAGAATTTCGGAAGCAGGATTAGGATACAATTTAAGTTTATTTTCCGATTTGGGATTCAAAATTCCGGTTGTGCCATCCAGAACCATAAAAATAGTACTTGCATCAAATTCGCCATCACTTGCTTTGAGGGTTACTTCAAAATCTCCGGAATAGTTGGTTGTTGCATTTACAGTAAGTTTGTTTCCGGCTATATTAAAAGCTAAATCAGGGGATGCGCAGGTAATTGTATAATTGAGAACATCCATGTCTGGATCATAAAAAATTGTAGAAAGATCCGCAACAATTGTTAATGACTGATTTTTCCCTGTAATACTGAAATCGGGAATTTCAGAACTAACAACTACTGCATGATTCTGTGGTGTAAGATTTGTAACCAGTCTGACAGAGCCATAACCATTGGCATTCTTCCAGTGGTCGTTGTATTCGGCTGCCGAAACCCAAACAGAACCGAAGAAATTATCACGAGCGCCATCAGGGCTGTCATTATCGCAATAGGCCATGCTCATTCCCATAAGTTTATTTTCAGAAAGAGTCCGTCTTGATGCCTCCGGATCTGCTTTTGAATAAGCATCGGTATATACTCTCATTGAGAACTCATAAGTATAAACATTTCCAGTTCTTTTCATTTTAAAATCAGGGAAATGGGCCGCGTAATTTTCTATTACCTGATCGCTCCAGTCTGTCCCTGAGATATCACATGCCACCAAATTGGAGCTGGTTCCACCATCAACAGGCTTGCTGGTCGCAAGGTGGTAAGAAAAGGCATTCTCGGCATTTTGGCCCCAGGTAAGGTTATTATCGAATACATGCAGACCGCCTGATTTATCCTCATCAATAAATACCTCTACAATATCAAAATCAGGGTAACCTCCGTCAGGATAAACATATCCATCAATAAAGGCATCATCGGTTATTCTTACCAGATAATACATGAGGTTTTCAGCAGATGACCAGGAAACCTTAAATTCCCCATGGAAATCTGATTCAGGAACTGCTTGTCCCCATGTGATCCATGTCTGATCGATAGGATACCATTTAGCACTTGTCCAGCAGCCATCAGTGTCTTCCCCATCAAAAACCGGTGGAGTAGCAGTTTCACTAGCTATTAATGTTGTTTTTATTAAAGAGGGATTTGTAGATACGAGTTCAATACCCTCATCGAAGCCAAGGTTGCGGGAATATTGTTTTTTATTTGGATCATTCCAATGTTCGCAAATACCTAGACTTCCCATGATAATACCATCACCTTCCGGGTCATAATCAAGACCGGCTGGCCAGAATTTCGAATCTGCTGCCTGAAGAAGGTAATCGTCAACAGCACCATATTGTGGTCTTGCTTTTCCCGGACCTGAAGGATTCGTAAATTCAGCACGGAGGAAGTCCATGCAAACTGATTCCAGTGCAACGGGATCCTGAGCAATAAAGAAGGAGTTCGGCCAGTCATTATTGAATGGGGCAGTAGTCCATTTTACGGGTTTCTCAACAGCTTCTGTTCCTCCCCATAACCCGTCAATCATAAACAATACAGTATTTCCTCCTAATTTTTCATGCCCCATAAGGTCAGTAAGAACTCGATAAACACCATAATCGGTACGAACGGGGACATCGTTTTCAGGTGCAATAAGACCTTCATGCAAATGACCGGCGCCATCCCGTGTTTGAGATCCGAAATGATTCTTGGTTGTAAGTGTTACACCAGCTCGTGCATGCGCCTTAAGAGCTGCGATATTGATAAGGTAATCAGCATCCTGCATTTCAGTATATAGTTTGTCTGCGACTGCATCTGGCATGTCATTTCCACCATCAGAATAATAAATAATAGGGTCAGTAGGAATGGTAAGTTTTGTGCGGCCAATGTCGCTGTGACTTTTATCTACATATTTTACATTAGGATATATATCAGCCAACTGGTCGTAAACATGCTTATAGATATGAGCAATCGGATCTCCGATATAAATATCCTGCTGGGGAACTCCATAAACAGTAACGAGTTGTTTTAAGACAGCAAGCATCGCTGCAGGGGAGGTTTCAGCCATTCCATAATTGTCGGCCTGCCATCCAAAGGTAATAAATGAGAGGTCACTTGCATCGGTAAGCCAACTCCCGCCGCCTAGATTCACTTTGATAAATATCTTCTGACCCGCAGAATAATCAACATTTCCAAGACCTTTACGCTCGTTAAGTGACTTAAATAGTGCGGTCCATGCATCTTTTACTGTGGCAGTTCCAGTTAATTTGGTAACGGCATCGCTGAGCATTCCATCGATCACCGCCTGATTATTGTTTTTTGCTAGAAAATACCCGTCATCTCCTCTGGACGCATCCTTTAATTTGTTTGTGCAGTTTTTATCTGTAGCATCCGGATTCCAGGCCCATACAACCCTGCCCGGAAAAATTCCCCGAGGTTCACCATATGGAGTATTTGCAACAAGAGCAGTAGCATTCGAAGATTTATATTGGGCGTATATTTTCTTAATATTCAGATTGGATGCAAGGGCAAAAAGTGAAACAGCTATTAGAACTAAGCCTCCTGCAATGACGTATCTGGATTTTTTAAATTGGGTTTTTGCCTTCCTGAATACCAATACGGTTCCAGCGAGAGAAATGATATAGAGAATAAATGCCGACATTACCGGCGCTGCTGCCCTCATGCAAGGGTAAGCTGCCCGTGAAGGTTTTGGAATTACTCTAATGAGGAACCATACTGTTGAAATAACCCCAATAATTATAAAACTTACTTTAAATGGGATTTTATTTTTGACCAATTTGTCAAAGGTCTTTCGGAATCTTTGAGGAACTGAACTCATTATGAAGTTTTTAGTTTGTCGTTAGAATTACAGCAATTCACCACAAAATTATTTCTTTTCGGCCTAATAAGAGTTCATTAACAAATCAAATAGGTTTGCTATTTTCGCTTCCGGGTTTAATTTTTCTCATTTTCTCTCTGCTCTTTTAGAAGGTTCTGAAAGAAATTTTTAATCTTGTCGCCACCAGATTATATCTTTTGCGATGGCAATTTCACCAGAGAGTAAATCGAAGGCAGATAAGTCAAGTTTAGGATCAAGCAATTGAAATCAGAACGATGGTGAGTATCAGTTATTTTTTCATACAACAAGTCTTGTAAATTGTATTATTTGGCTACCACTTATTTGTGGTCACTTGAAAAAGTCTTCGTCAATTCTGCGGTTAAAATTTTCTGCTATTGCGCGAAGTTGCGTATCGGTAAGGGTTTGTTTCGCACCTCCGGCCGACAATACTTTTAGGCAAATGTCGGCGGCTTTTTCAGCCACGTCGATTCGTCCAAATGCTTCATCCAGATTTCTTCCACAACCGCAGATCCCATGAAATTGCCAGATAACAAGATTTCTGCGTGAGATTGCTTCAGCAGTAGCTTTTCCTAGATCAAGACTCCCGGCCATAATCCATTGTAATAACTCAATCCCTTCAGGAAATACCACAATGCATTCAGCATGACTTTGCCATAAAAGTTTCGTCAGACTTTTTGTATCCAGATTTGCAACTGCGTAGGAAAGAGCAATGATGCTATTCGGATGTGTATGAATAAATGCAAATGAGGAATTATTCGATTTTTCCTTGATTTTACAATGTGAAAGTAAGTGAGATGGAAGTTCGGAGGTAGGAGCACCAATTGGCTCATATCCCCATAAGAGCTTAAACGCGTCACCTTTTTCATTGATTTCAATTACTCCAATATTTTTTTCTGGAAATAACTCGATGTTTCGCAAAAACCTACCTGTCCCGGTAACCAGAAATCGTTCTCCGGCGATTTCGGACATTGTGATTGGGAGGCTCTGCAGCTTAGATTTATAGGGCATTCCGTTAAAAAATGCATAATTTTCCGGGTTCAGTCTTAGGCTGATATTTCCCCCGTTCGATTCAGCCCATCCCCTGCGGGCCATATCACCACTGGTCTTTTTTATTTCGTCAATTAGTTTTTTCATTTTATTTTAAGTTATAAGTTAATGAAAATTTTATTCCCTATTTAATACATTCCTATATTTACTTTATAATCAGTTTTTCGGTGTTTTGTTGCCTGATCTTTGCACTTTCTGTTGTTTTAAGTTTTTCTCCCATATAGCTCATATTCTCAATGGTAACCCCAGATATATTCTTTTCCTCATCGAAGCCATGAAACACTGAGAAAGGAAGAAGGCCTCCTGTTACCTGTATATTACGAAATGTGATATTGCTTATGGTTCCCCTGAACTGTTTGTGGTAAGTTTCCTTACCTTCTGGGATTTTCTGCACTCCATCCCAAGCTCCGTGCAGGTAGTTTTTTGCTATGAAGTCTTTATTGCGAATGCCATCAGGCCCCCATTGTGAAAAGAAAATGGCCACGTCAAAAAGTTTCTGGCGCGCATCTTCAACCCGGATATTTTCAAAAACCACATCATGTACATTAGATTGGCCTGCATTGTGGATACTCATCGCGGCACCATCTTCTACATGAATAATGTCGATGTTCTCGAAACGGATATTTTTTACCTCGTTGGAGTAGAGTTCAAACCCTACTTCAATAGCGTTGCCCCAGATTGAATTCCAGAATATGCAATTTTTAACCAGGATGTTATTTGTGGGATCTTCTGCCGGATATTTGCCTCCTGATTTAATTGCAATGCAATCATCTTTAGTATGCGCAAATACCCCGTCCACTATGACATTAGTGCAACGGAAAATATCCATGCCATCATCTCCTCCGCTTTCGGAAACAATTCGGATATCGTTTATTTCAGCATTATTGCAGTGGAAAAGTGCAGTTTGCCAGGTAGTTCCGTTATGCAGAACGATATCACTTATTACTATGTTTTCACAGTCATTTAAGCGGATAAACCAGTTTCGTTTTTCAGGATTTTCCTTGTTGTAAGTGCCATCGAGGATTCCTCTCCCCATTATTTTAATATTCTTTTTACCTTCTGCAAAAATATATCCTTGTACAACAGCTCCACCTTCAATATAAACGGTTTGATTATCCTGCAATTCCAACTTAACATCTTTATGCAGTTTACCACCTTCATACCAGATTACATTTTTATCCGATTTCGATGGGATTTCTTTTTCAGGTTCCCCGGAAAAAATGAAAAGAGGCTGCTGACGGATCCTTCCGTTTAGTTCAAGGCTAAGGTTTCCGGGATTTTTCATGGTGAAGGCAAACGAATTATCTCCGGTATATTCCGGTTTCAATGCGGATTTCAGGGGACGGATATCCACCCAGCGAACATCAAACATCGTATTTACCTCGACCTTTACCTCTCCCTTGAAATCAAAAACAGCATACGAGGCAATGGGAGTGTCGTAAACGGGAACCTTGACACCATTCACTTTTACCTGGTAATATTTCTCTGATGCAAAGCCCTCTGGGCCTAACCAGGTGGTTACCTGGGAGTAAGAATTTAAACAAATGAGGCTGAGAATTGATAGTATTAGGGGTTTCATTATAAATTTAGAATTTTTCACATTGAGCTTGTCGAAATGAGAATTTTATTATTAATCAACTTGTATGCATTATTGGGGGTAACGGGTTACGGTGCTTATCAATTTGTAGCTGGCTAATCTGCCTTTTGGCTGAATTTCGCAGGGGACATTTTTAGGGATTCGGAGATCAAGGAAAAGATTGTCGCCTGCAATATGCCAGCTGACCCCAACATCGCCTTGAGGATGAGGAACAGTTCCCTTAGCCCATGAAAGAGTTTCCGATTGAGGCTGAATAAAGATGGTATCCCTAGAAAAGGGCTGGTTAAATCCCAGTTTTACTCCGAGAACTTCTGTCGACAGGAAGTAAGTCGGGTGTCCGCTCCATGCGTGACTTGCGGTTCCCTGTCCGCCTCCGGACTTTTCCGAAACGATATCAAAATTTTCCCAGGAAGTGTCATCTCCCTGTAAAATCATTCTTGTCCAATATTGTTTCATAAATCGTTCCGCAACACCTGCCTGTTGGTTATCATAAAGTGCTGCGAAAAGGTAAAAACTACCATAAGGAGTTACCTTCCTGTTCCGGGTTTCCTCTCCAATGTCTTTCAGTTCTTTATCCAGGAAATTGATGATATTCTCTTTTTGAGTTTCATCGCTGACCACTTGGAAAAGCAGTGGGTAAAATGATGAGATCGGGTAATAATGGCCAATTTTGTTTCCCTTTTCAAAACCATCGAAGAAGCATCTTTTTTCTTTATCCCAGAATTGTTCTATGATCACTTTTTTCAGGGCATCGGCGCGACTTTGATATTTCAGTTGGTTTTCGGTTAATCCAAAATCAGACGACATGGACTCCAGGATTCTCATGGATCGGTAAAGCAGAGCCTGGTAAGCGGTAAGATCAGCGGTTTTATTAATCTTTGTCCATTCCAGGAATACCATCCCAACCTTATAATAACCCTCCTGAGTTTTGTTTTTTTCAAGGACATCGAGGTAAGTAATGTAGTTTGGAAGAAGCTTTTTCACGAATGCGCTGTCGCCTGTATATTTGTAATACCATTCCAATTCGAGAAGAGTTTTAAGAATAAAATCGTTGTGCCGGTTATTGATGCCTTTTTCCATTTCTTCCTGGTACATATCCCTGAAAAGCAAAAGCGAGTTTTTCATTAATCTGCTGTCGCCTGAAGTTGCAAGTGTTATGGCATATTCCGGAAGTGCATCCCCTGCATATAAACCTCTCTCGCGAAAAGGAGTATCAATGTATGAATCTTCCGAGCAGACCCTGAGAGTTCGCCAGCCCATTTCCCATATTTTGTTTAGCATGGGATCAGAACATTCAAAATTACCTTTCCTTGTGTAGGGATAAACCTGCTCAATCACCCCAATGTTTTTAAGTACCGCGGTTGTTCCTGTGGGAGGAGTTATTTTAACCAGCATGTGCCTTACGCCGTAAGGTTTAAATGTTTCATAACGGGATTGAGTAGTGTCGCAGATAAAACGGGCACTGGCATTTATCTGAAGGCTTTTGTAAAGGTTGGGCAGGCCAAACTGATTCAGATCTTCGCTCCAGCCAAGATCGATGATTGTACCATCAGGTGCATCGATGTCAAGGAATATCCTGCCAAGCATTTTTCTCCCCATATCATATACAAAAAAACGGGTGTTTGATTCCGAAAAATTAACGGTCTGGTAATCGTTTGGCACAAGATTAAGACTGATATCAGGTTGATTCCAGACAAGATCCCTTGCGGGATTTTTAAAAGGGATTTCATTCTTTTGATCCAGCCATTTTATTTGTCCGGGCAGTTTTTCAAGACTCTCATTGCCTTTTTTTACAGCATCGGTAATTTGATCTGATTCGGTTTTATTAAGGGCGGCTGTTGTTCTGAAGAATGAATCGGATCCATGCTTTTTAATCCCCGAAAATTCAATTCCTGAGCAGGTGGGAACAGCAAGCGTAAACTCCCACGCCCCCCAGATTGCCTGGTAATTCACATAAAGAAAATTCCAACCTTTTTTAAGATTAAAATTACGGTTTTCCCTGACCGGGTTCAGGCTGTCGGGAGATAGTACTCTCAGGGGTCCTTCTCCATTTAAATAGTATTCGCCCCACCAAGTGCCGAGTTCAACCAACTGTTCGCTGGGGGAGTACACCCATGTATATCCCGCTAAACGCTCACCCCAGTTATACAGAAACTGATTTTCATCGGGTATTTTCTGATAGAATGAGTAGAATTTTTCATAGGTAGACAGCCCGTAAATACCCATACACCTGAATGCCGTTGTTTCATTTTGAGTAAGTTCTGGAATTTGACGAACTTCAAGTTTTCCCCAGTATTTTTGATTTGAAATAAGGAGTGGCTTTTTCCAATCCGTGTCGTAAAATCCCCATGATTTCCAACCCGAAGGTTCTTTTCTGGCGTCAAATATTTCCAAAGCCCCGCAGGCGAACGAAAACTTAGGTGTGAGAGTATCCATTGATTCAACCTGCATGAATTTCCAAGTTCCTGGTGTGTCAAACGAGTGTAATCCATTTTTGCCTGTTGAGATTTTTCCCCAGGCAATAAGACTTCCGATACTTTCAAATATCTGGAAAGTCTCCATTCCGTTAGCCAGCACTTCGACAGCAACCACATTTTTACCTGTTTGCAGGTAAGGAGAAATGTCATAAGAATCGTACCTGGGATTCTGAGGGTAAAATCTGGAAGGACCGAAATTCAGATGTGTACCATTAACATAAATATGATACCTCGATGATGCAAATAGGTTGATTATTGCAGTATCTGGCAGTGTTTTTATTTCAAAGCTATTCCTGAACAGCACTTTTTGCTGCCTTCCGCTGCCATCCTGGTTAGACCAGACATACGAGGAGTTCTGAGCCAGTAGGAAACTATCAAAAAAAAGAAGGATTGCTAACGAAACTATCAGTTTACTGGCAAGCAGATTAATTTTCATATGTTGATTTATACTTATTTACCAATAATAAATTTCAGATAATTTTTCCTTGAAATGACTTGAAATGTAGCATCGGGATAGTTGCTGGTCCACGCTCCGGGCGCCTTGACGTTATTCGGTTGATATTTCATTTCGAATCCGTTGAGGCTTCCATCGCGTTTAGTTGAGCTTTTCTATGAGATTTATTGAGTCTAAAAGCCAAATTTAGCAAATAAATATTAATAAGGGAGTTTATTATCTATGGGATTAAGGGTAGAATTTTTCAAAATGTTCAGGCCATTTTTTTGTCTCTCTATGCTACTAGGTTACGGAAAAATCTCGTAGTTATTTTGTAACTATCAGATATGCAGGGTAATAAAAATCATTAAGCTTTGCGTTAATATTAAACTTGTAAGAGATTTCTTGTTTGGAAGTAACATTTGAAACCAACGATTTTAACTCTTGCACCTGATTCTTTATCAATTAGTTGAGTCATCCCAACAGTATTGAATTCATTATTGACAAAAGAAATCCCGGAAAAGGGACTTACATCGGTTGATATTATTTGTATTTTCACGGTGAAAAAGTTATTGTTCCTGTTTTGATAGATTTTGTAAATAAGGCTTTTGCGGATTTAAGGTAAATTTTAAAACATAAATACAGAATGAAATCTAAATTACTGTTATTGATTGGATTAGTGATTGGGATGCAGGCAATCTCCCAAAACAATGTAAAAATACCTTACCAGCCAACCTGGGAATCGCTCGATAGCCATAAAATTCCTTCTTGGTATGAAGATGCCAAATTGGGGCTGAGTATGCACTGGGGCGTGTATTCGGTTCCGGCTTGGGCGCCGCGTGTTGAAGGAATTTCGTATGCCGAATGGTATGGCAACCGAATGCTCGAAAAAGGAAATCCAACGGTTGATTATCACAAAGAAAATTACGGCGACAAAAAATACGACGACTTTATTCCGGACTGGAAAGCTGAAAACTACAATCCTGAAGATTGGGCGAAATTTGCCAAAAAGATGGGTGCCAAATACATGTTTATTACATCGAAGCACCACGATGGATTTTGCTTGTGGCCAACGAAATATACCGATAGGAATGCCATGGAAATGGGTCCTAAAAAAGATATTTTAGGTGGGTATTTTGCAGCCGCACGCAAGGAAGGGCTTAAAGTCGGACTTTATTATTCATTGTACGAATGGTACAATCCGCTTTATACAGGCATAAACATTCCTTATGCCGGACTGAAAAAAGTTGACAATTATATTGATGATTTTATGATTCCGCAAATCAAGGAATTGATTGATTTGTACCATCCTGATTTCTTCTTTTTCGATGGCGAGTGGGATCACCCCGAATCGTTCTGGAAAATGAAAGAAGTGGTGGCCTATTATTACAACGAGGCACAAAAACGCAATCAGGAAGTGTTTGTGAATGACCGTTACGGCAAGGATGAACGTGGCAAACACGGTGATTTGTACAATGTTGAGTACGAATTTGAAAAGGGTAGCGAGGGTCTGCTTACCCACAAATGGTCGTTCTGGCAAGGCATCGCAAAAACATTTGGTTACAACCAGGATACCGATATGGAAGATTGCCTGAGCCCTAAAGAATTCATCGATAAAACAATCGACGGAGTTGCCCGCAATGGAAATTTCGATATCAATGTTGGCCCGACTGCTGCAGGTTTAATTCCCGAATACGAGCAATATCCACTCTTGAAATTGGGCGAATGGCTGAAAGTCAACGGGGAAGCTATTTACGGAACCCGTCCATGGAAAATTCAGGTTGAAGGAGATGCGCGATTTACTTCAAAAGATGATTTCGTTTATGCAACTTTCCTGAAATGGGCTGGCGATGAATTTAAACTGAAGTCGGTAAAACCTGTTGAAGGTTCAAAAATAACCATGCTGGGAGTTGCTGGAAACCTGGATTGGACATGGAATGAAGAAAATGGCCTGACCATAAATTATCCGCGGCAAAAAGCGCGTCCAACTTCGTGCAGTTATGCATGGTCGTTTAAAATTAAGGTGAAATAGAAAAAGGATATCGCAATTAAGCTTTAACCGAAAATGCGAGAAGGGTAAACTGTCGTTTTGATGGCAAGGAGGTGCAGATAGCCATAGACCAGATACGCAGCATTGATAAGGTTTGGCTTGTAAAAAAGTTGGGGATCATGGACGAACCAACCTGCGAACAACTCTGCAATGTAATTATTGAGGCGTTCAAGTACTAAGATTTTCAGATTTCAGCCATTTTTCAAAATGTTGCATTGATTCCTGAACTGTATAAAATGTCCATGCTCAGACGTTCCGTCAACCTTGGTTTTCAAGCAGATTTCGTCCTTACCAACAGTTGGTTTTGCAACTTTGAGTTCGGCAGATATGGTGGGTAATAAAAATCATTGTATTGGAAATATTTTATAGATATTCATCAATATTATTACTTCTTTACGCAGTTTCGTCCGTACTAATTTTTTCATATCATTATCCAAAATTTCTCCCATTCCATGCAATAATCCTTTGTCACTTATCGACTCAAGTTGATCAATACACTTTTGAAGATAATCGGCATAAGGCATTCCCATCCTAGATTCAATAATCGATTTGTTAACAGGAGTTTTCTTCTGCATAAAAAACCAGCAATCGAAAATGTCACGGTTGGCAATAACATTTCTGTCGAGCAATGCACAAAGTTTGTGCGCAAACATATCTTTCTGGACCATTACTTTTATATTAATTCCCAGGAGGTTTTTTATTTCATAATGGTTATCAAATATTCGATTTGAAATCTCCACTTTCAATTTTCGCTCACCAGTTCCATAATTCAGAACAATAAGTGGCCCGTAGAATTTTTTTGCTTCATCAGAGATTGTTCCATAATTAAGCAATATTTCTCTGACTTTGCTGTAAACAATACCTTCCTTTTCTATGTTAATCAGATTGAAATCCAGATCAACAGAGAAACGGGGTAGATCATAAAAGAACATCATGGCTGTCCCGCCTTTGAAACCTAAAAAATTTACAAGCTCAATATCCATATAAATATCCTTCAGGATTTGAACCATTAAAAACTTGTGACGATTTATATCAAACATTTTGTATTTGTTTTTTCACTCTGGCATTCAGGCTATTTGAGCTATAAAGAGGCAAAAGTTTATAAACGAGTCGTTTATTTAATACATTCAAATTATCAAAATAATATTCTTTATTGAGGTAAAGTATATCCAGAAATGCTCTTTCAGCAGATGCAATATTGATCTGATTATCCAGCCTGAGAATACCGGATGTATTTATAAGTATTTCTCCTTTAATTTTGCGAAAAAAGTAGGTTTTTCCACCAATATCAATGCTTCGACTAAGATAACTTATTGTCGTTATTCTCGAATCGAACTGGAATATAATTCCTGCCTTTTGCAGTACATATTCAAGTGAAATGTAGCAAGGTGTATAAATGCTGCATGCCAGTTCCTCCTGGTTGTAATCTGGTTTGGCATAAATACCCTTTCGGGGATTACCCAGCTGACCTTTACGAACATAGTAGTTCAGTTTTTTATTGAGTGAAACAAAGTTTGATTCACCAAGTAATAGGGCAATATCATTTAGGCGAAATACAGTCCGACTGTCCTGGTATATCGTTAAAAGAACATTGTTTTTTACCTCACGTGAACTAAACATACTAATAAATCGTATTTACAGTTCACAAATATAAGCAATATTTGGATGATTAATATTTTTTTCTTCATTATAAAAATAATAAAGACAAAGGGGATGTTGACGATTGTTGCTCCAAGGTAGGCGGTTACATCCTGATAATGAACACTCAAAAAAGCGTAACAACCACGATGGAAAACAAGAAAGGAGATACTATACAAATCCGTCAATGCAGTGAACCAGTTCATCTTTACTCCAGCCTATCCTCACCGAGTTACCACCGTAGGCTGCAACTTTCTCCATGTAAGTATGCCCAACAACTCCTTTAATAAAAAAAGGTT